>RRZU010533285.1_pt1 | contig 11031 bp, 9 predicted proteins | sample 2165561 | NCBI WGS metagenome assembly RRZU01 (sample SAMN10456909, study PRJNA506462) | wastewater metagenome | isolation source: wastewater sludge | place: USA: Moscow, Idaho | reverse complement strand
GGCGGGTCAGGTAACCTGAGTTGGCAGTTTTTAAGGCGGTATCGGCCAAACCTTTACGCGCACCGTGGGTGGCAATAAAGTATTGCAATACCGTTAAGCCTTCACGGAAGTTAGAGGTAATCGGTGTTTCGATAATCGAGCCGTCCGGTTTGGCCATCAAACCACGCATACCGGAAAGCTGCTTGATCTGAGCTGCCGAGCCACGGGCACCGGAGTCGGCCATCATGTAGATGGAGTTGAACGACTCTTGGTCAACTTCTTTGCCTTCGCGGTCAATCACTTTTTGCTTGGAAAGGTTATCCATCATCGCTTTGGCAATTTTATCGCCGGCACGACCCCAAATATCCACTACTTTGTTGTAACGTTCACCGTTGGTTACCAGGCCTTGGCGGTATTGGTCTTCGATTTCCTTTACTTCGCTGTTGGCTTCAGCCAAAAGTACTGCTTTTTCTTTCGGGATTTCCATGTCGTCGACGCAAATTGAGATGCCGCCGCGAGCCGCATAGGCAAAACCGGTATACATCAGATGGTCGGCAAAAATCACGGTATCACGCAGGCCGCACAGGCGGAACGAGGCGTTAATCAGCTTGGAAATCTCTTTTTTCTTCAGGGCGCGGTTGATGTAGTCAAACGGCAGGCCTTTAGGCAAGATTTCCGACAACAAGGCACGACCAACGGTGGTTTCGTAGCGGTTTAATACCTGCTCGAATTCGCCTTGCTCGTTTTTCACCCACTCGCGCAAACGCACGGTGATTTTGGTGCCCAGCTCTACCTGTCTGGTATGGTAGGCGCGGTGCACTTCTTTTACATCGGCAAACAGGCTGTCTTCACCTTTGCCGTTGATTTTGTCGCGGGTCATGTAATACAAACCCAATACAATATCTTGTGAAGGCACAATAATCGGCTCACCGTTGGCAGGCGACAAAACGTTGTTGGAGGCCAGCATCAACGTGCGTGCTTCCATTTGCGCTTCGAGGCTCAAAGGCACGTGCACGGCCATTTGGTCACCGTCGAAGTCGGCGTTGAATGCGGCGCACACCAGCGGGTGCAGCTGGATGGCTTTGCCTTCAATCAAAATCGGCTCAAACGCCTGAATACCCAAGCGGTGTAACGTTGGTGCACGGTTGAGCATAATCGGATGTTCGCGGATGACTTCTTCCAGAATATCCCATACTTCCGGCACTTCGTTTTCCACCAGTTTTTTGGCGGCTTTTACGGTAGAGGCCAGACCCAATACTTCCAGTTTGTGGAAAATAAACGGTTAGAACAATTCCAGCGCCATTTTTTTCGGCAAGCCGCATTGGTGCAGACGCAGGTAAGGACCGACGGTAATCACGGAACGGCCGTAATAGTCGACACGTCTGCCCAGCAGGTTTTGACGGAAACGGCCGCCTTTACCTTTAATCATGTCGGCCAATGATTTCAGCGGACGTTTGTTGGGGCCGGTCATGGCTTTACCGCGACGGCCGTTGTCGAGCAATGAATCAACGGCTTCCTGCAACATGCGTTTTTCGTTGCGCACGATGATATCGGGCGCACGCAGCTCCAGCAGGCGTTTCAGGCGGTTGTTACGGTTGATGACGCGACGGTAGAGATCGTTCAAATCGGAAGTGGCGAAACGGCCGCCATCCAAAGGCACGAGCGGGCGCAAATCCGGCGGCAACACCGGCAACACGTCCATAATCATCCATTCCAGCTTCATACCGGAACGTTGGAACGCTTCCAGCACTTTCAAACGTTTGGCGATCTTTTTGATTTTGGTGTCAGAGCCGGTGGCTTCCAGCTCTTGGCGCAACACTTCTACTTCTTTGGTAATGTCGAGCGCACGCAACAGGTCGCGGATGCCTTCAGCGCCCATTTTGGCATCGAAATCGTCACCGAATTCTTCGAGCTTGTTGTAGTAGTCTTCTTCGGTGAGCAACTGGCGGCGTTGCAGCGAAGTCATGCCGGGATCGGTTACCACAAAGGCTTCAAAATACAGCACGCGCTCGATGTCGCGCAGGGTCATGTCTAACACCATACCCAAGCGTGACGGCAGCGATTTCAAAAACCAGATGTGTGCAACCGGCGCAGCCAGTTCGATATGACCCATGCGCTCACGACGCACTTTTGATAAGGTTACTTCAACGCCGCATTTTTCACAGGTTACGCCTTTGAATTTCAGACGTTTGTATTTTCCGCACAAACATTCGTAGTCTTTAACCGGGCCGAAAATTTTGGCGCAAAACAAGCCGTCGCGCTCGGGTTTGAAGGTGCGGTAATTGATGGTTTCGGGTTTTTTCACTTCGCCGTACGACCATGATCGGATGGTGTCGGGTGCGGCAATACCGATTTTAATGGCATCGAATTCTTCTTCCATGCCGGCGGACTGCAAGGGATTAAATAAGTCTAACAAAGCTTTCATTTTTGCTCCTTAACGGAAAGTATTCTCGCGGTGCAGGCTGGCTTTCAGGTAGCCTGCAGAGGCTGCTGGTATTTGGATATTCAGGCGGAAACAACATTAAAACGGTTGGCTGTGCAGTTTGGCCGCTGAGGCTACCTGAAAACCCGGGCGACGGCTTTATGCCCTTTTTCAGGTAGCGGATAGCGCACCGACGGGCTTAATGCTCTGTGCCCGCTTGTTGTTGCGCCCACGCAATGGCGGTGCCGATGGCAGCGCGTGCCTGTGGGCTATTTTTCCAACAGGTGCTGCCGGTTAAGGCGGCGCCCTGCTGCACTATGTCGTCTACCGTAGCGGCGGCCAGCTTTTCTACATTATCCAGGCCCATTTGTGCGAGCCTTTGGATAACGGTGTGGCCGATGCCTTTTTGTGCCAGCAGAGATTGCTGCTGCTCTTGGGTAAATGCCATGTCAACCTCCCAAATGCCTGTTGGTTCGTTTTGGCGGAGGACGTTTTAGGTAGCCTTGTCTTATACCTTGAGGCTACCTGAAACGCTTTGGCCGGTTTTAATAACGTTCCAAGTCGATATCCAAGCCCAACGAACGGATTTCTTTCACCAACACATTAAACGATTCGGGCATGCCTGCATCGATTTTGTGCTCGCCTTTAACGATGTTTTCGTACATTTTGGTACGACCGGTCACATCATCCGACTTCACGGTCAACATCTCTTGCAGCGTGTAGGCGGCACCGTAGGCTTCCAGTGCCCAAACCTCCATCTCACCGAAACGCTGGCCACCAAACTGGGCTTTACCGCCCAACGGTTGTTGGGTTACGAGCGAGTATGGGCCGGTAGAGCGGGCGTGCATTTTTTCATCTACCAAGTGGTGCAGTTTCAGGTAGTGCATCACGCCCACGGTCACGCGGCGGTCAAATGCTTCGCCTGAACGGCCGTCATACAGGGTAATCTGGGTTTTGGTGGGGTTAAAACCCAGCTTTTGCACTTCCGGATCGTCGCTCGGGTAGGCCAATTCCAGCATGTCTTTGATTTCGCTCTCATGTGCGCCGTCGAATACGGGTGAAGCGAAGGTTGCACCGCGTTGCAGATTAGCCGCCAACTCAAGGATGTCGTCGTCTGACAATTCCGCCAATTGTTCTTGTTTGCCGCTGCTGTTATACAGTTTGCCCAAGAATTCACGGATTTCGTGCACTTTGCGTTGCTCGGCCAACATGCGCTCGATACGGTGGCCGATACCTTTAGCCGCCCAACCCAAATGCACTTCCAAAATCTGGCCAATGTTCATCCGCGACGGTACGCCCAGCGGGTTCAGCACGATGTCTACCGGACGGCCGTCTGCCATGTAGGGCATGTCTTCCACCGGCAGAATGCGCGATACCACACCTTTGTTACCGTGGCGGCCGGCCATTTTGTCACCGGCTTGCAGGCGGCGTTTGATGGCGATAAATACTTTCACCATTTTTTGCACGCCCGGTTGCAATTCGTCGCCCTGAGTGAGTTTTTTCTTCTTCACATCATACATTTCGTCGGCTTCATCGCGTTTTTGTTGCAAGCTGACTTTAATCAGCTCCAACTGCTTAGCCAAATCTTCATCGGCCATGCGAACATCAAACCAATCGTGCTTGGTTGGCAGGCTGTCAAGGTACTCGCGGGTGACATCGCTGCCCTTTGCCAGCTTCAGCGGTCCGCCATTGGCTTTTTGACCGATAATCATGCGTTCGATACGGCTGAAGGCATCGTTGTCGAAAATGCGCAATTGGTCGCTCAAGTCTTGGCGGTAGCGTTTCAACTCGGCATCGATAATGGCCTGCGCCCGTTTGTCGCGGGTAATGCCTTCACGGGTAAACACCTGCACGTCAATCACGGTGCCGCTCATGCCGGTGGGCATACGCAAAGAGGTGTCTTTCACGTCGCTGGCTTTTTCACCAAAAATGGCACGCAACAGCTTTTCTTCCGGCGTAAGCTGGGTTTCACCTTTTGGGGTCACTTTACCCACCAACACGTCACCGGCTTCGACTTCCGCACCGATATAGACGATGCCCGACTCATCCAAGCGGTTTTGCATGCGCTCAGACAAGTTGGGGATATCTCGGGTAATGTCTTCTGCACCCAGTTTGGTATCGCGCGCCACTACGTTCAATTCCTCAATATGAATGGAGGTGTAGCGATCGTCCGCAGCCACTTTTTCCGACAAGAGAATCGAGTCTTCATAGTTGTAGCCGTTCCAGGGCATAAAGGCGATGGTCATGTTCTGACCCAATGCCAATTCACCCAAATCGGTTGAGGCACCATCGGCCACCACATCACCGCGCTGCAATACGTCACCGGCTTTGACCACCGGGCGCTGGTTGATATTGGTGCTTTGATTGGAGCGGGTGAATTTCACCAGATTGTAGATATCCACACCCACTTCGCCGGCGGTGGCTTCTTCGTCATGCACGCGAACCACGATACGGTTGGCATCAACATACTCAACCACACCGCTACGCAAGGCCACAATAGCGGTGGCAGAGTCTACGGCCACAGAACGTTCAATACCGGTGCCAACCATCGGTTTTTCAGGACGCAGGCACGGCACGGCCTGACGCTGCATGTTGGCACCCATCAAAGCGCGGTTGGCATCGTCATGCTCCAAGAAAGGAATCAGCGAGGCGGCTACCGACACTACTTGGCCGGTCGCCACATCCATGTATTGCACACGGTCGGAGGTGGCCATAATGGTTTCACCTTTTTCGCGACAGGTAATCAAATCGCCGGTCAACATGCCGTTTTCATCCAAATCGGCATTGGCTTGAGCAATCACATAACGGCCTTCTTCAATGGCCGACAAGTAGTCGATTTCATTGGTGACTTTGCCATCTGCAACACGACGGTACGGCGTTTCCAAAAAGCCGTAATCATTGGTACGCGCAAAAACAGACAATGAGTTAATCAGACCGATGTTCGGGCCTTCCGGTGTTTCAATCGGACACACGCGACCATAATGGGTGGGATGTACGTCACGAACTTCGAAACCTGCTCGTTCACGCGTCAAGCCGCCCGGACCCAAGGCCGATACGCGGCGTTTGTGGGTAATTTCAGACAACGGGTTGGTCTGATCCATAAACTGGCTCAACTGGCTGGAACCAAAAAACTCTTTAATAGCAGCCGATACCGGTTTGGCATTAATCAGATCTGTCGGCATCAGATTTTCTGATTCAGCTTGGTTCAAACGCTCTTTTACGGCACGTTCAACACGCGACAAGCCGCTACGAAATTGATTTTCGGTCAATTCGCCAACCGAACGCACGCGACGGTTACCCAAATGGTCAATATCATCTACTTCACCGTGGCCGTTACGCAACTCAACCAAGGTGGCAATCGAGACCACGATATCCGGCACGCTCAAAACATAGGCACCTTCTTTGGCTGCATCTTTAAAGGTCTCATTCAGCAAACGGCCATACCAAGAGTGGCCTTGCGCTTCGCTCAATTTTTGTTCATAGGTGCGGGTGTTGAATTTCATCCGGCCTACGCGTGACAAATCATAGCTGTCTTCACTGAAGAACAAACGGTTGAACAACAATTCCACAGCATCTTCGGTAGGCGGTTCGCCCGGACGCATCATACGGTAAATGGCCACGCGTGCTGCTTGGCGGTCAGCTGTTTCGTCACTACGTAAAGTGGCAGAAATATAACCACCCTGATCAAGCTCATTGATATAAAGCACCTGAACTTCTTTAACACCGTGAATATCCAGCTTCGCCAGCAACTCTTCTGTAATTTCGTCGTTTGCGGCAGCCAGCACTTCACCGGTATCCGGCACAATCACATCTGCCGCCAATACTTTACCCAACAAGGCATCGGGATCAACATTCAGGCGGGTTAAACCTGCTTTTTCAATATCACGGATATTTTTGGCAGTAATCCGCTTGCCAGCCGACACCAATACATTACCATCCGCATCCGCAATATCCATCTTGGCGGTTTCGCCTTTCAAACGAACAGCAATCAAATCCGTCTGCACACCGTCTTTGGATAAATAATAGGTTTCTTTATCATAGAAAGTATTCAGAATTTGTTCGTCGTTATAGCCCAGTGCTTTCAACAAAATAGTAACCGGCATTTTGCGACGGCGGTCGATACGGAAATACAGTAAATCCTTTGGATCAAACTCGAAATCCAGCCACGAACCGCGGTAAGGAATAATACGTGAAGAAAACAGTAACTTACCAGACGAGTGGGTTTTGCCACGGTCATGCTCAAAAAACACACCCGGAGAGCGGTGCAACTGAGACACAATTACCCGCTCCGTACCATTAATCACAAACGAGCCACTCGGTGTCATCAGCGGAATTTCGCCCATGTACACTTCGTTTTCACGCACTTCTTTAACCGTGGGTTTTGAAGACTCCTTATCCAGAATCACCAAACGAATACGGGCACGCAATGGTGCCGCATAGGTGATGCCGCGCAATTGGCATTCCTGAATATCAAATAATGGTTCGCCCAATACATAATGTACAAATTCCAAACGGGCATAACCGTTATGACTAACAATCGGAAAAATGGAATTAAATGCTGCCTGAAGGCCATCGTCGCTACGACGGTCGAAATGTTTATCTAACTGTAAAAATCGAGCATATGACTCCAATTGCGTTGCCAACAGATAAGGCACCTCTAAAACGTTGGCACGCTTGGCAAAGCTTTTGCGAATCCGTTTCTTTTCGGTAAATGAATAACTCATAAGGACTGAACTCCAGGATTGAGTGGGATTGTTTTTGCTAAAAATACTAAAAAATCAGGTATGGCTAAATATCTCAGCCACTTACAATTTTTTACAACTATTTGCTTTTTTATGGTAAATACATGTAAAAAACCGAATTTTCCATGATACAAAGCGAAATAAGGCCGGCAGTATAAACTGCCAGCCTTTGCTCAGAAACAAGCTTATTTGATTTCGACTTTGGCGCCGGCATCTTCCAGTTGTTTTTTGATGTCATCAGCCTCAGCTTGGGAAACACCTTCTTTAACTGCTTTCGGTGCACCGTCAACCAAATCTTTGGCTTCTTTCAAGCCCAAACCGGTAATGGTGCGAACCACTTTAATCACGCCAACTTTTTGATCACCTGCAGAAGCCAGGATCACGTCAAATTCGGTTTTCTCTTCAGCAGCAGCAGCGCCACCGGCAGCAGCGCCACCAGCAACAGCCAAAGCAGCAGCAGAAACGCCAAATTTTTCTTCAAATGCTTTTACCAGATCGTTCAACTCCATTACGGTCAAACCGGCAACTGCTTCTAAAATGTCTTCTTTAGTAATAGCCATGCTATTTAAACTCCTAAATTGGGTATATTATGAATATCTTAAGTTAATACAAATTTGTTTATGATTAAGCTGCTTCTGCATTTTTTGCAGCCAAAGCTGCCAACGCACGTGCAAAACCCGATACAGGTGCCTGCATAACGCCCAGCAGTTTCGCCAGCAATTCTTCTTGGCTCGGAATAGAGGCCAACTCAGTAACTTGAGCAATATCCAGCAAGTCACCGTTATAAGAACCGGCTTTCAAAACAATTTTGTCATCTTTTTTCGCGAATTGATGCAGTATTTTTGCAGCAGCAACCGGATCTTCAGATGCAGCATAAACCAAAGGGCCTACCATTTGGTCTGCCAAGGCTGCAAATGAAGTACCTTCTACTGCACGACGAGCCAATGTATTTTTCAGAACGCGCAAATACACGCCTTCTTTACGAGCATTGGCACGCAGCTCAGTCATACTGGCAACACTGATACCGCGATATTCAGCAATCACCATAGTTTGAGCATTAGCAATTGCGGCGCCAATCTCTTCTACGGCTGCTTTCTTGGTTTCAACATTGAGACTCAAGGTCTACCTCCTACTGTTTAAAATTGAAATATCCAAAAGGATATTCCGCCAGCGCGGCAACCTAAAAAGACATTTAAATCGTTTTTCAGGACTACCGTCTGCGTAGGGTGCCTAGCGCAATTAAATTTTTCAATCCCTACGGTCTTGGACACCTACTTAATTACTTAAGTAGCCCAAATTCAGGTAGCCTGCCTTAATCAAGAAGGCTACCTGAAAGTTTTAGTTATTTACGCTTGACGTATCAACGCGCACACCAACACCCATTGTGCTGGAAACCGCTACCTTTTTCAGGTATTGACCCTTAGCTGCAGCAGGCTTGGCTTTAACAATAGCATCGAGCAAAGCATCGAAATTTTCACGCAGAGCTGCTTCGTCAAACGAGGCGCGACCAATTGTTGCATGAACGATACCTGCTTTGTCAGTACGGTATTGAACCTGACCAGCCTTGGCATTTTTCACGGCTTCGGCAACGTTCGGCGTTACCGTACCCACTTTCGGGTTCGGCATCAAACCGCGCGGGCCCAAGATTGTGCCCAACTGACCCACAATACGCATCGCGTCAGGTGAGGCAATCACAATGTCAAAATTCAGATTGCCTGCTTTAATTTCAGCAGCCAAGTCTTCAAAACCGACAATATCCGCACCCGCTTCTTTAGCCGCTTCGGCATTAGCACCTTGAGTGAATACCGCTACACGCGTGGTTTTACCGGTACCTTTCGGTAGAACAACAGAACCACGGATAACTTGATCCGACTTACGGGGATCCACACCCAGATTGAACGATACATCAACTGATTCATCGAACTTGGCCGTAGCAGATTGTTTAACCAATGCAATCGCTTCATCAATTGCATACAACTTATTGGCTTCAACGGCCGTGCGCAGAGTTTTTAAGCGTTTAGATACTTGAGCCATTACACACCTTCCACATCCAAGCCCATTGAACGGGCAGAACCAGCAATAATACGCACACAGGCATCCAAGTCAGCACCTGTCAAATCAGGCTGTTTGGTTTTGGCAATTTCTTCCAATTGTGCACGAGTTACGGTACCTACTTTGTTGGTCAACGGATTAGAACTGCCTTTTTGTAGACCCGCCGCTTTTTTCAACAAAATGGATGCAGGCGGAGTCTTCATTACAAATGTAAATGATTTATCCGCGAATGCAGTAATCACCACAGGCGTCGGCAAACCAGGCTCCATACCTTGGGTTGCTGCGTTAAACGCTTTACAAAATTCCATGATATTCAGACCGCGCTGACCCAAAGCCGGGCCTACGGGAGGTGAGGGGTTGGCTTTACCTGCAGGAATTTGCAGTTTAATGTAGCCAATAATTTTCTTTGCCACAACGAGCTCCTAATAAACGGGTATAACGCAGACAATCTGCTCCCCAAAAACATAAGAGCAGAAGTATAGACTTGCTATGATAAAAAATCAAGACAAATCAACATCTGCTCAGATAATCATGTGCCAAATTGGCATCAAATTTTTTCAACCTGGCTAAACTCCAATTCCACCGGTGTTTCACGCCCGAAAATCTGTACGGATACACGCAGCTTATTCCGCTCGTAATTCACCTCTTCCACCAAGCCGTTAAAATCAGCAAACGGACCCTCGTTAACTCGAACCTGTTGACCCACTTCAAACTCAACCTTCGGCTTCGGTTTTTCAGCACCCACTTGAACCTGCTTCAACATTTGATCTACTTCGCGCTGAGAAATAGGCAGTGGGCGATTTGCCGTACCTCCAATAAAGCCTGACACGCGAGGCGTACTTTTCACCAAATGCCAGGAATCATCTGTCATTTCCATTTCTACCAACACATAACCTGGATAAAACTTGCGCTCGCTAATGGTCTTTCTACCGTTTTTAATATCCACCACTTCTTCAACCGGCACAAGAATTTGGCCAAAATAATCATCCATTTCTTCTCGGACAATGCGCTCCTTCAATGTTTTTTGAACATTTTTTTCAAAGCCGGAATAGGCCTGTACCACATACCATTTTTTCGACATTTCTATCCCCTTCTCAAAATCACGTCAAAGAACACCCAAGAAACTAAGCTATCCACAAAATAAATAAACAAGGCCAAGATAGATACGAAAACCACCACTAAAATAGTCATCCGATTAGCCTCGCTTCTCTTTGGCCAGACAACCTTCTTGAACTCAGTAACCGAGTCGCGTATATAGGCAATCAAACGACGGCCAAAATCACACCAATAAAATACAATCAGCAGTGCCAAGATAACCGCAACCAGCGGAAATAATGCACTAACATAAGCAGGCAAGCCCGCAATACCGTAAAAAGCCCAGATGCCTGCCGCCACCAGAATAACAGCGACGCACAATTTTAATGTATCTTGATTTTTTACTGCTCTAGCCTGCTGTTCCGCGAGCAACTTAGCCTCTGCTTTCGCCACCTTGGCCAATGCTTTCGGCTTTGCAGCCTTGTCTTGCGTCTGCGGTGTTTGTTCAGTCATTTTGCACCTTATTACTAAATGGATAAAAAACTAACCGGCTTTAGGCCGGTTAGTTTTTCGTTTTTGGCAGGCCAGGAGGGTCTCGAACCCCCAACCCTCGGTTTTGGAGACCGATACTCTACCAATTGAGCTACTGGCCTTTAAAACTTAAGCAATTACAGTTGATACCACACCGGCACCTACGGTACGGCCACCTTCACGAATCGCGAAGCGCAAGCCTTCTTCCATGGCGATCGGGGCAATCAGCTCTACTGTGATGGCCACGTTCTCACCCGGCATAACCATTTC
>RRZU010473186.1_pt1 | contig 11035 bp, 9 predicted proteins | sample 2165561 | NCBI WGS metagenome assembly RRZU01 (sample SAMN10456909, study PRJNA506462) | wastewater metagenome | isolation source: wastewater sludge | place: USA: Moscow, Idaho | reverse complement strand
TAGTGATAACACCATCTTTAGAAACTTTACGCATAGCATCTGCTACTAATTTACCGATAGTTGAATCGTTGTTTGCAGAGATACGAGCTACTTGTTCAATCTTGTCATAGTCATCACCAACCTTTTCAGATTGTTTTTTGATAGAAGCTACTACAGCTTCAACCGCTTTATCAATACCGCGTTTCAAATCCATTGGATTAGCACCTGCAGTAACGTTCTTCATTCCTACACCAACGATAGATTGAGCAAGTAGCTCGTATCTCTGCAAACAACGATTCAACTATCGGTAAATTAGTAGCAGATGCTATGCGTAAAGTTTCTAAAGATGGTGTTATCACTATTGAAGAAGCTAAGGGTACTGATACAACTATCGGTGTTGTAGAAGGTATGCAGTTCGATCGTGGTTATCTTTCTGCTTATTTCGTAACCAACACAGAAAAGATGCAATGCGAAATGGAAAGCCCATATATCCTTATCTATGATAAGAAGATTTCTAATCTTAAGGATATGCTTCCTATTCTTGAACCAGCTGTTCAGACAGGTCGTCCATTGTTAATCATTGCTGAAGATGTAGATAGCGAAGCTTTAACTACTTTGGTTGTTAACCGTCTTCGTTCTCAATTGAAGATCTGTGCAGTGAAAGCTCCAGGTTTTGGCGATAGAAGAAAAGAAATGCTTGAAGATATAGCTACATTGACAGGTGGTATCGTTATCAGCGAAGAAAAAGGTTTGAAACTGGAACAGGCTACTATTGAAATGTTGGGTACTTGCGATAAGGTAACTGTTTCTAAGGAAAATACTACTATCGTAAACGGTGCTGGTCAGAAAGAGTTGATTCAGGAACGTATCAACCAGATTAAGGCTGAAATCAAGAACTCTACTTCTGACTACGATAAGGAAAAATTGCAGGAACGTCTGGCTAAATTGTCAGGTGGTGTAGCAGTTCTTTACGTAGGTGCTGCCAGCGAAGTAGAAATGAAAGAAAAGAAAGACCGTGTAGACGATGCGTTGTGTGCTACTCGTGCTGCTATCGAAGAAGGTATTGTACCGGGCGGTGGCGTAACTTACATCCGTGCTATTGATGCATTGGAAGGCATGAAGGGTGACAATGCAGATGAAACAACTGGTATCGAAATAATCAAGCGTGCTATTGAAGAGCCACTTCGTCAGATTGTAGCCAATGCCGGAAAAGAAGGAGCAGTGGTTGTACAGAAAGTACGTGAAGGTAAAGGTGATTTCGGATACAATGCACGTACCGATGTTTACGAACACTTGCATGCAGCCGGTGTTGTAGATCCTGCTAAAGTAACTCGTGTTGCACTTGAAAACGCAGCTTCTATTGCAGGAATGTTCTTGACTACAGAGTGTGTCATCGTAGAAAAGAAAGAAGAAAAACCTGAAATGCCGATGGCTGCTCCGGGTATGGGCGGTATGGGTGGCATGATGTAATCTTCCCCTTTTCTATAATAAAAAACGGAAACCTCTCGTTCTGGGAAATCCAGACGGGAGGTTTTCTTGTTTTTGGAGATATTGTTTTTTAATTGATAATGCTTTTTTCTGACTCTGACTCTATTTTGTGCCTTCGGAAGTAAAAAGGTTTATGTAGAAAGAGATTAATTGGCTTTCAGTTTCTATTTTCTGATTTTTTTTTGTATCTTTCCAAATAGAGATAAAATGTTAGGAGGAATTGATATGACAAAAGAAGAATTGATGCGTAAAGCCATAGAACTTTCAGTACAAAATGTAGCTGAGGGAGGAGGACCGTTTGGCGCAGTTATTGCTAAAAATGGTGAGATTATTGCGATGGGAGTAAATCGTGTAACTCCAGATTGTGACCCTACGGCACATGCTGAAGTTAGTGCTATCCGTACGGCTGCAAAGATATTAGGGACTTTCGATTTGAGCGGGTGTGAGATTTACACTTCCTGTGAACCCTGTCCGATGTGTCTGGGAGCTATTTACTGGGCACATTTAGATAGAATGTATTATGGAAATAGTAAGAAGGATGCTGCTGATATAGGTTTTGATGACGCCTTTATATATGAAGAACTTGATTTGAAACCGGCAGACCGTAAGCTGAAGTCTGAAGTGTTATTGCCTGAGGAGGCTATTAAAGCTTTCCGTGATTGGGAAAATAAAACTGATAAAGTAGAATATTGATATCGTTTAAAATTAGAAAGCACCACGGATTACGCTGATCTCGGAAATCTGTTATCGGTTTTTGAACAGTGTAATCTGTGGTGCTTTTTTGACACACAGCTTAATTTCTTATTTGCTTGTAATTTACATTTTCATTGCTTTTTTCAGACATGCTGATTAATCAGTGCTGTTATCGTGTCATCGTTTCCCAAATCTTCACATGGTTTTCTTCCATGATGAGGAAACTTTTTACGAATAGTTTTTTAAGCTTCTCAATTATCTAGAGTAGTCTTGTTTTATGTTTTACAGCACAAAATTACATCTTTTGAGTATATGTTGTTATGTTGTATAGCATATTTTTGACCTCTCTTTGTATAATTCTTGATGTAAATCAATTTTACAAGCGAAAAATGAATAATAATTGGGTACTGTCAAATAATGATTGCTTAGAACTTTAATCTTGCAAATTCACTTTCGAAGTTGGGGGTAAATACTCCCTTTCCTAAATTGTTTTTTATTTCTTCTATTGACCAGAAACGCCCTCCGTCAAGTTCGTTGCTGGGAGAGATTTCTCCGTTATAAGTAGTACGATGGCAGAATACCAGTTCTTTTTCTCTGTCCGACTCAAAAACATAATGTGTAAGCAGTTCGAAAGTAAAGTCGGAAATGCCGAGTTCTTCTTGAGCCTCTCTTTTTAAGGCCATTTCCACACTCTCACCTAAGTCAATATGTCCTCCAACCGAAGTGTCCCATTTATTGGGCTGAATATCTTTCCATGCAGGACGTTTTTGTAAATATAGCTCACCCTTATCGTTGAAAACATGCAGATGAACTACCGGATGGAGTAATTTACTGCCACTATGACATTCTTTTCGTGTAGCAGCTCCTGTGATATTTCCTTCCTCATCTACTATCGGAAACATTTCTTCATTGTTGTCGAACATAATTATTGTCTGTTAAATGTTAGTGCTTTATTTATTGCTGCAAAGATACTAATTTTAGTGAGACAAGATTGGATAAGGTAAGAAGGAAAGGTATATAGAAGAGGCTGAATTCTATCGGGGATACGGATCAGAATTCAGCCTCAGGCTAGTGATTTCTTAATCAGAAATTTGTGTTGTTATTCTATTGAAAACTTTTTAACTTAATTATTTACCTATTGTCAATTATTGTCTATTGGATATTCTGAAAAAATCTTTTTACTTTAAATTGGTATGTGAAGAAGGAATCAGTTCGAAAATACTTTTGATTCGTTTCATGTCAAATTTAGGAGTACGGTCATAATAATAAATACCGTTTTTCTCTTGCTCAACATCTGTCAGCTGAGTGTAACAGAATCCCATTACATGCTTAGCTCCTTTCAGTGCTTCTACCTGTCCTTGCAAACGTGCATAAAACTCTTCTTCTGTCTGTGGAAGATTACCGTATCCCCATGAGTTTTTACGTTCTTCGGGAGCCATCCATCCTATACCTCCAAATTCATCAACCATATAAGGTTGTCCTTCATATACGGCCAAATATTTTTTATCGCGGCTGTTGCGATAAGGTTCTTCTCCTTCCTTAAATATTAACTGTTCTGATAAACGCGTACCATCTTGTTCATAATTGTGGACACTCCAAATATCAGTCAATACATGATCATCTCCACTTGCATCGTTGATAGGACGAGTAGAATCCATAGCTTTTGTCATGTGGTAGATGTCACGGATTAAGCGCGGATAAGAACCGTCACGGCTTCCCCATGTTTCATTGAAAGGAGTCCAGGTTACTAATGATGGGTGGTTACGGTCGCGTACCACAATTTCACTCCATTCACTGATAAAGTTACGTGCCGCAATTTCATCGTTCACATCCATTACCCAGCTTGCACTTTCTCCCCAGGTAATGTATCCCAGTTTGTCTGCCCAATAATAATAACGTTCTTCGAATACCTTCTGATGTAAACGTGCGCCATTGAATCCTGCATTTTTACCTAAAATAATATCATTTTTAAGCGCTTCGTCTGATGGAGCAGTCCATATTCCGTCGGGGTAATATCCCTGATCTAATACCAGTCTTTGGAAATAAGGCTGGTTGTTCAGGTAGAATATTCCATCAGAAATATGTATTTTACGCATGCCGGTATATGATTCGACTTTATCAAGCACTTTTCCTGATTTGTCTTTAACCAGATAAGTCAGTTCATACAAGAATGGTGATTCCGGCGACCATAATTTCATGTTCTTGACCGGAAGTACAATGCATGTGTTGTTAGAGCATGTTGCCTGCTTTTTACTGATAACCTTATCACCGTCTTTCAGTATGATTTCTAATATGTTATCCGATTCCTTGTAAAAGCTGGGGGTAGCTACTAATTGTTTCTGGTCGATATCTGTGCGTATAACCATATCTTTTAAACCTTCTGAAGCAACGGCTTCCATCCAGACAGTTTGCCATATACCTGTGACACGGGTATAAGAACAACCTCCTGAGAAAAAGTTTGTACATTGTTTTCCACCGGTTTGTTTTCCTCCTCTTAAATCATCTTTTACTTGAATAACCAGGTTATGAGTGTTTCCTGCCTGTACAAATCGTGTAATATCTATTGCAAAAGATGAGCTTCCTCCCCAATGTTGCTGAATTTTCTTTCCGTCAATGTATATTTCGCACCAATAATCTACGGCACCGAAATTCAGGAATATTTTCTTTCCGTTCCAGTTAGCTGGTATGGAAATTTTTCTTTGATACCACATACAGTTTATAAAGTCTGTATGTTTCACTCCAGACAATTCACTTTCCGGACAAAATGGAACTATAATGTTCTTACTGAATTTTTCCGAATTCTGAAGCTGACGGTCAACACCGGACTGTCCGAAATCAAAATCGAAGGTCCATGTACCATTCAGGTTAATCCAGTCTTCCCGTTCAAATTGCGGACGTGGATATTCTTTGCGAGGCAAATCATTAGCTTTAACATTAAATGCTAATGCCAGAAAAAGCGCAGCTGTTGTAATTAGTTTTTTCATCGTTTATTTAGTTTGGGTTAATTATTCGTAAGTATTGGGAAAAGCACTGATACGCAAACGTGCTGCTCCCATAGGTATAAGAGTTATGTTTTCTTTTTCTCCTTTAGGTGCATTCGTTTCAGGTAGTTCATGACAAAGTCCATACTGATCTACCTTCCATGAAGGTACTTTACGGCCTATTGCTTTGATTTCTATTGGACAACTTTCCTGAGTAAATGGGAAGTTGTTATCAGGCCAGTTTTTCCGAATAACTTCAAAATTCTTCAAAGCATTTTCTTTATCCAGAACAAGAGAATAATTCCAAGCAGATGCAGGGAATATCTCAAATGAAGGCCAGTTTTCTGCATCTGCATCGTTTTGCCATTGTGAATCTCCGATAGCAGTCTGACGGCTGTCACGCTTAATGTATTTTTCTTGTATCTTTAGCGAGAAGGTCAGGGGGCCGTAATCGATACTCACACTGTTTTTATTGACTTGCCATGTGCGTAAGTTTAGATGCATCGGCACATTCAGCTCTATAACATCATCGTTGCTCCATGTTCGTTGGATACGGACATATTGTCCTGCTATTAATGAAGTCTTTACCTTTTTACCATTAATTTTGATGGAAGCGTCTGGACTCCATGATGGAATTCGCAGATAAAGAGGGAAATCTACATTTTTTTCTGTCTGGACTAATAGTTGTATAGACTCTTCGAAAGGATAATTGGTCTTTTCTATAAGTTTTATTTTCTGATTATTCCCAACTGTAATATCCGCCTGGCAGGATGCATATAGGGCGAGTGCTGCTCCGTTGTCGGGAGTTGCCAATACAAGGTGTTCGGCATAATAAGGCCATCCTTGGGCATGATTATGCTGACAACAACGACAACTGAAAGGATTCATTGCTAAAAATGGTCCAGAGTTGTCAATTCCGGGGTGGTGGTTTTGCGCATCGCTGGTAACCTGGTTAGGACTGGTTATATAACGCAGTGCTTTAAAGTCGGGCATTGTTGCAGCCGGATAGGTATTGAATGCAACATCTTCACAGTTTTCAGCCCAAAAAGGATCACCTGTAATTTTTAGCATGATTTCATCAGAGGCCATTTGTTCTACCATACCACAGGTTTCAACTCCTTGTCGTGGATCAATATATCCCATGCGAGCATTTTCGTCAGCTCCAAACATGCCTCCCGGAACTTGTCCAAAGGTACGTCTGATCAGATGATGTACATTATAACTAGCTGCCAGCATAGCAGAATCTTTACTTAGTAAGTAATAGGTAGCTGGCTCTCTGAAGCATTGAGCTATATTTACGTTATGCCAGTTGGGCAATGATGAAGGTTTTGTCCAGTCGGCTGTATTACGGTGTATTTTCTCAGCAAGTTCAAGGAGAAAAGCTTCACCTGTATGATTATATAACCAATATACACTCAGCAGATTATCTCCTCCGCGGCTGTTTTCCCAGTAATCTTCCAGAAATTTTTCATCAGCCAGATTAAGCTGCCATTTAAAATAGTTGGTCATTAAGTCAAGTACCCGGGAATCATTGGAATATTCGTAATATGACTGCAAGCACCAGAGCATAATCATCTGTGCCCAAAGTTCAGGCTTGTCACCTCTCATATTAATAGGACCGAATGAACCATCAGGACGCTGACTTTTTAAGGTTGCTTCAATCCAGATTTTAGCTTCATCAATCATTTTTTTGTCTTTTAGGATATACGCAAGATTGCCATATCCTTTGAGCCAGTAAGGAACCTCTTCCCATCCGTGATCTCCTTGTGTGGTAAGCCATGCATTATTATTTTTTTCCAACCATGCACTGATTTCATTCAGGTGGCCGGTTAATCCGTCTCTCTGACGTATCAGATACTCTTTCAACCAACCTTCGGGTTGAATACTTCCGACGGGTAGTTTTATGAAGTGTTGGGGCAATAACGGCAAACGATTATTGACATAATTAGAGGTGGAATTACCAAGAACTGGTTTTTCTACCATTGTAATGCTTTCATCCTGATGGGGCGCTTTTATCTGTCCACAAGAAGATAGCAGTATGATTACCGTGGAATAAATAGCTGTTTTGATATTCATATTTCTCATAGCTAATCGATTTTTTTCTCTGTTGCAAAAATTGTGTTTTTAAGAAAGAATCAACAAAAAAAATAAGTACATTAATGAAAAAAACTGACCATTTTTGTTTTACTGACAATAAAATTTGAATCTTTGGAGTGAAAAAGATAAATTTTACGTACTTTTGACAAAAAAGTAGGCATTTATTTTCTAATGTTCTGTATTATTTTTGTTTCTCTAGATATTTTTAGTTTATGAAATTGAATATAATTTTCTTTTTAGGGATAGTTGTCTTGGGGGGATTATCATGTACGGATTCGGGGAAAAATCAGTTAAAAGTAGAGGATGACTATTTTATTAATCCTATTTTTTCTTCTGGAAGTAATCCTAATGCTTTATTTTATGGAGGAAAGTATTATTATACTCATGAAACAAATGATATGATTCTACTTTGGGAAACTAATGATATAACAGATATGGGTAGTGCTGTTTGTAAAGAAGTTTGGCGACCTGCTGATCCCAAGAGTATGCATAACTTGTGGGCTCCGGAGATACATCGGATTAATGATAAATGGTATATTTATTATGCTGCTGATGACGGAAATACGGACAATCATCAAATATATGTATTAGAAAATGATGCACGAACTCCGATGGAGGGAACTTTTAAACAGAAAGGTCCCATTATGACTAATCAGGAATGGAACTGGGGAATACATGCATCTACTTTTGTGCATAAAGGTGTGCAGTATCTTATTTGGTCAGGATGGCCTAAGCGACGCATTATGGAAGAAACCCAATGTATTTACATTGCAAAAATGAAAAATCCATGGACTTTAGACGGAGAACGTATTATGTTATCTTCGCCGGAATATAACTGGGAACGGCAGTGGGTTAATCCTGATGGAAGTCGTACTGCCTATCCGATTTATGTAAACGAAGCTCCTACATTTTTATATTCTAAGGATAAGAAAAATTTGATTATATATTATTCAGCTAGTGGATGCTGGTCTCCTTATTATTGTATCGGAATGTTAAGCTGTAGTGCTGATGCTGATTTATTGGATCCGAAGTCTTGGAAAAAAGCAACAGATCCGGTATTTTATCAATCTCCGCAAGACAGTGTGTGGGGACCAGGCAGTCCCTCATTTATCCCTTCTCCAGATAGTACAGAATGGTATATGCTTTATAATGCAAGAAATATACCTAATGGAATTACCGGAGAAAGTGAGAGTAGAACACCACGCTTACAGAAGATTTCATGGGATGAGAATAATATGCCGATATTAGGTAAGCCTGTCCGTTTAGGAAAGCCATTACCTAAGCCTTCGGGTATCGTTAAAAAGTGATTTAGAGATATAAAAAGACAACCTAGAAACTTTTAAGGTTGTCTTTTTTGTGTAAATATGATAGTAGTCTGTTAGTAATCTTGTTGATTCATTTAAATATTTTGCCTAAACCATAATCATCTGAATATTGCTAGTTTGAAGTATTCTTTAATTCTGGTACAGTTTGATACTGCTTTCTGAATGTACTTTTTGGGAGAGTTGCATGGTGTATCTCTTTGCCGTATATGGACTCTTGTCAGCCGTAAGTGAAGTTGGCATGTGTTATTATTAGATGTGATATTTGTTTTTGAGGATTATATTTTGTTTATTCAAATTACTATTTCTATGTGTATTCGAATCTCCTGTTTGTTTAGATGTCAGGAGGTATTCTTGATAAAGAAGGCAAAAATATAATAATTTTAATTCATTTTCTGTGCAAAAAAATTTTCTTTCCTCTCTTTAACTTACAAAGAATCTTATGTGGCAATAGCGGGAAGACCGATTTGCGGCTTTCTGTTATGAACCTGCCTAAATATATGGAATTCAGAACGGAACCGGAGGTTATCAAACTCGGACAGGAAGCAGATATCGTGATAAGCGTCGACGCTTCGAAACTTGTCGGAAAGCCTGAAAAGTTTCATGCTCCGCTGATTCTGGATGGAGTAACAGGACGTCCAAGCGACAGGACACTCAGTATTGAGATTAATTTAATCGATAAATGAAATAGTAAAAATATAATTGATAAGATATTATGAAAAGTAAAATAGTTAAGATTTTGATGTTGCTTGTCATTTCGCTGACAACCTTCTCATGTAGCGAAGACGAAGTATTGGAGCCTTCTCTTGAAGTAACACCTATTACACTTCAGGGCACATGGAAGCTGGCAGAACTGAATGGCGAACAGTTGCCCGAAGATTTCTATATCTATATAGAGTTCGACCGCAAAGGAAACTTTGAAATGTATCAGAAGCATGACAGCATGTATCCACGTTACATTACAGGTACTTATTCGGTTGAGAAAGATGGCCATTACGGATACGTTCTCAGCGGAAAGTATGATTATGAAAACGGCGACTGGAACAACGAATATATCGTAACAGATTTGATGCAGTCAGGCTCAATGGTATGGACAGTAAAAGAAGGTACTGAGGTATCTAAATACGTACGCGTAGACAAAGTTCCTGATGAAATAGTAGAAGAAGCAAAGGTTGATGCTGACGAAGAATAATAAAGCTGCACAACGATAAAGCATAAAAAAAGAGAGAACGTCAAATCGACGTTCTCTCTTTTTTTGTCATGTCAAGATATAATAAATTTTATTCTTGTTTCATTTTCCGCGATCTGTCATCCGGTCCTTTCGGGTGGATGACTTTTTCTAAACGAAGGTCGAATATCAGCGTAGAATATGCAGGAATAACATCACGCTCTACCGATCCATATCCCATACCATTAGGGATATACAGTTCGACATGCTGTCCTTCTTTCATCTTCAACAGAGCAGTCGTCCAGCCTGTAATTACACCTGAAGCCGCAAATGATCTGGGTTCGTTTACCATTCCATTCCATTCTCCAGAGAAACTTTCATCGAAGACCGTTCCGTTTATTAATTTTCCGCGATAGTGGACACTTACCGTATCAGTCGACATAGGAGAAATTCCCAGAGGTTCGATATTATCTTCCGGAAAGAGCTTCATATACACATAATCGTTTTTCCCCGGAGTGTAGTCCTGATAGCCCAGATCCTCTGAAGCATCGCTCTGTAACTTATAGTTCAATACTTTTTCCCAATGTTCTCCGGCAGGAGGATTCGCGCAAACGGAGGCGATAGAGTCGATATAGGCATCGTTGCGCACTGCCCAGTCACTGTACGGATCGGCCGTTTGTGTATCTTCACTGCAAGAAGTAAAGCCTGCACTCAGTGAAACAAGGATGCCTAACAACCATAATATATTTTTATTCATGCACATTCAAAATTTTTATTGCAAAGTCTTCAACAGACTAGTGATACTAACCTTATCGGCAATAATACTATTCAGATCGGCAATAGCCACGCGTTCTTGTTCCATTGTATCACGGTTACGCAGAGTTACGCAGTTGTCTTCCAGTGTCTGGTGGTCGATAGTGATACAATACGGAGTACCGATGGCATCCTGACGGCGGTAACGCTTACCGATACTGTCTTTTTCATCATACTGGCAGTGGAAGTGGAACTTCAGGTCGTCCATGATTTCACGAGCCTTTTCAGGCAGACCGTCTTTCTTTACCAGCGGCATGATAGCCAGTTTTACTGGAGCCAGTGCAGCAGGCAATTTCAGTACGACACGAGTCTCTCCGTTTTCCAGCGTTTCTTCGTGGTAAGCAGCGCTCATGATACTCAGGAACATACGGTCTACACCGATAGATGTTTCGATAACGTACGGAGTATATGATTCGTTGATTTCCGGATCAAAGTACTTGATGCTCTTGCCAGAATATTTTTCATGCTGGCTCAAGTCGAAGTTAGTACGGCTG
>RRZU011610125.1_pt1 | contig 11036 bp, 11 predicted proteins | sample 2165561 | NCBI WGS metagenome assembly RRZU01 (sample SAMN10456909, study PRJNA506462) | wastewater metagenome | isolation source: wastewater sludge | place: USA: Moscow, Idaho | reverse complement strand
TGTAAGAGTTGATGTTATTGATATTGCAATTATCTCTATTGGTCAACAATTAGTTGAAATAGTTCTTACAAAAGAAGAATCTAAAACTCTTAAAATTGGACAAAAGGTAAATGTAAGTACAAAAGCATTTACTCCAAATATAAAAGGAGTATAGTTTTTTTTCAAAATCGTTATATACTTAAATAAATAAAGGGAAAAGGGAATGAATAAAAAAATAAGCTTATTTACAGCTACAGCGCTTTTTAGTGTTTCTTTATTTGCAAATGAAACAACAAATTTAGGTCAAATTAATATAATTGCTGGTGGGAGCAATTCTGACAATAGATTCAAAAGCAATGAAATTACTAGTGAAACTATGGAGAGTCAAGAAAAAAATAATGTTGTAGATGCATTAAATACAATTAGTGGGATAAATGTTTATACACTTGGAGCAAGAGGAGAACAAACTGTTTCTATTAGAGGTTTTAGTGCAAAACACTCACCTGTATTTATAGATGGAATTGCGGTAAATGTGCCTTATGATGGTTACTTAGATTTATCAAACTTTACAACTTTTAATCTTGATAAAATTCAAGTAAGTAAAGGTCTAACATCTCCTCTTCTAGGAGCAAATACTTTTGCAGGTGCAATAAATTTAGTTACTAAAAAACCAACAAAAGAGCTTGAAGGTTCTATTTCTACAGGAGTATTTAGTGGAGATGGTAAAAAAACTAATATTAATCTAGGTACGAACCAAGGTTTATACTATATTCAGGCAAGTGGTTCTTATATGGATAGAGATTACTACCCTATGTCAAGTGATTTTAAGTCAAATGCAAATCAAAATGGAGATAGAAGAGTAAACTCATATAAAGAGGATAAAAATATCAATCTTAAAGTTGGATATACTCCAAATGATACAGATGAGTATGCAATTAATTATATAAACCAAAAAACCGAAAAAGGAATGCCTTATAATGTTTATAGCAGTGAATTAAATAATAATTCATATAGACAATGGCCATATTCAGATAAAGAGAGCTTCTATTTTCTATCTAACACAAACTTTGATTTAGGATATTTAAAAAGTAGAATTTTTTATGATAAATTTGAAAACAACATGTACTTTTTTAAAGATAGAACATTTTCAGAACTTCGTAGTACTCCAACGCCTTATGATGCAAACACAAAAGGTATTTCACTAGAACTTGGTCAATATGATACTCAAAGAAATAGTTTAAAACTAGCACTTCATGCAAAAGAAGATACTCAAGAAGACCACAATTCCAATGATATTAATACTATGAAAATACAATATTTATCTGTTGGTTTAGAAGATACTTTCAAAGTAACAGATAATTTTAGAGTAATTACAGGTGCTAGTTTAGATAAAGATAAAGTAAAAGAAGCGAATAATGGAAGCTATAATTCAACAGGAACAAGACCTTTTGAAAATGTAAAAGAGTTTGAACACACTAGTGAGAATTCATTTAATCCTATGATTAAATTCGAGTATGATGTTGATGATAGTTTCGGACTTTATGCTGGGGTTGCTAAAAAAAGTAAATTTGCTAGTTTAAAAGATAGATACTCATTTAGACTTGGTCGTGCTATTCCAAATCCAGAGTTAAAACCTGAAAAAGCGATAAATTATGAGATCGGTGCAAATAAAGTATTTGAAAACCAAGCTGTAAAATCAGCATTTTTCTATTCTGATGTAAAAGACTTTATCCAATCAGAAGATATTGGTGGAGGATATAGTCAAAATAAAAATATTGGAAAAGTCAAACATATGGGTTATGAATTAGAATATATTTATTCTTATGATGAAACTTTAGATTTTGATGCAAATTATACAAGAATTTTAGCAGAGGATAAAGAAGATAAAGTTGATATTACAGATGTTCCGAAACATAAAATTGCTTTAGGTACAACTTATAAACCAATCAAAGGTCTAACGACAAATGTAAATATGCAATTCTCTTCAAGTAGACACACAGCTTCAAATGATAGAAGTAAAGATGTAAGTAGTGCAGCTATCTGGAATGCAAAAGTTGCTTATGAACTTGTAAAAAATTTAACTCTTGATGTTGGTGCTTCAAATATCTTCGACAAAAACTATGAATACAATTATGGTTATCCAGAAGCTGGAAGAGTTATTTATTCAAATTTAACATATAAGTTTTAGATGAAAACAGCACTTTTTACACTTTTTGAGAATTGGGAAGATAATTATAATAAAGCTATAACAGATCAAATTGATTTGGTTTGTTATGCCGAAGCTTTAGGATTTGATGAAGTTTGGATAACTGAACACCATTTCAACAATTTTAGCGTAATTCCAAGCCCTTTAACTCTTGTAAACTATCTTTTAGGAAAAACAAAAAATATAAAAATAGGAACAGCTGGAATTTTACTTCCTTACTACAATCCTATAAAACTGGCAGAAGAGATAGCTACAATAAAAGCTTTTGATGAGAATAGATTTTTATATGGAATAGCAAAAGGTGCATTTGCAATATATGATAAAACTTTTGGTATAAACTCAAATACAAATAGAGAACTTATGTTTGAAGCAAACAACCTTATACAAAAACTTTTATTGGAAGAGCAAGTAACTTTCAAAGGCTCTTTTTTCTCTTGTGAAGATATATCTATTCGTCCAAAACTTAAAAATCCAATAACTACTTTTATAGCTTCCCAATCTATTGAAGCGATAGAGAAGTGTGCAAAAGAAAATTTTGCACTTGTAGGAAGTTTGGCTATGAGTAAAGAAAAGATGCGAGAGATATTTAAGACTTACAAAAGTTTCAAAGCAGATAAAAAGCTATCTTTTAGAATTGCTAGAGGACTAAATATAGGCTTTGATAAAGATGAAGTAATAAAAGAAGCCCAAAAAAGTGCTGAAATCTTTTTGAAATCTATGCTTATATCAAAAGATACAAATCCGACTTTAGCAAAACTTCTCACAAAAGATTACTTAGAAATAAGAGAAAATCTTTTTGATACAAATAGAGTTTTACAAAATGCAATTATAGGCTCTCCAAAAGAGTGTATAAATCAAATAAAAGCTTTAAAAGATGAATTTGATATTGAAGCCTTGCTTTTAAAACCACTTGTAACTTCACAAAAAAGAGCGAAAGAGGTTCTAAATTTATATATAAAAGAGGTAAAACCTTATGTTTAAAATAGTTTTTTTGATTTTTTCACTATTTTTCTATGCAAATGCAGATATCTATGAAGATATGTTTGGTGACAAAATCAAGATAAAAAAAGTGGATAAGATTTATGCTAGTTCACCAGTTGTTTTATACTCACTTTATGCAATTGATAAGAGTAAAATTATTGGTTTAAACTTTCCTTTTAATGAAATAGAAACAAAATATATAGATGAAAATATAAAAAATCTTCCAGTTATTGGTGGTTGGTTTGGTAAAGGAAATACTCCAAATACTGAGATGATTTTAAAAGAAAATCCAGATGTAATTTTGCTAAGTGAGACTTCAAAAGAGCAAAGTCAAAGTAAAGTAAAACAGAGTTTAGGAAATACAAACATTCCATTTTTCTATGTGAAAACAAATTCATTAAGTGATATTATTAACTCTTTTTCATATTTAGGAAAACTAACTTCAAATGAACAAAGAGCAAAACAGCTAGAAGATTATGGAAATTTAGTTTTAGAAGATGCAAAAAAGATTAGAGAGCAAATCAAGAAAAAACCAAAAGTATATTATGCACAAGGGAACAACGGACTTGAAACAGAGTGTCATAGTTCAATAAGAAGTGAGCTTATAGATTTAGCTGGTGGGGAAAATGTGCATAAATGTCAAGCTACAAGTTTTGGTAAACAAGCTATAAATTTTGAGCAGGTTTTAGCTTATAATCCAGAAATTATCTTGGTTTACGAAAAAGAGTTTTATAAAAAAATCTATCAAGATAAGAAATGGCAATTTATAGATGCTGTAAAAAACAAAAAAGTATATTTCTTACCAAAAGGTCCATTTTCTTGGTTTGATAGACCACCATCGTTTATGAAAATTTTAGGACTTAAATGGTTACTTACAATCTTTCACAATGATATTTACAAAATTGATATAAGAACAGAAGCAAAAGAGTTTTATAGCTTATTTTTAGAACTAAAATTAAACGATATTGAATTAGATGAGATTATGGGAAAAGATATTGAATAGATTCTTGTTTTTAACTATTTTTCTATTTTTATTGATAAATTTCTCACTTTTAATAGGAAATTACGAGATAAGTTTTGACAACTATATAAACTTTTTTAAACAGTTTTTAGGCTTTTCCTCAAACTTATCACAAGAACAATATGAAATACTAAAGAATATAATCTTTGAGATAAGACTTCCACGAATTTTCGCGGCAACTATGATTGGAGCTTCACTATCTATTGCTGGGGCTTCTTTTCAAGCTATGTTTGTAAATCCTTTGGTTTCTCCTGGGATTTTAGGAGTTTTAAGTGGAGCTTCATTTGGAGCAGCTTTAGGAATGGTTTTGGGTTGGAGTTGGTTTTTTATCAATATTTCAACTCTTATTTTTGGATTTTTAGCTGTAATTTTTGCACTTTTTATATCTTTTTTGTACTCGAATGCAAAAAATATGATTATTTTAGTTTTAGGTGGGATTATAAGTAGCTCCTTATTTTCTGCACTTTTATCCATTTTAAAATATAGTGCAGATCCATATGATACACTTCCTGCCATTACATATTGGCTTATGGGTAGCCTATCTTTTAGTACTTCAAATGTTGTTTGGAATTTGGCTATCCCTTTGATTTTAGGAAATTTTATACTAATTTTTTTCTCAAAATATCTAAATGCTTTAAGTCTTGGAGATGAAGAAGCAAAAGCTTTAGGAGTTGATACAAAAAAAATTAAATTAATCATTATTTTAGTGGCTACTATGATAAGTGCTTTAAGTGTTATTTTAGCAGGAATTATTGGTTGGATTGGACTTATTATTCCACATATTGCTAGATTTTTATTTGGAGCTGACAATAAAATAGTTCTTCCAATGAGTGCAATTTTAGGGGCTATATTTTTACTTGTAGTTGATAATGCTTCAAGGATTATTTTTACTTTTGAAATTCCTATTGGAATAGTTACAGCAATCATAGGAATACCAATATTTATAGCAGTTCTGAAAAATGCTAAAAAGGGATTTTAATGCTTTTAATTGATGCAAAAAATATTAGCTTTTCATATCAAAAAAAAGAGATTTTGAAAAATATTGATTTTAAATTGTACAAAGGGGATATATTATCTCTTGTAGGTAAAAATGGTTGTGGTAAAACAACACTTTTAAAAATAGTTCTAGGCATTTTAAAAGCACAAGGAAATATCAAAATATTTTCAAAGAATATAAATGAGTATAAAAACAAAGAGTTAGCAAAACTTATCTCTTATGTTCCACAAACTCATCAAATACCTTTTGATTATACGGTTTTTGATGTAGTTTTAATGGGAAGATTAGCACATATTGATATTTTCTCAAACCATTCTCAAAAAGATAAAAATATAGCTTTAGAAAGTTTAGAAAAAGTTGGTATTTTACACTTAAAAGATAGTACCTACTCACAAATAAGTGGAGGGGAAAGACAATTAACATTTATAGCACGAGCTTTAACTCAAGATGCAAAGATTATCTTTATGGACGAGCCTGTAACTGGACTTGATTATGGAAACCAGCTAAAACTTTTAAAGTTTTTAAAAGAGTTAGCAAAAGATGGCTACACTTTTGTAAAAACAACTCACTATCCAGATCATGCTTTGTATGCTTCAAATAAAGTTTTGATGTTAAAAGATGGTGAAGTTTTGGATTATGGAAGTGTTGAGGAGAAATTAACAAGAAAAAATATAAAAAATCTTTATGATGTTGATGTAGATATAATATCTAAAGAGAATTATAAATTTTGTATACCAAAAATATAAGGAGAAAAAATGGCACTAAAGAATACAAATTTAGACAAATTAGACTTTGCAAAACTATATAAAAAACAGATGAAAAACTCTACTTTTAAGAGTAAATCTAGTAGTGATTGGGATAAAAAAGCACAACATTTTAGTCAAAATGTTCTAAATAGTCCATATACAAAAGAATTTATAAGTAAGGTAAATTTAAAAGATTGCGAAACTTTACTTGATGTAGGAAGTGGACCAGCCACAATTTCTTTAGCACTTGCACCAAAACTAAAAAATGTCTATGCTCTTGATTATTCAAGCCAAATGTTAAACTATGCACAACAAAATGCAAAAGAAAAAAATATTCAAAATCTAGTAACCATTCATAAATCTTGGTACGAAAGTTGGGAAGATGTTCCAAAAGCAGATATTGTTGTCGCAAGTAGATCAATGGAAGTAAAAAATATAAAAAAAGCTTTAGAAAAATTAAATAGTAAAGCAAATAAAAGAGTTTATATTACTACAAAAGTTGGTGGAAGTTTTATAGACAAGGAAATTCTGGCTCAAATTCCACGAAAAGTAATCCCCAGACCTGATTATATCTATCTAGTAAATACCTTACATAGTATGGGAATATTTGCAAAAGTTGATTTTATAAAAACAAAAAATTCAAAATTTGATACACCAAATGAAGATATGTTTATTCAAAGTATCAAATGGAGTTTAGGGAGTTTATCTAAAAAAGAGGAAAAAATTTTAAGAGAGTATTTTAATACAATATATAAAACTAAGGAACAAAAAGAGTTTTTAACTTGGGCATTTATATCGTGGGAGCTTGAAAAATGAAAAAATTATTGTTTATTTTAATATTTGCAATTAACATATTTGCAAATGAAGATTATAAGGTTTCAACACAAGTTGAAGTGAGTGGATTGGTCAAAAATACTTTAAATTTAGATGTAGAAGAGCTAGAAAAGTTGAGTTATTTTAAAAGTAATTCAACTCCTCTTGTTTGTATGAGTGGAGAAACGAAAGATAATGTAGAAAGCTATGAGGGAGTTCTGCTAAAAGATATTATAGATAAAGCTGTTGTTGATATAAAAAGTAAAAAAGATTTTAATAAAATCTACATTCAAGCTATCTCAAAAGATGGTTATGAAACAATATTTTCATATAATGAAGTTTTTAATACAAAATTAGGCGATAATATCATAGTTTTTTATAAGAAAAATGGAAAATATCTTGAAAATTATCAAGGAAAAATCGGACTTATTAGTATAGATGATATAAGAAATGGACCAAGACATATAAAATGGCTTGAAAAAATTATTGTAGGCAAAATCTAAACTAAATTATAAAAACTATAAAAAGATATCTTGATAGCTTTGATATTACTATTAAAATTACAAATTTTTTAAAATCATATTTTAAAATACCAGCAACAAAAGTAATTGGGTCACCAATTATTGGTAACCATGAAAAAAGAATAGTTATAAATCCATATTTATCAAAGTAGTTTTTACAAATATTTATATATTTCTCTTTTATAAGATTTTTCTCTATTAAATATTCTTCACCTTTTAAGCCTAAATAGTAATTTATAATAGAACCCAAACTATTTCCTAATGTAGCAAAAAATAGCAATAAATAAATATTGTAACCCTCTTTTATATCATAAATTAATAAAGCTTCACTTCCAAGTGGAAATAAAGTTGCAGATATAAAACTTACGAAAAATAGTGTTAAATAGACCATAAATATACTTCTTTTATAATAGATTAAACATTGCTAAGTTATAATTCGAGCCTTTAAAGAAGAACATTGAGAATATCTTGATATTTTGAATGCTCTTCTTTAGACCCTTTCAAGCATTTCTAAAGACACCGCCCCAGGATGGGAACATAGCAAGGCACCTTTTTTAGTGTTGTGTTTGGGTATCTGGAGAGGAGTACTTTTGTACTCTTTATATCAAATCACTAAAATCTTCATTTAAAATCAAAAGTTTTTTTTCTGCTTTGTTATAAATAAATCTTTTATCACCATTTTTTATAGCTTTAAATATAATATTTTTTATTTCAGCATCTGTTTTATTTGCTCTTTTCATAATAACAAAAAACTCTTTTAAAGGCAAAAAATCACTACTATTAGTTTGATTTTTATTTTCTAATTTTGGTTTATAAATAGCTTTCATTTCATTAAAAGCACTTTGAAGTAATTTTATTTCACTATTAAAAACTTCAATAATCCTTTTTTGATTTTTTTCAAGTCTATAAATTTCTGAAATATATTGTTTTTTCATCCATTTTATAGACTTTTTTAGAAGTTCTATTTGTTCATTTTTAACTTCGATTATCTCATTTATATTATTTTGTTGTTTATGATTTTCTGTTTTTTCTTCAAAATTATATTTTTGTGTATCATCAACATAAACATATACTTTTCCATCTTTTTTCAAAGATTTTAGTTGATTTTTTTTTATACGATAGTGTATTCCTTGCAAAGACAAGCCCAATATTTCAGCCGCTTGTGCTGTTGTAACTAATCTTTCCAAAACTATTTCCTATAACTTTGCGCTATCTATTTCAATAACTGTATGAACATTTCCTCTTGGTTTAAAATCAGCAATTACTTTAAGCCATTTTGGTTCTAATTTAGTATAAAGAGTATCAAATATCTCATTTGCAGAATTTTCATGAGAAATATATCTATTCATAAAAGAGTTAATATAAATTTTTAGTGCTTTTAGCTCTATAACTTTTTTATTTGGAGTATATTGTATTTTTATTGTTGCAAAATCTGGATAACCACTTCTTGGACATTTTGCCATAAATTCTGGTAATTCAATATCTATAATATAATTTTTTGAATTTTCATTTGGCCAAAAATTTTCTTCATTATTAATATCAAACTCTAATATCTCTTTTTCACCATATTTTATTTCCATCTTACAACCTTATTTTTTGTCTTAAAGGTCTATTTTACCCAAAACTCACTTATAAAGATTACTAAGCTTTATGAGATATAATTGTAAGATAGTTTTATATGGTTAAGGATTTTAAATGAATGAAAAAATTTATGATATTATAGTTATTGGAGCTGGAAGTGCAGGAATAGCCTGTATTATTGAAGCAAAACTCAAAAATATTGAAAATATATTACTTATTGAAAAAACTTCAAACCATTCAGAAACTATTAGAAAATTTTACAAAGATGGTAAAAGAGTAGATAAAGATTGGAAAAATCAAGTAATAAAACTTGAAGGAAATATAGACTTTATGGATGGAACAAAAGAATCAACTCTTGAATATTTTGAAGAATTACTAAATAAAAATGAAATTTCTCCTGTTTATAATACTGAAGTTGAGAAAATCATAAAAAATGAAAATACAAATCTTTTTGAAGTTCATACTTTAAATAAAATATATCAAACAAAATTTGCAATTATATGTATTGGAAAAATGGGAAAACCAAATAAACCTGACTACAAAATTCCAACAAATATAAAAAAATATATCAATTTTAATTTAGATGATTGTACAACAAATGAAAAAATTTTAGTTATAGGTGGAGGAAATAGTGCGGCAGAATATGCTTATTTTTTAACTAATGAAAAAAACAATGTAACTTTAGCATATAGAAAACCAACATTTACAAGATTAAATCCTATAAATGAAAAACTTCTTATGCAATATCAAAATGATAATAAATTAACTATAAAGATGAATAAAGAGATAAAAGAGTTAGAAGAAGCCGAAAATTTAAAAGTAAAAGTTATATACACTGATGAGGAAATTGAAATTTTTGATAGGCTAATTTATGCTATTGGAGGAACTACACCAATTGATTTTTTAAAAGCTTGTAATGTAAAAATAGATGAAAATCTAAATCCGATTTGTGATGGAAATTTTGAATCAAGTACAAAAGGTATATATCTTGCAGGAGATATTGCTTCTAAAGGTGAGGGTTCTATTAGTACAGCTTTAAATCATGGTTACCATATAATAAAAGATATTTCAGCAAAAAACGTATAGAAAATTTTCTATACGTCTAAATGTTCAACATCTTTTGCGTGTTCTTCAATATAATTTCTTCTAGGTTCTACTTCATCACCCATAAATAAAGTAAATGTATCACTTGCTACTTCAGCATCTTCTATTTTAACTCTTAAAAGTCTTCTATTATCAGGAATCATAGTAGTTTCCCATAATTGCTCTGGATTCATCTCTCCAAGACCTTTATATCTTTGAATATAAGCACCTTTTTTAGCTAATGTTTCTATCTCTTCTAATATTTCAATTAAATCTCTACCTTCAAATACAGATAAATCTCTCTCTTTTAATTTACTATAAATATAAGTTGCTTCGCTGAAATATGGTGATGCAAATAATTCTTCATCAATAATTAGCTCTTCTAATCCCTCATTTGTTTGTACAAAAAGTTGAATTCTATCATCAAGAACTGTTTTAGATAAAATGTTATAACCTTTTTTATCCAAGAAATCTTTTATATTTTCATATAAATCTTTAAACTCTAAATTTACTAAATCACTATTTTCAATTAAATGTTTTAAAACTTCAAGTAAAGAGTATCTTTTTCCTAATTGCTCTAACATAGCTCTATATTTAGAAACAATTTTGAATAAATCTAATAAATCGTTATATCCTAAACCTTCAAATTCAAATGATTCTAAACCATTTTCAATTAAAAATGCAGATAAAGCATTATTATCTTTTAAATAAATTTCATTTTTACCTTTTTTATATCTATAAAGTGGTGGTTGAGCGATATATAAATAACCTTTTTCAATAACTGGTCTTAAAAATCTAAAGAAGAAAGTTAAAAGTAATGTTTGAATATGGCTACCATCAACATCGGCATCTGTCATAATAATGATTTTATGATATCTGATTTTTTCTTCATCAAAATCTTCACCAATACCACAACCAAGTGCAGTAATCATATTTCTAATCTCATCAGATTTCAAAATTTTATCAAGTCTAGATTTTTCAACATTTAAAATCTTACCTTTTAACGGTAAAATTGCTTGGAAAACTCTATCTCTTCCTTGTTTTGCAGAACCACCCGCTGAATCTCCCTCAACTAAATATAACTCTCTAATTGCTGGATCTTTACTTT
>RRZU010950018.1_pt1 | contig 11038 bp, 9 predicted proteins | sample 2165561 | NCBI WGS metagenome assembly RRZU01 (sample SAMN10456909, study PRJNA506462) | wastewater metagenome | isolation source: wastewater sludge | place: USA: Moscow, Idaho | reverse complement strand
TGGTGCAGGGGGCGGTTTTTGATGTGGCGGTGGATATCCGTAGAAGCTCGCCCACTTTTGGCCAATGGGTGGGCGTGGAGCTGAGTGCCGACAACCATCGCCAGCTCTGGGTGCCGCCCGGGTTGGCGCACGGTTTCCTGGTGCTAAGCGATACGGCTGACTTCCTCTACAAGACCACAGACTACTATGCGCCCGAACATGAGCGCTGTATTGCATGGAATGATCCGGCGCTGGCCATTGTCTGGCCAGACATGGGCATGGCACCGTGCCTTTCCGGTAAAGACCAGCGGGGGCTGGGCTTGGCAGAGGCACCGGTTTTTGACTGATTCCGTCCGCAGCGCAGCCTCGGCCAAATTTCTCCATCCATGCCATTGCCTCCAAAGAATATTCGCGTATTGCACGTGTACAAAACCTACTACCCTGACACGACAGGTGGCGTGGAGATGGTGCTGTGCCAACTCATGCGCGCCCTGAAACCAATGGGGGTAGAAAACCGCTTGCTGGTGCTCAGTCCCATGGCGAATCCGGTGTGCGTAGAGCACCCCGAAGCGCAGGTGATTCGCTGTCGAACCAGTTTCGAAATGGCGTCCAACCCCATGTCATTGTCTGCATTGGGGGAATTCAGGCGCCAGCTCGATTGGGCGGATATCGTGCATTACCAGTTTCCCTGGCCATTTGGCGACTTGCTTCATTGGCTCCATGGCGGGCGAAAACCCAGTGTGGTGTCGTACCAGTCGGACATCGTCCGGCAGAAAAACCTGATGCGTTTGTACCGGCCCCTGATGCGCCGATTTCTCGCCAGTGTGGACAGGGTATGCGCCACTTCACCCAACTATCGTGCAACCAGCGCCGTACTGAGCCAGTTGGGCAAGCGGGTCGATGTCATTCCCAACGGAATGGACGCTGCGATGTGTCCTTCCGCCACATCGGAAGTGCTGGAGCAATGGAAGTCCAGACTGGGGCAGGGGTTCTTTCTGTTTGTCGGTGTTTTGCGCTACTACAAAGGCCTGCACACCCTGGTGGAAGCGTCCGTTGGCATCGACGTCCCTGTGGTCATTGCAGGCTCGGGGCCGGAGCGGGATGTCCTTGAGGCGCAGGCGCGCAAGCAGGGTGCCTCGCGTATCCATTTCCTGGGCCATGTCAGTGAGCAAGACAAATCTGCGCTGCTGCAATTGGCCGGTGCTTTCGTGTTTCCGTCGCACTTGCGCTCAGAGGCTTTTGGAATGTCTCTGGTCGAGGCCTCCATGCATTCCAAACCCATGATCAGCTGTGAAATAGGCACAGGTACCAGCTACGTCAATCTGGATCAAGTGACGGGACTGACGGTGCCCCCGGAGAATCCTGCGGCGCTGAGAGCTGCCATGCAGCAGCTTCTCAATGACCCTGTGAAGGCACGTCTCATGGGGCTTGCCGCGCGTCAGCGTTACGAAGAACACTTCACGGGCCAATGCATGGCCGCATCGTATTTACGGATGTATCAGGAATTGTTGGTTCATGAGCACTCTTCTCTCTGACGTAGCCCTGGTGCTGCTTTGTTTGGGTGCATTGGTCGTGCTGTGGGGGCTGTTGAGTCCTGTCAAGCGCCTGCCCACATGGAGTCACAAGCATGACAAACTCCTGCACGCCATGGCATTTGCCGTGCTGGCAGTCCTGGCCTACGCAAGCTGGCCCGGTATCCATTTGGTGGGGCTGTGGCTGGCGCTTTCGCTGGCAGGGCTGGCCAGCGAAGGCTTGCAACATTTGACACCAGAGCGCAGGTTTTGCTGGCGTGATGCTGCTGCCAATGCTGCAGGCGCCGCCGTGGGGTTGGGTCTTGCGGGGTGGGGCTGGTGGATGCCGCAAGGCCAGTGATATTCGTTTGCAGCGCAGTCGTCAAAGAGGGGTGTTGATCTGCCCCTGCAGCATCCAGTCCAACGTATCTCGCAGGTCAAAACGATCCACGTTTCCGATGCAGTTCAGCAGCTTTGTGGAGTCACCGCACAAACGGGAAATCTCGTGGGGTCGCACAAATGCCGGGTTCACGCGCGCCTCCACCGGGTGTCCTGTCAGATCGGTCAGCAATGCAAGCACTTCCCGCAACGAGTAAGTGCGGCCTGTGGACACGTTGTAGGTTTCCCCCGGGGCTGCGCGTTGCAGCAGGCGCAGGTAGGCATCACACACGAACCGCACATCGTTGAATTCCCGCTCCACATCCATGTTGCCGAGTTCAACCACGGCACTGTGCCCAGCGAAATGCTGCACCAGCTTGGGAATCAGGAAGTCTGGTGACTGTCCTGCCCCTGTGTAATTGAATGGGCGGGTAAAGAAAACCGGCAAACCATCCAGGCGAGTCCTGGCCATGTGCTCCATCACCAGTTTGCTGGCAGCGTAGTGATTGACTGGCGCAGGGCTTTGTGTTTCGGTAATGGGAGATTCTGCGCAATTGCCATACACATTGGCGCTGCTGGCCATCAAGATGCTTTGCGGTGGGGTGTCAAGTGATGCAAGAGCGTCAAGCAGGTGCAACGAACCCAGTACGTTCACGCGATAAAACGCATCGATCTCCGCATGACCGACAAAGCTGATGCCTGCCAGATGCACCACAAAATCGGGTTTGACTTCTGCCACCTCGTTGCGCAGTTCGTCAGGCTGCATCAGGTTTGTCCGCAGTGCATGAACGGCATAACCTTGTGCGCGTGCCATATTCATCAGGTGCCGGCCGGTGAATCCATGGGCACCGCTAACCAGGAGATTCAAAAGGATGCCCCCTTGGCGTTGCGCTGCAGATCTGCTGCAACCATCATCTGGCAAAGCTGTTCCAGCGATGTCCGGGGCTCCCAGCCGAGTTTTTCCCTGGCCTTTGCGGGGCTGCCGATCAGCAGCTCCACCTCGGCAGGGCGGTAGAAGCGCGGATTCACGCGCATCAATACCTTTCCGTTGCCAGCGTCCACGGCAGATTCGTTTTCTGCAGTGCCGCGGAAATCAATTTCCATGCCGGCAGCCTTGAACGCCATGCGCACAAAGTCCCTGACAGTCTCGGTGCGCCCGGTCGCCAGCACAAAAGTATCCGGCGTATCCACTTGCAGCATGCGCCACATGCCTTCCACATATTCGCGGGCAAATCCCCAGTCTCGCTTGGCATCCAGGTTGCCCAACTCCATGCAGTCGAGCATGCCCAGTCTGATCTTTGCAACAGCATCGGTGATTTTCCGGGTCACGAATTCGCGCCCGCGCAGAGGGCTTTCATGGTTGAAAAGAATGCCGCTGCTGCCAAAAATACCGTAACTTTCGCGGTAATTGATGGTCATCCAGTGGGCATACAGCTTGGCAACGCCATAAGGACTGCGCGGATAGAAGGGCGTATCTTCGGTTTGCGGAATGGCCTGAACCTTGCCAAACATCTCCGAGGTACTCGCCTGATAGAAGCGGATGTTCTTGTCCACCAGGCGGATCGCTTCCAGCAAATTCAGAGCCCCCAAGCCCGTAATTTGCGCTGTGGTTGTGGGTTGATCGAAGCTCACGCCCACAAAACTCTGTGCCGCCAGATTGTAGATTTCCCTCGGCCGGGTTTTTTGCACCAGCGCGATGCTGGAGCCCAGATCCGTCAGGTCATATTCCACCAGGTGCAGTTGCGGGTGGTTTTGTATACCCAGTTCTTCGATCCGCCAATAATTGACGGAACTGGTGCGACGATACGTGCCATAGACCGTATAACCTTTTTCCAGCAGGAGCTGGGCAAGGTACGCACCATCTTGACCTGTGATGCCCGTCACCAGAGCAGCAATCTGCATATTTTTCGCCTTTCAGACCGGATGAACTAAAATTTCTTGCCCGAATGGGTGCTTCGTCAAAAGCCGGTGATTTTGCAGCAACATCGGGCCGGTCCATCCCCCTGGCAGGACTTTGTTTCTGATCCGATGGGGCCGCTCCCATCGCTGAGCCATATGTGCTGTTCATCCATTTCTGTTCGTGCTAGCCTCCAACCATGCTCGTGTCTTACATGATTCTCGCGGTCAAGCGTGCACTGTGTTCGCGAAATGCATCTTTCATGGCGGTGCGTCGTGCCTTAGGTGCTCTAGTGATCTTTGGCATTCTCAACAATGCCCCGTATGCACAGCAACCTCCTCCCAATGAGTCTGCGGGAGAGGTGGTGTTTGTTGCCGGCTCAGCTACCAGACAGACGGTCAACTCTGCCCCTCAAGCCATTGCCAAGGGTTTGAAGCTGGTGCAAGGCGACGTCCTCCGCACCGACGAAAAAGCATATGTGTACGTGCGCATGTCGGACGGAGGGCTGTTGGTTTTGCGCCCGCAGTCGCATCTGCGGATTGACCACTGGCGATACAACGCAGAGCGGCCAGAGTTTTCCGAAATTAAGTACACATTGAATTCTGGCGTTGCGCGTTACGTCTCTGGTCGTGGCTCCCAAGCCGCCAAGGACAAGTTTCGTTTCAACACGACACTGGCAGCCATTGGGGTTCGTGGGACTGATTTCACTGTTCTCTCAAACCCAGACCTTACGCAGGTGAGTGTCCGTTCTGGTGGGGTTATTGTGGGCAGTCTGGGCAACGGCTGCAGCGCAGAGACTCTGGGGCCCTGCGAAGGAGAGAGAGCACTTGAATTGTTTGCCACAAGCAGCAATAAACTGCTACAGGTGACTTTGGGAGATCGTCGCCCTCAACTGGTCGATTCCGCCTCGGCCGGTGGTCCTGACAAGGCGCGGCCACCCGCAAGTGGTGAGCCCCATGCGGACAGCGGCTCCAGTGTTCCTGCAGGGGTGCTGGCAACTGAAGGTAGCCGCGAGGCCGCGGTCATCGATTTGGCAACCAAATCAGGTAACCCGGACGCTACCACACCGTCCATTGCCGTCTGGGGCCGGTGGGGCGCCCTGACTAATGGACAATCGGGGGCTGAGGTGGTTCGCGATGTGCTTAACGGCCGACAGCTCGCCGCTATCAATCGTTACTATGTAATCGGTGCTAATCCTTCCGTAGTGCAGGAGATGCCTAACGCGGGAGTAGGGCAGTTCAAACTGACAGGGCACAGCGGACTGCTGGTGGACCCTGCCACCGGCAAGTTCCAGGAAACAACAGCAAGCAACGGCAGCTTGCAGATTGATTTTGGCGCCCGCAGGTTTCAGACAAACCTGGACTTGCAATCATCTACCGTGCAAACCACGATTCGGTCGCAAGGCTACATTGAAGCAGGCGGTAAGATGGCCTCTGACGCCTATGTGTCAGGCACGGCGCTGGAGGGTCTCGTGGGGGGCAAGGGTGGTAGCGAGGCAATTTACATCTACCACCGGCCGGCAGCACAAGGTATTGAAGTTTCGGGCGTGGCGTCCTGGAAAAAATAAGCACGGCCTTCTTGCGCGGGGATGGCCTTGATAGCATTGCTGCGCAATCGGGTATGGCTACGCGGGCTATTGATGGCAGTTGTTGCCATCGCAGCCATCGCTTTGCAGTGGACGCAGCCCTCGCTGCGTGTGGTGTGGGAACTGGAACACCTTATCGAAGACCGTTTGACCCGCTGGAATGCCAGCGATCAGCCGGAAGATCGTTTGGTTGTCATTGATATCGACGAGGCAAGTCTAAACTCCATCGGCCCGTGGCCCTGGAAGCGTTCCGTACTGGCCGATCTGGTCGAGAGCCTTGTGACTGACTACAGCGTGCGCGGGGTGGGGCTTGACATTGTATTTCCCGCCCCAGCCGATGTATTGGGTGATGCACGCCTAGCCGCCCTTGCTCATGCCGCACCGCTAACGTTGGCACAGGCCTTTGATTTTGTCCGTCGCGAGGCACCCCTGCAAACGGGGGTGCCGATATTTCCTCCGTCGCCGATCTCGGCGCGTGTAAACGACGCTGCGGTCCCCGGAGCGAATGGCTACATCGCCAATCATCCGGGGCTGAAGGACGCTCGGTGTGTCGGCAATATCGGCATACAGCCGGATCTCGACGGTCAGGTGCGCTCAGTGCCTCTGTTGGCGCGGTGGCAGCACAACTACAGTCCTCTGCTGCCGCTCGCAATGTTGCATTGCGGAAGCAATCACCCGGTGGATGTTTCTACCCTCACCGGTCATCTATTCTCGCAGCCATTCTGGAAAGTTCCGTTCCCACGTGACTGGCGGACCTACACCGTGGTTCCCGCGCAAGATATCCTGAGTCATCGCGTGAATCCACAATGGCTGCGAGGACGCTGGGTGCTTGTTGGATCCTCGGCCTTGGGTCTCAGTGATCGCGCGACAACACCGCTGGGTGACTCTGTTGCGGGGGTCATGATCCATGCTGCGGTCCTCACAGCGCTGCTGGATCATTTGGACAACCCATCTGGTCCCCTTTGGGAGTCTATGGGCAAGGCCATTGCATCGGCGTGGATTTTGCTGAGCCTGGGTGTGACTGGATGGGCTATGGGTCGTTGGCGGGCATGGATGCTGATCCCCTTGACCTTGGTATGGACTACCGGCTGGATCGCTCTAGTGGCATGGCTGATGCGTCAGCAACTGGGCGTGCATGTCACTTCGCCCATTCTGGCCCACATAGTCCTGTTTTTCATGGTGCCACTGGAGTGGTGGCTGACTCAGCGGGACCAGGGGCGTTTGCTACGTACTTTTGCCAATTATGTGGCTCCACCGGTTCTGCGCCAGATGTTGCGCCAAGGCATAGAACAACCGTTGGTGCCACGATATTGCGACATCACTGTGTTGTCAGCGGATATGCAAAACTATTCGGGACTGACGATCCAGGGCAGCCTGGAAGATGCCGCACAACTCACCCGGGAATTTCTTCAATGCCTCACCGATCCGTTGTTGGATCACCAGGGCACCCTTGATAAATACACGGGCGATGGGTTGGTGGCGTTCTGGGGTGCCCCTGTTCCCATGCGCGACCATGCAGATATGGCCATCCAGGCGGGCAGGCAAATGGTCGAACGGGTCAGGCACTGGAATCTCCAGCGCTACCGGCAAGGCAAACCCATGGCGCGGGTTCGCATCGGGATTGAATCGGGCACGGCCCTGGTAGGCGATCTTGGCACTAGTTTTCGTAGCACCTACACCGCAGTGGGCGACTGCATCAACAGCGCTAGTAAGTTACAGAATGCGGCCAAGCAATATAATCACGACATCATTGTGGGGCCTGAAACTGCAAAGCGTGCCACACAGGCCCAGCTTGTCGAGGTCGGCGTGCTTGAACTTTCCGGACATAGCCGACCGCTGCCATTGCACACGCTCTCAAATGCTGGTCTTTCCTTGCCTTACTCGGCGTTGCCACTGACTGGCGATCCAGATCCTCACACCCATTGATGGTTCGCCCACCGTTCTCCAGTTGGCTGGTTGCTGCATGGCTGGTGACAGGCGCCCTTGGCAGGGCTGCCGAATTGCCAGATATTCCTTCCGAGGTCTTCGTCCCGATTGCTGAGGAGGTTCTAGATGCCGCAATAGAACATTGCAGGCGCGGGCAAAAGGTCCAGGCCAGTGTATTGTTCGTCGCGATACGTGATCAACTCGATCCGCCGCAACCCGTGCGCGAATTGATTCAGGCTCTGGAGCAGGAGGGGTGCAAGGGTAGCTCTTCGACCCGTGGGTATTGGGAATTGCGCGCGGCTGCTGGCTACGATGACAACGTTACCCAGGGTATCCGCGGTTCCAGTCTGACACTTGGCACTGCCGCGTACAGCGTCGAACTCGCTGTGGATGACAACTACAGGCCCATATCCAGCAGCTTTGTTGAGATGGCTGCGGGGCGCAGCTGGGAGCTGGCTGATCGCCTCACCTTGCAGGTCAAAGCCAGTGGGCGTCAGTACCCGAAAGTCCGGGCCTATGATCTGGCGAGTTTCAATGCAACGCTCAAAACGCGACTCAACGCCATAGGTCGGCCGATTGATGGGATGGCAGAGTGGACCGAGCTCTGGATGGGCGGTCGCCGCTACCACACCGCATGGGCCATGGCAGCGCAGGCGCCGGTGCTGCTCGATGCCCCCCAATGGAACTATGCCGCTGTGGCCCAGCAGATTAACTACCATACCCAGCCGCAGCAAAATGCTGCGCAGTTTCAGTTCGGGCTGAACCGGCAGTTTCATCCAGGCGTTGGCAAAGCGTTCATCCTGGACACCATGGGTATCTGGGACCAAGCCCAGGGTCAACGGGCTGGTGGTGGGCGTGTCGGCGCCAACCTCCACGCAATTGCCCAGCTCCGGCTGCAGCCGTGGCTGCTGACAGGCCGCCTGAGCATGACGCACTGGGCTAGCCGCCAAGACTTCCTTCCTGGTCTGGTTGACGCCAAGCGTCGCAATACCTTGCTGCAAGCGAATGCTCAGGCAGAATATCCACTTTCGGCAAGCCAGACGCTGCAGCTCGATTTCCAGATGCGTGACAGCCGCGACACGATCGCCCTTTATGCCTACCGCTCTTACAGCCTGGGCGTTAGCTGGATGGCCCGTTTTTAGTGGATCTGGGCGAGCCGTCTAATTGGCTGGCCCACTGGCGTAGCGTTTCCGGCTTGCGTACGATAAGTCGGCGCAAGTCTTTCTCCACCACTCCTGCCTGCACTAGTTCAGTAATGGCCCGGGACACCGTTTCACGGCTGGTATTGAGCATGATGGCCATTTGCTGCTGCCTCGGAACGTCCTGAACCACCACCAGCCCGCCGGGCATGGAGCGGCTCATTTGTAGCAGCAGGGTAAAAACCCGCTGGAAAGCGTTCGGGATTCCAAGCAGTACCCTGTGCCGCGACATGGAGCGCACCATGCCGGTCAGATGCTTCATCATTGCCTCCGCCATCTCGGGTACCTGATAAAAAAGCTTGCGTGCGGCTGCCTGCGGCAACAGGCCGACCACGCTGGGCTCAATGGCAGCAATGTGCGCTGAACGGGGTAAGTCATCAATCACGCTGAGCTCGCCAAAAAAAGCACCCGGCTGAATCAAATTCAAACCTACTTCGCGCCCATCTTCGGTAATCTCGAACACCTGCAATTGCCCTGAGGCCAAAAGATACAGGCCATCCGCCGTATCGTCCTTTCTACATGCAACATCACCGCGGTCCAGCCGGCGCAGGCGTACCAGCGGTGCGATGGAGGCCAGTTGCTCATCGTTCAAAGGAGAAAAAATCGGAAACACCCGCAGATTCAATGCGGGTCCGTCAGAAGGTGTCATCGAAATTAAGATCGGAGTGCCCTAGCTCATAAAATAGCGCTTACGAGCGAATAATAGAACACCATGAACTTGCTATCGGTCATCCTGTCCGGTGGGGCCGGCACGCGACTATGGCCGGTTTCCCGCCAGACCTATCCCAAACCCTTCTTCAATCTCGGCGGCAGCACCCTCCTGGAGCAGGCTATCACCCGGGGGCAGGCTTGTGGTGCAGACGAACTGCTACTCGTCACCAACCACGACCACTACCATCTCAGTCGCAGCCTGTTGGCGCAAATGTCTGGGGCCCCCTCCGTTCACTACATGCTAGAGCCCAAGGGCAGAAACACCGCGCCGGCCATTGCACTGGCCGCGCTGGACTGCGCAGCCCGCCATGGCGAGCAGACACCCATGCTGGTGTTGCCCGCCGATCATCTCATCCCCGACACCGAAGCCTTTGTTCTGTGCGTGATGGAGGCCTTGCGGCTGGCCCGTCAGGGCCAGATCGTGGTTTTTGGCATCCAACCCACTCAGCCGGATACCGGGTTTGGCTACATCGAAGTGGCCCAGCCCGGCCGAGACAGCCAGAAAGTCCATCGCTTCGTTGAAAAACCCGACCTCGCTACCGCACAGCAGTACTTGGCTACGGGGCGCCACTACTGGAACAGCGGCATGTTCTGCTTCAGCGCCCAGACCATCCTGGATGCGCTGGAACGGCATGCACCTACCGTGCTGGTTGCCGCACGGGCCGCCCTGCATTCCTCGCAGACCACGGCGGACGAGAGTGAAAACTCCTCCTGCATCGCCACCCGGTTTGATGCGCACCACTTCAACCTGCAGCCTGACATCAGTATCGACTACGCAGTGATGGAACGCGCGGACAACGTCACCGTAGTACCGGCCCGCTTTGGTTGGAGTGACGTCGGCTCATGGCCTGCCATCGCCCAGGCGCACGCGGCAGACGCCAGCGGCAACAGCTTCATGGCCGACGTCGTGGACATAGATACCACGGGCACACATGTTCAGGTAGAAAGCCACGGCCCGAAAATCATCGCCACGGTGGGCGTGCGCGACCTGGTCATCGTGGACACCCCGGACGCCCTCTTGGTGGCACACAAGGGAAGCGCCCAGAAAGTCAAAGCTGTCGTCGAGGTTCTCAAGGAGCGTCACCACCCGACCACGCACCTTCCCACCGTGGTGCATCGTCCCTGGGGCACCTATGCCACCCTCAAGGCAGAGCAGGGCCCCAACGGCGGCTACAAAATCAAGCGGATCACCGTCAAACCCGGCCAGCGCCTCTCCCTGCAATACCACCACCACCGTGCCGAGCACTGGGTCGTTGTTCAGGGCCACGGCTGCGTGCAGTTGGGCGACACCGAACACCAGGCCCTGCCAGGGCAGTACCACTACATACCCGTCGCCCAAAAACACCGCCTCACCAACGTGGGCAAAGACGATCTGGTGCTGGTGGAAGTCCAATGCGGCAGCTACCTCGAAGAGGACGACATCGTCCGACTGGCTGACAGCTACGGCCGCGTCTGACCCATGCAGATGCTTCAATCCCTCTGGGCATACCGAGGATTCATTCACAGCAGCGTTCGGCGCGATTTTCATGCGCGATACCGCAACTCGCTGCTGGGGGCGGCCTGGGCCATCCTCAATCCGCTCGCGCTCATCGCCGTTTACACCCTCATCTTTTCCCAGGTCATGCGTGCGCGTCTGCCGGGTATCGAGGGCACGTTTGGCTACAGCATTTACCTGTGTGCGGGCCTGCTGAGCTGGGGCTACTTTGCCGAAGTCACCACCCGCGGGCAGAACATATTCATCGAGAACGCTAACCTGCTCAAGAAAATGAGCTTCCCTCGGCTGTGCCTGCCCGTGATTGCGCTGGTCACAGCCACCATCAACTTCGCCATCGTCTTCGGCCTGTTATGCCTC
>RRZU010153708.1_pt1 | contig 11038 bp, 12 predicted proteins | sample 2165561 | NCBI WGS metagenome assembly RRZU01 (sample SAMN10456909, study PRJNA506462) | wastewater metagenome | isolation source: wastewater sludge | place: USA: Moscow, Idaho | reverse complement strand
GTCAGTAGTTTATGCATGCTCACCGGCGGCTTCATCAAAACAGGCAATCATTACCGTCTGGTTATGCAGTTTGGCCTCGGCATTTCTCGCGCCGGGGGCGATTTCGCCAAAGGAATAAAATCCAGCCATGGCAACACCTTGCCCCACCACATCGGCAACGGCTTCAATTTCCTCTTCAACGCGTTCGCCCATCACGAGCTCGCGCCCGACACAGCTCACCACAAAAGCCAGACCATGCTGCGATAACGCACCGCCGATCATGTCTAGCGCGGCCTCGGCGGCCGCCTCGGCTCCTCCGACCAACTTGTCGGTATTGGCATGCATCATCCGCAGATAAGCATCCGGAGCGATCTCGTCACCAAAACGCAATCCGCCAGTTTTCTCATCTATCCCGAGCATGGAGCGAATCAAGCCAATTTCGTCATGATTGCTGTCCAGTACCGCGAACGGGAAAAAGCGCCCGACCACCGGTAGATCACGCGCGTAGTCGCCAAGATAGCGCCGATACACATCCAGCGCCGGCTCACCGTCAAGTTCGTACAAGATGTTGCCGGCACAAGCCGTGACTTTGCGTGCCGGGCCAAAGGGGGACCAGCCCCCCTCCACACCGAATCCGAAACGCAAGGCATTCCCGTACAACCCCAGCGCAGCGATACGTTCACTTCCGCATCCTGACCGATCCAGAACCGAAGTCTGCCGATAGCCCTCTATCCGGCTCGCCAGTCCGCCAACGATAGGCACGCCATTCCCGAGCGTGCGGTTAAGTCCACGAACGACGGCGCTCCCGCTGACTCCCACTCCCTGGCAGAGAACCAGTACCGCACGCAGCCCCTCTTTTGGAAGGGATTCACCAAGAAATATTCCCGCATCGAATGAGTCCCCTTTGCCAGTTACGCTCGTAGAAGCCTGAATAATTGTCGAACTGTCGAAGCGAACACCTGTGACGATACATTGCCCGCTCTCCACTCCGGAGGCGGCAACGGCAAACGCGGTGGAGCACCCAAAACAGGAAGCATCAGGAACTAACCGGACGAGATGGGGAGCGAGTTGGTTGAGAGAGGTTGACGGTCCGAATACAAACACCAGATCAGGTTTTAGATCGATCAGCGGAAGCAGTCCGACCCGAACCTCTGTATTCTCTCCGACAATCACCTGGACCGTCTGCATGCACCCCTCCCTGGATAGCCCATACCCTGACATGGACAGTGCCGCTTTAAATCGGCCATAATTTCGAGCCATTCTAGCCGGTTTAACCATGAAATTTCTTTTCGATCTATTCCCCGTTATCCTGTTTTTTGCGGCGTTCAAGCTTGGTGACATCTTCATTGCAACCGGTGTTGCCATAGCGGCGACATTCGGGCAGATCGGCTGGGTTTGGCTGCGCCGCGGCAAAGTTGACACCATGCTCTGGGTCAGCCTGGGCATCATCACCGTATTCGGCGGCATGACCTTGGTTTTTCATGACGAAACCTTTATCAAGTGGAAACCGACGGTCCTCTACTGGACCATGGCCGCAGGCCTCGCGGCAAGTTCCTTGTTTTTCGGCAAAAATCTGATCCGCACCCTGCTCGCCGAGCAGGTCAACGCCCCCGATTTCATCTGGCAGCGACTCAACTGGTCGTGGATCGGTTTTTTTATCTTCATGGGCGCGATCAACCTGATCGTGGCGTTCGCCCTGAACTTGTCGACCGAGACCTGGGTCAATTTCAAACTGTTCGGCGGTATCGGCCTGATGCTTGTTTTTGCGGTCATCCAAGGACTGATGCTATCGAAATACATCGAGGAAAAAACATAATGCTCTACGCAATCATCGGAGAAGACACTCCAGGCAGTCTTGCACAGCGGCTGGCAGCTCGCCCCGCACACGTCGAACGCCTTAAAGCACTTCAGGACGAAGGTCGGCTGATCGTCGCCGGCCCTTGCCCTGCCATCGACAGTCCCGATCCCGGTCCGGCCGGTTTCACCGGTAGTCTTATCGTTGCAGAATTCCCTTCTCTGGATCATGCGAAGACCTGGGCCGACGCCGACCCCTATGTCGCCGCGGGCGTCTACGCCAAGGTCACGATCAAGCCGTTCAAGAAAGCTTTTCCCGCATGACTGCTTCCCTAGCACCGAACTTTTCGACACGAAGGATTGCCCGGTGAACGATGTTGACATCGAGACACTGTTGCGGCAGAAGCTCGCGTTCCTGTCGCCGCTACGATTTGAACTGACCGACGATTCCGCTCTGCACGCCGGACACGCCGGTGCCCGCGAGGGAGGACACTACCGCCTGCTGATCGTCTCCGAGAGGTTTGTCGGACACACACGACTTCAGCGTCACCGGATTATTTACGACGCGTTGGGAGAACTGATGCGTAGTAGAATACATGCACTGAGCATCCGTTCATTGACGCCCGACGAAACAACGACTTGAACGATGTTCTTGTTTTTCCGGTCGCAATGTTTACAACCTGCACCACCCCAAACTCACCTGGAACACGTCCCATGCAAAAAATCACGCAAATTGCCGCCGCCTTGGCTATCGGCGCCTCAATCTCCTTTTCTGCTTTCGCCGCCGACAAGACCTTTGTCAAAGTGAATGGCGCTAGCATTTCGCAGAATATTGCTGACGCATTCATTGCCGAACAGAAAGCCAAAGGTGCACCGGATTCACCCGAGCTGCGTAACGCTGTGCGCGAAGAGCTGATCCGTCGCGAACTCCTGCTTCAAGAAGCCAAGAAAACAGGCCTCGACAAGAAGCCTGACATCGCTGCCCAAGCCGAAGCGGCCAAACAAGCCATCTTGATCCGCAGTTACGTCCAGGAATACGTCAAAAAGAACCCGATCCAGGATGCGCAACTTCTCGCCGACTACGAGAAAATCAAAGGACAGGTTGGTAGCACCGAGTACAAGGCTCGCCATATCCTGGTCAAGGAAGAAGCCGAGGCCACTGCGGTTATCGACAATCTCAAGAAAGGCGTCAAGTTCGAAGAACTGGCTAAACAATCGATCGACCCGGGCTCCAAGGAAAACGGCGGTGAGCTCGACTGGGCTGCTGCCAGCAATTACGTCAAGCCATTTGCCGAGGCTCTCGCTGCGCTGGCTAAGGGGAAATACACCGAGTCACCCGTGAAGTCAGATTTCGGTTACCACGTGATCATGCTGGATGACACCCGTCCGACGAGTTTCCCGCCATTCGACGAAGTCAAACCGCGGTTGCTGCAGCAAGCACAGACTCAGCAAATCACCAAGATGGTGGATAGTCTGCGCGCAAAAGCCAAGGTCGAGTAACTCCCTGCCAATCGTAAAAGCCGCCGGAGGGAGTTTCCCCCTGGCGGCTTTTTTCATTTCGGTCAGGATGGCGAAGCGAATAATCTGGAACGGGCGTGCTCACTGACGACCCGCACGGCGGGATGCGTCAGGCGCCGCTCCGGGGAGATTAGGAAATACCGCTCATGAACATCCTCAATCACACCAATCTGCTCAACCCGGTAGTGCGCCACAACATCTGGCAGGCTGGTGACTGCAGCCGGAAACACGCCAGCTCCGCCCTCGCCGAAAGCATTCATCAGGGCGCCATCATCGAATTCTCCAACAATCGGCATCCAGATCCCCTGTCGCTCTAGCCAGCGTTGCAGGGCACCGTGCAAGGCACTGTCTTTTCCGGGCAGTAGCAGCGGCTCACCTTCCAACCCCTTGGGGAAACGTCCCTTCAGCTTTCCGGCGAGCGCAGGCGATGCCATGAAGGCGACCGCGGATTCGCCCAAAGGATGACTGAAGCCCTTGATCTCTGTCCCGGGTGGCATCGGACGATCAGCCAGAACCATGTCAACTCGATGAATCGCCATCTCTGCCAGGAGGCGCTCCAGCCGATCTTCCTGACAAACAAGGCGCACAGTCTCCGGTTGTTCGAGAACGGGAGCCAGAAGCCGGTGAGCGACAAATTTCGGAACCACCTCGGAAATGCCAACGTGAAAGGTGACAAAACGCTCCTCTCCTCCGTGGCGTAGTATTTCCTCCAGTTCCGCCCCGGTCCGAAAGATCTCCTCCGCATACGAGAGGGCCAGTTTGCCAGAAGGAGTCAGCTCCATGCGACGCCCGCTACGGTCGAAAAGCATCACTCCAAGCCGTTCCTCCAGCTGTGATATCTGTACAGACAGTGTCTGTGGCGCAAGATGAAGACGCTCAGCCGCTCGAATGACGCCCCCCTCGCGGGCAACACTGGCGAAATAATGCAGGTGTTTGAAATTCAGCATGGCACAACCCATTAGTTCTAAGTTTTAGAATATTTCACAATATATTATCTGCTTGAGACGAACAAAGAAGCTATTCATACTCCAGCACTCTCGTGTAGCAGACACATTACATGCGACGTCCATCAAACGTCATATCGACGACTTTGCCTTGCCTAATATTTTGCAAAGCAAGACTTTCGTCAGATGCATGGTCGAACTTTTCAGCTCGCATACTTAAGGACGTACCTTGAACGACGCAACCTCCATCAGCTTTGCCACGGGTCCAATGTGGGCCGGTTTCATTATCTTTGTATTGGCCATGCTGGCACTGGACCTCTTCGTTTTCGGGGGCCGCAAAATACACCGCGTTCACGTCAAGGAAGCCTTGGCCTGGGTGGTTGCGTGGGTTTCTCTTGCATTGGCTTTTGCCGGACTGCTCTGGTGGTACCTGAACGACGCCTATGGGGCAGACGTGGCGCGTACCAAAACTCTCCAGTTCCTTGCGGGCTATCTGATAGAACAATCATTGTCGGTCGACAACATGTTCGTCTTCGTCATGATCTTCGGTTTTTTTGCGGTCCCACCCGAACTTCAGCGTCGTGTATTGCTCTACGGTGTCCTCGGAGCGATCATCATGCGTGCAGGGATGATTCTCGCTGGCGTATGGCTTGTGCAGGAATTCGAATGGATTCTCTACGGCTTTGGCGCATTTCTGGTCGTGACCGGCGTGAAGATGCTGGTCTTCGCCGAGCAACAACCGGACCTCGACCAAAACCCACTGCTGCGGTGGCTGCGTGGACATTTGCGTATCACCCCGGAATTCCACGGTGAAGCATTCTTCGTGCGGAAAAATGGTTTGTTGTGGGCAACGCCAATGTTTCTGGTGCTGGTACTGATCGAAGCAAGCGATCTGGTCTTCGCGGTGGACAGCATACCGGCAATCTTCGCCGTCACCACTGACCCGTTCATCGTCTTTACGTCGAACATCTTCGCCATCATGGGGTTACGCGCACTTTACTTCCTGCTTGCCGACATGGCCGATCGCTTCCATCTGCTTAAGTACGGTCTCGCCATTGTGCTGGTCTTCATCGGAGGGAAGATGCTCGCGCTGCCTTGGTATCACATGCCAATACAGTGGTCGCTCTCCATTGTTGCTGCCATTATCTTCATCTCGGTTGTCGCCAGTCTGGCGCTTTCCAAGCGACAATCTGTCGCTGCAAAGGAGGAAGCATGAACCCCCCCCCACTCCCCAAGCTCATACAGACTGTGAACGTGACGCATCGGACCGCCTTATCGCGCTCACCTTTGAAAGCACTCCGCCGCTCGCTGCCCCAGGGATCAACCCGAGACTGATCGCGGTGGACAACTCCGACAATGCGCTGCGGGCAGTCGTCCATGCAGCCAATCAAGCGGAACAGATGAAAGCCTGTGCGCTCCATCTTGTTCACGTTTCACCTTGGTTATCGAAAGAAGCCGCAGAAACCGAACTCGCGCGCAAGGGGTTAGAAGCCACAGCGCGGGCTCGCGCCATGCTCGACACAAAAGGTTTTCCGTGGCGCCTGCACGTTGCCATGGGAGATCCTGCAGAGTGCATTCTCGAACTGGTTAAAAAACTAGACGTCAGCGATGTCGTAATCGGCAGCCGTGGTCTTGGCAATCTCGAAGGACTTTTACTCGGCTCTGTCAGTTACAAGGTAATGCACTTGGCGCGCATCCCGGTGGTGGTCGTACCGTAGGAACTCAGCCTGCTCGCCTCTGACCTACCTCGACTGTCGCCGCTGGCCAGTTAACTCCTGACGCTTATGGACAGGATTTTTCCCTGCCCTCGCCTCAGGCACGGCCTTTTTGGACGAAAGCTCCTTGTGTCGCAACGCTGTCCCGGCTGGCTGAAAACTTGGCACCAAGTGCTTCTTGCCGTTACCGATCAGGTCAGCACGCCCCATCTGTTTCAGAGTCTCGCGGAGCAGTGGCCAGTTCTCTGGATCGTGGTAGCGGAGAAAGGCTTTGTGCAACTTGCGTTGCCGTCCCCCCCGTACGGTTTCGACCAACGACGATTGGCGCCCGACTTTCTTCAGGGGATTACGTTGTGAGTGGTACATCGCCGTGGCAATAGCCATCGGCGTCGGCAGAAACGTCTGCACTTGGTCAAGCCTGAAATCGTTACGTTTTAGCCACAATGCCAAGGCGAGCATATCCTGGTCGGTTGTTCCCGGATGTGCGGCGATAAAGTATGGAATCAGGTACTGTTCCTTGCCCGCCTCTTTCGAGAACTTGTCGAATAACTGCTTGAAGATGTCGTAGGAGCCGATACCCGGCTTCATCATGTGCGCCAGCGGTCCTGTTTCCGTATGTTCTGGCGCGATCTTCAGGTAACCCCCAACATGGTGCGTGACCAGTTCCTTGACGTAGTCTGGGGAGCGCACGGCGAGGTCGTAGCGCAAACCGGAACCGATCAAAATGCGCTTGACGCCCGGTATGGCTCGCGCCTTACGGTAAAGCTGAACCAGTGGCGCGTGATCGGTATTAAGATTCTCGCAAATATCCGGAAACACGCACGACAATCTCCGGCAAGAGGTTTCAATGCGCTTGTCCTTGCAAGCCAGGCGGTACATGTTGGCCGTTGGCCCGCCGAGATCCGAAATGACTCCGGTAAACCCTGGGGTCTTATCGCGGATATCCTCGATCTCCTGCAGGATCGACTCTTCGGAACGACTCTGGATGATACGTCCCTCATGTTCGGTAATCGAACAGAACGTGCAACCACCGAAGCAACCACGCATGATATTGACGGAAAAGCGAATCATCTCGTAGGCTGGAATTTTCGCCTCGCCATACGAAGGATGCGGTTTACGCTGATAGGGCAGGCCGAAAACTCCGTCCATTTCCAAGGTGGTCAACGGAATAGGAGGCGGATTGAGCCAAACATCGCGCTCACCATGTGCCTGAATCAGCGCTCGCGCATTCCCAGGATTTGATTCCAGGTGAAACGTACGCGAGGCATGGGCGTAAAGCACAGGATCATCCTTGACCTGCTCGTAGGCCGGGAGGCGAACCACCGTGCGTGTACGGTCGAGTTTGCGCGTATTGGCTGACTGGAAACGAATCGGCTGATGCACAGGCGTTTTCTCCACGCCCTGGCTGCCCTCCTCTCCATAGGGATTCGTACGCCGGATCAGCGGCCCCGGCATATCGACATCCGTCGAATCGATCTCGACCCAGTCAGCCCCCGGTAACCATCCGCGCTGCGCCATGAATGCTGTACCGCGCAGATCACGGATATGCTCGATTGGCTCGCCCGAGGCCAGGCGGTGAGCGAGCGCGACAATTGCCCGTTCGGCGTTGCCGAAGACCAGCAGGTCGGCTTTCGAATCGGGCAGCACCGAACGCCGCACTTTGTCAGACCAATAATCGTAGTGGGCGATGCGGCGCAGACTTGCCTCAATCGAGCCGATCACGATGTTGGCCTCGGGATACGCCTCGCGGCAGCGCTGGGCATAGACCACGACCGCTCGATCTGGTCGTTTGTCGGCTTCACCGTTCGGAGTATAGGCGTCCTCTGAACGTATCTTGCGGTCCGAAGTGTAGCGATTGACCATCGAATCCATATTGCCAGCGGTTACCCCGAAGAACAGATTTGGTTTCCCGAGTAAGCGGAAGGCATTGGCCGAATGCCAATCCGGCTGACCGATGATGCCGACGCGGAACCCCTGAGCTTCGAGTAGCCGCCCGATGAGCGCCACGCCGAAACTCGGGTGGTCAACATAAGCGTCCCCAGACACCAGAACGATGTCGCACGAATCCCAGCCAAGGGCATCCATTTCTGCACGCGACATGGGCAGGAACGGTGCCGTACCAAAGCGTTTGGCCCAGTACTTGCGGTAAGAAAAGAGAGGCTTGGGAACGTCGGGATGCATGTGCGCCTCGGATAAGGGCTAAGACAAGGGGCGGATTCTACAAGGTTTTAGCGTACGCTTCGGACGACACGAAATCTCGGAAAAAGTTTGACGCCCTGTCGCACCACTTCAATCGCGTTTCAAAAACGCTTCGATCGAAGCAGCCACCAGTTCTGGCTGATCATGCTGAACATTGTGACCAGAGTCCGGTATGTCCACCGTCTGCAAGCTCCTGAAGCAGCTTATACGACGTTGGAACTCCTGCGGATCGTTGCCGAATCGGCGCACGACGAATCCATGCTCGGCGATATGCAACTGAACGGGAGCCTCGATTCGCCGCCAACAGGCCAGTGTGTCTTCGATGTGGTAGACCATCGGGGAAGGAATACGATGCCAAGGATCACAAGCCATTTCGACTGACGAATCAGCGTTAAGACGGCTGACATTCCAGGACAGAAACGTCGCACGCTCCTGATTCAGCCGCGGGTTCAAGTCCATGAGCCGGCTGGCAAATGCTTCGCAGCTTGAATAGCGCGACACCGGCGGACCGTTCTCGACATGCCGAAGCCAATTCCCCAGCAACCGTGGCGAATCGTCATCGATCGCCGGCTTGAGTCCCAGAAAATCAAGCATCACCAGCTGGGAAACTTTCCGCGGCCTAACCCCGGCGTAAGTCGCAGCAATGTTGGCCCCCATGCTATGTCCAACCAGTCGCGCCGGTTTTCCCGGAGAATAGTGCGAGATCAGACAGTCAAGATCGGCGTAGTAGTCAGGAAACCAGTATGGCCGGTTCATCCACTCGGACTCGCCATAGCCTCGCCAATCTGGAGCAATCACATGCCATTCTTTCTTGAGCGCATCGACAACAAACTGGAAAGTGGGCGAGCAATCCATCCAGCCGTGCAAAAACAACACCGTAGGCGCACCGTCCCTCCCCCAGTGACGAACGTTGTAACGCAAACCACGGATGTCGATCTTTTCGGTTCTCGATCTCTTGTACGGCATTCGAACTCGGATTGAAAATGAAATGAGTAAAGGATTGAAATTCTGTCACGAAAAGGCCAAGCGGCGGAGTGCCCTGCACTCACCACCATCTCCTTACTCGCCCGTCTGTTACAATCGCCCGAGTTCGTGAACGGCGATGAATGGAGAGGACGACTTCCTTGACCAGACAGCTTCTGACGCCAGTCCCCAACCGACAGAAGGTTGAAACCAACGCGACTAAGTCGTCAATGCCGACGCCGTATCTCAGAAGGATGCTGCGACACTCAGGGAAAATGTTGTAATGACCGGCATTCCTCGGTTTTCCCTCTTATGCATCGCATGCATAGTAGTCCCAGGTGCCATCACCAGTTACGTTCTCATTCAGGGTCTTGCGAGTCATCTCAAAGCGAAAGGGTGTCAGCTCTTGAAATTATTCTCACCGCTATACCGGCGCGCAATGATTTGGGCACGCCACCCCAAGGCACCTTGGTACCTGGGCGGACTCAGTTTCATGGAATCTTCCTTTTTTCCGGTTCCCCCCGATGTGATGCTAGCCCCTATGTGCCTAGCAAACCCTCAGAAGGCTTGGAGACTGGCTTGGCTAACAACATTAACCTCAGTTGTTGGCGGCCTTTTCGGTTACTTGATTGGCTACTACGCAATCGAGAGTCTTCTACCGTGGTTACAGAACAGTCGCTACTGGTCGGCGTACCAACAAGCCACCGCCTGGTTCGACGAATGGGGATTCTGGGCGATATTCGTTGCAGGTTTCTCTCCCATTCCATACAAGGTATTCACCATCGCCGCTGGTGCGTTGTCAATGCCACTGCTGCCGTTTACCTTTGCATCATTGATTGGTCGCGGTGCACGCTTCTTCCTTGTTGCGGGAATGATGGCCAAAGGCGGCAGCAAGATGGAAGCGCTTCTGCATCGTTACGTCGACAGACTGGGATGGGCAACGGTCGCGTTGGTTGCACTTGGCTTATTGATCTACAAACAATAACCAGCGCAACCCAATCCTCACCGGTGTTTGACTCAGGATATTTTCTCCCTCCCCGATTACATCAAATGAAATAAGGCATGCGTTTTTCCATTTGTGTCAGCTAGGTCAATCTTCGTTACACACAAACACAATGGTCGCTCAATAACGCGACATACAAGCGGCAAGCCGACCAATACACTTCCCCCTGTCGAAACCAAAGCTGTCATTGAGGAAAGGGAAGAAATCATGTCTGGTTTAGCCGAATTCACTACCGTCGTTGTGTTGGTCGCCATCGTTCTTGCTCCGCGACTGATTGATCTGTACTTAAGCGCCAAGGAAGAATCAACCCCGGCCTAATCCATCAACGGATTGCAGAAGCAGCACAAACCCTCTGGGCTCCTTTTATTACCAGTCCGAGAGGATAATTTTCTCTGCCCAAAAGAGTGCTGCAATAGTTTTAGCATCTGTAATATCACCGGCACGGACGGCCGCTGAGGCCTCTTGCAAGGTCATTTCAAAGAGATCCAGAAGCTCTCCATGATCGAGATTCTGGTCTCCTTGACGCACCAATCCCCGTGCAAAGAATATTTCGAGACGTTCGTCTGAATACCCAACGCATGGGTGCATTACCCCAACGTGTCGCCATTCTCGAGCGGTATAGCCGGTCTCCTCAAGCAATTCGCGCTTTGCTGTGGTTTCAATCGACTCGCCGGGATCGATTTTTCCCGCGGGGAATTCCGTAACAACCTGTCCAAGTGGATAACGGAATTGCCGCTCAAATATCATCTTGCCATTTTCGAGAAGAGGAATTACCACAACAGCTCCTTGATGCTTGACATACTCGCGAGTCGATTCCACTCCATTCGCCAGACGTACTCGGTCTAGACGCACATCAAGCAGCTTCCCGCGGTACATCTGCGCTCCGTCTATCAAGGTTTCAACAAGATGTGAATGCTTTTCGC
>RRZU010884993.1_pt1 | contig 11040 bp, 8 predicted proteins | sample 2165561 | NCBI WGS metagenome assembly RRZU01 (sample SAMN10456909, study PRJNA506462) | wastewater metagenome | isolation source: wastewater sludge | place: USA: Moscow, Idaho | reverse complement strand
GGATGAAAAGGAAGCAGCTATACGGAAGGCGGTTGAATCTATTCCTACTATTCAGCCTTATCGGTTTACTTCCGATCCGAAGGAGTATAACTTCAACTGGAAAGCGCGTAAAGGCCTGTTATCCTCTGTAGGAGGCTTACGCAAAACAGGAACAAGCTGTATTATCGAAGATGTTGCTTTCCCTGTTGCCCGTTTGGCAGAGGCATGTATTGCTATCAAACAACTATTTAAGAAATATGAGTATCATGATGCCGTGCTTTTCGGACATGCGCTCGAAGGAAATCTGCATCTTACCTTTTCTCAGGACTTCAGTACGCCAAGCGAAGTGAAGCGTTATGCCGATATGATGGATGAATTGGCCGATATTGTGGTCAATAAATTTGACGGGTCGCTCAAGGCTGAGCACGGCACGGGACGCAATATGGCTCCGTATGTTGAGAAAGAGTGGGGCGAAGCTGCATATAAGATCATGGTGCGGATAAAAGACATATTCGACCCGAATAAGTTGATTAATCCGGGAGTGATTATCAATGAAAATCCGAAGATACACCTCGAAAATCTGAAGCCGCTTCCTGCTGTCGATGAGATTGTGGATAAGTGTATGGAGTGCGGATTCTGCGAGCCTAACTGTGTGGCCGAAGGACTAACCTTATCTCCTCGTCAACGAATCGTTATCGCGCGCGAAATTTCCAGATTGAAAATTGCCGGAGAAGATCCGGCACGATTGAAGCAGATGTTGCACGATGCCAAATATTACTCCGATGAAACCTGTGTAACTGATGGTCTGTGCGGACTTGTATGTCCTGTGAAGATAGATACGGGTAAGTTTGTAAAGGAAGTTCGTCATCAGGAGGCTTCGGCAACAGCCAAAAAGGTAGCAGGATATATCGGCAGCCATATGGCGGGGACTACATCGATGGCTCGGGGAGGATTGAATTTTGTCCATTTCGTCCATTCCATATTAGGCGATACGCTGATGGGCGGTATTGCATCGACGATGCGCACATTGTCTTTCAAAACCATTCCGAAGTGGAACAAAGATATGCCGAAAGGCGCGCGTAAGATAAAAGAGACAGTAGTAAACGAAGGGCAGCCGGATAAAGTAGTTTATTTTCCTTCTTGTATCAATCGCTCGATGGGTAAATCGAAAGGGTATGAGAAAGGTGACGTGGAGCTGACGGAAAAAACAAAAGAACTGCTGCAACGTGCGGGCTTCACTATTATTTATCCTGAAGGTATCAACAGCCTGTGCTGTGGCATGGCTTTTAGCAGTAAAGGATTGAAAGAAGAAGGTGCACGTAAGTCGAAAGAACTGGAAGAAGCTCTGCTCAAAGCAACCGAAAACGGCAAATATCCTGTATTGTTCGATATGAGTCCGTGCTTCTATACATTCCATGAAGCCTATGAGAATAAGAAACTGAAAATATACGATCCGATTGAGTTTATGCTCAACTATGTAATGCCTAAATTGCAAGTTAAACATCCTCGCGAAGTGGTGACCGTTTTCCCTGTATGCTCTGTGAAGAAAATAGGCATGGAAACCAAGTTGATGGAATTAGCCAAAATGTGCGCCAAAGAAGTCGCGTTTGTGCAAAGTAACTGTTGCGGATTTGCCGGGGATAGAGGATTTACTTATCCCGAGCTGAATGAACACGGGCAAAGACATCTGAATGAGCAAATACCTGCGGGCTGTAAGGACGGATATTCTACCAGCCGTACTTGTGAGATAGGCATGAGCGAATACAGTGATATCAACTTCAAATCGATTTTCTATCTGATAGATGAGGTGACGAAGTAAATTAAATAATTTGAAAATTTGAAAATTAATCAATTCAATTCTCACATTTTCAAATTGATTCATTTTCAAATTAGCATTACCACTCAATAGGTGTAATGCCTTTCGATGCAAGATATTTGTTGGCTGTGCTGAAATGATTGTTACCGAAAAAGCCGTTATAAGCAGATAGCGGGGACGGATGTACCGATCTCAATACTAAATGCTTGTTTCCATCGATGAAAGCGGCTTTTTTCTGGGCATATGCACCCCACAGGATGAATACGATATCTTCTCGTCCTTCGGCTAATTTATGGATAGCCGCATCGGTAAATTCTTCCCAGCCTTTCTTCTGGTGCGAGCCTGCCGTATGTGCTTGTACGGTAAGCGTGGCGTTGAGTAGCATTACTCCCTGATTTGCCCATCGGGTGAGATTTCCCGATTGTGGAATGGGTGCGCCAAGATCCTGATTTATTTCTTTGAATATATTTACGAGTGAAGGTGGTGTTTGTATTCCATCCGGCACTGAAAATGACAAACCATGCGCTTGTCCGTCGTTGTGATAGGGATCTTGTCCGAGTATTACGACCTTTACTTTGTCGAAGGGAGTGTGATCGAAAGCATTGAATATATACTTAGCCGGAGGAAATATTTGTTTTGTACGGTATTCGTTTCGTACAAAGTCGGTAAGTTTTACGAAATAATCTTTCTCAAACTCATCTTTCAATTGTTCTTTCCAGCTTTCTTCTATCTTTACGTCCATAATGCTTTTCTTTTGTTGGGCATAAAGATATAAATTATGGACGAGCTGCTAAAAATCGATTCTCATTTTTTGAAAACCAGATAAACCGCTGCTATAAGAAAGACGCAAGCCAATAAGTGATTCCACTTGAAAGTCTCTGTTTTAAAAGCTACTGTGCTGAATATGACAAAAACGACCAGAGTGATGACCTCCTGTATTATTTTCAACTGCATCAGCGAGAAAGGGCCACCATTGCCTTGAAATCCGAGACGGTTGGCAGGAACCTGAAAGCAGTATTCAAAAAAAGCGATACCCCAACTGAAGGCAATGACACCGATGAGAGGCAATGACTCGAACCACGAATATTCTTTCATTTTCAGGTGTCCGTACCAGGCAAAGGTCATGAATATGTTGGATGCAACAAGTAGCAATATTGTATATATACCTGTAAGGTTCATAACATTATAACTGTATTTTTAGCCGCGCACATGTAGCCATTTTTTCATATTCCTGTATTTTTTCGTTTATAGAATTATAATATATGCTCGGCACAATATACCTTTGTGTCGATCTTTTACACATCGCATATGCTACCATCCCTCGAAGAAGGCAAACAACACCTGACAAAAGGAACACTCTGGCTGATGACAATCGGAGCGGGTCTTGTTGTGGCAAATAATTATTATAATCAGCCTTTGCTGGGGATGATATCGAAAGAATTCGGCTCATCGGAAGCCGCAACGAGCAAGGTGGCAATGTTTACGCAAATAGGCTATGCCGTAGGCTTGTTGCTAATTATTCCTCTAGGCGATATGTTCTGGCGTAAGCGAATAATATTGATCGATTTTCTTTTTATTATAACTTCATTGCTTGTGTTTGCGTTCAGTCAATCTCTGGAAGTGATGATAGCGGCCAGTTTCTTTATCGGGCTAACATCGGTAGTCCCTCAGATATTTGTACCGATTGCGGCTCAGTTGTCGCTACCCGGAGAAAAGGGGAAGAATGTGGGTATTGTGATGAGCGGGCTGTTGATCGGTATATTAGGGTCAAGGGTATTCAGCGGTGTTCTGGGAGAGTATCTGGGTTGGCGCAATGTGTTTCTTATAGCTACCGGAATGATGGTTGTTCTGGGTATTCTCATTGCATGGATACTTCCGAATGTGCAGGCTACATTCGATGGGACATACAAGCAATTGATGCATTCCATTTTCCGGTATACAAAAGATGTTCCAAGTCTTCGTTTGGCTTCGCTGCGGGGAGCATTGGGCTTTGGTTCGTTTTCTATATTCTGGACTACACTGACTTTCAGTTTGGAGCAAGCTCCGGTTTTTCAGGGTAGCGATGCTGCCGGATCGCTTGGCCTGATCGGCATAGTGGGAGCTTTAGCGGCGTCCATTGTAGGCTACGCTTCGGGAAAGATAAACAAGAACATACTGATATCCATCTCTGCCGGACTAATGATCCTTTCGTGGGTGGTATTCGGTGTCGGAGGTAGTTCCTATTTTGGTCTTATATTTGGAATTATCTTATTAGACCTTGGATTGCAGGCCATGCATGTGACTAATCAGACCATCGTATTCTCTACACATCCCGAGGCTTCAAACCGATTGAATACCGTTTACATGGTTTCCTACTTTATAGGTGGATCGCTCGGCACGTTTATAGGAGGTCGCGCATGGGGCGCATACGGTTGGAATGGAGTCGTTGTTGCCGGAGCTTCCTTTATGATCTTATGTCTTATCGTCCATCTTATTTTGTGCAATAAGCAGAAGTATAAGATTTATGAAATTCCAATTCCTTTTAATGATCGCTAATTACTCTAATTCTTCAAAAATTTTCTTTAGGTCAGGATCAATATCCTCCGGAATTCCATTTTTTATATAATCTGCCGGAACGGTATATTTCTCTATAATCAATCCACAGAGAACTCTTATATACGAAATATTTTCAATCTTAAACTCCTTGAATCCGGGTAGTAGAGGATCTACTTTTTCCTCACCATGCTGAATAATATAAATCCCCGAGAGCCAATCCGCAAATACCCGATTGTCATTAACTTCTGTAGTGAGAAGTTCTTCTAAAGGCACATCAAATCGTGTAACTTCATAGAATCCTGTTCCTGTTTGCATTCCAATCTTTGTAAGATATATTTTCTTATTATCAATAACCCAATTGCAGTTTGGAGCTCCGCTCATTCCTAGATTCTCCCAATTATAAGGCCATTTCGTATGATCATTATCAAACAACCCTAAAATAGGACTAAAGCCTCTTTTACTGGTAAAACGCCCATTTTCATCTCCATCCGAAATTTGATCTTCACTAGACAATCTGAAATAATATGAAATATAATTTTGATTAAGTATAAGCATCGCATATTTGCGCATCAGCACATGATCTGCAGTGTCTTTTTCAGTGATATCTCTTATTTTTTCATAATCTTTTTCGGAAATTATCTGTTTATCAACAATCTCTCCATTCTTTACATAGAAATAATATGACTCCTTTTCGAAAGAACATTGAAGAACACCACTAAACCAATCAGCATATACTTTTCCATCCGAAATGAGTGTATCTGATTTAGAGTTAATATTATATTTATCCGGCTTATAGATATCGTCACTTACTTTAATCTCTTTAAGGAGAAACTTATTATTCTCTATTACCCAAGTGGCTATATGTCCTCTGTAGTTAGCTGTACTAAACACTTTAAAAGGATATTTTATTTCTTTTTGTTGAAAATATGTTTGCAAAGGTGACGGATGTCCCCACCCTGTATATAGAGTAAGTTTATTCCCTTTGTAAAGTAAATAGTCCGGGGTTTGTTCAGTTGCATATATAGCAATAGACAATAAGGATAATATAAAAAAGGAAAGAACTTTTTTCATGATAGTAGTATTAAATTGAGTAAGCAACGTAAATATACAAATAAAAAACTCCCATCGAAAGATGGAAGTTTGAATATTTAAGGTTAGAGTATTTTTTATTATTCAGAAGTCAAAGCCTTTTTCGCATCATTCCTTTTTATCACTCTGGCATATATCACCAGCGCAATGGCGGAAACAAATCCTATGGCAAAGAATACATACCACAGATAATGCGCGTTAGCTGTTGCGGCGGCATAATCGGCGGCAAAGTTGACTGAGTTGGCAAATCGTTCCGATTTAGGGTCGGGACAGAAAGCGTCCAATAATACTCCGGCTACGATAAACCCGACTAACGAGGATACAAATGAATGCAGGTGGCTGAACCCGAGGTATAGTCCTTCTTCTCCTTTGGGCGATTGCAGAGAGAAATATTCCAAGAATCGAGGTGAAATAAAACATTCGGCCAATGCCTGAAACGCAATCCCTATTATCAGGGTTAGAGTAACAGGATGCAGGGTGAATAATCCGAAAATAGAAATGTATTCGTTACCCATCATATTGCCCATCGACATAATGATTGCCGAAAATGGGATGATAAACATACCTACCATAATGGACGATAAAGCCGAACGCTTTTTCATCAGGGTGGTAATAACATTCACAAGCATGAATACGACAAAAGGGTTGACATTGGCTATCCATCCCGGCTGAGCCTCCGGCCCTACCATTCTGATTACATATTTTGGCATGGAGGCGTACATCTGTTGTTGCACAATCCAGAATCCGCTGGTGATAAGAATCAACGCAACCAAGCGTCCGTTTTTACAAACTTTGACAAGGGCATGCCAGATGTCCGAAAAACTTTTCCCCTGTCCGGCAGTCTGAGTAGATCTGTACATAAAGAAAACGACAATCAATGCTATAAATGTCATTGTTGCCGAAAAATAATTCAGATATACTAGTCCCTGATCACCGATACTCTTACGGAGCGGGTCGACAACGGTTTTCCCTGTGAATGCTCCGAAATTTACCATCATATAAAAAATAGCGAAACCTCTGGCACGTGTGTCGGCAGTGGTTTCTTTGGCCACAGTACCCGAGATAACCGATTTGATAAATGCGCCACCCACTACGATGAGGAGTAATATAGGGACAATGCTCCATTGTTGAGCGCTTTCTCTCAGTCCTGTAAATGCAGTGCTTCTGTCAAATTCACCTATGCCGATAGATTTGAAGAAAGACTGAAATATGCTGCTTTCATCCATTACGGCATTGGCTGCACCGTATTTCACGAGTCCGGCACTTTCGAGCAGGGTAGGAACCAGCCCTAATCCGAAGTAACCGACTGTAAGAAGCGCGAAAGCTGTCATAATGGCTTTTCTAAAGCCGATCTTGTCGGAGTATGCTCCCAAGAAGGTAGGCAGGAAATAGAGTAAAGCAGAAAATGAACCGGCAATAATACCTGCTTCGATATCAGAGAATCCCCAAATGCTTGAAAGATAGATGGTTAGTGAAATAAAAACCGCATAATAAGCCAGTCGCTCTAATAATTCTACAAAATTGGCGACCCAAAATGCTTTAGAAAATTTAGTCATTGAGATTATTTAATTGTTAAAATTGAAACTATTTGTCACAAAAATAGTAAAATAATTGGCGCTGAGAGTAGCTGAAGATGTTAATTAGATTTTTTTAATTCGATGCAAAAGGTTGTGCCGGCACCCATTTCGGATGATTTCACAAATATTTTTCCCTTATGGTATGATTCGATAATCCGTTTGCTGAGAGACAGTCCAAGTCCCCAGCCTCTGTTTTTGGTCGTATATCCGGGATTGAAGATCGTCTTGAATTTCGATTTTGGGATTCCTTTTCCGGTGTCGCGGATATCGATACTCACGCAGTAGCCTTTGTCGGATATTGTATAAGTGATGCTTCCCACTCCTCCCATCGCATCCACTGCGTTTTTAGTAAGGTTTTCCAGAACCCAGCTCAACAGGGGTTCGCTGATGTCGGCATACAAAGGATCGCCGGGCGTTTGTATGGTGAAGGTCACCTTCTTGGATATTCTTTTTTCGAGATAAACAACCGACTGCTGAACAACTTCGGCTATATTTTTCTTTTCCAATGTAGGTGTCGATCCGATTTTGGAAAAACGATCCGTTATCATTTGCAGACGATCCACATCTTTTTCCATGTCGACCAGTGTCGACGGATCAGCCTCTTTCAGTTTCAAGTATTCAATCCATGCCAGCAAAGACGAGATGGGAGTTCCCAACTGATGGGCTGTTTCCTTCGATAATCCTACCCAAAGCCTGTCCTGTTCCATCTTCATAGTTGAGAACAATGCGAAGAATGCCGTAATCATAAAAATGAAAAGCACGCCAAGTTGGATATACGGATATAGTTGTAGCTGCTTCAACGTGTACGAATCGTTGTAATATACATATTGGTCAAAGTCTTCTATTTCGATAATGATAGGTTCATGCTTTTTCTTGAAACTTTCTGCCTTTCGTTTGAGGAATTCCTGCACGTCCGATTCGGGTAGTTCTATATTGGCCGAGGTATAAACATCGCTTTTTTTGTCGTAGTGGATGACTGGGATAGTCTTGTTGCTGGTCAATATCTTCAGCAGGAGGTTCATATTCAGATTGACGGTGTCGGTAGCCATTTCTTTCGTTGCTTCCGCCCAGATCTCTATTTTGTTCCGTTCCTCTTTTGATAAATCGTCGACCAAATGGTTCGATACAATAAGAGATGCCAGCGCAATGATTACAGCTACTGCTATAAACAAATACTTGAACATGCTCCTGTTGTTATCGAATAGTTTCATTTTTTTTCTCGCTTTCATAAAGAAATCCGAAAGTAAAGATATAATAAATAAAAAACTACAAGGTATTTAACTTGTAGTTTAATTTATCGGACGCATATCAAAGAAATGAGGGTGTATCCAGAATAAGGAGATACACCCTTCTTATAGTCAAAGGTATATTGTTATTCTAATTCGTTGATAAGAGCTATCAGTTCTTCTTTGGTTTTAGATTGCAGCTCACCGCTCTCTATTTTGATGATTTTGTCTTTTTCTAAAGTTACATCTTTGATAGCGTAAATAAATTTGTCATCTATAATGGTTGTAAAAATTACATAAAAATTAAGTCCGATAGGCCCAAGTCCATAATGTTCGGTGAATAGCTTGTTTTCAGTATCATAAACATCAAGGTAAGCCAGAGTCCCCGGTTTTCCCTTGTAAGCTACATACACTGAACTGTTTTTGTTGTCGAATCCGTCAGGGACACTTACTAATATTGGCGTTTTTTCGCCTGGAAGAGATGACAGAATATCAATATTGATCCATCCGAAATATTTTCCCCATACATTGTAATTATTCATTTCCGTATTTCCCCGTATTCCTCCTGCTGCTTGTTTTCCAGTCTCCTCTTCTTCCCATAATATATCTCCGGAGTCATCTACGTCACCTACCCAAAAACTCATATCGGTATTCAGATCTCCGGTATTTTCAGCCGGAACATCTATGGTGTAATTGCCATCTACAATAGTTCCATTTTGTGATATCTCGATGTAAAATTGTCCGCCTGTTGTCATAGGTCCTTTGTTTCCGTCAACATCTGTTCCCATTAAAGGACGATTTACCGAAAGCATCTCACCCCTTTTATATAACTCCACAAATTTGAAAGTAACTTCTCCTTCGACCAATAAACCGGCAAGGTAAAGAGAGTTAGCAGCGATTTTCACATTCACACCCTTTTCTGATGTGAAATCGAGACCTTCAGAGACTTTGAATTTCTTGGTCTGAATTATTTCTGCTAAATTATTTTCACACGATTGTTTATACTCAGCAGAAGTCGGAGGTGTGATTGCCTTTTGATCTTTGGTGCCATCATCTTCGCATGCAGCGAATGTAAAAACGGCAAGTAGCAAGAATAATATTGTTTTCATTTTTATAAAATTTGGTGTTAACTATTATTGATATAGATGCGAATGTGATAAGAAAAGCTGCATCGTGAAATGTAAAGTATGTATTAATCGCTTTTCACTTTGCAAAAGCGTCTTACGGTGTATAAGAATTTCTTCAGATGTTTATAAAAAATAAAATTGTCATAAAGTCTATTATACGATTATTATAATACTTAACTTTGTGACTATATATTTTTATTCACCTCTTATTAAATTAATTGATCTACTTATGAAAAGAGACACTGCCATTTTTGATATTATCGAAAGAGAGCATCAGCGACAGTTGAAAGGTATTGAGTTAATCGCGTCTGAGAACTTTGTCAGCGAACAGGTAATGGAAGCTATGGGTTCTTACTTGACCAATAAATATGCTGAAGGCTATCCCGGGAAAAGATATTATGGGGGGTGCGAAATAGTAGATTTGAGCGAGCAATTGGCTATCGATCGCCTGAAAGAAATATTCGGCGCAGAATGGGCAAACGTTCAGCCTCACTCGGGGGCTCAGGCAAATGCAGCGGTGTTTTTGGCATGTATGCAAGCCGGAGATAAATTCCTCGGACTGAATCTTTCGCACGGAGGACATCTTTCTCACGGTTCTCCCGTTAACTTTTCAGGATTGATGTTTCATGCACTCGAATATAATGTGCGTCAGGATACCGAACAGGTAGACTACGAACAACTGGAACAGGTAGCCCGTCAGGAAAAACCGAAAGTAATCATTGCCGGAGCATCTGCTTATTCGCGCGATTGGGATTATGCCCGTATACGCAAGATTGCTGACGAAATAGGCGCGATATTTATGGTCGATATGGCGCATCCAGCCGGATTGGTAGCCGCCGGATTGTTGAACAATCCGCTACCTCACGCACATATAGTGACTACTACTACCCATAAAACACTGCGAGGCCCTCGTGGAGGTGCTATCCTGTTAGGAAAAGATTTTGAAAATCCTTGGGGAAAGAAAACGCCAAAAGGAGAAGTGCGCATGATGTCGGCATTGCTTGACTCGGCTGTGTTTCCGGGAATACAAGGCGGGCCGCTTGAGCATGTGATAGCAGCCAAAGCTGTTTCCTTTGCCGAGGCTCTCGATCCTTCATACAAGGTTTATCAGGCACAGGTTAAGAAAAATGCTACGGCAATGGCTCAGGCATTCATCGACAAAGGCTATAAAGTAGTATCGGGAGGAACAGACAATCACTCGATGCTGATCGATCTTCGTCCGAAGTTTCCTGAATTGACAGGTAAGTTGGCCGAAAGAGCTCTTGTGGAAGCTGACATCACGACTAACAAAAACATGGTTCCTTTCGATAGCCGTAGCCCGTTCCTGACATCGGGACTTCGTTTCGGTACACCGGCCATCACAACCCGTGGAGCCAAAGAACCGTTGATGGGGGAAATCGTGGAAATGATAGATACAGTTCTATCTTCTCCTGAAAACGAACAAACGATAAAAGCTGTTCGTGAAAAAGTAAACGGAATAATGAAAGAATATCCGTTGTTTGCCTGGTAATTCCCTTATAACTAAATATAAAGAGCATCACTCCTTTTGTCGATGCTCTTTTTCCTTAACAACACACACAATAAAAAATGAAAAATCTTCTGCTGACAATCTTTTCTTTATTATTATCCTTGAGCGTAAAGGCTCAGGATTCTGTTATTCAACTGCCTGACTCTGTAGGTAAGTATTTGTT
>RRZU013028410.1_pt1 | contig 11041 bp, 7 predicted proteins | sample 2165561 | NCBI WGS metagenome assembly RRZU01 (sample SAMN10456909, study PRJNA506462) | wastewater metagenome | isolation source: wastewater sludge | place: USA: Moscow, Idaho | reverse complement strand
TGGACGGGCAAGACGTGCCGCGCATCGTCTTCACCAAGGGCGGCGGCATCTGGCTGGAAGACATGAAAGACATCGACTGCGAGGTGATGGGCCTGGACTGGACGGCCAACCTGGGCAAGGCGCGCGCCATCGTCGGCGGCCAGGTGGGCGGCCCGGGCAAGGCGCTGCAGGGCAACATCGACCCCAACGTGTTGTTTGCCCCGCCCGAGATGGTGGCCGCGCAGGCGCGCGCGGTGCTCGACAGCTTTGGCACGCCCCACACCGACAAGACCACCACCGGCCCCACGCACATCTTCAACCTGGGCCACGGCATCAGCCAGTTCACCCCGCCCGAGCATGTGGCGGCGCTGGTCGAGGCGGTGCACAGCCACTCTCGCGCCCTGCGCCAGGGCTGACGCACACGCCCTGCCCGCTGCGTGCTGGCCGGTGCCAGCCGTGGCGGGCATTTTTATGCTGTGGGTGCAGTGTGCGCGCTGTGGATTTATCCCCGGAGTGACTTATGCACAAAATCTCTGGTCAGTAGGGCAGGCAGAATTGCTCTAAAAGCCATAGCAAAAAAGTACGAGAAAATATTTCAAGTATTTGATTTTTAATAAAAATAAAAAATATTTTGAAAAAATTCGCCTAAAACCCAAGCATCGCCCATGCTTTGGTGTATAGGGCTTGGCACACACATTCCCACAAAGTTATCCACAGTTCGCATGACCTCGGAGTCTTCTCCCAACGCGATGGATGGCGCTGCAGCAGCAGTGGTGCAGGTGGCCGTACACACGCCGCTGCACGCCCGCGTGGGCGGTCTGCTCAGCTACAGCCACACCGCCCCTTTGCCTGCTGGAACGCTGGTGCGGGTGCCTTTGGGCGCGCGGCAATTGCTCGGCGTGGTGTGGGACGCGGCCCCCGCGCCACCCTTACCCGCCCAAGTGCAGCTGCGTGCCGTAGCCAGCGTGCTGCAGCCGCTGCCCCCCCTGCCCGCCAGCTGGCAGCGGCTGGTGGCCTTTACAGCGCGCTACTACCAGCGCAGCGTGGGCGAGGTGGCCACCATGGCGCTGCCGCCCCTGCTGCGCAAACTCAGCACCGAGCAGCTGCAGCGGCGCTTGCAACGCGCACGCCCGGCCCCCCACACGCCACCAGATCGGCATATAGGCCCAGAATCAGAAAAAACCGTAGCGCTTACCGCTGAGCAGCAAAAAGTTTGCGAGCAAATTGATTCTCAAAGTGGCCCCTTCCTTGTGTACGGCGCTACAGGAAGTGGGAAAACCGAGGTCTATCTGCACGTGGTGCAGCAAGCGCTAGCGCGCAATCCCCAAGCGCAGGCGCTGGTGCTGGTGCCAGAAATCAACCTCACCCCGCAGCTGCTGGAGCGTTTTCAGCGCCGCTTTGCCCCGCTGTGGGGCGCGCAGGCCGTGGTCAGCCTGCACAGCGGCCTGACCGAGGCGCAGCGCATCAACCACTGGCTGGCCGCGCACACCGGCCAAGCCCGCATCGTGCTGGGCACACGCATGGCCGTGCTGGCCAGCTTGCCGCACTTGGCCGTCATCGTTGTCGATGAAGAGCACGACCCCAGCTTCAAGCAAGAAGAGGGCGCACGCTACTCCGCGCGCGATCTGGCCCTGTGGCGCGGGCGCGATGTGGGTGCCAAAGTGATCCTGGGCAGCGCCACGCCCTCGCTGGAAAGCTGGCACGCCTGCGAGCAAGGGCGCTACCAGCGCCTGGACATGCCCAGCCGCGTGGGGGCTGCGCAGTTGCCCACCGTGCGCCTGCTGCACATGGGGCAGCAGCCCAAACACACCGTGCTGGCCGCCCCCCTGCTGCAGGCCATCGTCACCCGGGTGCAGCGCGGCGAGCAGGTGCTGGTGCTGCTCAACCGCCGCGGCTACGCCCCCGTGCTGTTTTGCGGCGATTGCGGCTGGAAGAGCGATTGCCCGCACTGCAGCGCGCACCAGGTGTTCCACCAAACCGATGGACGTTTGCGCTGCCACCACTGCAGCGCCAGCCAGCGCGTGCCGCGCCATTGCCCCGGCTGTGGCAATCCCGATCTGCTGCCCCTGGGCCACGGCACCCAGCAGGTGCAGGCCCAGCTGGAGCAGGCGCTGCGCAATGTGCTGCGCCCCGATGGCCAGCCTGCGTGCATTGGCCGCATCGACGCCGACACCACCCAGGGCGCCGGTCAGCTGCAGGCCCAGCTGGAGGCCATGCACAGCGGCGCCGTGGATGTGCTGGTGGGCACGCAGATGGTGGCCAAGGGGCACGATTTTCGGCGCATCACTCTGGTGGCGGCGGTGCAGCCCGACAGCGCGCTGTACAGCAGCGACTTTCGGGCGCCAGAGCGCTTGTTTGCGCTGCTCATGCAGGCGGGGGGCCGTGCCGGGCGCGATGCCCACTTCATGGCGCGCCAGGACAGTCGGCCCGAGCTGTGGATTCAAACCCTGGCGCCGCAGCACAGCCTGTACCAGTGCCTGCTGCAGCACGATTACCCCGCCTTTGCGCGCCAGCAACTGCAAGAGCGCCAGCAGGCGGCCATGCCGCCCTTTGTCTTTCAAGCCCTGGTGCGTGCCGACGCCAAAACCCAGGAGCAAGCGCAGCGCTTTTTGCAGGCCGCTGCCGACCTGGGTCAGACCTACGCGCAGGCGGTGGGGGTGTTCATCTACCCGCCCATCCCGCTGGCCGTGCAGCGCGTGGCCAACGTCGAGCGGGCGCAGATGCTGTTGGAATGCAGCCACCGTGGGGCGCTGCAAAAATTTTTGCAGGCCTGGCAACCGTATCTGCACCAGCTGCGCACACAGCACCGGCAGGTGCAGCGCTGGCTGGTGGATGTGGACCCGCAGACGCTCTAGGCCACCGCGCCCAAAGAAAAAGCCACCGCGTGCGCGGTGGCTGTGGTGTGCATGGGGCACGGGCCTGTGTGGCCCACCGTGCCCGCTGAACGACCGCTTACGCCAGCTGGGCCGTAATGCTGGTGGTGCCGGCCATGTTGTCGGCAATCGGGCAGCGCTTTTCCACCTCGTGCAGGAAAGCAGCTTTTTCGGCATCGGTCATATCGGCGTCGATTTTCACGTTCACGCGAATGGCGACAAAACCTGCGCGGCCCTCGGTGGTCTTGCCCAGCAGAAAGGCTTTGTCGATATCGCCCTCAGCATGGGCTTCCACACCCCGCAGCGGGATGCGGCGTTGCATGGCAATGATGCGGGCAATCGCACAGATGCATGCAGGCAGCGATGCAATGAAAACCTCCAGCGGGTTGGGGCCTTCGTTTTGCCCACCACCGGCGACGGGCTGGTCAATCACGAAAGGGTTGGAACACAAAATTTCGGTGCGAAAGCTGTCTTTCATGACAGCGCTGGCGGTGACAGTGGAAAGTGCCATGTGCTTGAATTCTCCAAAAAATAAAAATACGGACAGTGCGCAGCGTAGCGGGTTTTTACCTGCGGACGGGGTCTGCAACGGTACGAATCTGCATCATAAGACAAACACTTTCAGTTTTCTTTATGTGTTGAGCATTCGCTGGGGGATACGTAGGTCCCTTTACAAAAATCGGTACAGATCGCCGATGCCAGGTGGCATAGGGCAGCGCCAAGTCGGAGGTGGAACACCACCCAAAGGGTGTGCCGCATGGCGTGCCTGGCCAATGCCCACGCAAGCGAGCGAGCCGCTTGGGAGTAAGTGCTTATCCGTTGATTTTTAGACCGCTCTAAATGTCCATACTGGGTATTTCTTTATAAAAAAGTTTTTATATGCTTGTTTTAAGTGGAGTCTCTCTCTAGAATCTAGGATTTCTATTTTTAGTTAGGAGCTTTTGGGAAATGGAAAAATTAGAAAACCTGGTCAGAAGAAGCATCGAAAATATCCTTGAAACAAAAAACTCTTTTGATACACATGAATTAATAATAAAACTCGCTCATGAAAATCAGAGAGAATACATAGCCCTACTTTCTAAGAAAGGTGGCACAAAACCTTTTCAGGCACTCCATTCAGATATAGGTAGAATAATTAAAAGTCTTATAGGGGAATTTGGGCTATCTGAATCAGACTCAAAAAGCCGTGATATTTTTCTCCATGAAAACACGTGCTCTAGGTGGTCACGCTCCTAACAAGTCATCCTGGCCGATCCCGTACCGGGGCGGTTGAAATTCAACGTTAGTCCCACTGGAAAACCACTTTATTCAAGGCCATGTTTTTAAAACGGCATTCAATTCCTCAAGCGTTGTGTGGCGCTGGGTTGGTTGTTTCTCTGGGCTTTGTCGGGTGGATTTTTGCAGGTTTGTAACATTTTTGGCCTCTAGCCCTTGTACAGTAAGCGCTGGCAGCTCTGATTTTTGTAGTCTGTGGCCCATGCGGCCACTGTCTTTCTTTCGCTCTAGTGCTTCTACAGCGCTCCGGTATCCATTCACTCGTTCGTTATTAAAATTATGAGTAATCTCCCCAGTATTCACGTACGCCAAGCAGCCGTCTCAGATCTTGCGGCGTTGGTGCCTCTTTTTGACGGTTATCGGCAGTTTTACGGCAAGCCCAGCGACATCGGATTGGCGCACTCATTTTTGCTTGAGCGTTTTCAGCATCACCAGTCTGTCATTTTTATAGCCATGCAACCCGATGGCACAGCAGTGGGGTTTACGCAGCTTTATCCGATGTTCTCATCCGTGTCGGCAGCGCGCACGTTCATTCTCAATGACCTTTTTGTTGTACAAGAAGCACGGCGCAAGGGAGTAGGTATTGAGCTTTTGAAAGCTGCGACCCAGTTTGGACGTTCGGTGGGTGCGATTCGTTTGTCTTTGTCCACGGCCATAGACAATCAAACGGCGCAGGCTTTGTATGAGTCTCTCGGTTGGGTGCGCGATACCGAGTTTTATGCCTATAGCCTTTCGCTGTAATTGCAATTTTTCGGGCACCACTTTATGAAGAAAAGCCCTGCAAGGTAGAGCGATGCGTCCATGGCAATGCGACAGTGTTGCTCGTAAGCCATGTGTGCCATGGCACACACATCGGCATGTTGCTGGGGTCCGCTAGGTTGGATGTACGCCCCTATCCCCAGTGGCATCAGTGCAGCTGGGGGTGATTTTTGTTGGCGATCCACTCAAAGGATGGTCTGAGGTACGACGTTTTTGCTCTGCTGGGTAGTCGTCACCGTTGGTTGTCGTCTCAGAGCGGCAATCTGGCATCCATCGGCACAGCATCGGGATGCGGCTCTATGGCCTGAGTCTGGCCGCAATTTATACAAAATTTTTACGCGTCAATCGCCGGAATGGGTGGCGTTTTTACACGGTGTGTCCTAGCCTTGGGTCATCCCGTCATCGGAAACGCACCATGCTATTTGACACCTTGGCCGACGAAGAAAAATACAGTCGATTCCAGCGCATGGCGATGGCGGTGGGTGCCTGTGTGGGGACGACGTTGCTGGCAATGCCACTGCGTGGGTATCTGGATCTGGCCAATATCGTGATGCTTTTTTTGCTCACGGTGCTGATCATTGCGGTCAAGCTGGGGCGCAACGCTGCTGTGTCAGCTTCGGTTATCAGCGTTCTCTGCTTTGATATTTTTTTCGTGCCGCCGCGATTTTCATTGGCGGTGAGCAATATCCAATATTTGGTCACCTTCGCCGTGATGCTGCTGACGGCCCTGATGCCGACGCATTTCACGTCGATACTGCGTCAGCGTGCTCAAGAAGCGGTGCGACGCGAGCAGCAAACCCAGGCGTTGTATCAACTGGCCAAGCAGCTGGCCGGTGCCTTGACCGTGGGGCAGGTCGTCGAGATTACCAATCGTTTTGTCGCTTCGCAGTTGTCTGCCAGCTCGGTCGTCCTGCTTCCTGGCTCGCAGGCACAGACTCTCGATGTGGTGGGCGATCTGGCGGGAGTGTGGATTGAGGAGCACCTTGCCCATATCGCTTTGGAGAGCGATCGGCCGATTCGGGGTGATGCCGTGCGCGGGATGGGGGCCGCCTCTATTTATATTCCGCTCAAGGCGCCGATGTGTACGCGCGGTGTTTTGGCGGTGGCTTTTGCGGAGGGTTCTGGCGAGCCTGGTGACGCGTCTTTGTCGCTGCTGAGTGCACTCGCCTCTCTGATTGCGGTCGCTTTGGAGCGCCTGCATTACGTCGAGGTCGCCCGGGACAGTGAAGTCAAGATGCTGACCGAGCGGCTACGCAGTTCGATTCTTTCGGCACTGTCTCACGATTTGCGCACGCCACTGACCGCGATGGTTGGGTTGGCAGATTCCCTGTTTCTGGTCAAGCCCGCTTTGCCGCCTACGGCACTGGAAACGGCGCAAGCGCTGCATGAGCAGGCGGAGCGTCTGGCCGGGTTGGTGGGCAACCTGCTGGATATGGCGAGGCTCAACGCTGGCGATGTCACGCTGCGGCGTGAGTGGCAGCCGCTTGAAGAGGTGGTGGGGGCCAGCATCAAGCTGCTGGGCAATGCTTTGGCGCAGCATCCGGTCAAGGTGACGCTGGACAAGGCGCTTCCGCTGCTGGAGTTTGATGCCGTGCTCATTGAGCGCGTGCTGTGCAACCTGCTGGAAAACGCTGCCAAATATGCACCTGCACACACGGTGATTGAGCTGAAGGCCCAGCAGCTGGGCAGCGTGGTCGAGGTGGAGGTGCTGGATCGGGGGCCAGGGTTTCCTGAACACAGGCGGGAGGAACTCTTCAATATGTTTGTCCGTGGCCAGAGTGCATCCGATAAGCCGGGCAGCGGCCTGGGGCTGGCTATCTGCAAGGCAATTGTGGAGGCCCATGGCGGCAGGATAGGTGCGGACAACCGGCCAGAGGGCGGTGCCCAGGTGCGTTTCACCCTGCCTGTCGGCAATCCGCCGAGCATTGAGGAGGAAGTGTCATGACGACGCCCGCAAAAGTCCTCATCGTCGAGGATGAAAAGCAGATTCGCCGCTTTGTTCGTGTCGCGTTAGAAGAAGAGGGTTGCCAGGTTACCGAAGCGGAATCCATGGCGCAGGGCTTGCGCGAAGCTGCCACAAGGCAACCCGACTTGCTGATACTTGACCTCGGCTTGCCGGATGGGAACGGTATCGATCTGATTCACGACCTGCGCGGCTGGTCGGATATCCCGATCCTGATCCTCTCAGCACGCTCACAGGAGCACGACAAGATAGACGCTCTGGATGCCGGTGCGGACGACTATCTCACCAAGCCATTCGGCGTCGGTGAACTGCGTGCCAGAGGCCGGGCTTTGCTACGTCGTCGTAGCCGTAGTCCAGAGGCGGCATCGCCCGTCATCGAGTTCAGCCAGGTCGTCGTGGATTTGTCGCGCCGCCTGGTGACCCGTGAAGGGGCCGAGGTGCATCTGACGCCTCTCGAATATCGCCTGCTGACGGTATTGGTGGGGCATCCCGGCAAGGTGCTGACGCAGCGCAACCTGCTGCGACAAATCTGGGGGCCGACGTACACCGAAAGCAGTCATTACCTTCGGGTCTATGTAGGCCATCTTCGGCAAAAACTGGAAAACGATCCGACCCAACCGAAACATTTTTTAACGGAAACCGGTGTGGGGTATCGCTTCCAGCCGTAAGGAGCCAATATGCACACAGAACAAGACAAGAAGCGCATGGCCACGCTGACGCTGGCCGCACTCGGTATCGTGTATGGCGATATCGGCACCAGTCCGCTGTATTCCATCAAGGAAGTATTTGGTGGCGCACACCATCCGGTACCGATTACCCCAGAGAATGTCCTGGGGATCCTTTCGCTTTTCTTCTGGTCGCTCATCATCGTCGTGACCGTGAAGTACGTCTCCTTCATCATGCGCGCCAACAACAGGGGGGAGGGCGGGATCATTGCGCTGATGACCCTGGCGCTGCAGAAGGGCGCGCCAGACTCTTGGCAGCAGAAACTGCTGCTCATGTTGGGACTGTTCGGTGCCGCATTGTTCTATGGCGACGGCGTGATTACGCCCGCCATTTCGGTGCTGTCTGCCGTTGAAGGTCTTGAAATCATCACCCCAGCGTTCAAGCCCTACATCCTGCCCATCTCCCTGGTCATTCTGATGGGCTTGTTCATGTTTCAGCACCGAGGAACTGCCCGTGTCGGGGCTTTGTTTGGGCCGGTCATGGTGGTGTGGTTTGCGGTCTTGGCAGCGTTGGGAGCGATGGCGGTTATCCAGAATCCATCGGTCTTGGCGGCCATCCATCCCTGGCATGCCCTGCAGTTCTTGCAAGGCAATGCGGTACTTGGCTTTTTCGCGCTCGGCGCGGTTGTGCTGTGCATTACCGGTGCCGAAGCGCTTTATGCCGACATGGGGCATTTCGGTGCCAAACCGATCCAATACGCCTGGCTGGGCTACGTGATGCCAGCGCTGCTCATAAATTATTTCGGTCAAGGTGCTTTGTTGCTGGCCGACCCCAGTGCCATTGAAAACCCGTTCTATCTGCTGGCACCGCAATGGGCGCGCTATCCCTTGGTCATTTTGGCCACTGTGGCCACCGTGATTGCTTCACAAGCAGTTATTTCGGGCGCTTTCTCCATTACTCAGCAGGCCGTTCAACTGGGATACACCCCACGCCTTGAAATTCAACACACCTCAGAGAAAGAAATTGGTCAGATTTACCTGCCCGCCATCAATTGGCTTTTGCTGATTTCCATTATTGCTCTGGTGCTTGAGTTTCGCTCCTCGTCCAATCTGGCCGCTGCCTATGGCATCGCCGTGACCGGTACGATGCTGATTACCAACCTGCTGGCCATTGCGGTGGCGGTGCGAGTGTGGAACTGGAGCCCTATGCGAGCAGTTATCGGGGCGTTGCCCTTTATCTGCATAGACCTGAGCTTCTTTCTTGCCAATTCGGTCAAGATTCCCGATGGTGGCTGGTTTCCGCTGGCTTTTGGCCTCACCATCTTCATCTTGTTGACCACATGGAAACGTGGCCGCGAGTTGCTGTCCCGCCGCCTAGCCGATGAAACAATGGAGCTGCAACCATTCGTTGCCCATATTGTTGAGGGTGGGATTGAAAGAATTTCGGGGACGGCGGTCTTCATGACGCCCAATCCAGACAATGTGCCGCACGCTCTGCTGCATAGTCTGAAACACTACAAAACCCTGCATGAACAAGTCGTGATTTTGAGCGTGCGTGTCGTCGATGTGCCTTATGTTCCAGAGGCGGAGCGTGTTGAAGTGGTGCGTTTGCCAGGCAATTTCAATCAGGTCACAGTGCAATACGGATTCAAGGATGAGCCAGATATTCCGGCGGCGCTGACGATGTGTGCGAAATCAGGCTTGCAGCTTGACATGATGGATACGTCGTTTTTCCTCGGTCGGGAAACCCTGATACCAAAGTTGGGGTCGGAAATGGCCTACTGGCGAGAATTGCTGTTTATTGCCATGTTCCGCAATGCCGGTAGCGCAACCGCCTTCTTCAAAATACCTTCTAACCGCGTGGTGGAACTTGGGGCACAGGTGGTGCTGTAACCGAAAACCAACCGCTGTGCTGGCAGACCTATCGATGCTCGATATGCGTGGCAGCACAGCTTGAGAGCGCTGATGGAGTTGCGTAGTGCGCTGCTTTTCGCCGACTTCGATTTTTTTATTCTGATGCGGCGGCTTGGTGCACCACAGATTGCCCACGAAACGCCTCTTTTGGACGTGTGAGAGGGGGCAAGAACTGCCTTTTCCCTATAGAAAACTGGTCGGGGTGAGAGGATTCGAACCTCCGGCCTCTACGTCCCGAACGTAGCGCTCTACCAGGCTAAGCTACACCCCGTGTTTCTCGCATGCTTCGTGCGAAAGGCCGTAATTTTATGCTTTTTTACAGCTGGGTTTTAGGTGCGGCGCAGCAAAAGTTGACTGGCCAGCTGCTCCATAGCTTGGGTGTAGGGGTTGTGCGGTAACGCCTGCAGGGCCTGGATGGCACGCAAGGCTTCTTGGTGGGCCGCTTCACGGGTTGCGTCCAAAGCGCCGGTGCTGCGCACAATCGCCAGGATGTTGTGGAGTTGCTCGGTGCTGCCTTGCTCAATCGCTTGGCGAATGAGCGCTGCTTCGTTGGCGCTGGCACGCTGCATCGCGATGATGAGCGGCAAGGTGTTTTTGCCCTCACGCAGGTCGTCACCCAGGTTTTTGCCCATCTCCTGGCTGTCCCCGTCGTAATCGAGTACGTCATCGATGATTTGGAAAGCCGTGCCCAAAGCCTGTCCGTAGGTGGCGCAGGCCGCTTCGATGTCTGGGCTGGCATTGGCCAGTTGTGCCGCCACTTGGGCGCTGGCCTCGAAGAGCTTGGCCGTTTTGGAGCGGATGACGTGCAGATAGCCTGCTTCACTCAGATTGGCGTCGTGGGTGTTGATGAGCTGCAGCACTTCACCCTCGGCAATGACGTTGGTGGCATCCGAGAGCACTTGCAAGATGGGCAGGCTGCCCACTTCCACCATCATTTGGAAGGAGCGCGTATGTAGAAAGTCTCCCACCAAGACGCTGGCAGGGTTGCCAAAGGTCTCGTTGGCGGTGGGCCGACCACGGCGCAGGGTGGATTCATCGACCACATCGTCGTGCAGCAAGGTGGCGGTGTGGATGAGCTCCACGACGGCGGCCAGCTTGTGTTTATTGGCGTTTTCCACCCCCAAAGCCCCAGCCGTCAGCAACACCAGTGCTGGGCGCAAGCGCTTGCCGCCTGCAGCAATGATGTAGCGTGAGATCTGCCCAATCAGTGCCACGCTGGTGTCCAGGCGTTGGGCAATGACTTGATCGAGCGCCTGCATGTCGCTGGCGATCAGTGCCAAAGGATTGGGAGAGGGGGAGGGTGGAGTAGTCAAGATAGGTGCCGCCATGAGAGTGCGTCATTATAGGAAGCCCACAGTGTCCAAGCCGTGTCACACAGGCACTGGAATTGGCGGTATTTTTTGTTTGCCGCTACAATCGCCGGTTTCGCGGAAATAGGTCTGCGAAAAATTTCAAGACTGAAAGAGGTTGTATGTACGCGGTCATAAAAACCGGTGGCAAACAGTATCGTGTTGCTGCTGGCGAAAAAATCAAGGTAGAACAGATTGCTGCGGACGTAGGCCAGGAAATCGTGATCGACCAGGTTCTGGCAGTCGGCAACGGCGCTGAACTGA
>RRZU011781143.1_pt1 | contig 11042 bp, 9 predicted proteins | sample 2165561 | NCBI WGS metagenome assembly RRZU01 (sample SAMN10456909, study PRJNA506462) | wastewater metagenome | isolation source: wastewater sludge | place: USA: Moscow, Idaho | reverse complement strand
TACGAATGGCATTCGCGTCAACAACGAATGCACGATTGCGCGCCATCATACTGTGGAACCGCAAATCCTGCACCGCGCGTTTGCATCAAGCCGTAATACACAGGGACACCGCAAACCCACCGCTTGCAAAAAACGGTTACGTCCTAGCCGCCGACATTCAGCGGGATATACGCAAAGTCAATGCCGCCAGAAGCTGCCGCCCCAACCAGGCGACAGATCATCCATCCATCTGGGCACCGCGTGCCAGTAAAGCGGCGTTTGCCCGGATACGGCAGGTACCACTTGCTGTGGCAGCACGGTTGTATCTGCCAGTGGCGCGGCGGCTTCCGTCTTCACAGAAGGCACCTCCTCAGCAGTTGTAGCGCCATTTGCATCGGCGGCAGGCACTACCACCGGTTGACTCTCATCTAAAGGCGGCTCATACCCTGCCTGACCGGCTGCTTGCTGTGCAGGCGTTTGGCTCGCCGCATCGTCTGCACCCACCTCATCCGGCGGGGGCTCATAGCCATCATCCGCCCCGGACACAGGTGCATCGCCAGCTGGCGCAGCCTGGCCCGCACGAGCATCACGCTGTTGCAGATAGGCATCGCGCATGAAAGCATAAGGGTCCAAAGCCGCCTGATCCAGCAGATTGCTGGCATCCAGCATTTGGGCGCGATAGTCCACCACGCTCAAAACGGATAAGGTATTGCGCGCGGCAACAGAATTCACTGCTCCCACGGGGTTGCCTTTCATGTCTATCGGCAAAGCGGCCGTATCGCGCAAAGTCGATGAACCCAGCAAAGGCAGCACCATGTAAGGGCCGGAAGGCATGCCCCAGCGCCCCAGCGTCAGGCCAAAATCCTGTTTCGACTGCGGAATACGCGCCTCGGTTGCCACGTCAAAGACCCCACCCAAGCCAAACAGGCTGTTGATGGTGACGCGCGAAAAACTGTTGGCCGCATCCTGCCCCCTGAGTTGCAAAATGCTGTTGACGGTGGACCACGCATCCCCCAAATTGTTGAAGAAGTTGCGCACGCCCTTTTGCATGAAGGTGGGCGTCACCTTGGTGTAGACCGTCGCCGTGGGCTTCAAAAGAGCCTTGTCTACCGTGTCGTTGAAGCGATACACCCCTCGGTTCCACGGCTCCATCGGATCTCGTGGATGGGCATTCGGCCCGGTGGCGCAGCCTGCCAGCAACAGGCTGCTCAACAACATGACGGCTCCCGCAAGCAACCTTCTGCTTTTTACGATGAATGGTGCATTCATTGGCGGGCTCCTGCTTGCGCGCCTGACGCCGCAGATCCGGCAGGCGCTGGCGCGCCGAGATCAGCCCCCAGATCAACGGCGCCAGCCTTTGTATCCGCACCAGTATTTGCGCCAGCGCTTTCTCCCGCGCCGCTGCCTACTTCCAGCGCCTTGCTGTTCATGAACTGCCCGATCAGATTCTCGAGCACCACGGCGGATTGCGTATTGGTGACTTCGGCATTCGGCTGCCAGGCCACATCGCCATAGCCCGCTTCAATACCGATATATTGATCGCCCAGCAGCCCACTCGTCATGATTTTGAGCATGCTGTCGTTGGGGAACTGGTATTTGCTTTCCAGATCGAGCACGGCTACTGCCTGGTAACTTTTGTTGTCAAACTCGATGGCCTTGACGCGCCCCACCACGACGCCCGCGCTCTTGACGGCTGCCTTGGGCTTGAGACCGCCGATATCCTGAAACACAGCGCGTATCTGGTAGCCCTGCCGCGGCGCAATCGACAGCAGATTGCCCGCTTGCAACGCCAGAAAAAGCAGCGCCACAGCGCCTGCCAATACAAACAAGCCTACCCAAACATCTACTTTAGAACGTTGCATATGGTTCGTTCCTTTTATCCTTTATCCAATCGCACGCTGCACACAATGCCCGCTCATACGCTGAACATCATGGCAGTCAAGAGAAAGTCCAGCCCCAGCACGCTCAGCGAAGCCACCACCACCGTGCGCGTGGTCGCGCGCGACACGCCTTCTGGCGTGGGGCGACAGGCATAGCCTTGCAGCACCGCAATGAAGGTAACCGCCAGACCAAACACCAGGCTTTTGATCACGCCGTTGGCCACATCGCTCCACACATCCACACCGGCCTGCATCTGCCCCCAGAAAGCGCCTGTATCGAGCCCGATGAGTTGTACGGCCACCAGCCAGCCCCCCAGAATGCCCACGGCGCTGAAAATGGCGGCCAACACCGGCATGGCGATCACGCCACCCCAGAAGCGGGGTGCCAAAATACGCTGCACCGGGTCCACCGCCATCATTTCCATGGCGGCCAATTGCTCGCCCGCCTTCATCAAGCCGATTTCAGCCGTCAGGGATGTGCCGGCGCGCCCCGCAAACAGCAGACCGGTGACCACCGGCCCCAATTCGCGCAGCAGGCTCAACGCCACCAGCAGCCCCACCGATTCGGCCGAGCCGAAGCTCTTGAGGGTGTAATAGCCCTGCAAGCCCAGCACAAAGCCCACAAACAGCCCTGAAACGGCAATGATGGACAGCGAATAATTGCCCAGGAAAAAGACCTGATCGCGAATCAAGCCGAAACGCGCCCAGCTTGAAAAAGACGTGATCAGGCGAGCAAACAGCCGCGCCCCTGTTCCCAGGCGCTCGACTTGTCGGCGGGCGGCATAGCCGATGTCTGCGGGGTTGAAAATGCTCATGCCGCACCTCCGGCATCCTGCAAGCCCAGATCGGCCTGCAAGCTCGCCCCGGGGTAGTGAAAATGCACCGGCCCTTCGGGCTGGGCATGCACGAACTGCTGCACCAAGGGGTCGGCGCTGTGGCGCACCTCTTCAGGCGTGCCCTGCGCAGCCACGCGGCCATTGCCCAGAATAACCACATGGTCGGCGATGCGGAATGTTTCGTCCAGATCATGCGACACGATGATGCTGGTCAGCCCCATGGCGTCGTTCAGGTCGCGCACCAGCTGCGCCACCGTGCCCAAAGAGATGGGATCCAAGCCGGCAAATGGCTCGTCGTACATGACCAGCTCCGGATCCAGCGCCGTGGCGCGCGCCAAAGCCACGCGCCGCGCCATGCCGCCGGAAATTTCGCTGGGCATCAAATCGCGCGCGCCCCGCAGCCCCACGGCATGCAGCTTCATCAGCACAATGTCGCGAATCATGTCCGGTGGCAGGCGGGTGTGCTCACGCAGCGGAAATGCCACGTTATCGAACACGCTCATATCGGTGAACAAGGCGCCGAACTGAAACAGCATGCCCATGCGCCGCCGCGCCGCGTAAATCTGCTCCTGGCTGGCTGTGCCCATATCCAGCCCGTCAAACAACACCTGGCCTTGCGTGGCTTTTTGTTGCCCGCCCACCAAGCGCAATACCGTGGTTTTGCCACCGCCGGAAGCGCCCATGATGGCCGTGACCTTGCCACGCGGCACCGTGAGCGAAAAATCATCCAGAATGGCGCGACCGCCCACGCTGTAGCTGAACTGCACATTGCGCAGCTCAACCAAAGGCGCGGTTTGCGCGCCAGAGGGGGCGTGTGGTGAAAATCTCGATCCATTCATAGGGGGCGTCATCATAACAATAGCCTGACCATGCTGGCGCGAGCCGGGAAGGTATCACCCCTTACATAAGGGGAATGGCCACTGCACAACGGTTGTCAGGTACGGCCAATTATTCTGAAGGAAACCATGTCTGCATCAAAACCTGCACGCGCGGCATCCCAAAATACAACAACAGCAGCCCTAACAGCATCCATGCACACAACGTACGTGCAAATGCCCAAGGATGCTGCCTGTACATATAAACCTTTTTTCCCAACAAAGACCGTGCCCGACCTGTACGCAAACTGTCTATCACACACCAAAAGAACCATGCAGGCAGTATCACAGCAAGCCACAGCGAAACCAGATTTCCCACAATTTTCACAACATGCATACAGCTGCCTTTCTATGCGTGATGCCCGCCAACGCGGCGCGTCAGTCAAAGACAAATGGCGATCAGCATCGTGCAATCAATCCGCTATCAGCACCTCGCCGCGCAGCGAATGGGGCAGCGCTTCGGTGATGGTGACGTCGATCATCTGCCCCACCAGCCGCTGGCTATTGGGCCCACCGTTGAAATTGACGATGCGGTTACATTCGGTGCGCCCCATCAACTCGGCCGGATTCTTGCGCGAAGGGCCTTCCACCAGAATGCGTTGCACCGTGCCTGCACGCGATGCGCTGATGCGGCGCACGTTTTCGTCCAGCACCTCTTGCAGGTGTTGCAGGCGTTTGAGCTTGACGGCATGCGGGGTATCGTCATGCAGGTTGGCGGCGGGTGTGCCGGGGCGCGGGCTGAAGATGAAACTGAACGAGGCGTCGTAGCCCACATCGTCAATCAGCTTCATCATCTTGGCAAAGTCTTCTTCCGTCTCGCCGGGAAAGCCCACGATGAAGTCACTGGACAGACTGATATCCGGCCGCACAGCGCGCAGCTTGCGGATGATGCTCTTGTATTCCATGGCCGTGTAGCCACGCTTCATGGCCATGAGGATACGGTCGGAGCCATGCTGTACGGGCAGATGCAAGTGGTTCACCAGCTTGGGCACCTTGGCATACACATCAATCAGCCGCTGGGTGAATTCGTTGGGGTGGCTGGTGGTGTAGCGAATGCGCTCGATGCCCGGAATTTCGGCCACATACTCGATCAACAGGGCAAAGTCGGCGATCTCGTCGGTGCCGCCCATGCTGCCACGATAGGCGTTCACGTTCTGGCCCAGCAGGGTCACTTCTTTCACGCCCTGGTCGGCCAGACCGGCCACTTCGGTCAGCACATCTTCAAACGGGCGGCTGAATTCCTCACCGCGCGTATAGGGCACCACGCAGTAGCTGCAATATTTGGAGCAGCCTTCCATGATCGAGACAAAGGCGCTCGCCCCTTCTACCCGCGCAGGCGGCAGGTGGTCGAACTTTTCGATTTCCGGAAAGCGGATATCCACCTGCGGATGTTGCTGCCGCTCGCGCTCGGCCAGCAGCTCGGGCAGGCGGTGCAGGGTTTGCGGGCCAAACACCACGTCCACATAGGGCGCGCGCTTGACGATCTCTTCCCCTTCCTGGCTGGCGACGCAACCACCCACGCCGATCAGCACCCCTTTCTGTTTGAGGTGCTTGATGCGACCCAGGTCGGAAAAGACTTTTTCCTGCGCTTTTTCACGCACCGAGCAGGTGTTGAACAGAATCAGGTCGGCCTGTTCGGGGTCGTCTGTCGGCTCATACCCTTCGGCTGCGCCCAGCACATCGGCCATCTTGGCCGAGTCGTACTCGTTCATCTGGCAGCCAAAGGTTTTGATAAATACTTTTTTACGTGGTTTTTGCGAAGCAGCGGGTGTCATCGGTGTATGCCTCTCAAACAATCACCCCAGGGGCTGCACATCTGCTGCCAGCCACAGGGGTAGAAATCTTCCATTCAAGCCTTGCCTGCCGCAGGCGCATGCAGCCTGGCAGGCTATGCTGCAATTGGGGCCCAAGCCCGGTGAGCAAGTATCAGTACTTGGGTTGCATGTGGTACGGCAACATGGGATCGAACTTGTGTTGATCGGGGTTGTAGCCGTCCATGCGCAGCATTTCGTCGCGCTTTTGCTTGGGCGAGGGCTCTTTTCTTTCGTGCTCGCTCAAAATCCAGATGTCACCCACCTGCTGCATGGCATCGCGCACGAACATAACGTGGCGCGCCTTGCCTTTAAGCTGCGACATGTGCAGCATCATGTTGCGTTCATCTTTGATGCGTGCACCAGGAGAGATACGCAAACGCTCGCCATTGATGGTCACCTCTGGCGGATCAACAAAGCGCATATAGCCTTTGTCGGCAATATCGGGAAAATGCCGCGGCAGGGTTTGCTGCCCTTCGATCGCCGGATCCCGATAAGGTTCAACCTCTTGCGCATGGGCTGCTCCTGTCAGGCACAGCAGCACCGACAAACAGGCTGCAGGAACTGCGGTTTGTGGCAATTTGGATAAAAAACGCACAGGATGCTGGCTCATGGCAATCACTTCATATCAAGGCATGTCTATCAAACAGCAGCTGCATGGGTATCACGACGCAACTGCCTGCCATCCGCTTGGATGCAGGATGGATATTTCGGCATATTACACGAAGCAAAGTGGCAAACAACTCTCCTGCTTGTGCACAGATACACATAAACATCAGAAGGTTTATGAAGCCCTCATGGCGATCGTGTAAGCTCAATGCTTTTATTCGCGCAGCCATGACTATCCAGCCCCCACTGATCAACCGCGACCTGAGCATTCTGGCTTTCAACGAGCGGGTGCTGGATTGGGCGGCACGTGAAGAGGTGCCTTTGCTGGAGCGGATGCGCTACCTGTCCATCGTTTCATCCAATCTGGACGAATACTTCGAAGTGCGCATGGCCAATCTGCTCGCCGCCGCGCAAGAGCATGCGCAAGAAGGCGAATTTACCGAGCAGGGCTTTTTGCAGGTCAACGAAAAGGCGCATGCGCTGGTCGAGCAGCAATACGACATCCTCCATCGCCTGGCCCCCGCCATGGAGGCGCAAGGCATCCGCATCGTGCCGCATGCAGATCGCACGCCCGAGCAGCGCCGTTGGGTCAGCAACTATTTTCGGCGCGAGGTGATGCCGCTGCTGCTGCCCATCAGCCTGGATCCGGCACACCCTTTTCCGCAGGTTGCCAACAAATCGCTGAACTTCATCGTCAAGCTCGGCGGGCAGGATGCGCTGGGGCGCTCGCACAGCATCGCCATCATCAAAATGCCGCGCGCCTTGCCGCGCCTGCTGCACCTGCCGCCCGCTTTGTGCGACGGGCAGCACCTGCTGGTGTCGCTGCCCAGCATGCTGCGCGCCCATTTGTCAGAGCTGTTTCCCAACCGCACCATCGAGCAGTTCTCGCAATTTCGCGTCACCCGGCATTCGGATCTGGCCGTGGACGAAGACGATGTGGGCAATCTGCTGGCCGCCCTGCGCGAAGGGCTGCAACAGCGCCACTATGGCCGCGCCGTGCGCATCGAAGTATCGTCCAACTGTTCGGAAGAATTTGCCAGCCTGTTGTGCCGCCAGTTCGAGCTGCCCCCGCAGGCGCTGTATCGCGTGCACGGCCCGGTCAATCTGGTGCGCATGGCCATGCTGATCGATCTGGTCAAACGCCCCGACCTGATGTTTACGCCGTTTCGCCCGGTGTACCCCTTGGGCCTGCAAGGCCAGCCCTCGTTGTTCGAGCGCATGCGCCAGGGCGATGTGCTGGTGCACCAGCCGTTTGAAAGTTTCGACCCCGTCGTGGATCTGCTGCGCGAGGCCGTTCACGATCCGCAGGTGGTCTCCATCCAGCAAACCATCTACCGCACGGGCTCCTCCTCCGTGCTGATCGATCTGCTCAGCGAGGCTTTTCGCCAAGGCAAGGAAGTCACGGCACTGGTCGAACTCAAAGCGCGTTTCGACGAAGAAGCCAACATCAACTGGTCGGAACAGCTCGAAGCTGTGGGCGTGCAAGTGGTGTATGGCGTGGTGGGACTCAAAACCCACGCCAAGATGCTGCTGATCACGCGCCGAGAAGGCCGGCGCCTGAAACGCTATGGCCACCTTGCCACCGGCAACTACAACCCCAACACCGCACGCCTATACACCGATCTGAGCTATTTCACAGCCGATGACGCGCTCACGGGCGATATGCAAAAAGTCTTTGCCCACCTGGCTTGCCAAAGCAACATCCCGCGCCTGTCGCGCCTGTTAATGGCACCTTACGGCCTGCAAAGCGCCGTGCTGCGGCTCATTCAGCAGGCGGGGCGCGCCGCAGCCGCGGGCCAGCGCGGGCGCATCGTGGCCAAAATGAATGCGCTGACCGACGAGGCACTGATCCGCGCCCTGATCGACGCGGGCCAAAAAGGCGCACAAATCGATCTGATCGTGCGCGGCGCCTGCATGCTGCCCGCGCAGTTGACGGGCATCACCGGCAACATCCGGGTGCGCTCCATCATTGGCCGCCTGCTGGAGCATTCGCGCGTGTTTTACTTCGACATTGCAGGTACCGAGCACCTGTATTTATCCAGCGCCGACTGGATGAATCGCAACATGCTGCGCCGCATTGAAGTGGCCTGGCCGGTCAAAGACCCCGCGTTGCGCCAGCGCATCATCGACGAATGCCTGCTGGCCTACCTGCACGACGAGGCGCTGGCCTGGCAAATGCAAGCCGATGGCAGCTACCAGCGCCCAAGCGCGCCCATCCATGCGCCCCGCAATGTGCAACAGGCCCTGATGCTGCGCTACCACACGGTGGCTGCTCCCGCGCCAGAGAGGCACCATACGCAACGCGCAGCACGCCACCCTTAAACGCACCGCCTGCTGGCACGCGCATCTGCACGCTGCAGCGCACGCATTCCGCTCTGCATTTCACGCGTACACTGCTGCTCAGAACAGGTACGTCAAAATAACGCCGCATTCCATTCACCCCTAGCAACCGGAGACACCATGGACTTGCTCTTATGGCGCCATGCCCAGGCCGTAGATGCCACCGCCGACCTGGACGACTTGCAGCGCCCCCTGACCAAGCAGGGCGAAGCGCAGGCCGCCCACATGGCCGCCTGGCTCAAACGCCATTTGCCGGCCAACACCCGCATCCTGTGCAGCCCGGCGCTGCGCACCCGCCAAACCGTACAGCACCTGACACAGCGCAACTACCATATCGACCAGGAACTGGCACCCAATGCGGGCATCAACGCCCTGCTGCACGCCACCCAATGGCCGCATAGCCCCACGCCGGTCATGGTCGTCGGGCACCAGCCCACCCTGGGCCTGCTGGCGCAACGCCTGCTGGGCATGCAAACCCCCTGCCCCATCAAAAAAGGCGCGGTGTGGTGGCTGCGCCGCCGCGTGCGCGACGGCGAGGCGCAAGTGGTGCTGGTCACCGTACAAAATCCGCAACTGCTGTAAGCGGTTGCCCTTGCCAGCACCATGCACATGCTTCCTGCATTTTTCTCTTCTCATTCACGCCAGGAACCCCCCCCCATGATTCGCGTTGAAGGATTGGTGTTCGACTACCCCGGCCACCGCGCCCTGCACGGCATCAGCCTGCACATTCCACCCGGCACGGTCACCGCCCTGGTCGGCCCCAACGGAGCGGGCAAATCGACCCTGCTGCGTTGCCTGGCCGGCCTGGATGAGCCCTTGGCCGGACAACTGACCGTTGCCGGCATTGATGTGCAAGAGCACCCCCGCAAGGTGCACAAAAAGCTGGGCTATCTGTCGGACTTTTTCGGCCTGTATCAACAACTGACGGTGCAGCAGTGCCTGCACTATGCCGCGACGGCGCAGGGTTTGTCGGATGCCCAAGCGCGCCAGCGCGTGCAAACCGTGGCCACGCAATTGGGCTTGAACAAAAAACTGTCCTCGCTGGCCTCCAACCTGTCACGCGGGCAACGGCAGCGCCTGGCCATTGGGCAAGCCATCGTGCATGAACCCCAGGTACTGTTGCTGGATGAACCCGCCAGCGGGCTGGATCCGGAAGCGCGCAGCAACCTTTCGCACCTGTTTCGGCAATTGCACGCGCAAGGCATGACGCTGGTGGTTTCCAGTCACATCCTGAGCGAGCTGGATGAATACTCCACCCATATTCTGTCGATTCGCGAAGGACGCATTACCAGCCACAACAGCCTCAGCGCCGCGCCAGAAAAAACGGGCGACCAGCCAAAAATCGTGATGGGCATCCAGCTTGCTGCGCCTGTGCCCCATCTGGCGCAGCTGCTGCAAGGGCACGAAGTGGTACGCCTCGACCCCAGCGGCCACACCATCACCACGGTATTGCTGCCCGCGCACGATATGCAGGCGCGCGCACAATTGCTGGCCACCCTGGTGCAACAGCAAGTGCCCGTTATTTCTTTCCACGAAGTCCGCCAAACCCTGCAAGAAAACTACGCCCGCAGCTTGGCCACACCGCCCGATCTCCCCTTGCACTGACCCAGAAAGCACGCCATGTTATTGAAGAACCCCGAATTCAGACGTAATCTGTGGCTGGAGCTGTCACCGCAGCGCCTCATCCTCATGCCGTTGGTGCTGGCCGTTATCGGCGCGCTCACCATCACGTTGAGTGAGGCAGAAGACATGGCTCGCGGTCTGCTGATCGTGTTTTCTGTGGTCGGTGCTGCGCTGGTCGGCGCCTGGGGCAGCTTTGCCGTGCTGGCCAGCATCAACAGCGAAGTGGCCGAACGCACCTGGGATCAGCAGCGCCTCTCGGCGCTTTCACCCTGGCAAATGGCCTGGGGCAAGCTGCTGGGCGCCAGCATTTATCCCTGGTTTGGCGGCATCCTCTGCGCAGCCGTGGTACTGATCAGCGGCCTGACGGCCACCGACAACCCGCCGCGCGTCATTCTCTTGCTGCTGGCCGCCATCCTGGGCGGGCTGGCGCTGCATTGCGGCCTCATGGCCAGCCGCCTGCACACCATGGATGCCAACGCCGCCAACAACAATTCCTCGGTCATCAAACGCTTGTTTGGCCTCTTCATTCTGTTGCAGATACTGCCCAGCGCGCTCTTTTTGCTGATCGGCCTGCGCAACAACGAATCCTCTTCTGATCTGGGCTCCTGGTGGGGCTTGCCACTGGGCTTTTCTTCGCTATGCCTGCTCATGGCCACGCTCGGGCTGGCGCTGGGCCTGCTGGCCTTGTGGCGCAGCATGTCCACCCAGTTGATGGTGCGCACCACGCCATGGGCCTGGGCCTTGGGTTGCACAGCCACAGGGCTGATTGTGGCGGGCTTTTTTGACAGCAGCCAAACATCGTCTTTGTGGCCTGCCCTGGTGGCTGCCGTCAGCCTGCTTGCCACATACTTTGCGCTGTTTACCGAAAAAAACAACGCCATGGTCTGGCGTGCAGTGGCCTTTCACGCCCAACAAGGCAACTGGCGGCGCATGCTGCAATCCCTGCCCCTGTGGCCGGTCAGCTGGTTGCTGGCGTTGCTGTTTGCCCTGCTCTATACGGTGCTGGCCCATCTGTCAGCCACAACGGCTGAGTCTCTTTCGCTGCGCATCTTGCGCATGGGGGGCTATCAGATTTTGTGGATGTGCCTG
>RRZU011251608.1_pt1 | contig 11042 bp, 10 predicted proteins | sample 2165561 | NCBI WGS metagenome assembly RRZU01 (sample SAMN10456909, study PRJNA506462) | wastewater metagenome | isolation source: wastewater sludge | place: USA: Moscow, Idaho | reverse complement strand
TCGTATGCCATAACAGAACAGTGCATTTTTTGTGGTGGAACAGCAGGGATGTCTGGGCTATCGCGCATTGCTTTTTCAACATCGATATTGGTGATTTTAACTGCTTCTGATACGGTTTTACCGATACACAGTTCTGCCATTGTATCAGAACTCGCAATTGCTGTACCACAGCCAAAGCTTTTAAACTTTGCCGCTTTGATGATTTCCGTTGCTTCATCGACAATCCAGTAAAGTCTTACCGCATCGCCACAACTCTCTGCGCCAAAATCAGCAATGATGAGCTTTCCACCCATCTCTTTGGCATCATCTTCGGTGAGTTGTCCCATGTTTTTTGGGTTATTCATCAAATCTTGTACTTTTTGGCTGTACTCTTCCCAAATGGAGCCGCCAATCAAACTGTTTTTTGCCATTTTTTATCCTTTAAAATCTTTACATGTAAAAATAAAAGCACCGAAGGTGCGCGGGCTCTCTGCCAAAGAGAACTCAGTGTTAACGTAGCTTTTAGAGCTTTGCTTTAAAAGCATATTCTAGAGTTTTGTAAAAACTCACTTATAGTTTGCTTACGTGCCATGATGGCGCATACGCATACGTACTTGAAATCGCACGAAGTCTCACAACCGCTTTGTTAATGACATCAATCGCATAATCGATCTCTTCTTCTGTCGTAAAACGTGAAAGGGAGAGGCGAAGGGCTGTATGGGCCAAGTCCGCTTCTGCACCAATGGCCTCCATAACAGGATTTGATTCTAAATCTTCACTTGCACAGGCACTTCCTGTACTTGCCCCAATGCCATTTTTATTGAGATCCCAGAGCATTGCTTCACCTTCGATACCTTTAACGCTGATTAAAATTGTGTTAGGAACACGCTCTTCTTTTGTGCCAACGACAAAGGTTTCAGGGATTTGTAAAAGGGCATCTTCTAGTTTATCGCGGAACTTGCGGATAGTACTTTTTTCAAAATCAAGGTGTGCAACAGCAAGCTCCATCGCTTTTCCCATCCCTACAATGCCTGGGACGTTGAGTGTTCCACTACGGCGTCCACCCATTTGCTCACCGCCGTGCATCAAACTTGTGAGGTGTTGCCCTGCTCGAATGTAAAGTCCACCGATGCCTTTTGGGCCATGAAACTTATGGGCTGAAAAACTCATAAAATCAACTCCCGCTTTTTTGACATCAACGGGAATTTTACCAATGGCTTGAACACCATCGGTGTGAAAAAGAACCCCTTTTTCTTTACATAAAGCACCAATCTCTTCGATAGGAAAAATCATACCAGTTTCATTGTTCGCCCACATAATGGAAACAAGAGCTGTTTTATCGGTGATAAAATCTCGTAATGTAGAAACTTCAACGACACCCACACTATTGACAGGTAAGTAGGTAACTTTAACGCCAAGTGTTTCTAAAAATTTACACGAAGAGATAACGGCTGGATGTTCAACTTCACTGACGATGATATGATCTTTATCGCCATTTAAAATTTTATCGTAGTACACACCTTTGATAACCCAGTTAATACTCTCTGTGGCACAGGATGTGATGACGATGTCATCTTCATCGCTTGCATTGATTCCTGCATAAAGCTGATCCATAGCCGCCCTTAAAGCAGGGTGGCTCGCACTTCCATACTGATGAAGAGAATTTGGATTTCCAAACATTTCGCAAAAGTAAGGTTGCATCTGTGCAAAAACCAAAGGGTCAACCATGGTTGTTGCGTTATTATCTAAATAGACTTTCATAAAAACCTCTCTGTCACTTAATAGGATAAACTTTATCCTAAATTTTTTTGAATACTATTACTTTAAAGATTAAAAAACACTTACGCTATAATTTGTTTTAACTCATTAATCGTGGTTTCAAATTCACATTGATCTTCAGGATTTTGTTGTAGAAAAAGATTCATTTTATCTTTTTTCTGTAATGCCGTATCTAGCTCTTTATCGTTTCCTTTTTCATACGCCCCGATACGCACCAAAACCTCGTTTTCTTTTAAAATGGAGCTTAATCGCTTGAACTTTGTTGCCGCTTTTTTATGCTCAGGCTCAATTACATCGCCCATAACCCTTGAAGCGCTGTTTTGAATGCTAATTGGAGGATAGATACCATAATCTGTTAACTCACGACTAAGAACGATATGTCCATCTAAAATACTGCGCGATTGATCAGCGATGGGATCACTCAAATCATCCCCTTCGACTAAAACGGTAAAAAACGCTGTGATGGAACCTTTGCCTTCTTCTTTCCCTGCACGCTCCATGAGTTGTGGCAAGAGTGCCAAAACAGAAGGTGGATAACCTTTAGACGTTGGTGGCTCACCCAATGCCAAGCCAATCTCACGTTGTGCCATTGCAAAGCGTGTGACAGAGTCCATCATGAAAAGGACGTCTCTTCCTTGTTCTTTAAAGTACTCAGCAATACTCATTGCCGAAAATGCACCGTACTTTCGCATCAATGGAGAATCATCGCTGGTTGCCACCACAATGACGGTGTTGGTCAAGTCTCCACCTAAGTTTTTTTCAATAAACTCAGGAACCTCACGACCACGCTCACCAATGAGGGCTACTACTTTAATAGGTGCTTCGCTTCCTCTAACAATCATCCCCATTAAGGTCGATTTTCCTACACCACTGCCTGCGAAAATGCCCATTTTTTGCCCTTTTCCGCAGGTTAAAAGTGCATCAATCGTTTTAACTCCGACATGAAAAGGCTCGGTGATAAGTCCTCGCTTCATGGCATCCATGGGTGCTTTCATGATAGGCGCTAAAGCATTTGCACTTATCATTCCCTTGCTATCTTTAGGACGAATAAAAGGATCCACCACTCGCCCAAGTAACGTTTCGCCCACAGGAATCATCATTCCTTGTTCGTTGATAAAGACTTTATCACCGATGCGAAAGCCCTCGATGAAACCAAACGGAGCGATAAAAAAAGCATTTCTATCGATTTCAGTCACCATTCCTAGTTCATTTTTTGACCCATCTAAGGCAACCATTTTAACAATATCACCGATGCTAGGACGAAGCCCCTGGGCTTCGATGGTGGTGGAGCTTATCTTGGTAATGGTACCAAACATAGGTGAGAGGTTTTTATCGCGCAGTTTTTCTCGGATGTGGCGAAGAGGCATTAGTAGCGATTCGCCTGTGGTGCGTTGATGATGTCAAAAAACTCTTTTCGGGTATCGGATTTTAGAAACATACCACGAAGGGCTGAAGTGGTGGTATTGGAGTGGGTTTTTTCAACCCCTCGCATCTCCATACACATGTGGCGCGCTTGAATGACCACGCCAACACCTTTGGGTGCAATGACATCATCAATCGCTTTGGCGATTTGTTCGGTGAGTTGTTCTTGGATTTGTAAGCGTCTGGCAAAAACATCCACCATGCGAGGAATTTTTGAAAGACCGACCACTTTTCCATTGGGGATGTATGCCACATGAGCACGCCCGATAATTGGTAAAAGATGATGCTCACACATGGAGTAAAATTCAATATCTTTGATCAGCACCATTTGATTGTTGTCACTCTCAAAAAGGGCTTCTCCTAAGATGTCATTGGGGCTTTGTGCATAGCCTGATGTCATGTACTCGTAGGCCTTAAAAACGCGGGTAGGTGTCTTGATAAGCCCCTCCCGCTCAGTGTTTTCTCCAATGATTTCTAGCATGGTTCTAACAGCGTGTTCAAACTCTTCTTTTCGTTGCATTGTCTATCCATTTTACATGTAAAAATTAAAGGAGATATTTTAACCGATTTTTGCTTTTCAATGGATAAAAAGCAACTTAAAAGCAATTTTTTGCTATATTTGAGCGAAATTTTATATCGAAAAGGGATTTTATGCAAATCAAAGTTAACCGCATTAACAGTGCTAACGCTTCTGTGGAAGCGACGATTTCATCAGCACTTCTACAAAAAAAAGAGGACAAATTGCTCTCATCAGCAGCGTCTTCTATGAAAATTGATGGATTTAGAAAAGGAAAAGTACCTGCTCATTTGGTCAAAGCGCGTTACGGTGCAAAATTAAAAGAAGATGCACAAACAGAAGCCTTAAGAGACCTCTACACACAAGCACTTAATGAACTCGCTATCAAGCACGAGGCTGTTGTGGGTGAGCCAAGTTTTGCAAAATTTGAAGAAAAAGAGAGTGGTTTAGAGTTAGAGATGAAAATTTCTATGCGCCCGACCGTTGTGATTGATGGATATAAAGAGTGTGTTCCTGAGTATAAAACACCAAAAGTGACCAAAAAAGAGATCGGTGAGCGTTTGGAAAAAATGTTACAACTCACCGCAGGATTAAAAACCATTGAAGCAAAAAGAGCCGTTGAAAAAGGCGATTTTGTTGTGATTGATTTTGAAGGCTTTTTAGACGGCGTAGCGTTTGAGGGCGGTAAAGCAGAGGGCTATACACTTGAAATCGGCAGCAACTCATTCATCCCTGGATTTGAAGATGGTATCATCGGTTTAAATGTTGGCGAAAACAAAGATATTGAAGTGACTTTCCCTGAAAATTATGGCAAAGCAGAACTTGCGGGTAAGCCAACGGTTTTCAAAATCGCACTCAAAGAGATTAAAGTTAAAGATGTGCCTAAAAAGCCAACAGAAGAGATTTTAAAGCGTCTTTTACCAGGTGTAGAAGCACCAACACAAGAGACTCTTGAAGCACAAATCGAAGAAGAGTTGCGTAACGAAAAACTTTCAATACTCTTCAACGAAGAAGTAAAACCAAAATTTGTTGAGACCATTTTGGAAAAACTAAGCATGGACTTGCCAGAAAATATCGTTGAGCAAGAGATTGATCTTCAAATGAGAAGCGTGTTTGGAAAAATGGATGAAGAGACCATTAAAGAGTACTCTGCAAATCCAGAGAAAATCAAAGAAAAGCGTGAAGAATTCCGTGAAGAAGCAACCAAAAGTGTTAAATTGACGTTTATTGTTGATGAGTTAGCACGCGCTGAGGGAATTAATGTGAGTGATCAAGAAGTGTTGCAGATGATCTATTTTGAAGCAATGCAACAAGGTGCAAATCCAAAAGAGTACCTCGAGTACTACCAAAAACAAGGTGTTTTACCAGCTATTAATATGTCTTTGATCGAAGAGAGACTCTTTACTAAGCTTTTTACTAAAGGTAACTAATGAGCTATTATGTCCCTGTCGTCGTTGAAAAAACGGGTCGAGGTGAACGCAGTTACGATATCTATTCACGCCTTTTAAAAGATCGTATTATCATGCTTAGTGGCGAGATAAACGATGCTGTCGCCTCATCTATTGTGGCACAGCTTCTTTTCTTAGAAGCAGAAGATCCTGAAAAAGATATCTACATCTATATCAATTCTCCTGGTGGTGTTGTCACCAGTGGGTTTAGTATCTACGATACGATGAATTATATCAAGCCTGACATTTGTACGATTTGTATCGGTCAAGCAGCTTCGATGGGTGCATTTTTGCTAAGTTCTGGAACAAAAGGTAAGCGTTATGCTCTTCCAAATGCGCGCATTATGATTCATCAACCCTTAGGCGGTGCACAAGGACAAGCAACCGATATCGAAATCCAAGCCAAAGAGATTTTGCGCTTGAAACAAGTCCTCAATGAAATTTTGGCAAAAAATTGTAATCAAAAATTACCAAAAATTATCAAAGATACAGAGCGTGATTTTTTCATGAGTGCAGATGAGTCGTGCGAGTATGGATTGATTGACAAAGTGTTGAATAAAAGCTTTAAATAAAAAGGCAAGAAGATGGTTCGCTTAAATAAAGACAAAGGAAAAATGGGGGTTTACGATATCGGTGAAAAAGAGGATGTGGAAACATCTCCTAAAGAGCCAATATTACCACCACAGACCTCTACGAGCGAGCTTGAAAAATTTTCTGCAACGGTGCTAAAAGTGATGGGGGATGAAAATGTCCCCCCAACACCGAGCAACTTCCAAATCTATTTTGATAAACTCTTAGAGACAAAACCTGCTCCTTTTAAAAAACGTATCAACGAATTTTTAGAACTTGAAAATACAAACAATGACGAAAATCATGCACGTATAGAAAAAGAGGTAAAAGAGGGATTTGCACAGATAAAAAATATCATGCAAGTGGTTTCTGTGCTGTACAAAAATCTCAATGTGATGCAAGAGATTATCAAAAAAAGATCAACAGAGTTGCAGAGCAATGTCAATCAATTGGTGGTGCAAAACATCACATCTTCGTTAGCAGAAGATCTTAAAAAAATGTTTGATTTGACAACAAAGCAGATTGAGCAATTAAAAGAGTACTACCAAAAAACCAATATAACGTTGCAAGAAGTTGAGAGCCAGTCGATTTTCGATATTAAATTTGGTGTTTACAATAAACGCTATTTGATCAAAGCCATCAACGATGAGCTGAAGCTTATGAAAAACTATACGCATCCAACTTCGCTGGTATTGGCTAAGGTCAAAGAGAGCGCACTTGAGCAAATTTTGGCTAAAAAAGATCGGGAAACGATTTTACGAAATGTAGCTCGTTTATTGCTCAAAACATCACGCAGAAGCGATATCGTTGCTCACTTTGGAGAAGGTGTGTTTGCGATGGTTTTAAAACACACGGATATGAACAGTGCCAAAAAAGCGTGTGACCGCATCAGCGATCTTGTCTATCAAACCAGTTTTTTTGTTGGAAACACGGAGATAGAAACAGATATAGAACTCTCTATTGTACCGCTTGATACAAAACATGTTACCGAAGAGTTTTTAAGCCTTTTACTAGAAGCGTTACCTCAGACAGGGAAAAAGCTTTTACCGTATGTGGTATGTGGATTTAATGAGGACAGTTTAGACGCATGATACGAGAGATTTTAGTCTACCCCAATAAAATTTTACGCGAAGTTTCGAAAGATGTAACGCTATTTGATAGCAGTTTGTACGCCTTATTGGACGATATGTACGATACGATGCTTTCAAAAGAGGGCATTGGTTTAGCAGCCATTCAAATTGGTATTCCTCTAAATGTGCTCATAATCAATCTTGTGGATGAAGAGGGTGTACAAAAACCTGAAAATCTTTATGAAATCATCAATCCCGTAATTGTTGAAAAAAATGGTGTAACAGTTTATCAAGAGGGTTGTTTGAGTGTTCCTGGGTATTATGATGAGGTTGAAAGAGCAGAAAGCATTAAGCTTTCGTATTTTGACAAAGAGGGCAAGCAGCATGAAGAGTTTTTTGAGGGCTTGATGGCAATTGCTGTTCAGCATGAGATGGATCATCTTAATGGTCGCCTTTTTATTGAAAAACTCTCTTACTTAAAACGCAAAAAATTTGAAAAAGAGAGAAAAAAAAAACCAAAAGCTGGTAAATAATTATGGATGAGGCAACCGAACTCTCTAACGTCAAACATGCAAAATGTGCAACGTTTTATGGGAATAAAGCCTTTGAAGTAGATGTGGAATCCACTTTGGTGCGAGCACTTCCTGGATTTAGTATCGTAGGCATGGCAGATCAGTCCATTCAAGAGTCGCGTGAGCGTATAAAATCGGCACTTTCTAGCATAAAATTTCAATTTCCCGCACAAAAAATTACTATCAATCTCTCTCCTTCAGATCTTAAAAAAGAGGGAAGCCATTTTGATTTGGTGATAGCACTTCTCATTGCCATGCAAAAAGAGCGTTTTACATGTAAAAATATTTTCGTCTTTGGTGAGTTGGGGCTTGATGGAAAAGTCAAAAAAACCAATGCCATTTTTCCTATCATTCTCTCATTAGCCTCGCTCTATGAACATTTTTCAGTGCTAATTCCCCATGAACTGCTTCCAAAAGTTGCCCAAATCCCCAATGTCACAGCGTTTGGTGTTCATAGTTTACAAGAGGCATTAAGTTTTTTTAGAGAAAAAAAATTTGAAGAACCCCAAGCCATTTCCGTGGGTTTTGGAGCGCAGAGTGTTGAAGTGATGGGTAAAAGCTACTTTTATACAGAAGCGTTTTCACTTGATTTTAGCGATGTCCTAGGACAGCATCGTGCTAAAAGAGGGCTTTTGATAGCTGCTGTTGGGATGCACAATGTGCTGATGGAAGGAAGTCCGGGATGTGGAAAGAGTATGAGCATCAAACGGCTTCGTTATATTTTACCTCCGCTTAGTATCGAAGAAGTTTTGGAATCCAACGCGTACCATACTTTAAATGAAGATGATGTGGCTTTAAGTGCGTTAAGACCATTTCGATCTCCGCACCATACCTCTTCAAAGCCCTCCATTTTTGGCGGAGGAAGTGCTCAAAGTAGGGCTGGTGAAGTGGCATTAGCCCATCATGGAATTTTATTTTTTGATGAATTTCCAAATTTTTCAAAGACGATTTTGGAGAGTCTTCGAGAACCTTTAGAAGATCATCGTGTTCTTATTTCTCGGGTCAATAGCAAAATAAGCTATGCGACAAAATTTCTCTTTGCAGCAGCGCAAAACCCTTGCCCATGCGGAAATTTATTTAGCCAAACGCATGAGTGCCGTTGTTCGGAGATAGAGATTCAACGCTATAAAAATCGTATTTCAGAACCTATTTTGGATAGGATTGATCTTTACATACAGATGAGTGAAGAGAGTTCTCAAGAAAGAGGTATGAGCTCGAAAGAGATGTTTGAGAGCGTCCTTCGTGCATTTATCGCGCAAAAAAAGCGTGGGCAACATGTGTTAAATGGTAAACTAAATGAGCAAGATACCTTGCGTTTTTGTACGCTTGATGCAAAAGCCAAAGAGAGTTTAGAGATGGCACGCTATCGTTTAGCCTTGTCTGCAAGAAGCCTGCATAAAACGATGCGAATTGCCCGCTCCATCGCAGATATGAGTGGAAGTGAGATGATTTTAAATGAACACCTTTTAGAAGCGTTAAGCTTTCGAAAACGATAGGAAAAAGAGATGCAGTACGTCTATGAAGAGAGTACATTTTTAGATGAACGCTGTTATACAACTTTTGGACTGAGCCCTGAAGTTTTGATGGAGCATGCTGGCTTTGCTCTTGCACGTGCAGTAAAAAAGAAACTTACATGTAAAAAGCGGGTGTTGTTTGTGTGCGGTATGGGAAATAACGGTGCAGATGGTATGGTTGCGGCAAGACTCTTGCATGGACGATACGATGTCAAGCTTTATCTTCCTTTTAAGCCCAAATCGGATTTAGCAAAACTGCAATACGAGCGTGCAAAAAACGTTGGTGTAGATGTGGTCGAAGAGATGGTAGAAGCAGATATCTATGTGGATGCGCTCTTTGGAGCAGGGCTGAATAGAGCCTTGGATGATTTTACATGTAAAATCCTAGAAACGCTTAATGCACGAAAGGGATATAAAATTGCATGTGATGTGCCAAGCGGTCTTTTACACGATATCTCTTTGAGTCAAAGTATCTTTTGTGCCGATGAAACGGTGTGTATGGGTGCTTTGAAGCTCGGACTTTTACATGACAGGCTCAAAGATTATGTAGGGAAGCTTCGTGTAGCAAATCTTGGCGTTGCACGCACAATCTATGAGGTTCCCAGTTGTTATTTCTTACTTCAAAAACGTGATTTAGCATTGCCATTTCGTAAGAAAAAAAATAGCAATAAAGGGACGTTTGGACACGTTGTTGTTGTGCAAGGTAAAAAAGTGGGTGCAGCAAGGTTGGCAGGCATGGGAGCTTTTCATTTTGGCGCTGGACTTGTAACGCTTTTAGGAGCGCCTTGTGGTAAAACACCAGCCTATCTAATGTACTCACAAACGCTACCACTCAATGCCAATGTTATCGTCGCAGGTATGGGACTTGAAATGTCTTGCGATGATGTTGGACTAAAACCCCTTTTGCTTGAAACACAGTTACCTTTGGTCGTGGACGCTTCCTTGTTGCATCAACCGTTTATACACACACTGATTGAAACACAAAAACCACTTGTTTTAACGCCTCATCCCAAAGAGTTTGTCTCTCTTTTGAATATTACATGTAAAAAAAGTCTTAGCGTTGAAACATTGCAATCAAATCGTTTTGAATACGCAAAAAGCTTTAGTGAACGCTATCCCCACGTAGTGTTGGTGCTCAAAGGTGCCAATACCATCATCGCTCACAAGGGTGAGCTTTTTATCAATCCATACGGTACGCAAGCTCTCGCAAAGGGCGGAAGTGGTGATGTTCTTGCTGGGATGATTGGTGCTTTAATTGCACAAGGCTACTCGCTTAAAGAGGCTGCCATGAACGCCTCTTTGGCACACGCATTGGTTGCACGTAATAGCGCGTATAATAATTTTTCCCTCACTCCTATCGATATTTGTAAAGGTCTTCAATGGTTGTAAAAAAAATAGCAATTCTTTTTAGTGGCGCAGGTTCCAATTTGGAAAAACTGCTTGAAACGGTGCATCAAAAGAGCTTTGAGCATTGTAGGGTTGAAGTGGTCGCAACGATTTGTAATCGTCCCAACGCTTTGGGCATTGAAAAATCACGCAGTTATGGCATAGAGCCTATGATTATTGATCACACACAGTTTAATAGCCGTGAAGCGTTTGATAGAGTTTTGGTTGAAGCTATCCAAAAAAGTGGTGCGGAGTTAACCGTTCTTGCTGGCTTTATGCGGTTTTTAACACCTTATTTTACGCAAAACGTTAAAGCAATAAATCTTCATCCCTCATTGCTTCCTCTGTTTAAAGGAGGAAATGCTATTCAAGAGAGTTTTGAATCACCCATAAAAACAGCAGGCATTAGTGTGCATTATGTGAGTGAAGAGCTTGATGGAGGAGAGATTATCGCGCAGTTAAGTTTTGAAAAATATGAAGGAATGTCTTTTGAAGCATTTGAGGACAAGATTCATGCTTTAGAGCATGAGCTTCTTCCACAAACGGTTAAAAATCTACTCAATACCCCTATTTAAGGGATTTTTAAAAGAATACTTGACAAATCTAAAGAGTTTCGCTAAAATTTCAGCCTTGTTTTAACAGTTCGGGGCGTAGCGCAGTCTGGTCAGCGCACCTGGTTTGGGACCAGGGGGTCGAAGGTTCGAATCCTTTCGCCCCGACCATTTAACAAGCATATATGGTGGGTGTAGCTCAGTCGGTTAGAGCATCAGGTTGTGGTTCTGAGG
>RRZU012787780.1_pt1 | contig 11043 bp, 8 predicted proteins | sample 2165561 | NCBI WGS metagenome assembly RRZU01 (sample SAMN10456909, study PRJNA506462) | wastewater metagenome | isolation source: wastewater sludge | place: USA: Moscow, Idaho | reverse complement strand
TCTTTATCAAAAAGATCAACCTCTACTTGTGGCACTCTTACTACGTCTTCCCCTTTGTTTTCCATAGTGCCTAAGATCAATAAAGTTTGATTTCGTATTACTTTTTCATGCTGGGAAATAACAACTTTTTCTAGCGCAGAGCCATTCAATTTGAAGTTATCCAGCCGCTTCTAGAAGGCGCACGTAAAAAAATTCCTCGGCGAGTAGTCTTATTACGACGTGTTTTGCGCCGTACAGTATTGACTTAGGAGCGGCTGCCAATGGTAATTTGAGACTTGAACAGGCTCTTAAAGGCATCCACTATATCTATCCAATCAATTGGATGCGTTGATGATTTTGGATATACATTTCGATCAAAAGTCTATATTTCGCTCACAATGGCGCTAGCAATTCAGCCTACACTGTCTATATACGCGTACAATTTTGACCTTTTCTAAACTTAAAGGGTTTTGTAACGTGGAGTTGGCTTTAGCGCCCATGGAGGGCGTGCTTGATGCGCTACTGCGCAAAACGCTAACAGCATTGTCCCCATATGACTTTGCTGTCACGGAATTTATTCGCGTATCTAACACCGCTTTGCCTGCTCGGGTATTTACACGTATTGCGCCAGAACTTCTAAATGCCGGCAAAACTACGGCCGGCGTACCAGTCAGAATCCAACTCATGGGGAGCGATGCGCAGCTGTTAGCACAAACTGCCGCTATTGTCGTGCAATTAAAATCCCCGGGCATAGATTTAAATTTTGGCTGCCCGGCTAAGCTTATTAATAGAAATGGTGGCGGGGCCATTTTGCTTGACGATCCCGAGCGCTTATTTGAAATCGTTTGCGCTATTCGCAAAAATGTCCCTCTTACCGTCCCTTTAACGGCGAAAATGCGTTTAGGCGTTAAAGATAAAAGTCGTGCAATTGAGTGCGCGCAAGCCTTGGCCCAAGCCGGGGTAACGGGATTGATTGTGCATGCCCGCACAAAGGAAGAAGGTTATCGTCCCCCGGCACATTGGACATGGGTGCGCTTAATCCATGAGGCCGTATCCGTACCCGTTATCGCCAATGGTGAAATATGGACTTATGAAGACTATTTACGCTGTTGTATAGAGAGTGGCGTAGAGGATGTTATGCTGGGGCGCGGCGCTTTAGCCGATCCTTTTTTGGTGACACGTATCCGCGAAAGGCGTGCAGAAACAGACCGTATCGCGGAATGGGAGCAAATTAAATTTGAATTACCCCGCTATTGGCGAGATGTTTGTGGGAAAGTTGCGCCTCACCATGCTGCGGGTCGTTTTAAACAGTGGCTTAATTTTTTGAGGCGCACTTACCCTCAAGCACAAAAGATGTTTGAAATATTACGCCCACTTCAGTCTATCTCTGATTTTGAAATGGCCTTACACACGCAAGGACTAATATTAGAAGCACCCAAGGAGCTTGGCTCATGAGTTATGCAAATTCCAGTATTCCACATAGCGCACAAAAGCAACCACATGAACATTTAGCGGATCGCGTTCATAAGCATTTAACGACCCCTTTTGCTAAACCATGGGGAGCATTCAGTCAGGCCGCGTTTGAGCAAAGTTTGGCCGGCTGGGATGGCCGGGCACCACTTATTTTAGATGCAGGTTGCGGGGTGGGACACAGCACCATTGCTTTGGCTCGTGCCTATCCAGACGCTTGGGTGATAGGCGTTGACCAGTCGGAAGATCGTCTTGCCCGTAAAAAACCTTACCCAGCCGCACATTTACCCCAGAATATGGTTTTTGTGCGCGCAGATTTAGTAGATTTTTGGCGAAAAATGGCAAAAGCCGGACTGCGCTTAGATCGGCATTACGTACTGTATCCCAATCCGTGGCCCAAAATAGGCCATCTTGCGCGTCGCTGGCCAGCGCACCCTGTTTTTCCTTATGCCTTAGCTTTAGGGGGGCAACTGGAATGCCGAACCAACTGGGATGTCTATGCACAAGAATTCGCTTTGGCAACAGCACAAATAACAGGCCGGGTTGCGCCTGTCAGCGTCTTTGATGCCCCCCAACCCATTACCCCATTTGAGCGAAAATACAAAGACTCTGGCCAAACTCTTTACCGTGTTGCAGTAGATTTAACCGATTTTAAACCCATGCAAACTCTTTTTTTCCCTGACGAATAACCTTAATTTAGCCCATACTCTTAGCCTAAAAATATCAAATGAAGTTCTACCAGCACGACATTACCGGTGAATTTGAGATCATTTAGTTAGATTTATTAAGCATGGTAGTAGCTCTTTAAACTCAAAGTTGAGCGCCATAAGTCGCATCTACTCTTATTACTTTTAAGCGCGTTTGAAGAGGCTCTTATCGCTCAGATCAAAAAAATTGCAGCGATTGGGTTTTATTAACTTAAGCCCCGACGAGTTGTTCACAGTGTCGAGTAAAGTCGCTTTCCCGGTGATAGGAAACGAAAAGTGAGTCGGTTGAGCGTGTCAAAGCCACATAAAGCAACTTAGCTTCTTCATCAACACTCGCTTTTTGATACGGCATACCGCCTAAGTCATAAATAGCAACACTATTGAACTCCAGCCCCTTGCTAGCGTGCATTGTTAGCAAGCAAATGCCTGTGCTGTCTTTTAGCTTATAAGTGGTAGGCAGGCCTTTCGCACTCAGTTCTCTACCGATTTGCTCAAGCTGTTTGTTATACCGGCAAAGCACCGCCATTTCTTGGTAAGCCACCCCGGCGCTCGCCCGCTGTTTCAGCCATGCAGCAAGGCCTTCGATCTCTGCGTTCATTGATGTAAATCGGCGAACATCGGGTTTGCGCCCATTTCTGCCGCCCGCATCTGGGTGAATAAGCGGCACTTCTTCTGTGCTGCCAGCTTCATCAATGTAAGTGGATAGAAAGCGGTAGGAAAAATCCAGTGCCTCAACGGTATTGCGGTAATTTACCTTCAGAATCGTACTGCGACCACTGGCTTTGATACCAAGACTTGCCCAAGAATGGGTACGCTTCTTTTTCTTGCCGTAAATGCTTTGTGCATCGTCGTAAAGTAATAAAAGTGAATTAGTTTCCGGGTCGATCATCTGTACCAAGAGTTTAAACCATTCGGGTTCAAAATCGTGGCCTTCGTCTATTAAAATGGCCGAATACTGCGCTCTGGGCACTCGGCCAGACTCAGCCCCGGCAATGACGGCCTCAACTTGTAACTCCCAAACCGGCCGGTCTGATTTTTCCAATGTGAGCTGATACAAATCACACATGGCCTTGCACCAGCCGTGAAAGTGGCGCACCTGCACGTTGTCGCCAGCGCCGCGCTCTTTAAGCATCTGCGTCAGTTTTGCCGCCAACGTTTTGTTGTAGCACAGCACCAAGATGGGTTTTGCTAAATTAAGTTTATCGAGATGCAAGCAACGAAAGGCCAGCAATAAAGTTTTGCCGGACCCCGAAACACCATGAATAATGCGATGGCCTTCGCCCAAATTACGAGCAATCTTTTCTTGATGGGTGTCGAGTACTTTGATGAGATCGGGTAAAAACTGGTTGATCTTACCGTCTTTGTCTGGCCCTTCTCCTTCAGGACAAAATAGTCCCCGCTGGCTAATACGAATTTCGGGAAACAGGTGCCAGCGTACACGATCAATTCGTGCCAGCGATAATAAACCGCCAAAGCTGTATTGAAACATGTCCCAAAGCCTTTTTTGAAGGGACTCCGGGTCCACTGTCTCGGTCATTTCATCCTGACAAATCACACGGTCAGCCGGTATCGCCTGATCTAAGCCGTTTTCTTGAAATTGCCGACGTGTAATGTTGGTCAAAACGACACCATATCCCCAAGGCAAAAGTAAATGACCATGGTAGCGACCGGGCGTTTGCTGGATTAAAAGCGGGTCGCATTCGAGCATTCTGGTGATTGCAGTGGCGTAGCCTCTGGCTTGCTCCAGCGGATTGGGCAGCGTTTTTGGCCCCCGGTCAGTCATAATTTCAGCCTGAGCCGGGTCCATACTGATTATTGTAGGCAACTTCCAGTCTTTAACCTCTAAAACCAAAATCCCACGCCCGGGGTGCAGCACAATAAAATCCGGCCGAAGCTGTTTATGACCAACTGGCACATTAATTCAGCAACAATAGTCGTCCTCTAAAGTGCGAAATAAGCAGGTGCCAAAACGACGTTCACCAGGCGTCAATTTTAGGTTTTTAGAGTGAATATCCGGGAAGAACAAGGCCATAATTTATTTTTACTATCGCGCTGGGACTAAAATTACGTTGATTTATATAGAGTCTGCCTCTACCGGCCAACATTTTCTCATTTCTTATTCGATTCCACATAAGCTATTTATAAGCATTAGTGACAAAATGCTTATGTCAAAGTTTTTTGAAATCAACCGGATACAACAGCCCTGATGGCGCGATACGCTCTGTTCAAATATAGAAACAGAGTCTTGCTTGATTTAAACCTTTTGAAAGGGTTAAACAGCGTCTTTTTCATTCTTTAGCGTCAATATCCCGGCTTTTCTAAAATGGATCATCATGATGTCAGCTCTCACGCATTTTTCCACCCAGCCCCTTTTATCCCTCTAAACAGGGGCGCATAATATGGGTAATAAAATTTTTGAACCTTTTTAATATGAGGACCGCACCATGACACGACTGAGCACTACGCCCGAATGGCAACATCTGGCTGAATTGGCAAAAACACCGCTCCCTCACTTGCGCGAGCTGCTCCAGATGCCGGGGCGTGTAGAGGCTATGAAATTAGAATCTGCTGGCCTGATATACGATTTTAGCCGCCAACGCCTTACCCCGGCCATTCAAATAGCGCTCAATGCCTTGGCCCGCGCTGCAAATGTAGAAGGGCAACGTGCCGATATGGCGCAAGGCAAGCCTATCAATGCCACAGAAAATCGCCCGGTGCTACATATGGCCTTACGCGGTAGCCAAATGCAAAATCCACCTTGGGGGCAGAGCGTTAGCGACGAAATTAATGCCGAGCTTCCGCGCATGAATGCATTTGCTGAAAAAGTACGAACGGGGCAGCTTAAAGGCTTTGATGGGCAAACAATCACCGATATTGTCAATATTGGTATTGGTGGCTCAGATTTAGGGCCGCGTATGGCTGTGGAAGCCTTGTCTGAATTTGCAATCCCCACCCTGCGCTTTCACTTTGTCTCCAATCCAGACCCTGTTCAATTGGCGCAAGTTTTTAACGTAGCGCAGCCCGGGCGCACTTTGTTTTTAGTGTCTTCCAAAACATTTACGACACAAGACACGATGACCAATGCTTCATCTGCTCGTCAATGGCTATTGGATAAGGGCTGTTCGGAAAAAGACCTCAGCAAACACCTGGTTGCTATTACCGCAAACCCGGCTAAATCTCAAAGTATGGGTTATGCGCCAGAAATGACGTTTAAATTCTGGAATTGGGTGGGCGGACGTTATTCCATGTGGTCTGCCATTGGCCTTCCTATTTTGCTGGCTGTGGGGCAAACACAATTTCGCGCTTTTCTCGATGGTGCCCATGCCATGGACAAGCACTTTTTAGAGGCCCCCATTGAAAAGAACATACCTATTCAAATGGCCCTTATTGGCATCTGGAATCGTAATTTTCTTGGTGCATCTAGCCAATGTGTAACGCCCTATGTTTCCCCTTTAGCCAAATTGCCAGCATACTTACAGCAGCAAGACATGGAGTCCAACGGTAAACGCATCACTTGCGATAATGAAGTTGTTGATTACGGCACCGGCCCCATCATCTGGGGCGGTTTGGGTATTGATGGACAGCACGCTTATTTCCAACTTATCCACCAAGGCACGCACCTTATCCCCGTTGATATGATCGGCGCTCGCCGTACAAATGCCAAATTGCCCAAGGCACAAGACCACCACAATGTGGTATTAGCAAATCTTGTGGCACAGGCCGGGGCACTCTCCATGGGGCGGACCGTGGAAGAAACTCGGGAGGGGCTCAAAGCCAATGGTCTTAGCGATGCAGATATCACACGCTTAGAAAAACATCGTAGCTTCCCAGGCAATGTGCCGGTCAGTCTCCTGTGGATGGAAACACTCACCCCGGCCATTTTGGGTGCGCTTGTTGCACTTTATGAACATAAGGTGTTTGTACAAGCCGCCATCTGGCGCACTTATGCCTATGACCAGTGGGGTGTTGAATTAGGCAAGAGCATGGTAGATATCAATTACCCCTCTCTTTCTAATAAAACCATTCCTGCACAAGCAGACCCTGCAACGCGTGCGACACTGGGTTATTTGTTGGCATAAAGCATGTAAGTTTCAAAACAGAAAAACGCCGCGATTTGCGGCGTTTTTTATATTCAAGTGTTTTTTGTCTTCATATCAACACGATTTTACTTGCTTGTTTGATGTAAATCAGAACAAAATCTAGACTTAATCATACTTAAGCCGTTTCTGTGCTCAAACATATCGCCTATCCTTTCTTATTCTTTAGTTTTCTTACTGCGTGCCAGCCAAGCCCCCCGGCTGCCCCCGTAAAAAGTGGTAGTGTTGCATTACGGGAGCTACGAGTAGCAGCGCAGTTTGATGGTATCAATTTCAGCAAAGACGGCGAACAACAATACAGTGGCTTTGAATATGACTTACTCAAAACCTTTGCTCAGCGCCTAAACATTCCTCTCAGTATTAGCCCGGCCTCTAGCCGCACCCAAGCCCTTAAAATGCTGACGGACGGACGCGTCCATTTGGCTGTTGGTAATATTGAGAATACCCCGACTGAAGGCATTGCTTGGTCAGAACCTTTAGGAAAAAAACAGCTTGTTTTAGTGGCCAGAACAGATCAACCAGAACTCGACACACTCTCGCGCTTACAAAAACATCTGATTGCCGTACAAAGAAATGCTAGCGCAGAGCAAGCGCTCTATGCGCAATCAGAGCAAATCAAAAATGCGCACATCACTCGCCCCGTTTGGGGGAATGAAATTGATTTGCTGGCGCGTCTATCCAGGCAAACATTTGATTTTGTTGCCACGGATATGATGCTTTTCAAAAGTGTCAGCACGTTCTACCCCAATTTACATGTTGTTTATACATTTCCTAATCCGCAGGCCACTGCATGGGCTGTTTCAAGTCAATCGCAGGAGCTTCGAGCCGAGCTGGATCGCTTTTTAGACACAGCCTCTGACGAAGGGCTTATCGAGCGTTTGCAAGACCGATATTTTGGCGCCGGGCGTGAATTGAATGAATTTGATCTACGCACCTTTCAAGCTCGCATCCAAGAACGTTTACCAAAGTATCAAGCCTTTTTTGAAGAAGCCTCACAACAAACAGGACTGGATTGGCGCTTGCTAGCGGCTGTTTCCTATCAAGAATCACATTGGGACCCGCTGGCCACTTCGTACACAGGCGTTCGCGGCATGATGATGCTAACCGCTGAAACAGCTGATCGGCTTGGCGTTGAAAATAGGTTAGATCCCAAGCAAAGCATTCTAGGCGGTGCGCGCTACATCGACATGTTGCTTGAAAATATGCCTGAGAATGCGCATGAGGAAGACCGCACTTGGATGGCCTTAGCCGCTTATAACATTGGCTTAGGGCACTTTAATAACGTCCGTAACATTGCGCGCAAAATAAAGCAAAACGACGAAGCGTGGTTCGATCTTAAACAGGTCTTACTCCAGGTCAATCGTCCTGAATTCTCGCATAACTTTAGCGCCGGGCCACCCCCTCGCGGCGGAGAAGCCATTAACATGGTCGAAAGCGTGCGTACTTTCTACAGCATTCTACTTCGTACGCAGCAGCCTGTATTTTCAGAAACGAATGCCCAAATAAAACCCTACTTAAAACTCCAAGCTCTGAATGTAAATGTGCCATAATGAAACGACTTCAGAAGCCTCTTTATCAAAGAATCTTGACAAGCATTTTGTTTTTCAGTTAAATGCTTGGTTCAATCAAAACGTAGGTAGTAAATCATGAAACGCACATATCAACCCTCTGTTGTTCGTCGCAAGCGCACCCACGGCTTTCGTGTGCGTATGGCTACGCGGGGTGGCCGCGCAGTGATCCGCGCCCGCCGCGCTAAAGGTCGTCACCGCTTAGGCGTTTAATGCGCTTTTATCTGCCACAATTTAAAAATCCTTAAAAAAGGCAGATATGGGTGAATTCGTCGAAGAGCACCAAAATCAGATTGCCCACACCACGGGCTTTCGATTTTTAAGAACGAGCAAATTACACAAGGCGGATGAGTTTTCATCCGTCTTTGCTTTTCGGCGAGTGCTACGCGGGCAGATATTTAATCTGCACTATAGTCCCAACACACTAGGCACTCCTCGTTTAGGCGTTGTTGTAGCTAAAAAATTAGCGAAACACGCTGTTAGTAGAAATTTAATCAAACGCCTAGCCCGGGAGCATTTTCGTCACGCTCAAGCAAATTTACCCGACCTTGATTTAGTGATACGCCTTGCTAACGCCCCGGCAGCTTACTCACGCCAGGCTTTGCATGATGATCTAAACTTGCTTTTTGAAAAAGTACGCACACGAGCATAAGTGCTTCTTTATAGATTCTTTAGGCAAGCCCACGTGCTTGCAGTAAGATACGTGCCGTCATTATGAAAACAGTTCTGCTCTGGATACTTCGAGGTTATCGTTATTTTCTCAGCCCCTGGCTGGGAAGGCAGTGTCGTTTTTACCCGAGCTGTTCACAATATGCAATAGAAGCCTTAACACGCCATGGCGTAATTAAAGGCGTATGGCTCAGCACACGTAGAGTTTGCCGCTGCCATCCTTATCATCCGGGCGGCTACGACCCGGTTCCGTGAATTTTCACAGGTGTTCGACGCAAATGGAAAATTATCGCCGCATTCTTCTTTTGATTGTCTTTGCCACATCTTTAGGCATGATTTGGGATGGCTGGGTCAATCGTAACCGGCCTAGAATCGCGCCAAGCACTCAAGTAGCAAGTAATACTGGCGTGCCACAAGGTGGTGTTACCCCGAAGGGTACAACGCCGCAAGGCACAGTTCCCACCGCCAGCGAGGCAACTGTACAAAACAAAGCGCCCACTTTAACGATCAATACGGATCTAGTAGAAGCTAAAATTTCTGCAGACGGTGGCTCTATTGTCTATTTGACGCTTAAAAAACATAAGCAACGTGACGAAAAACATAAAGATTTTGTCTTGCTGGATGATGGCACCAATCATTTTTACACCTTGCAGTCTGGCCTGCTTGGGCAAGACTTACCCACACATAAAACCCGATTTAATTTGCCTGCAGAAAATCTTAACTTAGAAGAAGGCAAACAAAGCCTTGAGGTACGTCTCACTGCAAGCAATGCGCGTGCAGATGTTACAAAAATCCTCACCTTCCATCGCAATAGCTATCTGATTGATGTTCGTTATGAACTCAATAATAAAGGCACCGAACCGATTCAACCTGAAGCTTACTTTCAATTTGTACGGGATGATAAGCCAGCTGAAATAGCAGAAGGTTTTGGCGGTATTACTACATTCACAGGCCCGGCTTTTTATACAAATGCCAGTAAATATGCAAAAGTAGCCTTCAAAGACATTCAAAACAATAAAGCTAAAATTCCAGAAACGGCGAATGATGGCTGGGTTGCCATGGTGCAGCACTATTTTGTGAGTGCTATTTTGCCCCCTGCGAATGTCACACGTAAATTTGTTGCAGATACTGTTTCGCCTGGCCTTTACTCTGCGGGCGTTGTCCTACCAGGGCAAAGTATTGCTCCCGGTCAAAGTGGTACCGTTGCAGAATCGAGCATATTTTCTGGCCCTCAAGAACAAGCTACCCTGGACGCCCTTGCCACAGGCATGCCATTGGTTGTTGATTATGGTTGGTTAACAGTTGTTGCCTCCCCCCTATTTCTAGCGCTTTCTTGGCTACATAAACTCACCGGCAATTGGGGCTGGGCCATTATTCTTATCACTGTTTCTCTCAAGCTTGCACTTTTTCCACTATCTGCCGCCAGCTACAGGTCTATGGCTAAAATGCGTACACTGCAACCTAAAATGCAGCAGCTGAAAGAGCGCATCGGCGATGACAAGATGAAAATGCAACAAGAAATGATGGAGCTGTATAAAAAAGAAAAAATTAATCCACTGGGTGGATGTTGGCCCATCCTTATCCAGATTCCCATCTTTATTGCACTTTACTGGGTTCTTTTAGGCAGTGTAGAGATGCGTCAAGCACCCTGGATCGGCTGGATTCAAGACTTATCTATAAAAGACCCTTACTACGTGCTGCCCTTAATTTATGGCGCTTCCATGTTTATTCAAACCAAGCTTAACCCCACCCCACCGGATCCGGTTCAAGCTAAGGTTATGCTCTTTATGCCACTGATCTTCACTATCATGTTCCTGTGGTTCCCCTCCGGACTGGTGCTGTACTGGGTCGTTAATAACGTACTTTCAATAGCACAACAGTGGTACATCACACGCATGATCGAAGACGCTGAAAAACCCAAAGCAACACATGCCTAAGCCCCCGGCATCTTCAACGCTCGATTCGCCCTCTTCTACAATTGCCGCCATTGCCACCGCACCCGGTGCAGGCGGTGTAGGAGTGATTCGCATCAGCGGCCAAAACGCATTACCCATTCTTAAAAACATTACGGGCCTCACTCCTAAACCTAGATACGCCCATTTTTCCCGCTTTTTTGATGCACAAGGACAAACACTAGACGAAGGCCTTGCACTTTACTTCCCTGCACCCCATTCTTTCACAGGCGAGGAAGTTGTTGAACTCCAAGGCCACGGGGGGCAAGCTATACTCAAATTGCTACTTTCTCATTGCATTGAACTTGGGGCTCGCCTTGCAGAACCGGGTGAATTTACACGCAGAGCTTTTTTGAATGGCAAACTTGACTTAGCCCAAGCCGAAGCAGCAGCAGATCTCATTGCAGCACATTCTAATGCAGCAGCCCGGGCTGCTATTCGCTCTCTTTCCGGCGCATTTTCTCAAGCCATTACAACCATTCAATCTCAATTAACAGAACTCCGTGTGCTCATTGAAGCCACGCTTGATTTCCCAGAAGAGGAAATCGATATTCTTGAATCTGCCCAAGTTTCAACCCGCCTCACCCATTTAAAAGAGAAC
>RRZU010523960.1_pt1 | contig 11043 bp, 10 predicted proteins | sample 2165561 | NCBI WGS metagenome assembly RRZU01 (sample SAMN10456909, study PRJNA506462) | wastewater metagenome | isolation source: wastewater sludge | place: USA: Moscow, Idaho | reverse complement strand
GTGGTTTGGCATATGTGGTGTCCATGCTTTTGATTTTAGGACAAGCTATCGGGCGCTGGGGCAATTTTGTTAATCAAGAGGCACACGGTGGTCCTACGGATCTACCATGGGGCATCATGGTAGATGGTATCAAGGTTCACCCGACGTTCTTATATGAGTCGATTTGGAATTTTGCCATATTTGCTCTATTGGTGTTTACGTTTAAGAAAAGAAAGTTCTACGGAGAGCATTTCATCAAATACTTGGTGCTGTATTCTGTGGGACGATTCTTCATCGAAGGACTTAGAACCGACAGTCTTATGTTCTTAGGTTTTAGAATTGCACAGTTATTTAGTTTAACTGCGATTGTTTTAGGCGTTTTATTTATCTTCATCGCAAGAAAAAAAGGTTGGTGGAAAACACCATCAGAAGTGTATCAAAAAGGTGAATCTACCACAGATAGTAATGCGAAAAAATAGTACTGAAACAACACTAGGACTAGGGTACTAAAATGTTGAAAAAAGCGACTTTCTCAAGGAAAAGTCGCTTTTTTTTATTGCTTTTTTTACAGAAAAATATTACAATAAGTTTAATCAGTGGTAAAAAGTGTTACAAAGTGGGATGAAAGACCACGACAAATGATTCTTAAAGACGAGAAATGACGACAAATGACGAAAAACGATGATAAGGTGAGTGAGTATGTTTACAGGTGAATATAAACACGCTGTCGATGCGAAAAACAGACTCAGTATCCCATCGAAGTTCAGAGACAAACTGGGTGAGAATTTTTACATAACAAAAGGTCTCGATCATTGTCTTTTCGTCTTTTCAACAGAAGAATGGGCGATTTTTGAAGAAAAGCTAAAAGCTTTACCGCTTTCAAATAAAAACGCCAGAGCATTTGCAAGATCCTTCTTCGCGGGTGCCACTGAATGTGAAGTAGATAAACAGGGAAGAATTCTAATCCCACAAACACTACGCACACATGCAAATATTGAAAGAGATGTGTATATTAACGGCGCTGGTTCTAGAATAGAAATCTGGGATGCGGCAACTTGGGAATCCTATAACGACTTCATGACAGCGAATATGGATGATCTAGCAGAAGATATGGAAGCCTTAGGCATTAGATTCTAAAAGGAGCGAGTATGAGCTTTAATCATGTAAGTGTATTGTTAAATGAATGTATAGAAGGACTAAAAATCAAGCCTAGTGGCATCTATGTAGATGGCACATTGGGCGGTGGGGGTCATTCTTTTAAGATTCTACAACATTTGACCACAGGGAAACTCATCGGTATCGATCAAGATCAAGATGCTCTTAAAGCAGCCACGGAAAGACTTAAAATCTTTGAAGATCGTTTTATACCTTATCACAGTAATTTTTCTGGATTAACCAAAGTATTAACTGACCTTGAAATACAAAAGTTTGATGGTTTGCTTTTAGACTTAGGTGTTTCATCGTATCAGCTTGATGAAGCTGAACGCGGGTTTTCATATATGAATGATGGCAAACTGGATATGCGTATGAATCAAAGTGATTCCTTTACGGCATACGATGTGGTTAATGGATATAGCGAAGCCAAACTCACTGAAATCATAACAGATTATGGTGAAGAAAATTGGGCAAATCGCATAGCGAAGTTCATCGTTCAAGAAAGAGCAGAAAAGCCAATAGAAACGACTTTCGAACTGGTGGATGTCATCAAAAAAGCGATTCCAGCAGCAGCTAGGAAAGACGGACCACATCCAGCCAAGAGAACGTTCCAAGCCATAAGAATAGAAGTAAATAATGAACTTAGAATCATAGAACAGACCATAGAAGCTGCGGTTTCTAGACTCAATAAAGGCGGCAGAATCGCCATCATCACCTTTCATTCATTAGAAGATAGAATCGTAAAAAATGCATATAAAAAACTTGCGCAAGGATGTACGTGTCCACCTGAGTTTCCAGTATGTATTTGTGGGGGAAAAGCAAAAATCAAAATCATCACCAAAAAACCAATTTTACCTTCAGACGATGAGGTTGAAAACAACCCTAGAGCAAGAAGTGCAAAATTGAGGATTGCAGAGAAAAAATAAAATTTGGGGGCATTAAGATGACGGCACAATACTACATGCATGAAGATGAAATTGAAGCTTTTAACGTATCGCAAACAGCGAAAATCGTTAGCATTAGACAAAAACAGTTGGCGAAACAGAACACTAAAAAAGTTCAGTTGCACCGTTTTTTAAATGCGCTTTACACCATTTGCATCGTGCTCGCCATCGCAGGACTCTTTAGTGCTTATATTTACAAAAATTCATTGGTAAATGAAGCTAAATATGACATCTTCAACCTTAAAGCAGAAATCAAATCTTTAAATGCTGAAATTGAAGAGTTGAATGCCAGCATAGAAAATCAACTTGAACTCACCAACATTGAGCAAATCGCTGTTGAAAAACTCAATATGCAATATCCATCTAAAGAACAGATGGTCTATATTGATTCTAGCTTTGAATATGCGCTTGCCCCAGTGTCGATTGAAGCTGAACCTGTGGCAGCTGCACCAGTTGAAAAAGAAAATACATTTACGGATTTCGTCACTGCGTTATTTAGTCTTAATGATTAGACGCTAAATCCTATAAATCTATATTTATGATCATAAAAGTCGTTTAACCCTAGCACAGTTCGTTCTAGGGTTTTATTATTGGGTCTTTTGGTCGAACGGGTATTTAGATGTATTTCAAATTGATATATTTTTGTTGTGCGTTATAATAGTAATAGTGATTATTCGGAGGAAAATAAATGAGAAAATTCAGAAGAAGAATTATGTTATTGTATATCCTTCTTTCTATAGTTATGATGGCGCTAATTGGGAGATTAATCTATATTCAAATATTTTGGAGTGCTGAACTTACGGCTGAAGCCAAAGCTCAGCAAAATAAAAACATCGTCATACCCGCCGAACGTGGCAGTATCTTAGACCGTAACGGAGATAAACTCGCTTTTAGTTTGAAAGTGTATTCTGTATGGGCTCAACCATCTGAGATTACAAAGCCAACTGAGACGGCAGCCTTAATCGCAGAAACCTTAGAAGCGGATGCGACACCTATTGTAGATAAAATTATCACGTCGACATCAACTTTTGTGAAAGTACTAACAAACCTTACCAAAAGTGAAGCAGATTTGTTAAGAAGCAAGAGCATCAAAGGCATATCTATCACGGAAGATACCAAAAGAATGTATCCATACCATTCTTTAGCATCGCATGTCATCGGTAATGTCAATCTAGATGGTGACGGTTTCTTGGGCATAGAACTTTATTTTAATGAGTTACTAAAAGGAACATCAGGGCTGTATCACGTTACCACCGATGTCTATGGCAGACAACTCGCATATGGTGAGGATACATTAAATGCCCCAACAAATGGTCAATCCATCAAGCTGACGATTGATGACAGCATTCAATTTTTCGTAGAGGAAAGACTGGAAGAAGCTATGGCACAACATTTAGCTAAATCTGTCTCTGCGATCATCATGGACCCTAAAACGGGAGAAATCATCTCTTTATCTTCGAAGCCAGATTACAATTTGAATGAACCTAGAGCTAAGGGTACCGATATCGATGAAGCGACGTGGAATGCCATGACGCCGGATGAAAAATTAGAGTATTGGAACAAAACATGGAAAAATAAAATCATCAGTGACACATATGAGCCAGGATCAACTTTTAAAGCCCTGATCGCTGCTATTGCTTTAGAAGAAAAATTAATATCGTTAGACACAACTTTCTATTGTAATGGATTTAAGGAAGTCAATGGTGTAAAGTTACACTGTGTCAGTTATCCAGAAGGCCATGGACATCAAACATTCGTACAGGCCTTTGTAAATTCGTGTAATCCTGCCTTTATTGAAGTAGGCCAAAAGATTGGTAAAGATTTAATGTATGAGTATTTTGAAAAATTTGGATTGTTTTCAAAAACAAATATCTCTTTGCCAGCGGAAGCGAACTCTATTCCAATTGCTAAAGAAAACGTTGGACCAGTAGAATTAGCTACCATATCTTATGGTCATGGTATTAATTTGACCATGATTCAGATGATTAGAACCATGTCTGCGCTCGTCAATGGAGGTTATTTACTTGAGCCACAAGTGGTTTCAGAAGTCATCGATCAAGATGGAAAAGTCGTAACTACTTTTGAAAAGAAAGTCGTCGGACAAATTATCTCCGAAGAGACCTCTTCCAATATAAGAACCTTGCTAGAGAGTGCTGTAAAAAGCGGTGGGGGTAAAAAAGCCTATATAGAAGGCATCCGTGTTGGTGGTAAGTCGGGAACCAGTCAAAAATTTACTGAGAACGGCTACGAAGACGAAGTGGTGGTGGTTTCTTTTGTGGGAATTGCACCTATCGATGATCCACAATATGTGGTTCTGGTAGTGGTAGACGAGCCAAAAGACGAGTTTTTGGGGAGTTTAGTTGCTGCACCCATCGTAAAAAATATTTTAGAAGATATATTACGCTATAAAAATATCGTTCCAAATGTCACCGAAGAAAAAGAAATCATCGTTCCAAATCTGGTCGGCATTACACTTGAAGAAGCGCAAACACTTCTGGATGGACTGGGATTGGCATATTCAGTGACACCGTTAGGCGTTGAAGACGTGACGCTGAAAGTCAACAACCAGTTTCCTGAAGCAAACTCAAAAGTCAGTTCAAACTCTATCGTCATCCTGTCCGTAGGGGAGTAACGACTATAGAACTGCTCTTTAAATAAGCATATCTGTTTTGAAGGAAAGAAAACGCAATAGAAAAGGGAGACTTTATGAATTTATTTGAACAAGTGAATTTAAACAGTTTGATGTTTTTTATCATCAGCTTAATCTCGGGCATTTTACTTGGGCCTATTGTTATACCTCAACTTAGAAAATTGAAATTTGGACAGGCCATCCGTGAGGAAGGACCACAGTCGCACCTATATAAAACAGGTACACCCACCATGGGCGGGTTGATATTCATCGTGGCATTTTTAATGCCAATCGCTTTTACTTTAGCATTTGAGTCAAGTCAAGTGGTATTCGTCGCACTGTCCATTTTAGCGTTTGGTGCTATCGGATTTTTAGATGATTACTTAAAAGTGGTTAAAAAGCATAATGAAGGGTTAAAAGCAAAACAAAAGTTTGGCTTGCAGTTGATCTTCGCCATCGCTTTTACTTGGTTTTCAAGTACTTGGGGATTTGATACACATATCCCATTTGTGTCAGGATTGGTCGACTTGGGTTGGTTTTATATTCCTCTTGTGATCATCATGTTCGTCGCCATCGACAATGCTGTTAATTTAACGGATGGACTGGATGGATTGGCGGCATCGGTGACACTGATGGTGTCTATATTCTTTTTCTTTGTCGCACTTAAACAAGATCACAACCTTGCCATGTTTTTATCTGCAGCGATGGCAGGTGGCTTGTTAGCCTATTTGAAGTTTAATTGGCATCCCGCTAAAGTGTTCATGGGTGATACAGGTTCACTAGCGCTTGGCGGTTACGTGGGTGCTATGGCTATTCTCTTAAAAATACCTTTATTTATTCCTATCTTCGGATTGATTTACTTTATTGAGACACTTTCGGTGATGATTCAAGTGGGTGTTTATAAGAAAACAAAAAAACGCGTTTTCAAGATGGCACCGATTCATCATCATTTTGAAATGAGTGGTTGGAATGAGATTAAAATCGTTTCAGTATTTTCAGGAGTCACCATCATCATGTGTTTGATCAGTTACATCATTTTATAATGGGGGGAAATATGGACTTTAATCAAAAACAAGTTATCGTCGTTGGATTAGCAAAATCAGGTCTCTCTGCTGTTAAAGTATTACATGAAATTGGAGCAAAAGTAACGGTCACTGACATTAAAGCCAAAGAAAGTTTGATGGACATTTTAGATGAGATGACACCTTACATCGTCGATGCCATCGTCGGTAGACATCCTGAAGACCTAACTAAGTTTGAAATCGCTGTTTTAAGCCCTGGAGTTCCGACGGATTTACCGTTTATTCAGAAAATGAAGGATTTAGGAATTTCAGTGATCGGCGAGATAGAACTTGCATATCAACTGTGCAAAGGGTCATTTGTTGGCATCACGGGAACCAATGGTAAAACCACCACAACTGCACTTACGGGAGAAATTTTTGCACATTCAAATAAGCCATATTACGTCGTAGGAAATATCGGCTTGCCAGCGGTATCAAAAGCACTTGATGCGACCAAAGAGACCACTATGGTTACTGAAATCAGCAGTTTTCAGCTAGAAACTGTAAGTGAATTTAGAGCAAAAGTCGCTGCTGTGCTGAATTTAACACCAGACCATCTCAACAGACATAAAACCATGGAAAATTATATAGCAGCTAAAGCGCGTATTTTTGAAAACCAGCATGCGACAGATGCTTTGGTTTTGAACTATGATGATAAGCCAACACGTGATTTAGCGAAACTTTCCAAAGGGAAGGTTCATTACTTTAGTAGAAAAAAAGTGGAAGGCATGAGTGCCTATATTCAAGATCAGCACATTGTTTTAGACTGTTTTGGTGAGAAAGAGCCTCTTTGTCGATTAGATGAACTATTTATTTTTGGTAGACACAACGAAGAAAATGCCTTGGCAGCAGCACTGATTTGTCGATTGGCAGGTATCAAGCCAAACGAAATTGTGCAAGGATTAAAATCATTTAAAGGAGTGGAGCATCGAATCGAATACACGGCTACGATAGATAACCGTATATTCTATAATGACTCTAAAGGGACTAACCCTGATTCGACGATTTGTGCTATTGAAGCCATGGTGAGACCTACGATTTTAATCGCTGGTGGCTATAATAAAGACAGTGATTTTGCACCTATTTTTGATGTTTTTAAGGGTAAAGTTAAGTCTTTAATTCTAATGGGTGAAACAAAAGAAATTTTTGCTGAAACGGCAAAATCAAAAGGATTTAATCAGATTTATTTTGCTGAAAACATGGAAGAAGCAGTGTCTTTATCTTATGCGCAATCTGAACAAGGCGATGCCATTTTGCTGTCGCCAGCATGTGCAAGTTGGGATATGTACCAAAATTTTGAACAGCGTGGAGAGCACTTTAAAAAATGCGTGAAGAACTTGATTAAAGGCTAACACGGGTAAGTTGAACGTTTAAACGGAGGTAAAATGAAATCAAATAAAATGGATTATCCTTTGCTGATCATCACCTTGATCCTTGTATCATTTGGTCTGCTTATGGTATTCAGTTCAAGTTACTATTACGCCATCGATAAGATGCAAAATAAAACTCATTTTTTTACCACGGATTTAAAATGGATCATCCTTGGCGTTATCGCCATGTTGGTAGCTTCAGCTGTAGATTATAAAATCTACAAGAAGGTGGCGGTGCCTCTGTTTGTGATCAGTTTTGTTCTATTGATTTATGTTCTCATTGGCGGTAGAGTGGTCAACAATGCTCAGCGGTGGATTTATATAGGAGGACAAGGGTTCCAACCGGCAGAAGTGGCAAAAGTCGGCATGATCATGTTTTTTGCTTTTAGTCTTGAGAAAAATCACATGATGTTAAATAAGCCTAAAATCGTCGGTGTTTACATCGCTATTATTGCATTGATCGTATTTTTAATATTAAAGCAACCGAATATGAGTACAGCTGTAATCATAGCAGGTGTGATGTTTATTATGCTTTTTATCGCCGGTTTGAACTGGCTTTATGGTGTTGCGTTAACTGTTTTAGCTGCTTTTGCTGGCTGGATTTTGGTTTTACTTGCACCTTATCGTCTAAATCGTATGGTCGCCTTCTTAGATCCATTTAAGTATAAAAATGATGAGTCTTGGCAGGTCATTCAGTCTCTTTATGCTCTTGGCACCGGAGGGGCTACGGGGGTAGGACTCGGTAGAAGTACACAAAATAAGCTCTACATTCCTGAACCTCAAAACGATTTTATTTTGGCTACTGTAGGAGAAGAGTTGGGGTTAATTGGCACGGTGGGTCTTTTAATATTGTTTTTGATATTGCTCTATCGTTGTGTTAAAATTGCTATGAATGCGCCGGATATTTTTTCTATGTTGCTGGCGTCTGGTATAACGACGATGTTAGGTCTGCAGATCGTTATGAATTATGCTGTTGCAACCTCGTCCATGCCTGCGACTGGGGTGACTTTGCCCTTCATCAGCTATGGCGGTACCAGTATCTTAATCTTGCTAGGTTCTATTGGCATTATGCTGAATATTTCTAAATCTGCACATAAACGCAATGAAAGTGATATGGAGAATTCAATATGAGAGTACTCATTACAGGAGGCGGTACAGGTGGACATATTTACCCTGCCATCGCTATAGCTGAAAGATTAAAAAAAGATTTTAGACCTTTAGAACTTACTTACGTAGGTACTAAAGATGGTATGGAAAAAGAACTGGTTCAGAAAAAGGGACTAAACTTTGTTCATATTGAGGCAGCGCCTTTAAATAAGAAATTGTCCAAAAAAACATTTAAATCAATCGGAGCTCTTTTTAAAGGACTCTGGCAAGCCAACACATTAATTAAAAGATTTAAACCAGACATCATCATCGGAACAGGAGGATATGTGGCTGGTTCTTTGGTGTTTATGGGGGCTATACGTGGTATTCCCACTGCTATTCATGAGCAAAATGCTTATCCAGGTTTGACAAATCGAATTTTAAGTCGCTTTGTGGACATTATCATGGTTTCTTTTGAGGACTCTAAAGCTCATTTTAAACATCCTGAAAGAGTGGTTTATACGGGAATGCCGATTCTTGAAACCTATTTTACAGCGTCAAGAGAACAGTCGAGACAAAAGTTGGGTTTATCTAATGACGATATGATGGTATTGACTGTCGGCGGCAGTAATGGCGCGATGAAGTTAAACCATATTATGTTACAAACGTATGCTCAGTTTAAAGATTATGAAAATATTAAGTTTTTCCATCAAACGGGGACGAGATATTACCCGTATGTGCTTGAAGACATAGAGAACAAAGTTTATTCAATTGGTGAAAACGTTAAGCTTATGGGTTACCTCAAAGATATGCCAGCATATCTTTATGCAGCGGATTTGGTGATCTCTAGAGCAGGTGCATCCACCTTAAATGAGATTATCGCTTCTAAAGCGCCTTCTGTCATCATACCGTCACCCAATGTGGCAAACGATCATCAACTCTTAAATGCGCAGTTGATGGACAAGTATGGGATGGGTGTCGTTATGAAAGAGGAAGACTTAAACGATGAGCTCATGGCTCATACGTTGATTGATTTTTATAAAGATCCAAGTAAACTGAAAATCATGAGACAGAACTGTGAAAAGATGGACTTATCAAAAACCTTAGATGCGATATCTGTGGTGATTAGGCAACTAACCAAGTAAATGGAGACAACCCCTTGAAGAGAATTTTGAAGCGCATTTTATTAGGGATCACTTTAATCGGCATCATCGCAGGTGGCTTTTACCTTTACTTTAATACCGATTTGTTGAGGATTAAGACGATTCAATTTAATGAAAATGAACATGTAGATTTGTATGATATTCAAAGATACTCTGGCGTGAAGATTGGTACGCCGTATTTTGAAGTTGATGATGTGATGGCAACGCAAGGATTGTCGACGCATCCTTACATTAAAAGCGCTAAATTGACGAAAGTATTTCCAAATACAGTCAAGTTTGATATTGTGTACAGGATACATTATTTCAATATTAGGTATTCAGACATTTTGCTATCACTAGACAGTCAGCTTCATGTGCTTGAAGTGTTGGCGACTGAAAATGAAGGATACACAGTTGAAGGGTTTGCTTTTGAGAGCTTTTCCACAGGAAAAGTCATAGATGTATCGCAACTTTATATCTTAGAAAATATAGTAAGTTTAATCAGTTTACTTGAACAGAGTCCACTAGAGCCTAACCCCTTGATCTTATTTGAAGATAGAAACATCGTCTTGACATTGGATGGGATTAAAGTAAAGTTTGGTGTGGGCGAAAACATAGAAAGTAAATTCAATGACTTTGTTAATATATATGAAGCACTGAAAGCAGATGGTGTGGTTTCTGGCGTGATCGATGTCAGTACAGATGGTTTGCCGGTGTATAGACCTTTTGGAGAGTAGGAGTCCTATGAAAAAAGACAGTTTGTGGATAGGTTTTGCATGTATTGTTCTCGGTGTATTCATCGCCTTCCAGATGAAATTTGTTCAAGGAACGTATTTAAATGGTTCCAGTCCAACTCAGAAAACGACTGAGATTCTCAACGAACTCAGTGCCGTAAAAGCAGAAAAAGAAACGCTCATCGAAGAGATTGAACGATTGGAAGATCAACTTGATAAAATCCAAAACTCAGCATCTGAAGAAAGTGCTGTCGTGAAGAATTTAACAGATGAGTTAAATCGATTTAAGGCATTCTCAGGGATGACGAAAGTGAGTGGCACAGGGATTATCGTTACCATCGATAATCCGCCATCGGATATCAATGCAACCCTTGATAAAAATATTGCCTTAGATTATAAGATGATTCTAGATTTAATTAATGAGCTAAACTCTGCAGGCGCTGAGGCAATATCGATCAATGAGCAGCGCATGGTTAATAATACTGAGGTGCGCTTAGCAGGTAGTCAGGTTAATGTGAATACCTTACCCATTACGCCACCCTTTGTCATTAAAGCGATAGGAAGTTCTGAGACATTGGACAGTGCGATTCATATCAGGTTTGGTATCGTTCAGTTGTTACAAGAAGCCGGTTATTATGTAGAAGTGAAACAGGTAGAGAATCTAGAAATACCTGCGTTTAATGGGAGTATCACGTTTAGATACGCAAATACGGTGAAGTAGATGAAATGGAGTTATAGGAAGAAGACGATTTTAGTCTTATCGATAACATTGGGGATGATGCTAGCTCTTCAAGTCAAAACGTTGAATTCTGGGGTAAAGTATTTGTCGATCAAAGACATGTATACCTACAGTATTGAACTTGAGAGTCAGAAATCCGAAATTATACAGCTTACTGCAAAAGCAGAGGAACTGAACAAACAGATTAGTGCATATACCACAGCT
>RRZU012593242.1_pt1 | contig 11044 bp, 9 predicted proteins | sample 2165561 | NCBI WGS metagenome assembly RRZU01 (sample SAMN10456909, study PRJNA506462) | wastewater metagenome | isolation source: wastewater sludge | place: USA: Moscow, Idaho | reverse complement strand
GCCGCTGATGATTTTTGTTTTTGCCATATCGCTTGCGATATTAGTTTACAGTGTAAAATATATCGCCGGCGTGATGTTCGAAGTTAAAATTGACAGACCCGAAAGTTCACGCATCAGCGAGGTTAATATCGCTTTGCCGCTTTCGGTTATTATGATGGTTATCGCTGTTACGTCATTCGCTCCAGGCGCGTTTTTTGATAAGGGTATCTCTCCGGCTGTAAATACTTTAATGAACAGAACACAAATTGTTAGTACGCTTATGCAAGAAGGAGAAGCAAAATGATCTTTAACCTCACCACAGGCTATTTTACTTGGAATTTTTCCGCATGGCTTTTCCTTTTTGTTTTTTCCGCCGCTGCGCTCTATTTGTTACTGTTGCGTCTTCCTGCAGGAAATCGCAGTTATACGGTCACTTATTTGCGTAAAAACCGTAAAAATGAGGAGGAACATCTTCCTCATACGTCTGATGTCTGCCGTATGCTGTTTGTTATTGTGGACGCTTGCGTGAAGCCGTGGTTAGACCTTCCGGCGGCTAGAATTTGCGGTATTATCATTTTGACGCTTTTCTTTGCTGTTGCTATTTTCCTTTAGTGGATATGGGGTGTGTAGAATTTGCTGAACCTCTTGATGTTTTTAACTGAATATTTTTTTGCGTGGCTTTTTATCTGCGTTACTTTGGGGATTGCTATCGCTGCTGAGGCTCTTTCTTCTATGTTGTTCGCCAACGATAGTAAGCCGCTGGCGAGAATGGCAAGATTGCGGCTCCCGATAACAAGGTTGTCTTCCCTTTACAGGGAAAAGATTCTGCTGCCTGACACTGCAGTGACGCTGCTCTTATATGGCCCCATATTAGCTTTTGCAGCCTTGCTTCCGGTCTGTGCGGCAATCCCCTTTTTTACTTTTACCCCTATTTTGAGTAATGGCGCTGATTTGCTGCAAATTATTCAGTTTTTTTTGCTTTCTGATGTGCTGATGGTTATTGTGTTTTACTCTCTTAGCTCTCCTGCCTCATCTTTACGCGCAAGGAAACAAATATCCAACACAGTCAGGCTTGTGATGTCGGTGGTGCTCTTTTTTGTGATGCTGGCCGCTTATGCTGATGTTGTTGGCTCTGTGTCTGACGTATTTAGCATTAGCACGCTCTCAAGCGCGGTCGCTTCCGCCGCTTCGTTGCCGCTGTATCTAGGTGTTGTGTTATTCTTGTTTGTGATATTTTCCCAGCTTCCTCATTCCGAGGATTGTTCTGTTGTGCTTCTTGACGCTGATGAATTGCCTGAATTTAGGGGATTGCCTCGTTTCCTGTCAGAGATATGGTCGCTTTTCCGCTCTTTTGTCATAGTAGCACTTGTCGTTAATATTATTTTTCCAACGAGCTCTTTTACTGCCGGACCTGCTGTCAAATCTGTGCCATGGTTGTCGCAGATAGCTCTTTTTGTGAGTTTTTGGTTTACGGCTATTATTGTGAGGGTAACTGTTGTTCCGTTGTGCTGGAAGCTGTATGATAAATTGACAGATTATTTACCACCTGTTCTCTCTGATAAGATCGTGTGGATACTTACGGCTGCGGCATCGTCTATGATTCTGATAGGAATTATGGTTGTCTCAGCAGAGAATGCCGCCTATTGATTTTTGCATAATATCAAAAGGTAATGTTCTCTTGCGTGTTCTGCATGTTAGAATACATAAGTTAGGTAGAGAAAAATAAGATAGTTTATTAAATATGGGGGTTCGCATGGAATGGCTGGAGAGACAAAGAGCTTAAATTTTCTTGAAGAAATTATAACAAAAGATATTGACGGCGGCGCAGTAAAGTCAATTGTAACTAGGTTCCCGCCGGAACCAAACGGATATCTGCATATTGGGCACGCAAAGTCTATATGCCTGAATTTTGGTTTGGCAGAGCAGTTTGGCGGTAAGTGCAATTTGCGCTTTGATGATACCAACCCAGCAAAAGAAGAGACGGAATATGTCCGCTCAATAGAAAATGATGTCAAATGGCTTGGTTTTGAATGGGAAAATCTCTGTTATGCATCAGACTATTTTGACCAGTTTTACAAATGGGCGCTTGAATTGATCGCAGCCGGAAAGGCTTATGTGGATGACCAAGACGCCGAAGAAATACGCTTAAACAGGGGCACTCTTACAAAACCCGGAGTTGACTCCCCCTATCGCGAGCGTACCCCGGAAGAAAACCTTGAACTTTTCTCAAAGATGACAAACGGTGAGTTTGAAGAAGGCAGCTGTGTTCTTCGCGCTAAAATAGATATGGCGAGTAATAACCTTAATTTGAGAGACCCGATTATATATCGTATCCTCAAGCGTGAACACCATCGGACCGGTTCGAAGTGGTGCGTTTACCCTATGTATGATTTCGCTCATGGATTTGAAGATGCGATAGAGGGTGTAACGCATTCCATCTGCACGTTGGAATTCCAAGACCATCGTCCTTTGTATGACTGGTTCATTGCGAATGTCAGCACGCCTCACACACCTCATCAGTACGAGTTTGCACGTCTGAATATCACTTATACTGTTATGAGCAAGAGAAAGTTATTGGAGCTTGTCTCTCTGGGGATTGTCTCCGGATGGGATGACCCAAGAATGCCGACAATATGCGGTTTTAGACGGAGGGGCTATACACCGTCTTCCATCAGACGCTTCTGCAAAGAGATAGGCGTCGCCAAAGCTGACAGCATGGTGGAAGTCGAGCTTTTGCACCATTGCCTAAGAGAAGAGCTTAACAAAACGGCTGTACGAGGAATGGCTGTGCTTCGCCCGTTGAAGGTTGTGCTAGAAAACTGGCCCGACAATTTTGTTGATGAACTTCCTGCTGAAAATAACCCTGAAGATGCGGAAGCTGGATGCCGTACTGTCAGAATGGGCAAAACTGTTTATATAGAAAGAGACGACTTCATGGAAGAGCCGGTTAAGGGCTTTTTCCGTCTTGCACCAGATAAAGAGGTGCGTCTCAAATATGCCTATATCATTAAGTGTAAAGATGTCATTAAAGATGAAAACGGCGAGGTTACTGAACTTCGTTGCATAGTTGATATGGATAGCAGAGGCGGAGACGCCCCTGATGGACGTAAGATTAAAGGTACTCTGCACTGGGCGTGGGAGGGCGATGCTGTTTCTTCTAAGGTGAATATCTACGGGCATCTTTTCACTCTTCGTAATATGGGGGATATGGAAGAGGGAAAAGATTATAAAGATTATTTGAATCCCAATTCCCATATAGTGATAGAAAACGCCCTTGTCGAACCCTCTCTTGCCAAGGCCGAACCTTTGGATAAATTCCAGTTTCTCCGTCACGGATATTTCTGTGCGGATACAGAATCAACAGCGCAAAAACCGATATTTAACCTTACTGTCTCACTGAAGGACTCATGGGGAAAAGAGCAGAAAAAAGCTTAGATAAACATAGGATAAATTAAAATGGAAGCCCCTGCAGGGGCTTCCATTTTTTTATATTTTAGGCGAGTATTTTAAAAGCAGCTGCTAATCAACCAGGTTATAATATTCAAGCCTTTTGCGACACTCATCGCGCCCTAGCTGTTCTGCCACCTCAAATACCCCTGGGCTGACTTTGCGTCCGGTCAGAGCCCAACGCAGAGGTGTCGCCGTCTCTTTCATACTGCTGTCATTAGCGGTGACCCAGTCTTTTGTGAAAGCCTCCATTGCAGCTGAGCGCCAATTTTCTGATTTAAGAAGTTCCCCATAAAACTTCTTTAGAACAGGCCGGCGCTCTTCTTTGATTTCAGAGGCATCATAGCGCTCTTTGACTGCCTCAAAAGTGATGAAGTAGTCACTGTATTCAGCAAGCTGAATAGTTGTCTGTCCTCTGCCGCCCATTGCGAGTAGGGAAGATGCGAGGTATTCATCGGTCAATCCTGTTAAATCAAGTCCCCTTTGCTTCCAGAATGGGCGTATTACCTCCAGCAGTTTTGCTGGCGGCATTAGTTTCATTTGTTCCTGGTTGATGTGGTTTAGCTTATCGATATCCAGGACAGCCGCTTTTTTTGTTACATTGCTCAAGTCGAATAGTTCCACTGCCTCATCTCTGTTAAAAATTTCCTGCCCATTTCTGGGAGACCAGCCCAGCAGAGCTAAGAAATTGAATACACCGTCCGGGAGGTATCCAAGGTCGTTGTACTCAAAAACGCTTGTGGCACCATCTCTTTTGGAAAGTTTTTTCTTATCTTTGCCTAGAATCATTGGCAGATGCGCAAAAGTTGGAGCGGGAAATCCTAATGCATCATAGATAAGGAGCTGTTTCGGGGTGTTAATAATATGGTCTTCACCCCTGATGACAGTATTGATATTCATTGTGTGGTCATCAATGACAACAGCGTAATTGTATGTAGGCATACCGTCACGTTTCATGATGACGATGTCTTTTATTGAACCGTCTTGGTTGACGCTGGCTTTCTCGCTCATTACCTCGATGTGTCCGTAAACGGCATCATCAAATATTAATTCTTTGCCGGTTGGAACTTTGAAAAATACTGCTCCGTCCTGTTCGTAAGCCTGGCCTGAATTAATTAGCTGATCGGCATATTTTTTATATGAATCCATACGCTCCGATTGTCTGTATGGACCAAAGTCTCCTCCCTTGTCCGGTCCTTCGTCCCAGTCCAGTCCCATCCATCTCATGCCGTCCATAATTGTCTGTTCGTACGCGGCGGTGGAGCGCTCTCTGTCGGTGTCTTCTATACGCAACACAAAAGTGCCGCCCATGTGTCTTGCCCAAAGCCAATTAAAAAGAGCGGTATGAGCTCCTCCGATGTGAAGAGAGCCTGTAGGGCTCGGAGCAAATCTTACACGTACTTTATCTGTCATTTTTATACCTCCAGTAGGCTATAATATAATCCGATTGTCTTTGTGAAAATTAAACGCAGTTATCTGCAATTTTCTAATTATAGCGTAATATTCGCAGTGCGTCAGTATCAGCACTTGCTTAAACACAACCGATTAGGTAAAAGATATTGAATTGTTAAAATAGAGGAATGGTGTAAATGGATAAGAAAATGCTGCTGATTGATGGGCACGGTTTGGCTTTTAGGGGGTTTTACGCGCTGCCGGAAACTTTGACTGCCGCAGATGGAACTCCGACTAATGCCATTGTTGGATTTACAAACATGCTGATGAAGTGCATTGACGATATGGAAATTGAAAACGTGGCGATGTTCTTTGATCCAAAGGGACCGACAAGACGCCATGATATGTTTAAAGAATATAAGCAGGGGCGCAAGCCTACGCCGGAATCGTTTAAGAGGCAGCTGCCGATAATAATCGATATATGCGGGGCTATGGGAGTGCCTGTTTTTATCCGTTCCGGTATAGAAGCGGACGACTATATTGTATCAACCGCCAAAACAGCGGCAGCTGGCGGCTGGAATGTAACGATACTTTCCGCAGACAAAGACCTCTTTCAGGTTATCGGCGAAGGAATATCGGTAATGAGACCTACAAAGGGCGTGTCTGAATTCCGCTCTTATGATGAACAGTTTTTTACTGAAGAATATGGTTTTACACCGGAGCTGATGGCTGATTACCTTGCCCTGATAGGTGATGCCGTGGACAATATTCCCGGTGTTCCCGGTATTGGAGAAAAGGGCGCTAAAGATTTGATTGTTAAGTACGGAAAACTTGAAGAAATTTATAAAAACCTTGATGATATTGCCAAAGGGCGCAGAGCAAAGCTTGAAGCGGGTTACGATCTCGCCTTCAGCAGTCGTGATCTCGTCATTCCTCAGCCTACGGATAGTGTGCCTATTGAGAGCATTAAAATGTCTCCACCTGATTGCGCTGCGCTTTTTGACTTGTGTCGGCGCTTGGGACTAAAAAAATTGATGCAGAGATTTTCAGCATCGTCGGATTACTTAAAGCTAGAAGAGACAAGAGCTGACTTACCACTGTCCTATGCGGATGAAATTTCCGCCGCTAATAATTTTACCCCAGTCGCCCTAGCTGAAGTTTTAAAGGCGAATGAATTGGCTATGGTTAAAAAGGGCTCCGCTGCCAACGGTGAATTTGTCCTCGCTGACAGGGAAAAAAGAACAGCGCTTTTGCACATTGAGGATGAGTCTGAGATCTCGATGTTTAATAAATGGATAACATTTGGAACTCTTACTGTCTATGGCTACAGATCTTTATTGGCTAGATACGCAGTTGATCTTCCGAGCGCCGAACGTATTCATGATGTTGAGATAGCGCACTACGTCCTTCACCCTGACAGGGGAGGCAGTGCGATTGCAAAAACGCTGGAGATGCCTTTGCCTGAAGATGAATGCCTCGCATGTTCTCTTATGCCTCTTTGGGACTCTTTTTACGAGGAGATTCTTTCTAAGGGTCTTGTAAATATCATCAAAGATATTGATATGCCTTTATGCCCGGTTTTGGCACTTTTAGAAAAAGAGGGCTTCCGTGCTGATAAGAGCAAACTGGCTGATCTTGAAGAAGATTTACAGGAAAAAATATCGCTCACAGAAAAAAGTGTCTCGAATATGGCGGGTGAAAAAATTAATTTGAATTCCCCAAAACAAGTTGGTTGGTTGCTTTTTGAACAGTTGAAACTTCCTCCTCTCAAAAAAACTGCCACAGGCTTTTCCACGGACATGAGTGTTCTTGAAGAGCTTGCCCGTCTTCCTGCACCCCTTGGAGATGTGCCTTCAAAACTTATCGAGTATAGAGAACAGTCAAAAATCCTTTCCGGTTTTGTTGAACCGTTTATAAAATTGGCTAATGAAGGTGATGGTTCTATACATTCCACTTTTGATCACCTGAGTACAGGTACGGGACGCCTTGCCAGCCGCGATCCCAATGTACAGAATATGCCGGTATTCGGTGAGTGGGCTGTAAGATTCAGAGATTGCTTTGTGCCGGCAATGGGTAAAATATTTGTTGCCGCCGATTATTCACAAATAGAACTGAGAGTTCTTGCACATCTTTGCGGAGAAAAAAAACTCATTGACGCATTTAACGAGGGAAGAGATGTCCACCTTGAGACTGCATCGTGGGTTTTCGGGCTTCCAGCGGAAGACATCAGCAGTGAGCAGCGCCGGTTCGCCAAAGTGGTGAACTTCGGGCTTCTTTACGGCATGAGCGCTCATGGGTTGGCTCAAAGGCTGGGAATATCACGTCCTCAGGCTGCGGCAATGGTTGAAAGATACTTCAGCGCTCTGCCGAGCGTCAGATCCTACCTCAGCACCAGCGTAAAAGAGGCCAAAGCTGCAGGATATACCAAATCAATATTTGGCAGGATAAGGCCGCTAAATGAAGTCACAACAGTTGAAGGCAGGGGGAATAACCCTCTGGACAGAGTAGCTGTTAATACGCCGATCCAAAGTTCAGCTTCCGACATTGCAAAAATAGCTCTGGTGAGATTCTCAAAGGTAATTAGGGATGAATTTGCGGAAGCGAAGATAATTTTACAAATACATGATTCAATTGTCTGTGAGTGCCGTGAAGAAGATGCTGCTCTTGCGGAAAAAAGACTGATTGAAACAATGGAAAGTGTCAATGTCCTTTCAGTGCCGGTAAGGGCCGAGGCTAAAAGGGGATACTCATTAAGTGCTATGTGATATTACCTGTACATTCTACAAAATTAAGATAAAATATATGCGTATGGTAAAGTAATTGCCATAAGTTCACAAAAAATCCTTGCGTCTTTCAGCGACCTGCAATATAATGTGTTGCTGTATGTTAGACGTACAAGTACATCTGGAGGTGCAATACATTGAAGAAAGACATTCATCCGAAATATGAGACATGCAAGGTTACATGCTCCTGCGGCAATACATTTGAAACCAGGTCAACAACAGGAGACATGAGAGTTTCAATATGCAACGCCTGCCATCCGTTCTACACCGGCAAAAAGGGCCGCGTAATTGAAGCCGGACGCCTTGAGAAATTTCGTCAGAAGTATGCCGGCGTTGACTACGGACAGAAGAACGTCGAAGCCACAGCAGAATAGCTTTTATCCGCAGAGGGGAGCTAGCAAGCTCCCCTCTTTTTTCTTTTAATATGTTATCAGAAAATATATAAATGCCCTGAGGAGGTATCTTAATGGCAATAACAGTTAAACTTATCGCCAGTACGCCGGAGGCGTCTAAGGTAGTTGCCGCGGCAGCGAAAATTTGCTACAGCGCTTCCGGTGCCGCTGATATTCTAGAAGGGCTTGACCGGGGTAAGATTTCTAGGTTTCTAAAGATGCTGAATGAATCCGGGCATCTTTCTCCATTTGAGCATGTCTCTTTTACATTTGCGGTCGATGGGCTTAGCCGTGTAGCGACGCACCAGCTTGTGCGCCACAGAATGGCCAGTTACTCGCAGCAAAGCCAGAGATATGTTTCTATGAAAGAACAATCTTGTATTGTTCCCCCGTCTATTTTGAAAAATGAAGAAGCCTTAAAGCTCTTTAATGAACAGATAAATTCTTCGTGGAATACATATGAAAAGCTGGTCTCTTTAGGCGTCGATAAAGAAGACGCGCGCTTTATTCTGCCACACGGAGCCGAAACCAGAATTGTGGTAACTATGAACGCGAGGGAGCTGCATCACTTTTTCACTCTCAGGCTTTGCAAAAGAGCGCAGTGGGAAATACGCGAGCTCGCTAGAAAAATGTTGACCCTCGTCCGTGCAGCTGAGCCTGACATTTTCGCTTTGGCCGGCCCTTCTTGCGTGACAAGAGGGGAGTGTACGGAGGCTCATTCTTGTGGCGTTCCCTACACCGATATGGAGACGATGCTTTCAGAATGAAAATATTATGGGTGATGCAGGTGCTTGTGGCCTCATTTATGAACATTACTGAAAAACGTATACCTGTTGGTGGCCAAGCCGTAATAGAAGGAGTTTTGATGAAAGGCCCCGAACATTGGGGACTTGCCGTTCGTGAACCAGGCGGAAAGATCTGGCTTAAAGCTTGGTTGGGGTCGGATTGGCTCAAGCACGGAATATGGAAATGGTGGATAATCCGCGGCTTTGCTACGATGGTGGAGATGATGAAAATAGGCATGAGAGCACTTTCTCTCTCTGCTGAAATCAGCCTTGGCGAAGATGACAAAATTACCCCGCTGGAAATGATAGCCTCCATAGCGGTAGCTTTGCTTGCTGTTGTTGGTCTTTTTGTCGCACTGCCAATGTTTGTCTCTGAATATCTGACATCTCTCATGGGACTTTCGCATATTTGGAAGAACACCGCCGAGGGTATCATGAGAGGCATAATATTTATCGGCTATGTGGCTGTAATAGGCATGTGGAAGGACATTCGCCGTGTATTTGCCTATCATGGCGCAGAACACAAAACAATCAACGCTTATGAACACAATGCGGAGCTGACACCTGAATCTGTTTCACTTTATTCTCGCATACACCGACGCTGCGGCACTTCTTTTTTGCTTGTGGTAATATTTGTGAGCATAATTGTTTTCTCAGGAATAGGCGGCGGTTCTGTTATTTGGAGAATCGGCAGCCGAGTTGTGCTTTTGCCTTTCGTTATTGGCCTGTCGTATGAATTCATCAGAGCGGCATCAAATTCTGAAAGCTGGGGCAGAATCTGCATAATGCCGGCGCTTTCGCTGCAATATTTAACAACCAGAGAACCCTCAAATGACCAAATAGAAGTTGCCCTTGCCGCTTTGGATTTGGCTCTTAATCCGGAAAAAGAAACTCAGATATCACAGGTGGTGTAATTAAATGGAGCTAATGCAGAAATTAAGGGAAATTGAAGCCAGTTATAAAGAAATAGAAGTTCGCATGGCGGATCCGGAAGTTGCTAACGATCCGCGTGAGATGCAGTCTCTTGGCAAAAAACATGTAGATTTGACCCCGATTGTAGATGCCTTTATGCAATATGAAAATGTGCTTAAAGGCATAGAGGACGCCAAGGAAATGATGAACGGGGAAGACGCTGAGATGAAGGAACTCGCCAAGGAAGAATATTCTTCTTTGGAGGAGCAAAAACTTGACTTGGAACACCAAATTCAAATTTTGCTTCTTCCCAAGGATATTAATGACGACAAGAGCGTCATGATAGAAATTCGGGGCGGAGCCGGAGGAGAAGAGGCGGCGTTGTTTGCTGCTAATTTGTTTCGTATGTACACTCGTTTTGCGGAACGCGAGCATTGGCGGACAGAAATCATTTCCAGTAATGAGACAGGAATCGGCGGGTATAAAGAAATTGTCTTTCGCGTAGATGGTATCGGTGCTTTTAGTTCTTTGAAGTTTGAAAGCGGTGTGCATCGTGTTCAGCGTGTGCCTGAAACTGAAGCCAGCGGCAGAATTCACACCTCTACTGCTACAGTGGCTGTCCTTCCGGAAGCTGAAGATGTGGATGTCGAAATCAGAACAGAAGATCTTAAAATAGACACATACCGGGCGAGCGGTGCAGGCGGTCAGCACGTAAATATGACTGACTCTGCGGTAAGAATCACCCATCTGCCGACAGGAATAGTCGTCACTTGTCAGGACGAACGTTCTCAAATCAAAAATAGAGCTAAAGCGATGCAGTTTTTACGCACTAAGCTTTATGACGCACAGCTGCAGAAACAAAACGCCGAGATGGCGGCAGAACGCAAAGGACAGGTAGGAACGGGAGATAGGTCTGAGCGAATCAGAACATATAACTTCCCACAGAACCGTTTGTCAGACCATCGTATTAACCTTACACTATATAAGTTGGACCAGATTTTGGACGGAGATATTTATGAATTAATCAGAGCTCTCTCTGAGGCTGATCAGGCTGAAAAGTTAAAGATGCTATCTGTTTAGTGGCTGCTTATGAATGTCGGATATATTAGAAAGGTTTGCATAAAACAACTTTCTGATTCCGGAATCGAAAGACCTGCCTATGTTACAGACCTTATTATTTCGAACATCCTTGAAATAAACAAGGCTTTACTTATAACAAAATATGACGATGAACTATCCCCTGATCAAAGCGAGGGGATTTTTCATATGACTGCGGAACGTGTTAAAAGAGAGCCGCTTTCGTATATCTTAGGTGAGGCTGAATTTTATGGAAGAGTATTTAAGGTCGGGGCGG
>RRZU010659951.1_pt1 | contig 11044 bp, 12 predicted proteins | sample 2165561 | NCBI WGS metagenome assembly RRZU01 (sample SAMN10456909, study PRJNA506462) | wastewater metagenome | isolation source: wastewater sludge | place: USA: Moscow, Idaho | reverse complement strand
CAACTATTACATAGTTGTCTTTTTGTAGTTATTTAATATCCTACAAAGTACTAATGTTCCTGTTAATTGATTAAAAAACTTAGAATATTTTACAAAATATACTTTTTGGAATCATTTTCCATATTTTAGTTTACATAACCGCTTGCCTTATATATTATCATAAATGAAGAATATATTCTATTATATATATCTTAGAAAAAGTATATAAATAACTTTCATTTCATTAAAAATAGTTATATAATTAAAATAAAATTAAATAAAAAAGGATATGAAATGAAAAATGGAGATTTGTTGTTAAATAAATATATAGTTATAAAATTAATAGCACAAAGGGATTTCACTAATCTATATTTGATTGAATATAAAAAGAAAAAATATATACTAAAAGAGTATAAAGCAAGAATTAATAGCAAAGATTATGAAAATTTAGTATATAATAATTTTAGTTGTGAATATGAACATTTAACAAAATTTTCAAGTAAAAATATTGTTAAAATAGAAAAAAAACTAGAAATAAATGGAATAAATTATTTAGTATTAGAGTATTGCAAAGGCACTACATTAAAAGAATTTATACTGACTAATGATTTATCTGTAACGGAAATACTTAATATATTTATAAATATTCTAATAGCAGTTAAAGAAATCCATAAAAATAGTATAGTTCATATGGATATTAAAGCAACAAATATAATTATAAATATGAATTTTGAAATTAAAATAATTGATTTTGATTCAGCTATAAGTATTAAACAAAATAATAAATTGATCATAAAAATAACAGATGGGTATTCAGCACCAGAACTATATTCTACAAAAATAGCAATAGATGAGCGAGCTGATATCTATAGTTTATTTTCATTATTATATTTTATGCTATACAAACAGGTACCAATGAGTATTATTAATAGATTTTACTATCCAGAATTACTATTTGATAACATAATAAATATCGAAGTTAAAAACTTAATAAAAAAAGGATTATCATTTGATAGAGAAAATAGATTCAAAAATATAGATGAAATATTAGAAAAATTACTTCTTAAAAATTGCTATTAGTATTGTTTTTTATTATTTTATTGTAAAATTGAGTGACAATTAAAGCAATAAATAGTCCAAGAAATGACCCAAAAATAACATCTGATAAATAATGAACACATAAATAAAGTCTTGATAATGAAATTAATAGAGCAATAATGAATACCAATAATTTGTATTTATTTTTTGTAAATAAAAATACCCCAAATGCTGCAAATGACGCAGATGCATGACCTGATGGGAAAGAACTACTAGATGGTTTATTTATTAAAATATTTAAATTAGGAAAGTATTCAAAAGGTCTAGGCCTATGAAATATGTGTTTTAATGACCCACTTATAATTAGTGTTAATAATAAGGATACTGACATAAGCATTCCTAATGTTCTAGTTTTTTTAAAAAAAAGCAAAATGATAGATAATAAGATAAAGATATTCCCATCATCACCTAAAAAAGTCAAAAAAATCATGAATTGATTTAAAAAGTAAAATTGCTTATTTGATAAATTATAAAAAAAGTTTAATACATTTAAATCAATGACATTTATCATATTAAATGCCTTCTTTATTTATGTTTTTTTTATTTTTTCTTATAATCATTAAGTTACGAATGTACACTATCAAACCAAATGCTTGTCCTAATATTATAACAGGATCTTTTCTATATATAGCATATATTAGTAACATTAAACTACCCAAAATACTTAATGTCCAAAATAAATTTGGTATAACACTTTTTTGTTTTTTCTCACTTGCAATCCATTGAATTAAAAATCTTCCAGAAAACATAGCTTGGCCTATAAATCCAAAAATCATAAAAAATCTATCCATTTTAAATACTCCATTCATATTATTTTATTTCTATAAAACAAAATTTATTATTTTTATATATAATGATATAATTCAATTTAATATCACTGAGATTTTTATTTTTTAAAAAGATTATGGAACCTGATCTAAAGTTTGAATTATCTTTAGCAGATATAATTCTATTAGGTATCATAAATTGAGTTCTCAATAAGTCATCATTAAGAGTATAAATTTGATGATTTTTAGGTACATATTTTTCAATTATATTTTTATATTTATAAAAACCAACTTCATCATTAAAAGAATTCATGTTTAAACCTAAACAAATTGCAATCATTATTATTAAACTTCCTGAAAAGTAGAATGCAATTTTAAAATTCTTTTTTATTGCGAATATAGTTATTATTGAAATTATTAAAAAGAGACTTAAAATAATACTATTCTTAAATGGTATAAAATCAACAGATTTAATAAAAAAAGATGCTATAAATAAAATAAAAAATTGAAAAATTGTTATAAAAAGAATTATATTTTTAATTTTTACACTTGTTTTGTTTAATTCTATGTATGTTATAATCAATAAAGGAACAGTTATTGGTAATAAATAAATTATAATTTTACTTTCAATAATTGAAAGGTATAAAAGAGTTGTTCCTATCCAAAGAAGAAGAAATTTATCTAAATCAGTTTTTGATTTATTTGTTACACTCTTGTATAATGAATAAAAGAAAGCAATATTCCAAGGAAAAATTATTATGGGTAACATAAAAATATAGTAATAAAAAGGTTCTTTATGTATATATGCATTTACAGCACGACCATACACTTGTTTAAAAAAAAGTTCATTTATAAAATCTGAGCCAACTATGTAATATGTTGGAATTAGCCAAAATAAAATAAATAAAAAAATTATAATAATTCCATTTAATAAATTAATTTGTTTAAATGTATATTTAGTTTTTGAAATAAATTTAAAAAATATTATTACTAACATAGGTGTTAGAATTCCAACTAATCCTTTAAATAAAAATGCAAATCCAATATATATATAACTTTTATACATATTCTTATAATTATTATTTGAGTAACAATCAAAAAAGTTTATTAGTGACAATACAATAAAGCTATTTAAGAAAACATCCATTCTAACTACTACAATTGAAATATAATGAAGAGTAGATGTAATTATTAAAAAAATAATAGTTATTGATGCTTTATAGTTAAGTTGCTTTTTTAAAAAATTGTAAAGTTTTATAAGCATAAAAGATTCTATTATAATGTTAAATACAACTATTCCATATGTATAAAAACCTCCAAAAATATAACGAGATACTATAATTATCCAAAAATATAATGGTGGTTTATCAGTATATAATTCATTATTGAAATATTGAACAAAAAAATTATGAGTTTTTATCATTGTATTTGAAATATCAATATATTTTAATTCATCTCTAGGTGTAAAGTCTCGCATTATTAAAGGAATAGTTATTAAGAATAATATTAAAGGTATAAATAAAAAATCATTTTTCTTCTGTTGTAGATATAATTTCATAATTTATTCTCCTTTTCTTCATCCATCTAACTGCAAGAACATCTTCAAATCCTGTAAATAACCTATTGAATACACCATACTTTGACTTCCCAAAAATTCTATCATAATGAGACACAGGAACTTCTTTCACAGTAAAGCCATTCATTTTAGCTAAAGTTGGTAAAAAACGATGCATACCTTTGTATAAGTAAAAACTTCGAACGACATCTTTTTTAAAAACTTTCAAAGGGCATCCAGTATCAGAAATATTATCTCCAGTTATAAGATTTCTAAAACCATTACCAATAAGAGAAGAAAATTTTCTAATTATCCCATCTTCTCTAGTTTTTCTCATTCCATTAATCATATCGTATTCTTTCAAATATGGAATCATTAAATAAATATCTAATGGATCTGACTGTAAATCTCCATCCATAGAAACTATTATATCTCCTTTAGCAAATCTAAAACCTGCTGCTAGCGCTGCTGTTTGACCACAATTATATTTAAAGAGAATTGGTTTTACGTATGATTTAACCTTCATGATATCAAGTAAAATTTCTTTGGTTTTATCAGTACTCCCATCATCTATAAAAATAAATTCGTAAGAATTAAAATGATATTTGACTGTTTCTTCCAATTTTTTAACAAGTATATTTATATTTTCTTCCTCATTAAAAACAGGTATTACAAATGAAATTTCCATCGTTTGCTTCACTCCTTATAATAATAAAAAAATTTAATTTAGAGTTTATATTTAAAATATCTTTTCAAAAATGATTCTCTAATGTATAATGATACTAACATAGATATTAATTTTTAAAATGAATTTAAAATGAATAAAATAAATTGGAGAATATTATGCCAAAGATATTAGTAGTAGAAGATGATGAAAAATTAATCAGAATATTAAAGGTTCAATTAGAATATAGGAAGTATGAAGTTTTTGTTGAAGAAAATGGAATAGATGCCTTGAATCATATAGATAAAAATAGAGAATTGTATGATTTGATAATTCTTGATTTAGGTCTTCCTGGGATGTCCGGAAACAAACTTTGTAAAAAAATAAAAAATATTTCTGAAGTTCCAATAATAATATTATCTGCTAGAAATTCTGTTGAAGAAAAAGTAGAATTACTACAAAGTGGAGCAAATGATTATATAACGAAGCCTTTTGATATTGAGGAATTAAACGCTAGGATAAATGTGAATATAAGGAAAGAAAAAAATGAGACTTTGACCTATGAGAAAATATACTTAAACTTAGATAATTATACAGTTAAAGTTTTCGATGAAATGATATCACTAAGTAGAACAGAATTTGAACTTTTAAAAATATTAGTTGAGCATAGTGAAGAGATTGTTACTAGAAATCAAATAATAGAAAAAATATGGGGATGGGATGCAAGTGATAATCTCTTGGATAGCACTATGAAAAAGCTAAGGCAAAAAATACCATATAATTTCATAAAAACTATTAGGGGGATAGGATATATATTAAAAGATGAAAATAAAATTTAACAAATCAATAAAAATTAGCGATAAAATTATATTATGGAATACAACTAGCTTGACTATAAGTACTTTTATTATAACATTGAGTATATTTGTATTTTTATTTAACTCTCAAGTAAATGAGGAATTAGAAGAAGTAAATGATATCGCAGAGAATATTATTGAAAAATTAGATCAAGTTAGCTTAGATGATTTACAAAAACAATATGATAATTATAGATTTCCAGATAAAGATGAAATATCTTTAATGATTATAGAGAATGGAGAAAAAAAAGATTTGACACATGATTTTACAACTGATACAGTTAATGCAAATACATGGAAAATAAATTTTTCTCAGTTTAGTTATTATAAAGTTTTTACAAAAAATAACAGAAAATATATAATTGTTAGAAATTTTCATTTTAATGAATTCTCTAGAATAATGTTAGCACTGTTGATAATATTTTTACTTATAATATTATCAGTATGCATTATTTCATATTTAATTGCAAAAAATATAATTAGTCCAATTTCTAATATCATAGATCAAAGTAAAGAACTAAATAGAAGAAATATTGAAGCAAAATTAACTAAAACTAGAGATGATGAGATAGGTGATTTAGTGGATGTTATAAATGAGACATTTTCTAAAAGAGAAAATTTAATTAATAGTCAAAAAAAATTTTCTTTGGATATATCTCATGAACTTAAGACACCCATATCTATAATAAAAGGTTATTTAGATATTTTAAAATGGGGAAAAGATGATGTTAAAATATTAGATGAAGCTATCCAAAATATTGATGATGAAGTTAAAAATATTGAGCAGATAATAAATAATTTATTTTTGATTTCACAATTAGAGAGAATAAAAATAATAAAAGAAGATATAGAATTAACAGAACTAGCATTAAAAATAAAAAAGGATTATGAGGTAATTTATCCCGAGCAGGAAATATTTGTTATGTCAAATCAAAAAATAAATATTATTGGTGACAGTAATTTAATATCAGAAGCCGTACGAGGACTTATTGATAATGGTATAAAATATTCAAATGGAAGTAAAATAGAGTTAATTATAAAAAAAATTAATAATAAAGCAGGAATAGTAGTTAGAGATTATGGGATAGGAATTTTGGAAGAAGATAAAGAAAAAGTATTTGAGAGATATTATAAAAGGCACATAGGTAATTTTAAAAATTCTGGAATTGGATTAGGGTTATCGATTATAAAAGAAGTTTTAGATTTACATAATGCAAAAATAGAACTAATAAATAGAAATGATGGATTAGATGCTATTTTAGTTTTTGAATAAGAGAATAGGTATATATGAAAACATATTTAATATTTAAAATATTTAGATTTATAAAATTACAATTATTAACAAAATTATTTAACTATTATGGAGTTGGAAAAGGATAATAATATGGCAAAAATAAAAATTTTAGATGAAAGCGTATCAAATATAATTGCAGCAGGAGAGGTTGTTGAAAATCCAGCCTCAATGATTAAGGAAATGATAGAAAACTCTCTTGATGCTAATTCTTCGATGATTAGGGTCGAAGTGTTTAATGGTGGATTAGATGTTAAAGTATCTGATAATGGCGTAGGAATGGATAAAGAAGACACACTACTTTCTATTGAAAGGCATGCAACATCAAAAATATCAACGAAAGATGATATTTTTAATTTACATACGTACGGATTTAGAGGTGAAGCATTAGCGTCAATTGCATCAGTCTCTAAATTAACAATAACAACAAGATCTGAAAATAGCCCAATTGGATATAAGATAAGCTCTTATGCTGGAGTTATTAGGAAATTTGAGGAAATTTCTAGAAATATTGGAACGGATATTGAAGTTAGAGATCTATTTTATAATACACCAGCAAGAAAAAAATTTATGAGAAAAGAGTCTACGGAATATACTAAAATAAAAGATATTGTACTCAAAGAAGCTTTAGTTAATAACAATGTTGCATTTACGCTTTCATTTGATGGTAAAGATAGTATCAAAACGAGTGGTAAAGGAATAGAAAATACAATTTTAGAACTCTTTGGAAAATCTGTATTGAAAGGATTAAAAAAGTTTGAACACGGTTATTTGGGGACTGTTGATTTATTAAGAAGTACTAAAGACTATATATTTACTTATGTTAATAATAGATATGTAAAATCTAATACAATAGAAAGAGCAGTTATAGATGGATATTATACAAAATTAATGAAGGGGAAATATCCATTTGCAATAGTATTTATGAATATAGATCCTAAGGAAATTGACGTAAATGTTCATCCATCAAAGAAAATAGTCAAATTTTCTAATGAAAAGGCAGCATATAGCATGGTAAAGAATCCTATAGATGAATTTTTTTATACAGAGGAACGAGAGTTATGGCAACCAAACATTGATTTACTTAAACAAAATGTTAATGTTGATAATCCTGATGAAAAAATCAAGGATTTATTTTCTGATGAGATGATAAAAGGAGAACCATCGAAATTTTTTAGTTTTGAAACACATGATGGTAAAAATAATGATAATTTAGAGCCTAAAATAATTGAAAATCTTGAAATTAGAGAGGAAAAAGAAAAATCTGCGAGTAGAATAGAAGAAATAAATGAGATAATTAAACAAGTGACAAAAGAATTAGAAGTAGAGAAAAAAGTAGAAGATCAAGTTTATAAAAAGGGGACATTTGAATATTCTGATAATAATATAGAAAAGCCTAATAATATTGTAAAAGAGTACAAAATATTAGGTCAATTGTTTAATATGTATATTCTAGTATCTGAAGGAGAAACATTAGAAATATATGATCAGCACATAATTCATGAGAGAATATTATATGAGGAACTTAAAGAAAAGTTTTATTCAAAAAGGATGGAATCACAGCAATTATTAGTACCACAGAAAATGCAATTAAATCAAATTGATAAAGGTATATTACTTGAAAATATTAACATATTTCAAGAGTTTGGATTTGATATTGATGAATTTTCTGAAAATGAAATTATATTTAGATCAGTTCCAGCCTTTGATTTTAGAGATACTATACAAAATGTATTTATAGATCTTTTAGAGAATTTAAAAAAAGATATAGAAATAAAGGATTTAAGAGAACAAATAATAATTTCAATATCTTGTAAAGGTGCGATAAAAGCAGGTCAGAAATTAGAAATGAGTGAAATGGAGAGCATGGTAAAAAAGTTACATGAAGTTGGTAAATATACGTGTCCTCACGGCAGACCAATAATAGTTAATATAACAAAAAATGATTTGGATAAGATGTTTGGAAGGAAAAAATAAAAAAAGTTTTTGACAATAAGGTGAAAGTATGCTAAAGATAAATATTATATCTATAGGAAAAGTGAAAGATAAATATATAAGTGATGGAATAGATGAGTTTTCAAAAAGATTATCTAAGTATGTGAATTTCAATATTATTGAATTATCTGAGGAAGATGATAATAAAGGAATTGAATTAGCTATTTATAAAGAATCAAATAGAATTTTGGATTTAATTAATAAAAAAAATAATGTATTCAACATATTGTTAGATATACAAGGTACTATGCTTTCATCTAACGAAATGTCAAAAAAGATAGAAGATTTATCCATGAAATATAGTGAAATTAATTTTATTATAGGTGGATCTAATGGTGTTAATGAAGAATTAAAAAATTATGTTAATTATAAAGTGTCTTTTTCGTTATTTACATTCCCTCATCAATTAATGAAGTTAATATTATCTGAGCAAATATATAGATGGATTTCAATAAGTAAAAATATTAAATATCACAAATAAATAACATAGGAGGAGAGAGTTATGTATTCTGTAGGAGAAGAATTTGAAATAATATTAGACGATACTCCAGAATATTTCACTTGTTTAGCAAATATTATAATTAGAGGAAAAGAATATATTATTTCTGAAAATGAAGAAGGAGATAAGAGGGCATTTTTATTTGATGCTAATGAGGATGAGATAATTATTATGGATGAAGAGGAAGAAGAGGAGATTCTTTTAGTTTGGGAAGAGGAATACTATGGTACAGATAAAGAATACATGTATTGGAATGAGGATTTTGACACTTATGAAAAAGAGCCAAAGAAAGAATTAGAATACGATGAGGTTGAAGAATTAGATTCTATAGAAGAGGAAGATTTAGAAGATTTTATAGAAAATCTTTTAGATTAATGAAATGAAACTAAATATTAAAAGTAAAGATATTTATAACCAAGTTTATGAAAAAGAGTTTAATATTATGAGTAAACAGGTAAATCTAGAAAATAATAAAGAATACAGCTATATAGATGAGTATGGTGAATGCAAAATAAGAATTTATGATGATTTTGTGGAGATTTTTAGAAAAGGTGAGATAAATTCAAAGCAAGTATTTAAATTAGAGGAAATTACAACATTTAAATATATAACTAAAGAGTTTTCTGATAAATATAATTTATTTTCAAAGAAAATAAATATAAATGATAAAAAAATACTTATAGAATATGATATAATGAAAGAGAATGAGATAATTAATAGTATAAAACTTGAGATTATTGAGATTTAATAATTTTAGATGTGAGTAGAAAGGAATGAAATGGATAACCAAAAAAATGAGAAATTAACTAGTGATAATAGTATAATTTTGGAAAAATTAAAAAAAGTAGATGAATTGAAAGAAGCTGGAATTGAACCGTATGGAAGAAAATTTGAAAAATTAAATAGCGCAAGTGAAATTTCTCAATATGATGAAACTTCTGATAAAGTTTTTAAAACGGCTGGAAGAATAGTTGCATTCAGAAGAATGGGTAAAAATGGATTTGGGCATATTCAAGATGAAACTGGGAGAGTTCAGTATTATGTAAAGAAAGATGAAGTTGGTGAAGAAGCATTTGAGATATATAAGTTATTAGGTGTTGGAGATTTTATAGGAATAGAAGGCACATTATTTAGAACACAAACAGGTGAATTAACATTAAGAGCATCTTCATTTGAAGTATTATCAAAAAATATAAGACCGCTTCCTGAAAAATTCCATGGATTGACAGACATAGAAACTAGATATAGACAAAGATATGTAGACCTTATTATGAATAAGGAAGTTATGGAGACAATGAAAGCTAGATTTGAAATTGTTAAATATATAAGAAATTATTTAGAAGGGAAAGGATTCATAGAAGTTGAAACACCTATGATGCACCCGATTCCTGGTGGAGCAAATGCAAAACCATTTGAAACACATCATAATGCACTTGATATGGATCTTTATTTAAGAATAGCACCTGAATTGTATTTGAAAAGATTGTTAGTTGGTGGATTTGAAAAAGTTTTTGAAATAAATAGAAGTTTTAGAAATGAAGGGATTTCAGTCAGACATAATCCTGAGTTTACTATGATGGAATTATATCAAGCATATGCAGATTATGAAGATATGATGAATTTGACTGAGGATATAATATACTCACTAACAGAAAAATTACATGGAACAACTGAAATAGAATACGAAGGTCAGAAAATAAATATGTCTAAGCCTTGGGCAAGAATACCAATGAAAGTTGCTGTGAAAAATATTACTGGGTATGATATAGACTCGATATCGACTGATGAAGAAGCTCTTGAAAAAGCAAAAGAATTAGGAATACCTTTAGATAAAGATAAAGCATATACAAAATTTGGACTATTAAATTTAATTTTCGAGGAAAAAGTTGAATCAACATTAGTTAATCCAACATTCATAACAGATTATCCTGCTGAAGTTTCGCCACTGTCAAAAAATAGTAAAGGATTGACTGATTGGGTAGATAGATTTGAATTATTCATAGCTGGAAGGGAATATGCAAATGCATTTTCTGAATTAAATGATCCTATAATTCAAAAAGAACGATTTGAAGCTCAAGTAGCAATGAAAGATGCTGGAGATGATGAAGCTCAATGGATGGATTTGGACTATATAAGAGCTCTTGAATATGGTATGCCACCTGCTGGTGGTTTAGGATTAGGTATAGATAGATTAGTTATGTTAATGACAAATTCGCAATCTATAAGAGATGTAATATTATTTCCTACACTTAGAAGAGAAGATATAGAATTGTAAAAAAATTAAACTAGAGAAAAGTAATATAAAAACTCTAGTTTTTTTATTTAAATTATTTTTAAAT
>RRZU013185934.1_pt1 | contig 11045 bp, 5 predicted proteins | sample 2165561 | NCBI WGS metagenome assembly RRZU01 (sample SAMN10456909, study PRJNA506462) | wastewater metagenome | isolation source: wastewater sludge | place: USA: Moscow, Idaho | reverse complement strand
TACTCTATAAGTTAATGAAAAAAGCATGAATAGTAACAATATAATATTATTGCCAGTAATTAAAAATCGCTTTTGAACCAAATTATTATCCTTTCTAGTTTTTAATAACACTCCTAAAATCACTATAATCATAATCATGTGTATATAAAACCATCTGCCCCAGTCTATTGCTAATATAAATAATGGCAAAGAAAACAAAAAAGCTAAAAGTAAATAAAATCCTATTTTTTTCCACTGAGTAAATGAAATTTTAAGATAAAATCTAACATGCAAAAAACTTATTATAAAACTAATAAAATATAAAATATAATCTTTCCAATGGCTCAATATATATTCCCGCTCATTTATATCCCAGAAAAAAATTCCTTTTTCTATAACTACACCTCTATCCCGAAGTATTGAAAGAGAATTACCCTCATTAATTTTATGCCCAAAAACAAGTATTAAAATAGCTGGAATAGAAACAGCTAACAGATATTTTATATATTTTTTTATTATTATTTTATCATCTTTTAATGCCAACAAAAGAAGAAAATAAGGAATGAAAAATAAAACAATCTCGTGAAATAAAACTGAAAGAAGTAATAGAAAACAAACCAAATATTCTTTCTTTAAATTTAAAGCCGATTTACTAATTTGAAATGTAAAATAGCTAAAAATAGCAAAAAGAATAAATTCTTTTTTACCAACATAATCCACACAATTGAAATACGCAATAAATCCTAGTGGAGACAGTAATAATGATAAATAATAAATTGTTATCTGCTTATCTTTAATTAGCTTAAAATAAAAAAAGAAGAACAAACTAATGATAATAACCTGAAAAGCATACACCAATGAATTGAGACTTAATCCGGTAATATCTTGTAGAAAAAAGAAAAAAGAACCAGACAACCCCCTTCTTTTAAAACCTCCATCTTGATAATTTATCAGCCAATCCCCCAAAATATATCCATCATTTTTCCTATTATGTAAAAAGGTAAATGTAACGATATACAAATACGTAAAAAACGTAATTGTATATAATATTCTCTTATAAAATTTATCTGTATTAAACATCTATAAAATTTAAAAAAAACCTTAACGGAAGCCCCATTTTAATCCCTATAAAAAACATTGGCATTCTATAAGAAAAACTTGCAAAAAGTATCACCGCAATGAATATATAATCCCTAATATTCAAATCAAAAAAGGAAACTTTTTCATCATCTTTAGGCTGTAAAAAAGAGATCAGCAATAGAGAGGATAATAAAAAATTAGTATAAACCCATCTTCCCCAGTCAATCGCAATAACAAAAAGTGGTAAACTGCATAAAAAACAAATTAAAAACAAAAAGAAAAACTTTTTAACATTAACATTAATTCCTTTAATTTTTATGTAGTAATAGATATAAAGCAATTGTAGTGTAATTGGCACAAAATATAACAATAAGTTTCTCCAATGTTTTACTACCATTTTTGTCTTTATTAAGCCTTCGTCTTCTTTCCAAGCGAATATATTTTCTTTTTGTAGCACAATCCCACTTTGTTTAATCCATGTTAATGTTTTTGTATGACCAATTTCTACTCCTACTCCTGATAAAAAAATTATTACTGCAGGTATGTAAAAAACCGCAAACATTAATATTATTTCTTTTATAGAAATTCTTTTATATAAGTATAATGCAACGAGAAAATAGGGCACAAAAAAAACAAAACTTTCATGTATAAATACCGAAACGAAAGCTAAAAAATAAAATGCAATTTTATAAAATCCTGAAAACTTCTCTTTCAATAAAAGATAAAGAAAAAAAACATATAAAAACCATAGTACACCATCTTTTCTCGCTCCTGTAGCCATATCCGAAAAAAAAAGCCATAAAAATAATGGACTTAATAAAAATGCAAAATCTACAGCATTAATCTTTTTTAATATTAAAATCTTATATAAAAAATAAAAAAATAAAAAATGGGTAATAAACTGAAAAAAAAACACGGTATATTGTAATTTAATACCAATTTTCTGAAAAAGAAAAACTGCAATTGTACCCAGCAATCCTCTTCTTGTAAAGCCATCTTCCTGATAATTAATAAGCCAATCTGCAAATGAAAAGCCATTCGTATCAAAATAAGTAAGAAAAATTTTGAGTGCACAAAAAACTATTATGCTTAATAGTATTACTATTTTTTTTATATTTTGTTTCTCCAAAAGAATGTGCACTTCGTTCAAATTTATTTTTGCAAATATAATGTTTTATTTTCCTGCAAAAAAAACGATTTGTACCCCGAAAAAATAAACTAAATTTGCATTTTTAGTTTTTATCATCATAAAATGAGTTTATTACACCCTTATTTTCTTATCCCTGCCATCCTCTTACTTTTTCTTAGTTTTATGGAAGTATATGGAAGCAAAAAACCAAGCCTTAAGTATTTATACTATTTTGGAGCTTGGTTCTCTATTGTTGCGGGTTTTAGATATTACGTAGGTGCAGATTATGGAGCATACAAAGGGATTTATCTTTTCTATTCTAACGATTTCCCATATTCCGAAATCCTAAAGAAATCCATTTACATGGACAGCAATGTCTATATGGAATGGCTATATGTATTAATTAACAAAATACTGCTTGATATTTTTAAAGCTCCGTTTCATATTTTAACATTCCTAATTGCCATAATTACTATTTTCACCAACTATAATTATATAAAAGAAAATTCTTTTTACCCTTATACGTATATCATTTTATTGATGTTTCCTAATTTTTTCATTGGAGAATGTGGACAGATTAGACAAAACATGGGCGGCGCATTGGGATATTACGCTATAAGATATATAAAAGAAAGAAACCTGCCCATGTTCTTACTTTTTATACATCTAGCAGGTGGAATACATAATGTTTGTTATTTATTACTACCAATGTATTGGTTAGTAAAAATACCTTTAAATAAGTTCATAATGGCTCTTCTATTTACCACTTCTGTAATACTCTCTCCATTTCATATTTATAATTATTTCGGAAGTTTTTTAGATTCTATTATGCCCAATAGTGATGCCGTAAACACTTTCAATGGATATATGAGTGACACTGCAGAAAGAATAAACGGTGGTTTTGGTTTGCCAGAATTTACTATTTCTATCTTTGTTATAATTCTATTTACTTTTGACACTCAAATGAAAGAAAAACTACCCTATTATGAATATTTTAGAAATTATAGTGTAATAGGCGTATGTTTCTACTTCATTTTTAGAGACAACCCTATATATTCTAGTAGATTAACCGGAATATTTATTGCTGCATCTGGAATGGTAATTGTAAACGCCCTGTATGTTGCTAACACTCAGATTAAGAAATTTTTATATGCATATTTAGTATTTTCTATCCTTTTTAATTTTGTGATTTTTTCTAGTTTTAAAAATATCACAAAAGGAAATTTCACCTTCGACCGTTACCGAAATGTACTTCTCCCTTAATTGTAACACTATTTAACTTTATTTTTCAACCTAAGAAAAGGTTTCTCTATAACAGAGTATGAAATAAAGAAAATACAATTAATAAAAAAAGATTAATAGGTAACTTATTATACCATGCGTTACCATTATGAGTAAAAATTGCTACCAAAGAATGCTATAAGACAATACTACTTCTCGCTTCTTGACAGGCTTTACCACTTTTTTGACAAAACGTCTTTTATGGCTTCATATTCCAAACTCAAGTTGGCAAACATTTTCTTCAAACGATTGTTCTCCGATTCTAATTCCTTGATTCTTGCCAATTCCTTGGTGGAGCTAATCCCACTGAACTTCTTCTTCCAATCATGCAAGGTTTGGTAGTGGAAACCATATTTACGAGCTAATTCCTTAGAACTTTGCCCTTGCTCGTACTCCTTTAAAATTGCCAAAATTTGGCTGTCTGTAAATTTACTCTTTCTCATATCCTAAAATTAATTGTTTTTTTTTGTTAATTATTTTAGGGGTATTAATTGTCCAGTTTTTGGGGAGACTTACAATTTCAAAAATGAAAAATAGCTTTTTAAGGAATCACTATTTAATTATTCTACAAAAAATAGATTTATTTATAAATAGTTATCTCAACATCTTTATTCCAATTAAACTCTTCAATTTGTTTTAATAAGATTTGTTTTTCTTTTTCTGAAAAAGCATAAAAACTTACTTTTCTACTGCAAGCTGAATAATTTTTTTTAATTTTAAAATCTGCAATTCTTATCCAATTATTGGGTACAAAAGGCTGCAACCAGACATCATAAATAATTGCAAATTTATATCTGCTATTGGTGGTTTTATTTTGCAAAAATTTCTGAAACTTTTCATCTGGTTCTTTACAATATGCTCTATAAGGCAGAACCTCTGCTGAAGCTAACCCCATAATATCTAAAAGATGAATATTATTATAATAACAAATAGCCCCTATATCATTGGCTACTATATAATCATCTTTATAATATTTATTAATGAATTTGGCATTTTGTATTTGCTGATCATATATATCTTTACTACCTCCCAAAAACACTAAAGTAGAAATTACATTTTTGTATGAAATAGTAAGCCCAATAAGTAAAATTCCGAAAAATAATGCTGCTTTTTCAAAAATTGTCTTTCTGCTATTCATCAAAATATCGAATAATGGCTTTGCTATTATTAAAGAAAACAAAAGCATCAAATAAGACTCATATCTAAGATATCCTATATCAGCAAATAATAAATGTGCTATTAGTACCATTAAAAATAAAAAATTGTTAAAGTTTTTTTCAAAAATAGCTTTAGGAAAATCCTTAACTGTTTTAAATATTAAGACAAGTACGGTTATTAAAGGAATAAATAAAACTTTAAGAAATAGAATGCGGAATATGTTTTTATCTAACAATTTTTTAATTTGAAATAATATATCTCCTTCAAAAGACAGCTTATTCCCTTTTGCAATTACAGAAAAAGGCATTAATAAAGAGCTTTGAGAATAATTCCACAAACAAAAAATGGAAAGAAAAAATGTCCCCAAAAAAAACGTTACAAACGTTTGCTTAAATTTTTTATTGAGAAATAATAAAATTGCAATTGCAAAAACATAGAATAACATTTCTAGCCTTAATACAGGTAATAAACTTATCGAAATTAAAAAATATATATAACTTCTTTTATGAGTATAATTTGAGTTTCGCCATTCTGTAAGATAATAAAAATTAATACAAAGCATCATGAGTTGTATGGTATGCTCCATCCCATTAAGCATTTGTCCATATAATACAGTAGCGAAAATGGCCATTAAGGTAAAAAATAAAACGAGTAGAGATTTTTCAAAAATCTTGCTGTAATATTTCACTAAAAATACTATCAAAACAATTGCAGCAATACTATTGAGATACAAACTGATGTATTCATTATCACCAAAAATATAAATGATAGCACTCAATATAAGTGTATATAAAGGGGATGAGGATGAAGATGAAAACTCAAAAGGAGTTGCACCCCAAACATGGTGATAAACAATGTTCTTTGCTATGGAAAGATGAATATAAGCATCGTCTAAATAATAAATATATCTACCATCTGTGTGTAAAATACCATTATATATAAATCCAAAAAATATGGTAAATAAAATTACACTTGAGATTATTATATTCTTTTTCATTTCACTTGTGTTTTTTCAAAATTCCCACAAAAATAACAATAAATAATTAATGAGCTTTCCTAAAAAAGAAAGTATATTAATTTTTGTTAGAATTAAAGAGACTGTCCTTTTGAGACAGTCCCTTTTGCTTAGTAATTATTTTCTCATTAAAAAAACAATTCTATATTAATTGCATATCAAATGGAAAAATTAAATTATTTTTTGATGATTTTTACTATTTCATTTGAATCATTAACTCTAACTAAATAAGCTCCTGAAGAAAGATCTGATAAATTAGTTTGTTTATTAATAAACCTACCTTCTTTTACCATTTGCCCAGCCATATTATAAATCTGGTAGTAATAATCTTTATTATCTGTAGCATTAATATTCAAGACACTATCTACAGGAATTGGATAAAGCACAAGATTAGATTTTACTTTCTGTTGTATTTCTTTGTTATTGAAAATATTGTTTGCTTTTTTACCTGTATTTTGCGTAATAGGAAAAGCTAAAATAGGACCTTGTTGTTCATTATTAACATTTTTAATTTTTACACATCTACAATTCATTGCAAAATAAGGATCGTTAACACTATTAAATGTTGCCATTTTATTGATACTCCTATTGAAAGCAAAATTAATAGCTCTACCATAATAATTTGACGTCAAAGCAGAAGTCCAAATTCCAGAATTATTAGAACTTAATTTTGTATAATCTGGTAAAGTTCCAGAGAACAAGTCTCTTTCTCCCCTTATACCAACATAAGGATAATTGCCAATATTGTAGGCATTGTCATTAAATTGATAACCTAATCCATCGCCTACTTTTACACCATAATAAATACTTGAAACATCAAGCGCCACACTTCCGTTTGTTTCTGACTTAGACCATGGCGAACTGTTATAAATAGCATCTGGCGCTACAGCAACTACATCAGGTATTCTATAATCTTTAGGACATGGATCAAAAACGGATTTCACATCACCTCTTCCCCATCTATTAGCACCTAAATTACTTTCGTTTGACAACCAATCTGAACCATTGGTATATTGCACAGCATTACTAAATACAGGTGCAAAATTACTTGGCACCATAAAAACCAATGGATTTTGTACAGAATATTTTAAAACTTTATTTAGCTTATCACTTATTTTATCGGTAGATAAAACATTTGCATTACCAGCATCTGTATAATTATTATAGGCTTTTATATAATTCCCATTTGCATTATTATAAGTAGTACTATCTAGAAGAGTGTAACTAGTAGAACCATCAGAATTTGTGTTTCCTAGATAAATAGGATATGAAGATCCATCAGGATTCATAAATGGGGGTATAGGATCTTTTCTACCCCATTGATACTGTAAACCTCCTGAAATTTTAATTTTTGAAAGCTCATCTGCTGTAGGATTAGCTGGGGTCATAACAGTAGGGAAGGCTTCTTCCGCACCTAAGTTACGATCCATAAACTCTGTTTCTAATGCCCCTCCAAATTTTGTATAATTAATATAATTAGTAGCTCCAGTAATAGGCTGCGCACTATCATAAACTATATTCGTGATTTCAGAATTAGTAACCCAAATATGCCAAGACCAATAAATAGGGTTGGTAATACTGCCATTATGTAACGTTACTACTGCATTCCCTGATTGATTTGGGGCAATTTTTACATTGATATTAGTAGATGTAATATCTGCAAGAGCAATAGGTGAAGTATTAGTTAAGGATATATTAGAAATCAGACTTGGGTTTGTAGTCCACAATATATTTACTTTTAAATTATTATGGTTTACTGCATCAAGAATTTCTGCATTTCCTAAAATTTTACTCTGCACAGAAAAAGCCTTACTGATAGGTATAGCAATTGTGTTACCTTCTATATTAGCTGTTTTTACTATCTGATAACTATTTGGTTCTGCCAATCCTTCTTCATATTTAGGTATTGGAGTTGCAAAATATTTTGTAGGAAAATCGTATGTATTTTTAGTGTACAAAGGATCTTTAACACATCTACACGCTGCCGCATCTGATGTATAGCTCCCCCAAAGAGGGTAATATTTATACAATCCATATACATTTGGGAAATTAGTAGCATCAGGCTGATAATTATTTATATATTGTTGCGCATCAGGAACAAGCCTCATCGCTCTAGCATTTACAGCAGGGGTTGCGTCCCACCATCTAGAAATGGTAGATGTCCAAAGAAAAGTTTCGTGACTATCAGTATATTGACTATTATATCGATAAATCATTCCAGTACCAGGGAAAAACCCCATGTTATTACCCGACACATTTGTCATATCAAAACCTATCTGTGGATAAATTTTAAAATTTTGCGCATATGTAGCCATATTAGCATTTGATGGCAAAATTGTGGTAGATAATGTGTTATTAGTAGTTCCTCCATTAGGGTTTATACCAAAAGGAGAATAATCTATTCTTACATCATCAACATAACTATAGTTACCTATATTTGCAGCAAGCATAGAAGGCACCCTCCACCCATTTGGACAAGGATCATAAGAAGATTTATTCTGGTATGCTCTATTCTGAGAATTAAAATTATAATTAGAAACAGTAATTTTGCCCTGCGCATTATCTGACCATAGATTTAACTCCCCTAATCTATTAGAGCCCCACTTATTATTAGAGGTGTCTATCAGAGGATTAAATCCATAAGGCATATTAGATAGATTAACATCACCAAACCAATTATATGGTAAATTTTTATTCCCGTTATAGAATGCTTCATTTGTATCATTATCATTCTGCACATAGATTAAACTTAAAGGATTTTTAATTGATAACCTAATATTATTCTGCACTAAAGCATTAGATACTTTAACAAATTTTTTCAAACTTTCAAATGAAGTTCCTAACCATTGATTAGTTTCATGAGAATCATGATGTCTAATTCTTTGACCTATAGAGCCCGTAACCTCATAAAAATCCTCCCCTCTATTATCTAACGATGGGAAAGGATCTTTTCTACCCCATTGATATAACAATCCTCCATTTCTATTCCAGTTACCTCCAGTAATAGAACTTCCTACTGCCCCTAAATTTCTGTCCATCCAGCCCCAATCTGAATCTGGTATAACCTCAGTGGTTCCATTACTTAAAGTTCTTCTAACATTTGAGTAACTCTTATAAGTAGAACCATTAGTAGGATCATCAGTCACCCAAACATGCCAAGACCAATATACTTCTCCATCAATTTTATACGTTATTACGGCATTTCCTTTTAATGCCTTATTAATAGGAATTTCTATTTCTGCATTTTCGCCTGTTCCAATAATGTTTAACGAATAGTTTTGTCCTGTTTTTATCAAACCATGCATATCCTCCCATAATACATCTGCCGTTGCATTACCAGAAGGAATAGGCATCCCACCAACATGCATTCCGTTTAACCACATTGTATATGCTTTTTTTACTGGAATAAAAAGACCATCAACCTCAGCACCATCATATTTGCCAGTAACCATATTAAATTCTTTTCCTGTAAAAATATAAGAATTAGGAGCTAGCCTCCAATCTCTAGCAGACACTACTGTTATTGTTGCGTTTAAAGTTGCTAATCCACAACCTCCACTTGTAGTAACTGTATAATTAAATGTTCCTGTTACTGTTGGGACTCCACTAATTGTAAGACTATTACCATTAATACTACTCGTCACTCCAGTAGGTAAACCAGTTACTGTTGCACTTGTTGCATTACTAAATGTATATGTAATATTTTGTATCGCAGTATTAACATCGACATTTTGGCTACTGTTAGCAGAATTTAATGTTAATAAACTAGCACTAGGACTTACCGTTACGGTTACGCTTGTTCTTGCACTTTCACATCCATTTACCGTTTGACTTACGTAATAAGAAGTTGTTCCTGCTGTATCTGTACTAGGAGTAGGTGCAACAGAAGAACCTGTTCCTCCGCTTGCAACGGTGTACCATAGCAAATTACTACCAGTTGCTGTAAGTGGTGAAGCTGTAGAACCCTGACAATAAGTTAGTGATCCATTTGTTACAGTTGGTGAATTTGGAATGGATTTCACGACAACATCAATCTTAGCTCTTGCACTTTCACATCCATTATCCGTTTGACTTACATAATAAGAAGTTGTGCCTACTGTATTAGTATTGGGAATAGGTGCATCTGAAGAACCCGCTCCTCCAATTGCAACCGTGTACCACAACAAATTATTACCTGTTGCTGTAAGTGGTGAAGCTACAGAATTTTGACAATAACTAACAACAGAATTTACCGTTGGCTCTGGAACACTACATGTTTTAGTAGTATATGTCACAAGACCATGAACATTAAGTGCATTTGTAACATTGCCATTATTTGTATAAACTCTTACTTTAATTTTATAGGTAGCCCCAGGAATAAGAACTTTATTATATACTTCAGGACTTCTGGAATTAAGCCAGCCTTTAGCCCCATCACTCATCCAGGCAGTTCGAGTAATTTCTTCTTCTGTATTTGGAAAAACATCCGTTCTTACCAAATAAGTCCAGTTTCTTACAAAACTTAAAGATCTAAGATTCAAAACCGCATTAGATGCTGAATTAGGAATTTGAAAACTTTTACTTGTATAAAAATAATCCCCAGTTACAGCCCAGCCTACCATATCTGTAATCCATCTACTTTGATTACCCATTCCTGCAGTGACCGTTAATATTGGTGTTGACCACCCTGTATAAGTATGCCTAGTTTTCGTGGTAACTGGGCTAGTTTCATTTGGTCGCAACACAGACCAATCAGAATCTGCAACAGAGACACCATTCGCCACATCTGGGGGCGGAGCACTCATTAGTGTACCATCATCATTCTTCCCTGTGCTTAAATCAATTGTAACTTGTTGAGCAGATATCAAACTTACCCAAACGAAAAATAAAAACAATAATTTCTGTTTCATGGAATTATTTTTTTTGTTAGAAAATATCACTACGATAGTGACTTGTTATTAGATAACAAATTTACAAAAAAAAACAAAAAAAAATTAACTATATTTTTAAAAAAAAGAATTATTTTAATTAAATATCAATAAAAAATTATCATTATAAAAAACAATCACTAACCAATAGAATTATATAATTACTGCATCAATAATTAATTATTAATAAAACTATTAAAAAATTTGAGAAAAAATACAGGAAAATATAAACTTAAACAACAAAAATTTGATATTTATCAAGCAAAAAAATTTAGATGTTGAATTTCAAATACTAAATAACTTTCCTAATAATTTTTTTTAAGCCAATAAAATACAAAAAATAGTAAATCTGTTTTTTTAAAGTAAGAGAAAGTAGATAATTCTTCCCAAACCTTTTATATTTAAAAATTTCAGAAGTAGAAATATTTCTTTCTTTGATGAATTTTTTCAGTTCCGAAGACATTTTGTCGTAAACCTCCTCATCTTTTACAAAAGC
>RRZU011604981.1_pt1 | contig 11045 bp, 9 predicted proteins | sample 2165561 | NCBI WGS metagenome assembly RRZU01 (sample SAMN10456909, study PRJNA506462) | wastewater metagenome | isolation source: wastewater sludge | place: USA: Moscow, Idaho | reverse complement strand
AGGATTTCTCGCTGACCAACAAGCTTCTGCGCATGGTCAATTCGGTGTATTACCAGCAGGCGGGTGGCGGCAACATCAGCACGGTTTCCCGCGCGGTGGTGGTCCTTGGTCTCGATGCGGTGCGCAGCATTGCCATCACGGTGTTGCTTCTCGATCACCTGCAAAACAAGGACAATGCCAATCAACTCAAGGATGAGTTCCTGCGTGCCAACCTGGCCGGGGTACTGGCCAGGGACCTTGCCGGCAAGAGCGCTGCGCGCCTGGACATCGAGCAGGCCTTTATCTGCTCGATGTTCCACAATCTGGGTCGTTTGCTGAGCCAGTATTACTTCCCGGAAGAAAGCGCCGAGATGAAGCGCATGCTGCTGCAGAAAAACTGTTCCGAGGAGGCGGCAGCACTGCAGGTGCTGGGGATCTCGCTCGAGGATCTCGGCATTGGCATTGCCCAGACCTGGGGATTTCCAAGATTGATCGTCAATAGCATGCGTCGGCTTCCGGCGGGCAGCATTCGCCGCTCGCTCAATCCCGAAGATCGCTTGCGGGTGTTCTCGGCGCTGTCGAACGAGCTATGCACGGTGATTTCGGAAACCGCAAGCGAACAGCAGGCGAGAGAACTGCGCAAGATCGCGGCGCGTTTCGGCGAGGCCGTCGCACTCGACGAACAGGAACTGCGTAGTGCCCTGGAAAAATCGCTGGAGCAGGTGACGCAGTTTGCCGCCACCATTCATCTGAATCTGCAGCAGACGCGTTTCGGCAGGCAGATCACGGCCTGGGGAGGTGCGCCGACCAGTCCGCCAACGCTCGAATTGATGCCAGGTACCGACGATGGCCTGGCAGGTACAGTTCTCTCGGATGTCATTGCAGAGGGGGTAGCCGCAGATCCTGTGGTCGATTGCGGCGAATTCGCTGCCGGGACTGAGACGGTGGCCAGCGAAGCCATCCTGCTGGCCGGAATTCAGGATTTGAGCAACGTGTTGGTCAACAGCTTCAAGCTCAATGATGTGCTGCGCATCACGCTCGAAACCATCTACCGTGCGAAGGGCTTCAAGCGCGTCATCCTGTGTATTCGTGAAGCGCGCAGCAATTCGATGCTCGGTCGTTTCGGCTTTGGTCCCGATGCACTGGATATCGCCAAGAGCTTCCGATTTTCACTCGTGTTTACCCCGGATATCTTTCATGCGGCACTTGCCAAAGGCGTTGATATTCTGATCAGCGACACCAATGATCCGAAAATTGCAGCGCGCATCCCGGGGTGGTTTCGCAAGGCGGTGGCTGCCGAAACCTTTGTCGTTTTTCCGCTCTGCGTCAACGGCAATGGGGTGGCCATGATCTATGCCGACCGCGCACATGCAGGCGAGATCGTAATTTCCGAGAAAGAACTGGCCTTGATGAGAACCTTGCGCAATATGGCTGTGCTAGCCATCAAGCAGTCGATCTGAGGTGATCGGCAGAGCGGTGCCCATCAGGCAGAGTCTGCCCGGGTCGACGTTTTTCCATGGCTTGACGGCCGCGCCGATCTACCAGAGTTTCCACCATGGTTCCTGACGATCCAGACCGCGGACGTAGTATTCGCTGTTTGGAAAGTTCTTGCGCATGACACGTTCGGCGTCGTCGCGCAGATCGGTGAGTCCGAGCGCGTCATAGGCCTTGACCATGATGAAAAGTGCTTCCTCGGTGGCCGGCGTATCGGGATAGTTCAACACCGCGTACTGGGCACGGTTCGCAGCTGCCAGATAGGCTCCTCGTTTCATGTAGTAGCGAGCGACGTGCAGTTCAAGCGAGGCCAGGGCATTGACCAGGTACTTCATGCGCAAGATCGCATCGGGCGTGTACTTGCTGTCCGGAAAGCGAGTGACCAGTTCGCGGAATGCGTCAAACGACTCGCGTGCGCTCTTCGGGTCGCGCTCGGTCATGTCCTGGTTGCCGATTGCGCCCATGATGCCGAGGTTTTCGTTGAAGTTGATCAGCCCACGCAGGTAATACACGTAATCAACATTCGGGTGATTCGGATGCAGCTTGATGAAGCGATCGCAGGCGGCAATCGCCGCCGCGGGCTCCAGATCTTTCCAGTAAGCGTAGGCGATGTCGATTTGCGCTTGTTGCGCGTAGCGACCGTAGGGATAGCGTGATTCGAGCTTTTCGAAGTACTTGATCGACTTGGCATAGGAGCCGTCATTGAGCGCATCCTTGGCTTCGGCATAGAGCTTGTTTGCCGACCAGCCAATGGTTTCATCCTTTTCTTCGGGAAAAAGCCCACAGCCCGAGAGCAGAGAAACGACAATGAGCGCTGCGATAACCGCTACACTACGCATGATGGAAAACCCGAAGAAAAGAAAGGCATCGGCCGATGCGAGCAAGCAGGACATCGGGTACGCCGATTATAGCTCAAACCCCGGCATTGCCCTGATCGTGCCTGGCGAGTGCAGCGGCCAACGCCTGGACCAGATTCTTGCGCGCCTGCTGGCGCAGCATTCGCGTAGCCGCTTGCAGGGCTGGATACGCGAGGGCAGGGTGGTGGTGAACCACGCGCCGATCGTCGAGCCTCGATACAAGCTGTGGGGTGGCGAAACCATCGAAGTTGCCGAAGCACCTGACGAACGTGCCGAATCGTCCACTCCGGAGGACATTCCCTTGCAGGTGGTCCACGAGGATGAGCAGATGATGGTCATCGACAAGCCGGCTGGCCTGGTTGTTCATCCGGGCAGTGGGAACTGGAGCGGCACCTTGCTGAATGCCTTGTTGCATTATGCTCCACAACTCGACAAGGTGCCGCGGGCCGGCATTGTGCATCGACTCGACAAGGATACCAGTGGTCTGATGGTCGTCGCCAAGACACTCGAGGCGCAGACCGATCTGATACGGCAGCTGCAGGCGCGAACCGTCAAACGCCATTATCAGGCCTTGGCGCGGGGCATCGTCGAGCGCTCGGGGAGCGTGGATGCACCAATCGGCCGGCATCCGACCCTGCGGACTCGCATGGCAGTGGTGCGGACGGGCAAACCGGCGCGCACGCACTACCGGGTGCTGGAATCGTTCGTCGGGTGTACGCTGATCGAGTGCGCGCTGGAAACCGGGCGGACGCACCAGATTCGCGTGCACATGATGTCGGTCGGGCATCCGCTGGTTGGTGATCCGGCATACGGCGGTGGCGCCAGTCGTGTGCCGCGAGGGCCCTTGTTTCCTCGCCAGGCGCTGCACGCGAGTCGTCTGGCTCTGACTCACCCGCAGACGGGTAGAGCGGTATTCTGGAAATCGAGCTTGCCCGAGGACATGGCAGCGCTGCTCGAAACACTGCGGCAGGAAGTGCTGTCAGTGCGCAGCAGCGAAGCAACATACGATCCAGACGATGAAGACGCCTGGGATGATGGAGATCAGGAGGGCGGCCCGGAAGTGATCTACATCGATGACGATGAGGTAGTCGATGAGCAATGAGGAGCCACTCATGCGTGGCCACCTTCGCGACTTGGCGCTTGAACCTTGAACCCATGACCGCCTGGATTATTCCTGACTGGCCGGCACCGGCGAGTGTACGCAGCCTCATCACGACTCGTCAGGGTGGGGTGAGCAGGGCACCGTACGCCAGCCTCAACCTCGGCGATCACGTGGGTGATGACCCTCTGGCGGTAGCGGCCAACCGTCAACGGCTTGGCCGGAGTCTGCCGGCGACACCCTGCTGGCTGCAGCAGGTGCACGGCACGACAGTGCTTGACGCCGGTGCAGGCAGCGCGCAAGTCCGGGTAGCCGACGGCGCATTTGCGCGCAATGTCGGTGTCGTCTGTGTGGTGATGACTGCGGATTGTCTGCCGGTGCTGCTCTGTGACCGCGCCGGGACCGTCGTTGCTGCCGCGCATGCCGGTTGGCGCGGCCTGCAGGCCGGCATTCTGGAAAGAACGGTGGCCGCCATGGCGGTGCCAGGCGTAGAGTTGCTCGCATATCTGGGGCCTGCCATCGGTCCTCAGGCCTTCGAGGTCGGCGGCGAGGTGAGGGCTGCGTTCGTCGATGCGCACGCGCAGGCGGCAGCCGCTTTCAAGCCACTGCCGCAGCCGGTTAACAGGTCTGGTGGCTGGCTGGCCGATATTTATCGGCTGGCCCGTCAGCGTCTTGCGAGCCTGGGTGTCGAAGGCGTCTACGGCGGAGAATACTGCACGGTCAGTCAAGAAAGCCGTTTTTTTTCGTATCGGCGTGACGGCGTGACTGGACGCATGGCGTCGCTGATCTGGCTATCCGAATAAAATCAGTGCTCGGGTTTCTCGTGGTCTGTGCGATCGCTCGCGGGACTTGCTTCTCTGGACATCCGTGCCGCACGACGCCGCCGACCGGCGCCGCCGAAAAGCCACAGCAGCAGTGTCGTCGGTGCCAGACCATAGAAAACGAGCGTCAATATGCCGGCGACGACACTGGTCTCGGTCAGTGCCATCAACACGGTCACGTATAGCCAGGCGATTACGACGATATGCATGAGCACATTATAAGCTGCCGCTTGCTTGACTGTCGGTGACCAGAGCCGGTGCACGTGGATGCGCAGGGGACTGGCTGCGGCAGCATGGCAAGTACTTTGGCATTGACAGCGTCGATGCTGCAATGCAGAATCACTAGTTCGAGTGTTGTTTCAACCGTCCACAAGAAAGGAAAAAGCTATGACGCAACGTGTTGCTTTGGTTACAGGTGCTATGGGTGGGATCGGAACGGCCATTTGCCAGGAACTGGCCAAGGCCGGCCACAAGGTGGTTGCCGCCTACCATCCGGAGTTTGACAAGCCGGAAGAGTGGACAAAGGCCATGGCGGAAGCCGGTTTCAACGACTTCATCTGTGTTGCCGGCGACGTCTCCGATTACGACTCCTGCGTCGCCCTTACTGCGGAGGCGGAAGCCAAGGCGGGTCCGATCGACATCCTGGTCAATAACGCCGGCATTACCCGTGACAAGATGTTCGCGCGGATGGAGCTGGCGCAGTGGAATGCCGTGATCTCAACCAACCTGAATAGCCTCTTCAACATGACCAAGCAGGTCTCGTCGAAGATGGCCGAACGTGGTTGGGGCCGGATCATCAACATCTCTTCGCTCAACGGTCTCAAGGGCCAGGCTGGCCAGACCAACTACTCGGCTGCAAAAGCGGGCGTGATTGGTTTCACCAAGGCGCTTGCTGCCGAACTGGCGGCCAAGGGCGTGACGGTCAACGCCATCTGCCCTGGCTATGTAGCCACCCCGATGGTGATGGCGATCAAGCCGGAGATCCTGCAGGGCATCATCGATACGGTTCCGATGAAGCGTCTGGCCAAACCGGAAGAAATCGGTGGCGCATGTGCCTATCTCGCTTCGGACATCGCCGGCTTCATGACTGGTTCGACGATGAACATCTGTGGTGGTTTGTACTATCAATAAACAGTTTCCTGGATCAGGAAAGTCAGGACAGGCTCCAATAGGAGCCTGTTTTTTTTGGTAGGCGTATAATTGTGCTGCACCGCATCAAAGGACGCGAAAGAGCGCCCGTCGAGTCATCTGCAAATGGAGGAAGGGTCGCCATGCCCGAACAGCTGCGACTGATCAAGAAATACCCGAACCGTCGTCTTTACGACACCAAGACCAGCGCGTACATCACCTTGAGCGACGTGAAGGATCTCGTGTTATTGAAAGAAAACTTCAATGTGCTCGATGCCAAGACCGGCGAGGACATCACGCGCAGCATCCTGCTGCAGATCATCCTCGAGGAGGAAGCGGCCGGCATCCCCTTGTTTACCACGGATCTCCTGGCTCAGATGATTCGCTTCTACGGTCACGCCATGCAGGGAATGCTCGGCAAGTATCTGGAAACGAACATCAAGTCCTTCGTCGATTTTCAGAAGAAGCTGCAGGACCAGTCACAACAGCTCTATGGTGAAAACAGCAGCCAGATGCAGAACGACATGTGGTCGCAGTTCATGAACTTCCAGGGCCCGGCGATGCAGACGATGATGGCCACCTACATGGAGCAGAGCAAGAAGATGCTGCACCAGATGCAGGACCAGTTGAAATCCCAGACCCGCACCCTGTTCACCACCATCCCCCTGCCCGGTTTTCCTGCCGATTCCGGCAAGCAACCGCCTGACGCCGAGAAGTAAGAGGTTCTGCCGCGCCTGCCGACCCTGGCTGTTTTCCAGGGCGGAGTTCGCGAGCGTCAGCCGGAGAAGGCCAAACATCGAAAACCCCTCGATGGTTGGTCATGGTTACGCACACTGACCCGAGACCAACAGGCCTGCCGATAGCGTGTGCTACCGACAGGCCGGCTTGCGACTCGTCCTGGCGAGATCCCGTGTGGTCTGGCTAGCGCAAGAGTGCGATAAAGGTCGCCGCGATGATGGCGCTGGTGATGACGCCACTGATATTGGCCCCCAGCGCCTGCGGCAGGATGATGGCTCCGGCGTTGGCGTCGGTGGCAATCTTTTGCACGACCTTGGCAGTCGTCGGGACGCAACTGACCCCGGCAATGCCGATCATCGGATTGTATTTCCCGCCCGTCCAGAAATACAGGATGTAACCGCCGAGGAGGCCGCCGAGAGCGGAGATCGTCAAGGCCAGCATTCCCAGCAGCAACAGTTTCAGGACCGTCGGGTCAAGCAGGGTATTGGCTTCGCAAAGGATCCCCAGCGTCAGTCCGAGAAAGAACGTTGCCGCATAGAGAAATACATCGCCTAGCAGTTTGGTAAAGGGGTCGATGCCGCTTTCGCGAACCGCGACGCCGACGAACAGCGAAAAGAACAAGGGAGCAGCAACCGGAAACAGCAGGCACAGCAGCGTACAGGCGACCACCGCGAAGGTGAGTTTCTGTGCGCGGCTGATCTTCGGTCCGCGATCTGCAGCCATGTTGATGCCGCGGATGTGCTCCGGTACCAGCCACTTGATCAGGTATGGGTAAGCACCATAGGTCAGGCCGAGATAGAGATAGCCAACGACGGTGATCGGCACGAACAGATCCTTGGCCAACACCAGTGAGGTGAACAGCACCATCGGCCCGTCAGCACCGCCGATCGTAGCGACAGCTGCAGCCTGGCCCGGATTAAGGCCCAGCGAGACGGCGATCGGGAAGACGGCGATGGTTCCCAACTCGGCGAACAGCGCGATGAAGATGCTCTGGAAGGGCCGTGCCATCACGTAACCGACATCGAGCAGGACGCCGATGCCCATGAATACCAGACAGGCGATCAGACCGTTGCTGAAGGTCAGGGTGTAGATCGGTTGCAGCCAGTCGATCTGCATGATGTTCATCAGATCGATCGGATCGGAGATCAACGGATCGACGAACAGCGTCCCCATCTTGCCGCCTTCGAGGAACATGACGCCGGCATTGACCGAGGACATGCCCAGCCCCATCGGGATCATTAACAGGGGTTCGAGGACGTTCTTGGAACCCAGATAGATCAGAAAGAAGCCGAGCAGCATCAGGAAGATGCGCCCGAACATGATTTTCGGCTCCGAGGCCGCCAGCGTGGCAATGCCCTGGAACAGATCGAGAAGATGAATGCCTTCCATACGCTTCAGTCCTCGCGCCAGACGACCGGATTTCTTCGTCCGCGCATCGAATTGCAGACGGCAGGAGCACGCCCCTGCCTGTTAGCCGAGATCAAGCGATGGTCACCAGTGGCTGACCGCCCTCGACCGCATCACCTGGCGCGACCAGCACACGCGTCACCTGGCCCGCGCGGCTGGCCATGACAGGCGTCTTCATTTTCATCGCTTCGAGCACCAGCAGCCGATCGCCGGCGGCAACCGTCTGGCCGACCTTGACGTCAACCTCGACTACTACCCCGCCCATGCCGGCAAGCTCGTCGCCGGCGCCAGCCGCAGCAGTGCCTCTGGGTGCCGCCGGGGCTGCGCTGGGGGCACTAGCTGCTGCGGCCACCGGAAGGACAGCGGCGGCAGGGTTGGGCGAGTGCGTGGACTGGCCGGCAGTGAGTTCCAGCACGCTGACGTCGTACTCGCGTCCGTTTACAGTAACCTTGAATTGTCTGGGCATGTCTTGCTCCTTTTATCTGGGGCCTCGGCCCGTAAGCCCCGGCGTATGTGATGAATGTTGGGTGGCACGCGCACCGGCTGCCCAGCCGTGACTGGTTGGTGCAATGTGCAGAATGTGGTGTGGCCCGATGGCGGCAAAGATCGCCGCCGACAGCGCAGCGACATCCTCGTCGGGTACGCCGAGTCCGATCGGGCAGACGGTTCCGATCGGTATGTCGACGGGTTTGGTCTTTTCCATCCGGCCAGTCAAAGAAACCATTACCTTGATCAGCACGGCAACCAGCACCGAGATGACGATGGAAATGCCGTAGACCTGCAGCGCCTTGAAAATGGCGTCAGTCACCATGGGGTGTCTTCCTTCCGTTGCCGATTACATGGGGATGTTGCCGTGCTTCTTCGCCGGCCGGAGTTCTCGTTTGTCGAGGATTTTGCGCAGCGCCAGGGCGACCATCCAGCGCGTATCCTGTGGTTCGATCACGTCCGTGATGTAGAAATTGCCGGCCGAAACGTAGGGTGACGCGAATTCGTCCCGGTACTCCTGCGCCAGTTCTGCGGCCTTGGCCTGGCGATCCTCTGCCTCCGCCAGTTCCTTGCGATAGAGGATCTTGACGGCAGCTTCGGCGCCCATCACGGCGATCTCGGCCGTTGGCCAGGCGAAAACCATGTCTGCTCCCATTTCCTGGCTGCACATCGCGAGATACGAGCCACCGTAAGCCTTGCGCAGGATCACCGTGATTTTCGGTGCGGTGCACGATCCGTAAGCAGAGAGCATCTTCGCGCCATGGCGGATGATGCCGCTGCGTTCCTGCTCGACTCCCGGCAGGAAACCCGGAACATCCACCAGGGTCACCAGCGGGACGTTGAAGATGTTGCAGGTCCGCACAAAGCGGGCCACCTTGTCGGCTGCATTGAGATCGAGTGCGCCAGCCATCACCATTGGCTGGTTGGCGACGATGCCAACCACGACGCCGCTGATGCGGGCGAAGCCGACGACGACGTTGCGGGCAAAACCGGCATGCACCTCCATCAGTTCGCCGTGGTCGACGACGCGGCGAATCACCGCGTACATGTCGAGCGGTTCGGACGGGCTGTCCGGGATGCAGTCGTTGATCGCCGGGTCTTCCATTTCGTCGATCGGCACTTCGAGATGGTGTGGCGGATCCTCGGTGTTGTTGGCCGGCAGGTAGGAAAGCAGTTGTTTGACCAGCGCGATGGCATGCTGATCGTCTTCCGCAATGAAGTGGGCATTGCCGCTGACCGTGGCATGCATCTCGGCGCCGCCGACTTCCGCCATCGTCGTCGCGCGGCCGGTGACTGCCTTGATTACCTCGGGGCCGGTGAGGAACATATGCGCGTTGTTGCGGGTCATGATCACGAAGTCCATCAATGCCGGCGAATAGGCTGCACCACCTGCACACGGACCGCAGATCACCGCGATCTGTGGCACCACCCCGGAAAGCAGCACATTGGCGTAGAACACGTCGCCATAGCCGGAAAGTGCATCGACACCCTCCTGAATGCGGGCACCGCCCGAATCCTTGAAGGCCACCACCGGCACGCCGATCTTGAGGGCGTGCCGCATGATGCGGGTGATCTTTCTGGCCTGCATCTTGCCCAGCGTGCCGGCAACGACGCTGAAATCCTGGCTGAAAGCAGCGACCTGCGTGTTTCCTACGTAACCGCTGCCAGCGATCACGCCGTCAGCGGGCAGGGTCCGCCCGGCCATGCCGAAGGAGGTTGCGCTGTGTTCGGCATGCAGACCGAGTTCCTGGAAAGTACCTTCGGCAAACAGGGTGTCGAGCCGCTCGCGAGCCGACAACAAACCCTTGGCGTGCAGCGCTTCCAACTTTTCTGGGCTGACGTTTTCAGTCAGTTTTGCGCGCCTCGCGCGCAGCTTATCGATCAACTCCGGTCGTATCGTCATCTGGATTCCTAACAGGTGGCTAAGTTGGATTAATTCTCATTCTCGCAGCAGCGAGCTGCTGGCGACCTTCCGGCAGCGTAGTATCCATACTTTTGCGGGTGTTGGCTAGTGCCAGAAAAAAATGTTCGTGCTGGTCGAAGCGCGACCATACTCCAGATCACCGCAAAGGACGGTGTCTGATGACGTACAATAAGGGCAGCAGCCGGGATCTGTTTCCGCCGTTGGCCGGGCGCTTTGCAGAAGAGGTGCCGTCTGAAATAGAAAAGGCCCCGACTAATCGGGGCCTTTTTATTGGGTGCCTGGTGCCCAAGAGAGGAATCGAACCTCCACGGTGTTGCCACCACTAGGACCTGAACCTAGCGCGTCTACCAATTTCGCCACCTGGGCAATTCCAGCGAGAGCCGAATTCTATAGGAACATGAGGAAATGTCAATCATGAACATGTCGGCAATCCGACGCCGCGATCCGTACCTGGAACGTGAACTAAAACACTACGAGCAACCCTTGCCTTCGCGCGAATATATCCTGCAGATTCTCGAGGAGCAGGGCAAACCAGTGGGTTTCGACGAGCTTTGTGCGCTGCTCGACATCCAGACAACCGAGTTCGAGCCGTTTCAGCGCCGCTTGCGGGCGATGGAGCGCGAGGCGCAGTTGTTGCGCAACCGCAAGGCTTCGTACCTCCTGCCGGAACGTGCCAGTCTGATCGCCGGGCGCGTCGAGGGACATCCCGATGGGTATGGCTTCCTGGTGCCGGATGATGGTAGCGATGACCTGGCTCTCGAAGCCCGGCAAATGTCCAAGGTGCTGCATCGCGATCGCGCCCTGGTGCGTGTCGTCGGCACCGACCGCCGTGGACGCCGTGAGGGCGTCATCGTCGAGGTGCTGGAGCGGGCCAATAGCCGGGTCGTTGGTCGCGTCCTGCTGGAACATGGGATCACCGTCGTGGTACCCGAAAACAAACGTATCAACCAGGACATCCTGGTCGCGCCGAACGGGAATATCCGTGCCCGTTCGGGCGAGGTGGTGACGGTCGAGATCATCGAGCAGCCCGGCCGGCATTCGAAGCCGATTGGGCGCATCGTCGAGGTACTCGGCAACTACACCGACCCGGGAATGGAAATCGAGATCGCGCT
>RRZU012813661.1_pt1 | contig 11047 bp, 11 predicted proteins | sample 2165561 | NCBI WGS metagenome assembly RRZU01 (sample SAMN10456909, study PRJNA506462) | wastewater metagenome | isolation source: wastewater sludge | place: USA: Moscow, Idaho | reverse complement strand
CGCCGTCTCCGACCAAGCCGCCGAACATTACGCGCTCGGCCGCATCATCGCCCCCGAAGACGTGGCCGAGGCGGTGGGCTTTCTGGCCTCGCCCCTTGCGGGCGCCATCACCGGCGTGGTGCTGCCCGTCGATTGCGGGCTGACCGCTGGCATCCCGGCGCTTGCCCGCACCTTCAGCCAATCCGACGATTATTGAGGCCGCGATGACCCTGTTTCTGGAAAACACCTGGACGCCCCATCCCTTGTCCGCTGGCACCTGGACCGTCACCCTGATCAACCTGGGCGAGGAGGAGCTGACCGATTTTACCCTGTCGCTGACCACCATCACCCGCATCATGCCCGAGCACCGGCTGGAGGGCGCGCGCCTTGTCCGCCGGGTGGCCAATTTCCACGAATTTGCCCCACCCGAGGGGTTGCACCCCCCCCCGGCGCGCGCTGGCGCTTCTCGGCCGAGGGGCTGAACCGCTCGCCCTTCCACCGCAATGATGCGGCCAAGACAGCATGGGTGACGCTGAAATCGGGGCAGCATCTGCCGGTGCAGGTGGGCGATCTGGTGCAGGGCCACGCGGCCCCGGTGCTGCCGCCGCCGCGCCTGCCCGAGGGCCGCCTGACGTTGCCCTTTGCCAGCATCCCATGGCCCAATCAGATTGCGGGGGAACCCGGCCCGGCCCCGGTGCTGATCCATGCCGAGGGGGCCTCTCGTGCCGATCAGCGGCTGATGCTGTCCATCGACGCGCTGCACGCCCGCCTGTACCCGGCAGCGCGAAAGCTGTTCCAGATCAGTGCTGCCCCCGGCAGCCGCGCGCTGGCTTTCGCCACGGACGCCAACCTTCCGCCTGAAGGCTACCGGCTGGATTTCCCCCCCGATCAGATCACCCTGACCGCCAGCACCGAAGCCGGGCGGCGTTACGGGCTGACCACCTTGGCGCAGATGCTGCACGGGGCCTTTACCGTCCCCGAGATGCGCTTCCCTATGACTGGCCGGATCGAGGGTAACCCGCGCTACGGCTGGCGCGGCAGTCATCTGGATTGCTCGCGCCATTTCTGGACGCAGGAACAGTGCTGCGGGTCATCGACATCCTCGCCTGGTACAAGATGAACATTTTTCATTGGCACCTGACCGATGACGAAGGCTGGCGGGCCGAGATCCTTGCCTATCCCGAACTGACCTCGGTGGGCGCGACGCGCGGCTATGACTGCCCCGGCATGCTGCCCCAGCTGGGCGACGGGCCGGAACCGCGCGGCGGCTTCTATACCCAGGACCAGATGCGCGCCGTGGTCGCCCATGCGGGCGCTTTGGGCATCGAGGTCATGCCCGAAATCGAGACCCCCGGCCATGCCGCCTGCGTGCTGGCAGCACTGCCGTTTCTGGTCGACCCGGACGAGACGCCCGACAGCTATCACCCCGTTCAGGGCTATCCCAACAATTCGTGGAACCCCGGCATCCCCGCCACCTTCGAGGTGCTGGAAACCATCATCGCCGAACTGGCGGCGATCTTCCCCTCGAAGCATTTCCACATCGGCGGGGACGAGGTCGCCAAGAACGCCTGGCTGGAAAGCCCCAAGGCCCGCATCCTGATGCAGCGCGAGGGCCTTTCCGGCACGTTCGAGCTGCAAAGCTGGTTCGCCCGCCGGGTGAAAGCGATCCTCGACCGTCACGGCAAGGTGCTGGTCGGCTGGAACGAGCTGTCCCATGGCGGCGGTATCGACCCTGAAAACACCCTGCTGATGGCCTGGGAACGCCCCGAGGTCGGGATCGAGCTGGCGCGCATGGGCTATGACGTGGTGATGACGCCGGGGCAGGCCTATTACATGGATATGGTGCAGGGGCCGGACTGGCTGGAAAACGGCGCGGGCTGGGCCGGTCCGGTACCGCCCGCGCAAACTTACGGCTACGAAGCGGCGGGCGATTTCCCCGAGGATCTGGCCCAGCATATGCGCGGCATCCAATCCTGCATCTGGTGCGAACACTTCACCACCGTGGACTGGTTCAACGACATGGTCTTCCCGCGCCTGTCCGCCGTGGCGGAAGCGGCGTGGACGCAGAAGGCGGATAAGGACTGGCTGCGTTTCGCGGCACAGGTCCGGCTGCATCCGAAGCTGTGAGGGTGGGTGAGATGCGCATTGCTGTGGATGTGAGGCAAGCCGAACGTGTGACCTTTTCCCCAGCTGCTACGGGCGGACATGGCCTTCCCGTCATGGCGAAGCGGCATGGACCTAGCAGGCCAACAAGGACTAGCTGCGCTTTCCAGCGCAGATCCGACTGCACACGCAGCTGTAGGGGTGAAATGCGCGTTGCTATGAAGGTGAAACCCGCTGAACGCGCGACCTATTCCCCAGCCGCGATGGGACTGACGACAGGGTCTTCCCATGCCCGCCCGCCTTGGCGGCAGCGGCGCGGGGCCAGAAGATGAACAAGGACTGGTTGCGTTGGGCCGCACAGGCCAGACTGCATCCGAAGCTGTAAAGGAAGCCAACATGCGCATTGCAGTGGGCGGGATCCATACCGAGTGCTCGACCTATTCGGCCGCCGTGATGGGGGTTGATGATTTCCGCATCCTGCGCGGCGATGCGCTGACGGCGCATGACTATTTCGCCTTTCTGGGCCGCCATTCCGTGCAGATCGCGCCCCTGCTGCATGCCCGCGCGGTGCCGGGCGGGCCGGTTACGCGTGCGGCCTATCACGCGCTGAAGACTGAATTTTTGCAGCGTCTGGCGGGCTCGCTGCCGGTCGATGGGGTCTATCTGGCCATGCACGGGGCAATGAAGGTCGAAGGCATGTGGGATGCCGAGGCCGACTGGATCGCCAGCACCCGCGCGCTGATCGGCCCGGATATTCCGATTGCGGTCAGCTATGATCTGCACGGCAATGTCTCGCAGGGGGTGATCGACGCCATCGACATTTTCGCCGCCTACCGCACCGCCCCGCATATCGACGTGGCCGAAACGATGGAGGCCGCCTTCGCGATGCTGATCCACGCGTTGGACACCGGCGCACGGCCCGGCGTGGTCCGGGTGCCGGTGCCGCTGCTGCTGCCGGGCGAGAAATCCTCGACCGAGGATGAGCCCGCCCGCAGCCTTTACGCGGCCCTGCCAGGGCTGGAGGGGCCGGGCGTGTGGCGCACCGACCTGATGATCGGCTATGTCTGGGCGGATGAGCCGCGCGCCACCGCCTGCGCCATCGTGACCGGCACCGATCTGGAGGTCGCGCAAGCTGCCGCCGTGCAGATCGCCAGTGATTTCTGGGATGCGCGGGACCGTTTTGCCTTTGGTCCCGTCACCGGCCCGCTGGATCAGATGCTGGACCTCGCGGAAAAGGCCACGACCCGACCCATCACCCTGGCTGATAGCGGCGACAACCCCACCGGCGGCGGCGTGGGTGACCGTACCGATGTGCTGGTGGCGCTGATCGCGCGGCGTTGGCGGGACGTGATCCTCGCCGGTATCGCCGATGCCCCCGCGACCGAGGTCTGCTTTACGACGGGCGAGGGTGCGGATCTGATCCTGCGCATCGGTGCCAGCCTCGATCCCACCAGCCAGCCGATGCAGGTCTGCGCGCGCGTCCTACGGCTGGATGCGGGTGAGACCCCAGCAGACCGGCAAGCGGTGATCCAGATCGGCGGCATCCGCGTGGTGCTGGCGGCGCGGCGGCGCCCCTATCACAACATCGCCGATTTCACCCGGCTGGGGCTGGACCCGGTGCAGGCGCGGCTGGTGGTGGTGAAGTCGGGCTATCTGTCGCCCGAGCTGGCGCCACTGGCCAAGCCGAACCTGATGGCGCTGACCGATGGCGCGGTCAATCAGGACATTCCCCGGCTGGAAAACCTGCACCGCCCGCCCGGCACCTGGCCCTTCGATGCGCTGGCGACCTTTACCCCGCAGGCCGCGCCTTCGGCCCGCTTCAAAGACTGAATGATGCGGCTATGGTTTGATATTCTGCGCCGCCACCGGGTCGTGCGTGCCTCGGCGGCGGCGATCTTTCTGTATGGGGTCGCGGGGGCTGCGACCTCGCCCTATCAATCCGTCATCGGCATTCGCGAATTGGGCCTCAGCGATGGCAGCTATGCCGCCATCGCCTTCGCGGCGTCCATCGCCAATGTGATCATGGCCATCGCGCTTGGGGCGCTGTCGGACCGGTTTCACAGCTATCGCCGCCCGCTGATCTTTGTCGCCAGCTTTGGCATCATCGGTTACGGCGCGATCTGGGCCGCGCCGTCAGCGCTGATTTTCGCACTGGCAACCATCGGGCCGCTGGCGCTGTTCCATGCGACCAATTCGATGCTGTTCGCCAATGTCCGCGCCCATTCCGACCGTTTCACGCCCGAGGAATCCGGCATCGTCAACGCCTTGATGCGGATGTCGATTTCGCTGTCCTGGGTGCTGGTGCCGGGCGCGGTGGGGCTGGCGCTGGCGGGGCGCGACAGCATGATCGGTGCCTATCTGATCGCGGCGAGCCTGGCCGCGGCCTGCCTTGCCACCATCATCTTCTGGCTGGAACCGGACGTGCCCCCGCATCTGGACACCAATCCGAACCGGCATCCCAAGGGCGGCACCGGCACCGCGCGCGTGGCGCCCACGGCCGGGCGCGCCGACCGGCCCGCGCAGTCGCGGCTGCCGGTGTCGGTGCTGGGGGATCTGGGGCAGATCCTGCGGCCACGGCTGATGGCCTCGATCCTTGGGGTGGCGCTGATTTCGCAGGTGCTGCATGTCAATTCGGCGGTGCTGCCGCTGATCACGCTGGGGCAGGCGGGCGGCACGGCCGAGGATGTGGGCTTTGTCGTCGGCATGGTCGCGGGCCTGGAGGTGGTGTTCATGTTCCTGTGGACATGGTCGCTGAAGCGGCTGCACCTGACCACGGCGCTGGCGATTTCGACCGTGATCTATATGGGCTATTGCCTTGGCATCGCCTTCGCGTCCGAACCGTGGCACGTCTATGCGGCCAGTATTCTGGCGGGCGTGGGGGCGGCGGGGATCATCTCGATCCCGATTTCTTATCTGCTGGATCTGATCAGCGACCGGCCGGGCCTGTCGGCCTCACTGATTGCGGTGAATATGTTTCTGGGCGGGGCGATCGGTGCAGGAATTTTTGCGCTTGGCACCAGTTTGCAGGGCTATCCGGCGGCGGCGATCATCAGCGGGATGGCGGGGATATTGGGCGCGGGCCTGCTGATCTATCTGGAAAGGCAAAAGACATGAGTCGGATATTTCTGGAGATCTGCGTGGATGATGCGGCGGGGCTGGACGCCGCGCGGGCAGGCGGCGCCGACCGGATCGAGCTGTGCGCCGCATTGGCGCTTGGCGGGCTGACACCATCGGCGGGGCTGATGGCGCTGGCGGCGCGCACGGGCCTGCCGGTCATGGCGATGATCCGGCCCCGCGCGGGCGATTTCGTCTGGTCGCCCGATGACTGCGCCGCCATGCTGGCCGAGATTGCCGCCGCGCGCGCCGCCGGTCTGGCGGGGGTGGTGATCGGCGCGTCCCTTCCCGATGGCCAGCTGGACGCAGAGGTGCTGGCCGAACAGATCGCCGCCGCGAAAGGCATGGACATCACGCTGCACCGCGCGATTGATCTGACGCCGGACCCCGAACAGGCGATGCGGCTGGTGGCCGGGCTGGGCATCCGCCGGGTGCTGTCATCTGGTGGGGCGCGGACGGCGCATTTGGGGATGGCGCGGCTGCAAGCGATGGCGCGGGCCGCGCCCGATGTGAGGGTCATGCCCGGCGGCGGCATCAGTGCCGCGAATGTCGCCGATTTCGCGGATGCGCTGCCCTTGCGGGACATCCATGCCTCTGCCTCGGCGGTTTTGCCGGAACCCGCCTTGACGCAGGTGGCGGCCTTCGGCTTTCAGCCGCCCGGCGCGCGGGGGACGGATTCCGGGCTGGTCCGGGCATTGCGCGACCGGCTGGATCAGATCGGGATGTCGCGCCCGGCGGGGTGAACTTCTTCGTAGTAATCGCGCAGCGCCAGTTTGCTGGCGGCGGCCTGATCCAGCACCACCGTGGCCTTGCGGTGCATTTGCAGCGCCGAGGCCGGGCAGGCGGCGGTCAGCGGCCCTTCGATCATGGCGCGGGCGGCGCAGGCCTTGCCCTCGCCATGGGCTAGCAGCACGACCTCATCGGCGCGCAGAATGGTGCCGATGCCCATGGTGATCGCCAGACGCGGCACCTGCGCGGGGTCATCGAAGAAGCGGGCATTCGCCTCTCGTGTGGACCGGGTCAGCGTCTTCACCCGCGTCAAGGAGGCGAGGCTGGAGGTCGGTTCGTTGAACCCGATATGCCCATTCGCGCCAAGGCCCAGCAATTGCAGCCCGATATCGCCCGCATCCATGATGGCCTGTTCATAAGCGGCGGCCTCGGCTTCGGGATTGGGCGCATCGCCGCGCGGCAGCTGGGCGGCGCCTGCAGGCATGTTCACATGATCGAACAGCTGCGCGCGCATATAGTGCCAGTAGGATGCGGGATGGTCGGGCGACACGCCGACATATTCATCCAGATTGAAGGATCGGGCCTGGGCAAAGCTGACCTCGCCGCGCTGATAGGCGGCGATCAGCTGGGCATAAACGGCCTCCATCGTACCACCGGTGGCGAGGCCCAGGACGGCGTCGGGCTGGCGTTGCAGCCGGGCGGCGATCAGACCGGCCACGCAATTCACCGCGCTTTCGGCGGTATTGTGGATCAGGACCTTCACAGCGGTTTCCACGCGATGGCGTCGATTTCCACTTTGGCGTCGACCATCAGGCGCGATTGCACGGTGGACCGCGCGGGCGGGTGGTCGATGAAGTGCTTTTCGAATACCGCGTTGAAGCTGGAAAAATCGCGCGGATCATCCAGCCAGCAGGTGACCTTGATCACATCTTCCAGCCCGCAACCGGCCAGGGCCAGCACGGCCTTGATATTCTCGATCACCTGTTCGGTCTGGGCGACGATGCCGCCCGGCACGACCTCGCCCGCCACGGTCGGCACCTGACCCGAGACATGGACATAATCCCCCGCCCGCACCGCCTTGGCGAAGGGACGCTTCTGCCCGCCCGCCTGCGCGTCGGCGGTGTCATAGCGGATAAGGCGAGACTCGGTCATGCTGCGGCATCCTTGCAATTTCTTTTCATGGTCGTCCAATATTAGCGCTATGGCAATCATTTTGGCAGATGTTTATGGAGTTTCGTGTAAATTATTTTCCTGCAAAGGCTGCCAAAGGCTGGACGCGCGAAGCCCGCCATTCCTTGCCCGCGCATCGGGTCTTCCCTCAACCCCACGGGCTGTTTACCACCTGTCCAGACCAGTCAGGGAGAGCGGGACATGGAATGGGACAAGCTGCTGTCGAATGAACGCCTGCACGGCGCGGGCAAGGCCGGCAAGCCGAGCCGTTCGAACTTCGTGCAGGATTATGACCGCGTCATTTTCTCGGCGCCGTTCCGGCGGCTGGCCAACAAGACGCAGGTGCAGCCGCTGTATGAAAACGACCACGTTCACCATCGCCTGATCCACTCGGTTGAGGTCGGCAGCGTCGGGCGCACCCTGGGGATGGAGATCGGGCAATGGCTGGTCGGCGAAGGGCATCTGCCGCGCGGGCGCGAATATGATCTGGCCGATATCGTGCAGGCCGCCTGCGCCGCCCATGACATCGGCAACCCGCCCTTCGGCCATTCGGGCGAGGAGGCCATCGGCGCCTGGTTCAAGGCACATTTCGCCAAGCCGGAAGGGCTGCTGGCCGATCTTGATCCGACCTTGCACCGCGAGTTCGAAAAGTTCGAGGGCAACGCCCAAGGCTTTCGCATCCTCGCCCGGCTGGAAATGTATCGCAACGATGGCGGCATGCGCCTGTCCAAGGCGACGCTGGGCGCATTCACGAAATATCCGCTGACCGCCGCCACCTATCAGGCGCTGAAAACGGCCGGCCCGGCGGTGCTGCCCTACAAGAAATTCGGGATTTTCAACGCCGAGATGGGCCTGTTTGACGAGGTCGCGGCGACGCTGGGCCTGCCGTGCGAAAGCTATGCGGGCAGCGGCTGGTATCGCCGTCACCCGCTGGTCTTCGCGGTCGAGGCCGCCGATGACATCTGCTACCGGATCGTCGATCTGGAGGACGCCTTCACCACGGGCGAACTGCCCTATGAGCAGGTCCGCGACCTGTTGCAGGAAGTGACCGGCACCGCGCCACGCGATCGCGGCGACCGCACCGAGGCCGAGCATATTGAGGTCTTGCGCGCGATGGCCATCGGCGCGGCCATTTACGCCTGTGTCGAGGTGTTCCAGCAGAACTACGCCGCGATCATGGCGGGCCAGCTGTCCGGCGGTTTGATCGAGCGCAGCAAGGTCGGGCCGATCTTCCTGCGCATCGCCGATCTGGCGGTCGACCGCATCTTCACCGCGCGGCGCAAGACCGAGTTGGAGGTCTCGGGCCGCCGGGTGATCGAGAATGTGATGACCGGGATCCTGCCGGTCTATGAGGATCTGGCGCAGAAGGGCTGGGACCGCGACGGGCTGGAACCTTATTCCAAGCAGCTGGTCCGCGCCTTGGGACTGGATCTGCGCGATATCGGCGATGCCGAACAGGCGCTGCACGCGCTTGCCGATTTCACCTCGGGGATGACGGATCGCTATGCCTTGCGGATCTCGCGGATGCTGTCGGGGACCTGAGGGGCGGCCTGCGACCAAGGCCAGCCGCTGCACGCTCGCGGCCGATCAGGGCACCCAGCGGCGCAGCGCGGCGGGTCCATGTCCGGGGCGGCGACGATCCGTCTGCAACGTGTCCACCTTTGCCGTGATCTGATGGTCGCCCGGACCCCAGCGGCGCGCCTGCCGACCCGCCGGGCGGGTCAATCCGTGGGGCGCGGCCTTTTCCGGGATACCCCGGTGGTCAGGTCTTCCGCCGTTCCACCAGCAGCTTGTCGATGCGGCGGCCATCCATGTCGACCACCTCGATCCGCCAGCCGTCGATATCGACATGCTCGCCGACCTTGGGCAGCCGGGCGGCGCGGTGCAGGACCAGACCGGCCACGGTCTCGAAATCGGGGGCATCGTCCAGCCGGATGCCCAGACGCTCCATAAACTCATCCACCGGCATCCACCCCGCCACCAGCATCGAGCCGTCGCTGCGCTCGACCAGCTTCGGCTCGTCGGTTTCGGCATCATCAAAGCCGCCGGTGATGGCGCCCAGAACGTCCATCGGCGTGATGACGCCTTCGAAATGGCCGTATTCGTCATGGACCAGCAGCATCTGGCCGGGGGCCGATTTCAGGCGCTCGATCACCTGAATGGCGGGCATGATGTCCTGGACGATCGGTGCGGGGCGGGCGCGGGCGCGGGCGTCGAACCCTGATGAGGCCGCCTGCAACAGGTCGCTGCTGTGCAGAACGCCAACGATGTCGTCCGGCCCGCCGTCGCGCAGCGGCAGGCGTGACCGCCCCGACCGACGCAACCGCCCAAGGATCTGGGCGCGGCTTTCGCCCGCCTCGGCGATCTCGACTTCGTGGCGGGGCGTCATCAGCCCCCGCGCCGAGCGGTCGGCGATGCGCATCACCCCGGCGATCATCTCGGTCTCGGCCGGTTCCATCACCCCCGCGCCGGCAGCTTCCGAGATGACCAGCCGGATCTCCTCGTCGCTGACGGTGTTGTCGCGCTTGCCCGACTGACCCAGCAGCGCCAGCACCGCCCGGCCCGACCGGTCCAGCAGCCAGACCAGCGGCAGCGCCGCGCGTGACAGGATCTGCATCGCCGGGGCGACGCGGGACGCGATCACCTCGGGGTTGGACAGCGCCACCTGTTTCGGCACCAGCTCGCCCAGGATCAGCGACAGATAGGTGATGGCAAGGACGACCAGCCCCACGCCGATCTCGTCGGCGAAGCGCGCAGGCACCCCCATGCCGGGCAGGGCGGCGGCCAGCCGCGCCCCCAGCGTGGCGCCCGAGAAGGCACCCGCCAGCACCCCCACCAAGGTGATGCCGATCTGGACGGTGGACAGGAAACGGCCCGGCTCCTCGGTCAGGCGCAGGGCCACGGCGGCCCCGTGATCGCCGCGATCGGCGCGCGCCTTCAGCCGCGCCGGGCGGGATGAGACGATGGCCATCTCGGACATGGCCAGCAACCCGTTCACCAGCGTGAGGACAAGAACAATGAGGATCTCAAGATACATATGCAGGTTCCGAAGTTCGTGCGTTCACGAGAAGGCGCCCAGCAGGACAAACAGCGCCGCCTTGAGCATCGCATAGGCGACCGTCGCCGACAGCAGCAGTGCCAGCGCGCCGGTGAGGATGCCAAGGCACGCCCACAGCCCGTCACGCTCCAGCACACCAAGCGCGATCAGGCAGATGGCGAAGGCGGGCAGCATGTTGCCGAAGGGAATCGGCAGGGTGATGACGGCGGCCAAGATCAGCATCAGCGCCCCCAGCACATGTTCGGCGCGGGGGCCGACCAGCCAGCTCCAACGGGGGCGCAGCAGCTTTTCGGCGCGCGTCAGGAACGGTGTGACGCGCTCGATCAGGGCGGCGAAGGTGGCGTGGGGGATGCCGCGCCCGGCGATGATCCGGGGCAGCCAGGGGACGCGGCCCAGCATCATCTGCCAGGTCAGATACAGAAGCGGCAACCCCAACAGCCCCGACAGGCCCGGCGGCGCGGGCAGCACATTTGGCATGGCGAACAGGAAGATCAGCGCCGCACGGGCGCGCCCCTCCATCAGATGCATCAGGTCGGCGATGGTGATTTCGCTGCGCGTGTCATCCTCGGCGATCTCGGCCAGGATCTCGGACAGGCGCTTGCGCGGCGGGTGCCGCTTGCGTCGCGGACTTTCGGGATCATCACCGTTGTCGTGACCTGTCTCGGGGCCATCGGCGGGGGAAGCATGAGGGGTGAGATCGGTGTCCATGATGTTGACGGAACGTTCGCCCAACTTGGCGGCGAAGGCAATACGGCTTGCCGATCACCTTCGCGCGTGATTGCCGGATGTAACAGGCGCACCCAGCCAGGGGCCAGTCTGCGCCGGCTTCATTTCGGCCAAGATAGCCGCCCCAACCCCTCGCAGGCCATTGCAACCGGCGGTGGCCCGGCAAAT
>RRZU010791325.1_pt1 | contig 11048 bp, 7 predicted proteins | sample 2165561 | NCBI WGS metagenome assembly RRZU01 (sample SAMN10456909, study PRJNA506462) | wastewater metagenome | isolation source: wastewater sludge | place: USA: Moscow, Idaho | reverse complement strand
CAAAGTAAAGAAGCCAAAGTGGATCAATGGGCTCCACCAATCGATCAACTGAAAGTTGTTGTCTGGATAGATGGCGAAGAAGTTCCCATTCTGATGAAGCAGGAAATAAAAGAATACTACGATGCCGACGAATATGGAAGCGCCTACCTGCTGACGGTAGATCTCCCTAAGCATTTGCAGAATGACCTCCCTTATCGTGTATTCAAATTAGAACTGACCGACTTGGAGAATGGTGATCGTGGCGAGGGTCTTTATTATATGGAAAAAGAAAACTATATAAAATAGGTATTAAATATCACTTTCCTTTTTTTCGTTAGCATCAGCTTTGCCACCTTGTTTGTATTCACAGGGGGAGACGCCTTTATGACGCTTAAAAGTCCGGTTGAAATATGGCACATTATTAAAACCAACATTATAGCAGATTTCTGAAACCGTCATCCTCTTCTGCCTCAAAAGCTGGCAGGCTAAACCTATACGATACTCGTTCAGATAAGTGACAAAAGTCTTTCCGGTAGCTTTCTTGAAGAATATACAGAAAGAAGCCCGGTTCATGCCTACATACCGTGCCACATCATCGAGCGTAATGTCCCGCTTTGCATTGCAGATAACGTATGTCTGGATCTGATTCATACGCTTCGTTTCTTTGTCAATCCTCTGATATTTACCTACCACGTGCTCACTGCCGCTATCTGCCATTATCAGGATAAGCTTTATCATGGATGCAACCCTTTCAGCTTCACTTTGATTACACATCTCTTCCAGAAGGACAATGATTGCCTCCGACTTTTCCTTATCGAATTTCACCGCATCATACTTCTTCTTCAACTTATCTATATGTCCGCACAGTTCCGGAAAAGTACCGGAACACCTATCGAGGAAATCATTGTCAAACGTCACGGTAATGTTCGCAATCCTGCCCTGCGCATCCGTATCATCGCCCTCAAAATACCAGCAATGTGGAATTTCCGGCGGTATCATAACTACCTCTCCGCCAAGAAAAGGTTCCGTCATGTCGCCTATCAACCTCATGCCGGAACCTACGATCACATACGAAAGCTCCCAGGTAGATTGCTGATGCAAACCTATTTGTTCATCGGGCGCAAGATGAACATTCTCGAAAGTAAAAGAACGTCTTTCAGATTGGGGCATTATACTATAATTTAATATTTTCTATTATTTTCTTCCTTATATAGGGAAATATGCAAATATAAGACAATTCTAATAAACGATAAGATAAATGCGTAAACTAATTGAGGGATAACTTTGCACGCGATATAAAACTGATAATATCAGATATCTGGATAACTTAGGTCCTGCCAGGTTTGCGAAAATATGGCAGGTTATTTTTTAGTGTAAAAATGAATTTAATATCAAAATAATGAATACAACAACTTATTTGGCATCGAAGCCGCGCTATGAAATACTGGACGGACTACGCGGCGTTGCCGCAATGATTGTGGTAGCTTACCACTTGTTTGAAACTTATTCTGCGGGCCCTGTCCATCAGATTTTGAATCATGGTTATCTGGCTGTGGATTTCTTTTTTGTTCTTTCCGGTTTTGTAATAGGATATGCCTATGATGACCGCTGGGACAGGATGTCCATAAAAGATTTCTTTAAGCGACGCCTGGTACGCCTGCATCCTATGGTGATTATGGGCACGTTAATAGGAGCTGTCTTTTTCTATCTAGGCGACTGTTCCGCTTTTCCTCTGATTATGGAAACACCTTGGTGGAAAGTCCTCCTGATGGTTCTGCTCGGTTGCCTGATGATCCCCACACCAGTTTCATGGGACATACGGGGCTGGTGGGAAGTAAACTCCCTGAACGGCCCTACCTGGTCGCTAATGTGGGAGTATATAGCAAACATTCTTTATGCTTTGTTTATCCGCCATTTCTCTAAAATCGCCTTGGGAATCTTTGTTGCCCTGGCAGCGTTGCTGACTATCGACATAGCATTCAATATAGATACTTTTGGTCTGTTAGCCACAAGAGAAGCGGCTGCATATACCTTTATCGGCGGATGGAGCCTTACTCCCGATCAACTCTACATCGGTATATCCCGACTGCCTTATCCTTTCTTCGTGGGGTTACTGCTTTCGCGCGTCAACAAACTGATAAAGATAAAAAGAGGATTTTACTGGTGCTCATTGCTGATAGCTGCCATTTTAGTTATGCCCCGCATCGGCGGTACGGAAGCCATGTGGATGAATGGTGCTTACGAAGCTTTTTGTGTACTTATTATGTTCCCTTTAATAGTAGCGATGGGAGCAGGCAGCAATGTGACGGGAAAACGTTCCGTAGCCATCTGTCAATTTCTCGGAGAGATCTCCTACCCTCTTTATATCACACATTTTCCGCTGATTTATATGCAGATAGCCTGGGCACGGAATCATCCGGACGCACCTTTAGGCATGCATGTTTTGCTTGCAGTTTCCATCTTCATTTTATCCATTGCTATCGCGTATGCTTGCCTTAAACTGTATGACGAACCGGTACGTGAATGGCTGAAAAGGCGTTTTTTGATGAAAAGAAGGTAAAATACCTCTATGCTAAGTAGCATTTTCTTGTAATTTGCAAAATCAGCAATCGGGATTTATAAGTAATGCGGATAGGAAACACCTATCCGCATTATCCAATATCAACTTCCAATAGCTGAAGAATATCTTATGTTGTAACTTCATGTACTTTTTTATGTGGCTATCTTCCTCCCACAGCATGGTATAAATCAATTACTCCTTGTATTTCCTCAAATTTATCTTGAGCCTGCGTTAATTCCGCTTCCAGTAGTCTCTGACGTGCAGTCAATACTTCAAGATAATTAGTGGAAGTATGTTGCATCAGTAATTCGGTTTTGCGCACGGCTTCTTGCAAGGTCATGATTTGTTGATTGACATAATCCATCCGAATGCGGGCAGATTGCCAACGTGTCAAAGCATTGTTTACTTCTTTTCCAGCATCTAACAGGGATTGCTGGAATAGAAGAAGAGCTTCTTCCTGGCGAGCTTTTGCCTGACGCAGGTTAGCTATATTCGTTCCCTTATTGAACAGAGGTTGCATAAGCGAGCCTACCGCACTGAACAACCAACTTCCGGGATTGACTACAACACCGCCGACATTGTTCGTCCATCCGGTAGAGCCGGAAAGAGTAAGGCTCGGATAAAAAGCGGAACGGGCGGCATTGGTAGCATAATATGCTTGTGCCAGATTCCATTCCGCTTGTCTCACATCAGGACGGTTGGCAAGCAGCTGTACGGGAAGTCCTGCAGAAAGTGTGTCGGGAAACTGTTGCTTTTGCAGTGCTCCCCGCATGATGTCATGTGATGTATCGGCCAGTAATGCTGAAAGTACGTTCTCTGTTTCACGTATACTTTTCCGTATGGACACCACAGACGCTTCCAATGCCAAACGGTTCGCTTTGGCCTGAAGTACCGCTGCATCGTTGGATTTTCCAGCCCGTTTCAACGCCTCGATAGAGTGTTCTGTCTCTTTCCAAGTAATCAACGTCTGTTCACTGATGATGAGTTGGCGGTCGAGCATCAGCAACATATAATAACTATTGGCGATTGTGGCTATAAGCTGTGTCTCTACCGCCTGCCTGTAAGCCCGACTTCCTTCGAGAGCGGCAAGCGCCTCTCGTTTGGCATTGGTTACTTTTCCAAACAAATCTATTTCCCAGCTTGCGGAAGCGGCAAGATTATATGTCTTTATCGCTTTCGCTCCCTCTGTACCACTGATACTGCCATCCGGAGTCAGTACTACCGATGGCAGATAAGAAAGTCGTGCATTCATTAACACCGCTTCTGCAGCTTTCACCCGTATATGGGCTACACGCAAATTCGTATTTCGTTCCAACCCTTTCTCAATCAAGGCTTGCAAATTTTTGTCCGAGAATAAATTCCGCCAGCCGAGAGTAGCTATTGAAGCAGTGTCTCTTGTTTCCTCCAAGTCTCGGTATAATCCTTCGGTCTGAACTTCAGGACGGGAATAAGGTTTATATATGGAGCATCCCGTCATCAGACAAACTGCCCATAACAATATGAATGTATAATATGCAAATTTCATCTTCATTCTTTTATCTTAAGGTTCTCCAATTCCGTTTGTATCGCCCAATCCGCATCTTTACATGAAGTCTGTGCAGGTCTGATTTTTTCTTGTAAATACTGAAAGACAATGAAAAGGACGGGAACAAATAGCAGCAGTGCCAATGTTCCTATCAACATACCTCCCACTACACCGGAAGCCAGAGAACGGCAACCGTTTGCACCCACACCATGTGCCATCATCAGAGGCAGCAATCCAAATATCATAGCCATGACCGTCATCAAAATCGGACGTAAACGGTCTTTTGCCGCCACATAAGCAGCTTGTATGAGCGACATGCCCGCTTTTCGGCGTTGTACTGCATATTCAGTTTGCAAAATGGCAGTTTTGGCAAGCAATCCTATCAGCATGATGAGTCCCGTCTGCATATAGATATTATTTTCCAGACCTAAAATCTGAGCAAACAGGAAGCTTCCTAAGAATCCGCACGGAACGGACAAAATGATCGAGAAAGGAATGAGCAAACTCTCGTAAAGCGCACACAATATCAAATATATCAACACCATACAGATGGCAAAGATAATAGCCACATTATTAGTCGTCTGACTTTCCTCGCGGGAAATACCTCCAAACTCGTACGCATAATTAGCCGGAAGCAGCTTCTCTGCTGTTTCCTGTACCGCTTTCAATGCGTCCCCCGAACTGTATCCGGATGCGGGTGTTCCATTGACAGAAATGGAATTATAAAGGTTGAATCGTGACATGTCCTGTGGCCCATAGGTTTTGGTAAGCTGTACGAATTGTGCGAGAGGCGCCATTCCCTCACCCGTTCGAACGTAAATATGGTTCAAGGATTCAGGAGTAACCCGGTATGTCGGATCTGCTTGTATCTGCACACGGTACAATTTGGAGAAACGATTAAAGTTCGACACATAACCTCCTCCGTAATAACCGGAAAGAGTTTCCAGAATCTCAATAGTGGAAATACCTGCTTGTTCGCATTTGGCAGCATCTATATCAACCCAATATTGCGGGTAGTTCGTTTCAAAAGAAGAATATGCCATCTCTATCTCCGGACGTTCATTGAGAGCTGCTACGAAGTTGTCCGCCACTTCCTTGAACTTGTTCAGATCGCCTGAAACCTTGTCTTGCAGATAAAGTTCGAAACCGCTTCCCATCCCGTAGCCCGGTATCATTGGAGGAGTCACGGCAAAAAGTTGCATATCCGGTACACCGGGAGCGAAAGCATAGATACTGTCTATGATTTCCCTTGCCGATTGTCCTTTTCCCTTTCTCTCGTCCCAGTGTTTAAGAGAAAGAAATGACATTCCCATAGATGAACCTGCGCCACTGAAGGAATATCCCACGATGTTGGCGTTATAGTCAATGCCGGATATCCGGTTTATGTTCCGGTTTACTTCTTGCATGATACGCCGGTTTTCAGCCATAGAAGTTCCGGGCTTGGCATTCATACTAATCATTACCGAACCTGTGTCCTCATCGGGAACAAGTCCGGTTTTGGTGGTACGCACCAAAAAGACAAGCAATATCATCGACACCGCCAGCGTTCCCCACATCAGCCATTTACGCTTGACAAGGAACAGAACAGAGCGCATATATCGGGAAGTTATCGCATCGAAAGCCGCATTGAACGCTGTACGGAAACGAGCGGCAAAATTGTTCTTCGTATTCCCTTGCTCATCCTTGTAAGGATGAAGCAGCAAAGCGCACAAGGCAGGTGAAAGGGTAAATGCATTGATCGCTGAAATACCCACAGCTACGGCCATCGTGATGCCGAATTGCTTGTAGAATTCTCCGGATGTACCTCCCATCATGGAAACGGGAATAAACACGGCCATGAATATCAGCGTAGAGGTCAGGATAGCCGATGCGACACTCCGCATAGCATCGTTGGTGGCCATATAGGAAGAACGATAACCTATATCGAAACGTGCTTGTACCGCTTCGACCACGATAATGGCATCATCCACTACCGTACCGATAGCAAGAACCAGTGCAAAGAGCGTGATTAAATTGACAGAAAATCCAACCACTGCCATAAAAGCAAATGTGCCAACAATGGATACCACAATGCCTATCGTCGGAATAAGGGTGGAACGAATGTCATGCAAAAACACATATACCACCAGCACTACCAGTAAGATAGCTTCCAACAATGTTTTCAATACAACCTTGATGGATGCTTTCAGAAAAATGTTCGTGTCGTTCAGAGTTACGAATTCCAGTCCTTTAGGTAAATCCTTGCCGAGCTCGTCCAGTACGGCATCTATTTCATTGATAGTTTCCGAAGCATTGGAGCCGGCCTTTTGGTAAATCATTGCCATAGCAGCCGGATGACCATTCATCTCAGTCGAATAGTTGTAGGCTTCATCGCCCAACTCTACATCTGCCACTTCATTGAGTCGGAGAACCTCACCGCTAGGGAGGGAACGAACGACAAGTTCACCGAACTCTTCCGGAGTGGAATATCGGCCTCGGTATTTCATTGTGTACTGATAAGCGTTATCATGATTTTCCCCAAAGGCTCCCGTAGCAGCTTCAATGTTCTGCCGTTCCAGCATAGCGGTGATGTCCGAAGGGATAAGACCGTATTGCGCCATCTTATCGGGTTTCATCCAGATACGCATACTGTAATTGGAACCGAACAGCATCATATTACCCACACCCCCGATACGCTTGATACGCGGTTCCACGTTTATCTTCATGTAATTGTTCAGGAACTGCAAATCATATTTCCCGGTAGGGTCAAAGAGCGAGAATGTTTTCAGTTCGGCATTCTGTTGCTTCATGGTGGTAACACCGACTTTTGTCACTTCGGCAGGAAGCAAACTCAAGGCAGTGGATACACGGTTCTGTACGTTTACCGCCGCCATATCAGCATTACTTCCCTGCTTGAAATAAACATTTATCATGGCATCACCGTTATTAGAGGCCGTGGAGGTGATATAAGTCATATCTTCCACCCCGTTGATGGACTCCTCCAGAGGAACTACAACCGATTTCTGTACCGTTTCGGCGTTGGCTCCCGGATAGTTGGCAAATACTTGAATAGTAGGCGGTGCAATATCAGGATACTGTTCCACAGGCAGATTCGATAAGGCGATGAATCCCATTAGTACGATCACGACAGATATGACGCCAGAAAAAACTGGGCGGTCTATAAAAAATCTTAGGTTCATAGTTTTTTATTATTTGGAGGGTTCATCTTTTCTTATATCTATCTGAATACCGTCCCGCAGAAGTCCCGTTCCTTCGGTTACAATTACGTCACCTACGGCAAGACCGGATCTGACAATATAATCTTTGCCATCATTGAGTTTTTCCACAGTCAGTTCACAGGAGTGAACACAATCGTCTTCAGCTACCTTATATGCCAGAATCTTATTCTGCAATTCGGTGGTAGCCGTCTGCGGAATGACAATGACAGAATCTTCACGATGCGGAATAATGACATTACCGATTCCCCCACTTAATAATGTACGGTTGGTATTATCAAAAATACTGCGGACGGATACCGTACCGGTCTTCCGGTTGATAATGCCGCTAATGCTCTCTACGTGTCCTTGTCCATCATACAGACTACCGTCATTCAGTTGTAATCTGACCGGAGGCATTTGGCGGATTACTTCATCATGGGATCCGTATTGTCGGAGTAAGGAATGAACCCGCTTCTCGGTTATTGAAAAATAGACATACATCTCTGAATTGTCGGAAACGGAAGTTAACGGAATAGCCATCGAAGCGCTGACCAATGCGCCCTCCCGGTAAGGTAGTGTGCCGACAACTCCATTCGACGGACTTTTTACCTCCGTATAAGACAGGCTGTTCCGTGCATCCTCTTCCAAAGCCTTTGCCTGTTCCAATGTCGCTTCGGCAATGGCAAGGGCATTCTTCGCAGTGGACAGATCGTATTCTGAAACGACTTTTTCCGCAAAAAGCTGTTGCTTGCTGCGATATTCCAGACGAGCCGTCTCCACCTGCGCTTCAGCTGCATGTACATCAGCCATTGTTTTGCGCCATGCTGCACGGTAAGGCACTTGATCTATGACGAACATTACTTCACCTTTCCGAACCGTTTTCCCTTCATACACACGAAGCTCTGTTATTGTACCCGATATTTGTGGGTAGATGTCAATATCCTGCCGCCCTTGTATGGAAGCTGAATAAGACTCGTTTATTTCCACCGCCTTTGCGGCAACAGTCATCACCCGGCACAATGGCAGTGTTTCTTTCACTTCCCTGTTCTTGCACGAAGACAGGCACATTGTACATGCTAAAAGTATAACTCCAATAATTCTTTTCATTCTTTCTTCTCTTTTTTGGCGCAAAGGAAAGAATTACGGAACTGTACCGCAATAAGCAAATGCGTGAAGCGTAGAAAACAGTTTCGGAAACGTAATAAATGGATTACGACATGTGGATAATGAAATATACTCTCTTTTTCATTTCCTGTATTCGATTCACACTCAATTTATATCATTTCGAGAACTATTTATGAAGCTTCGTCTCCACTTTGTTTGGAGGAAGAGGTGAAAGTCACTTATTTTGCAAATAAAAACGGATGGCAAAAACCAAGTTCGACAATATAAAAAATCGCGTGCTACTGGTAGTGATTGTATTTCTTCTCAGTTATCTGCTGACAGCATTGATCGACAAAGAATATACTACGTGGTTTTTCGGCGGCGAACTGTCGTTTGTAGATTATATGATCGATTTCGGCGTGTCGTTGCTGATAAGTTTCGTATTCGTGGAACTATCTGTCTTTTATAGCAGTTGGTCGTTTCGTCTTGTTTCATTTACGGATAAGCCGTATCTACGACTGTTTATCTGTGCTTTCCTGCTACTCTTATTTAACAACCTGACCGTTTGGTGCTTTTCTCTGTTGATAAATATATGTTTTGATGAGGGGCTTGCTTTTTTTCATCAGGGGTTGTACATATTCAGTGTAATGGCGACATTCGTGTCTTATATCTATACTGATGCCCAATATATGGAATCATCCATATTAGCCGAAAGACAGAAAAAGGAGTTGGAAATAACCCTTCTGAAAGAAAAGGAACATGCCGCACAGATGCAATTGGAAGTATTGAAATCGCAAATAGCCCCTCATTTCATGTTCAACAACTTCAGCATTCTTTCTGAATTGATAGTGGAAGACACTGCATTGGCTGAAAAGTTTCTGGACAACTTGTCAAAGGTGTACCGGTACGTCATCCAGAATCTGAAACGAGATACGGTAAGCATCGAAGAAGAAATCGCTTTCCTCCATTCTTATATTTACTTGATAAAAATGCGCTATGAGGACGCTGTCTGCATAGATATAGATGAAACATTGAAGCAAATCGACGGGCAGATACCTCCCGTTTGCCTACAATTATTGGTGGAAAACGCCATTAAGCACAACCGTGCATCGGCTCGACACCCTCTCTCGATACGTGTTTTCCGTGAAGAAAATGATATTGTAGTAGAAAACGACTTACGCCCGATAGCATCCGATTTTGAATCGACGGGGATCGGCAATAAAAATATCATCGGGCGTTATCTCTTACTTTGCAAGAAAAAACCTTTTATCGAACAACGAGAAAATACCTATATTGTCAAACTGCCTATTATAAATAATACTTAATATGAATATCTTAATTCTTGAAGATGAACAGCGAAACTTCAATCGCCTGAGACGTCAATTGGAGGAGATAGATACGACTTTTCATGTGGAAGGACCACTGGCCAATATTCAGGAATCGGTGGAATGGCTACGAACCCATCCGACTCCGGATCTTATACTTGCGGACATACGCCTGTCCGATGGACTAAGTTTTGACGTATTGCGTCAGACGGCCATACCATCCCCAATCATCTTCACCACTGCCTATGATGAATATGCAATCCAAGCTTTTAAATATAACAGCTTCGACTACCTGCTCAAACCCATTAATTCCGAAGAATTGGCTGAAGCCATCAATAAGGTGCGTCGCCGGACTTTGTCCGACACGCATGGAGAAGATATGCGTCGGTTAGTGGAATATATGTACCGCAATAATTACCGTTATCGCGAGCGTTTCCTGTTGCCCTACCGGGATGGGTACATCTCCGTACAAGTGAAAAACATCAGCCATATCGCCTTGAAAGAACGGACGACGCTTATATTCCTGAACGATGGAGCATCCATGAACATATCTTATTCATTGGATGAACTGGAAAGCCAACTCAATCCCGATATTTTTTTCAGGGCAAACAGGCAATATCTTTTGCACATTGACAGCATACGGAATGTAAGCAACTACTTTAACTCCAGATTAAAAATACATATGAAAAAATATCCTGATACAGAGATTATTGTAAGCAGAGAACGAGCTTCTGCTTTGAAAGAGTGGTTGGATAAATAATCATTAATGGTTGTTTTTAATCTGGTATTTGAAAAGTATAGTTGTTCATATTTCCGTTTTTTATCCTTATCTTTATCACATTAATGTGGTGAATAAGTCACTCCATAATGACTTGAATGCTCTAAAAATTAGTAGATCTCAATATATGAAAACAGAATTGGAAAAGTGCTTAGCCGGAGAACCGTTCAATGGCGGTGACAAAGTATTGGCAGATATGACGCTGAATGCTAAAAGATTATTGAAACAACTAAATGAAACGGATTATGCCGATACGGAACAGAGAAAGCGAATTTTTCATGATTTGTTCGGCAAGATGGGAGAACATGTTCACATCGATATTGATTTCCATTGCGAATACGGGAAGCACATTTTCATCGGTGATCAGGTTATCATCAATATGAACTGTACGTTTGTAGACAATAACATCATTGAGATAGGCGACAATGTGTTGATAGCGTCCAATGTACAGATATACACAGCCACCCACTCTACCAAATTGCAAGAAAGAGTCGTGGCGGATTGGGAAGCAGGAGAAGGTATATGCAAAACCTATGCACTCCCCGTAAGAATAAATGATGGAGCGTGGATTGGTGGTGGT
>RRZU010718282.1_pt1 | contig 11051 bp, 10 predicted proteins | sample 2165561 | NCBI WGS metagenome assembly RRZU01 (sample SAMN10456909, study PRJNA506462) | wastewater metagenome | isolation source: wastewater sludge | place: USA: Moscow, Idaho | reverse complement strand
TATTGGTGTAGAGACTGGAGGTTGCCCTCATACAGCGATTCGTGAAGATGCAAGTATGAATTTGGAAGCAGTTGATGAATTAGCAGATCGTTTTCCTGATATCGAATTGATTTTAATCGAAAGTGGAGGAGATAATTTAGCAGCAACGTATAGTCCAGATTTAGCTGATGTGACGATTTTTATTATTGATGTGGCAGAAGGTGAAAAAATTCCAAGAAAAGGTGGGCCTGGTATCCAACGTTCCGATTTATTAATCATCAATAAAATAGATTTAGCGCCACATGTAGGAGCAAGTTTAGAAGTGATGGAAAGCGATACAAAACGCATGAGAAACGGAGCTCCTTTTGTTTTCACAAACCTAAAAACAGAAGAAGGTTTGGATGGTGTTATTGGTTGGATTAAAAAATATGCACTTTTAGAAGAAATCGAAGAACCAAATCTTTTGAGATAAGATGGAATGTAGATTAGATATTGTTGCAGGATACAAGGAAGGTAAATCTTTCGTCAAAAATTTGTACGTCGGTAAACCCTTCCGTGTTGTATCTGTTGGACAACGAAAATTAGATAAGAAATTATATCAAATGACGATGACTTCTTCGCCTGGAATTCTGAATGGCGATGAATATATTCTGAATATTGATGTAGAAGACAATGCAGCACTTCAGTTGCAATCACAATCGTACCAACGATTGTTTAATATGGATGACGAGGCAACTCAAAAGTTAACGATTAATATACACAACAATGCGTCGTTTGCCTATGTGCCGCATCCAGTTGTTCCGCATGAAAACTCTAATTTCAAAAGTAGCGCTGCTATTACAATTGGAGAGAATAGTCAAATTATTATTAGTGAAATTATTACTTGTGGACGCAAACATTCGGGAGAAGTTTTTAAGTTAAAACGTTTTCAGAATTTGACTAAAATCTATCATCAAAACAAATTAGTAGTCAAAGATAATGTCTTAATTCAGCCCGATTTAATTCCGATTAGCAGTATTGGTATTTTAGAAAATTATACACATCAAGGAAGTTTTATTTTCTTTAGTACAAAATCAGAAACGGATAAAGTGGCGTTGGTAGAAACATTATTAGAAACTGCAAAAAAACATACGAATGTAGAAATTGGGATTTCTGTTTTGGATGGAAATGGTTTCGTCATAAGAGCTTTAAGTCAAGGAGGAGAAGCAATGTATAATTATTTCTTGGCTGCCCAAGATTTACTTTGGGAATTATAGAAACAAATAAAAAATCATGGACAAAATTTTAACGAAAGTTCCATTTATAGATCAAGTTCTAAAAGGTTTAGGACAAATCATGTTACAAGAAAATAGTAGTACAGGTTTATTGTTTTTGATTGGTATTTTCTTAGGAAGTATAGAAGGAGGAATTGGCGCAATTGTTTCGACAACAGTTGGGACAATTACAGCAATCTTAATGAAATACGACAAAGAAGAAATCAACGCTGGTTTATATGGATTTAGTGCAGCGTTAGTGGGTGTTGCATTAACAATTATGTTCGACTCTACTTTTCTTATCTGGATTTTGTTGGTGGTTGCTTCTGCATTAGCAGCAATTATTCAACATTTTTTTATCAAACGAAATATTCCAGTTTTTACTTTACCATTCATTCTATTAACATGGTGTTTAATCTACGGAATTCATCATTTTACAACAATAGGGCCTGCAACTGCAGGAAATACTCAAACTTTATTAGAAACAAATGATTTGTTTACATCAACAAATGGTTTCGGAGAAGTAATCTTTCAAGGTGGTCCAATGTCTGGTATCATCTTTTTTATTGCCGTTTTTATTGGTTCACCCGCTGCGGCTTTGTACGGTTTAGCAGCTTCAATTTTTAGTGCAGAAATTTCAAATTTATTTGGAGAACCAGTAGAACAAATTCACATGGGATTATTTGGATTTAATGCTGTTTTAACGGCAATTGTATTTGCTGGAACCAAACGAATAGATGGTTTTTGGGTTTTATTAGGTGTTTTTATCACCGTTTTGATTGATGTTTTATTTGTTAAAACCAATATTTTCGCATCATTTGGAGGAGTTCTTACATTTCCTTTTGTTGTAGGAACTTGGTGCACATTATTTATAAAAAAGAACGCTGATCGATTTTTTGGAATATAATGTAATTTGGCATAAAATTCGAACAATAAAAACAGTTTCATTTTAAAAAAGCATTGCCATGGAAATGATATCAAACTCACAATACAAAGAACTATTTCTAGCCCATCTAAGTCACCAAGTTTTAGGAAATAATGAGGATATACAATTGTATCGATTAGAGTATTATCTGAAAGATATTTTAATGCCCGTTATTCCATATCGAACAACATTCAATTTTATCATGTTTGTGACCAAAGGAAGCATGAAACAATATTTAGAGAACAAAGAATATGAAGTAAACGAAAATGAAATAATTTTTATAAAACAAGGAACAATTACGGCAACAGTAGAAATGTCTGATGATATAGAAGGTTTCTTTTTGGCGTATGAAAATCATATTTTATCTGAATTAGAATTGCCAAAATATAAATCGAGTATTTTCTTGATGTCGCCTTATTTATCACTCGATGCGGTTACTTTTCAAACTATTCATCAATTATTGGTTTTAATGGAACAAGAAATTTTCTTGAATAGCCTTGAGATTAATGAAATAATTGTAGCAATGTTACATGTTGTTTTATTAAAGTTACTCAACATCGATTACAAGGAAATTCCGAGTACAACCACGCGTCCAATGGAACTTTCTCTGCAGTTTAAAGATTTACTTTTTAAACATCATATCGAAGAAAAGAAAGTAACTTTTTATGCAGATAAATTATTTGTAACAGAAAATTATCTCAACAAATGTGTGAAAGATATTACGCAAAAGAAGCCGAAACAATGGATTAACGAAACGGATATTAATTACAGCAAAGCATTATTGCATTCAAGTAAAAGAATTTCTGAAATCGCTTTCGAGCTTAATTTTCAGACCGCTTCACATTTCACACAATTATTCAAAAAAGTTGCAGGTATTACACCGAAAGAATACCGAGAACAAATTTGGAATTCTCAATCTACTAAGAATCCCGTTTTTTAAGAAAAATGATTTAGATGATTATTAGAAAAATCAAGTAATAATATAAAAAAAAGAGTTAATCTAAGATTAACTCTTTTTTTATATTATTTTACTGTTCTACGTTTTGTATTTTCTTCATTATTAAAATTTTCATTTCTTTCCAATTGTTTTGGAGCTTTAGGAGATGTAGCTTCAGGTTCCTCTACATTTTTCTTAGGATTACGCAATTTGTCCAACAAACGTTTTGCTTGCTTAGCTTCTTCAGTTCCGTCATAAGCAGTAATTACAATTTCTAAAGCTTGTTCAAAATCGCTATCTTTTCCAGTTTGTTTGATCGCATAAGCATTTAGTAAAGCAAATTTAGCAACGATAATTTCTGTCGGAAATTTCACAATTGCTTCTTGTACTTTTTTCTTAACTTCATCATATTTTTTATCTTGATACAATGCATAAGCAACTTTGTAAGCTTCTAAAGCTTCTTTTGTTTCAGCTGTAATGTATTCAACTTCTGGATTAAGAATATAACCTGCATAAATAGTATTTGGATATTTTGTTAGAATGATATTTTTGTATTCATCTTCTAATTTTTGATCACGATTTTTATAAATACGATACAATTGATAAGTCGCTTTTAATAACACATCATCAGATTTTGGAGGAGAAGCAACCAACGCTTTCAACTCCTTTCCAGCTAGCTCAGCGTTATTGAAAATATCAAAATATCCAGTCCCTAAAGACAATTGAGTTGTATCTCTCACAACTTTCAAGTCATTCAAAGCTTTTTGAGAAGTTGGAATTTGATCTAAATAATAATCAAGTTCAAAACGTCTTGGATCACCAGCAGCAATTTGCCCTGTCAATTCATTCTGTTTATCCTCAATTGCAGTACTTATTGCATTCGAATTTCTCCAATTATCTTTTAAGGAAATTCCTCCCCAAATACGTTGGAATTCTTGCTGTCCAGTTGATTTTAAATTTTGATTATAGAAATAAAATTTTCCTTTATCAGCATTATTAAAACTCGTCGTGAAACTTGCCGTTTTATTCTCTAACTGAAAAGTTTCCATTTCTTTTTGCTCTTCTATGGCTTGCTTTTCTTCTTTTTTCTTTAATTTTTCGATATAATCTGTAAAGAATTTTGATTGATCTTCTTTTGGAAGTGCAGCAAGTTTTAGAATTGAATCATTTTTCTGAACTAAATAATGTTTCTCCATCAATTTTTTCAAAACATCATTTCGTTTCTGAATACTCGTTTGATCTTCTGGCAAATTATAACTCGTTTGTGCCGAATCATAATAAGCCGAAGCATAAACATAATCGTTTTGCTTGAATTTTATATCACCATAATTTTCGAAAGCACGCCCACGAATATAAGGATCAGACATTGGTTCTTTCAAACTCAATTTTGCATATTCTACAGCATCATCCATTTTGTCCGCTCGGAAAGCCATTTCAGAAATTCCGTAGTATAACTCGTTTTTCTTCGATGCATAAATTCCTTTATTCGCGATGTCTAACAAGTTTTGCTTGTAATTTCCGTAATTATTAATTTTTGGATCAAAATTAGCAGCAATCGCCAATTGCGATTTGATTTCCATATCAAATCCATGCTTCATTTTATAAACTTGCGTGAAAGCTTCACCAGCTTCTTGTTGTTTTCCTAATTTAGAAAAAACTTGTCCTAACGTATAAAATATACGAACGCGTTCATCTTTATTTGTAGAAAAATATTCGGCTTTTTGTAATGGATCAAGTGCTTCTTCGTACTTTTTTTGATCAATCAAAAATTGAGCATACGTTCGCGCAATCATTGTTTTTAATTCTTTGCTTTTATACGGATCGTTTTCATAAAGTTTTTGCAAAGTTTCGGCTCCATCAAAGTAATTTCCACCTTTTATTTCAGCAACCGTCTTATAAACATGCGCTTCTTGAGCATATTTAGAATCTTTGAAATTTTTGACAACATAATTTAAAGCATCAAGCGCTTCAAAGTATTTTTTTTGATAAAATAATGATTTTCCAATCAATAAATAAGCGCGTCCCATCAAAGGATTATTTTCTTTTCCTTTGATTAACATTGAATGTTTTTCGATAGCTTTAGAAGCTTTTGCCTCTACAGCAGCAAATCCTACAGGTTTTTCTACTTTATCTTGATTATTTCGATTTCCACCTCCAATACCAAAATTCGGAACATTTCCTCCACTAAAATCAGTAGAGTCTGAAACAGAAAAATATTCTATTCCAACAGGTAAAATCTTCGAGTAATTTTCTACATAATTTGTTTGCAGTTCTGTGTTCTTTTTTTCTAACTCATCCTCAGCATTGAATACTCCATTAAACCACGATGTCATCTTGTGATATTGTCGGTTTTTGAAACTATTTTTTTGCGTAGAACAGCCGATTAAAAAACTTGCGGCGAAGATACTCAGTACAATCTTTTTCATGATAGCGAATAAAAACAAATCTACAATAAAACGTTCGATTAGAAAAAATCTTGTATCCCTCGAAAAAATAAGATAATTTTATGTGGAATAGAAATAATAGAGAAGCGACTTTTTACGGGATGATTATAAAATGATAGCTAACGTTTTAGCTTTAATGTAATTAGTGATTTGACTAAGAAAAATCATTGCAATTGTTGTTAAATTATTTAGAATATTCGTTTAAATTCGACCAATAATAATGTTTTAAAGGAACAGCATGAAAGCTTTTTTAGCGAAAATTTTTGCAAAATACATTGTCAATAAAGAACAAAAGTGGATAAATCATCCGCTAGAAACACAAGACAAAATTCTAAATGAATTGATTGTTGCTGCAAAAAATACAAAGTTTGGAGTTGATCATCATTTTGAATCAATCAAAAATTATGAAGATTTCAAATCGCAAGTTCCTATCAACGATTACGAAGGTTTGAAACATTATTTTGATGAGGTAATTGAAGGTAAATCTGATATTCTTTGGCCTGGAAAACCTCTTTATTTGGCTAAAACTTCTGGAACAACTTCTGGCGCAAAATATATTCCGCTTACAAAAGAATCTGTTCCATCTCATATAAATTCTGCTCGAAATGCTTTATTGTTTTATATAAATGAAACTAAGAATTCTAATTTTGTTGACGGAAAAATGATTTTTTTACAAGGAAGTCCAATTCTCGAAGATAAAAACGGATTGAAAATTGGTCGACTTTCTGGAATTAGTGCGCATTTTGTTCCAAATTATTTGCAAAAAAATCGTTTGCCGTCTTATGAAACAAATGTGATTGAAGATTGGGAAACGAAAGTGGATAGAGTAGTGGATGAAACGGTGAAAGCTGATATGACGCTGATTTCTGGGATTCCGCCTTGGTTGATTATGTATTTTGAACGATTGATTAAAGTTTCTGGAAAAGAAAACGTTCAGTCGATTTTTAAGAATTTACAATTAATGGTAACAGGAGGTGTAAATTATGAACCTTATCGCGATAAAGTGAATCAATTAATTGGTCGAAAAATAGATTGTATTCAGACTTATCCTGCTTCAGAAGGGTTTATTGCATATCAAGATTCACAAAAAAGTGATGATTTATTGCTTTTATTGAACAATGGAATTTTTTATGAATTTGTACCAGTTGATGAATTTTTTGATGAAAATCCAACCCGAATTTCCTTGAAAGATGTTGAAATTGGAAAAGATTATGTGCTAATTCTCAATACAAATGCAGGTTTGTGGGGATATAATATTGGTGACACAGTTCGTTTTACCTCGATAAAACCTTATAGAATTGTTGTTTCTGGTCGAATCAAACATTATACATCTGCTTTTGGTGAACATGTAATTGGTCATGAAGTGGAACAGGCTTTGCAAAAAACTTTAGAAAAATATCCAGCGAGTGTAAATGAGTTTACAGTTGCGCCTCAAGTCAATCCAACAGAAGGTTTGCCTTATCACGAATGGTTAATAGAATTTGATCAAAAACCAGAAGATATAACAATTTTTAATCAAGAATTGGATACGCAAATGCGTCATCAAAATACATATTATGATGATTTGATTACGGGAAATATTTTGCGTCCTCTTGTTGTTTCTGAGGTTAAAACAGAAGGTTTTCAACATTACATGAAATCGATAGGGAAATTGGGTGGACAAAATAAAGTTCCTCGTTTGTCTAATAATCGCGAAATTGCAGATGAATTTTACAATTTAAACTTAATTACTACAAATTGAACACACACACAACAATAGATAAAATGATTTACAAAACGGTAAAAAGTTCATTGGTAACTTTTTCGCAATTAATGCTTCCATCGCATTCCAATTTTAGTGGAAAAATACATGGTGGATTCATTCTTTCTCTACTCGATCAAATTGCATTCGCATGTGCTTCCAAATACTCTGGAAAGTACTGTGTCACGGCATCTGTGGATAGAGTAGATTTCTTAACGCCAGTAGAAGTAGGAGAATTATTAACCCTAAAAGCATCGGTTAACTATGTCGGAAGAACGTCAATCGTTGTAGGAATTCGAGTAGAAAGTCAAAACATTCAAACAGGCGAAATTAAACATTGTAATTCGTCTTATTTTACGATGATTTGTAAGGAAGAAAATGGAGAAAAAGCTGAAGCTCCAAAATTAATTTTGAAGAATCTGAACGAAGTTCGACGCTTTTATAAAGCTTTGCATCGAATTGAAGAACATACAAAAGCAAAAGAGCAAGTGAAAAATTCGATTGATTATAAATCACAAGATTTAATTGATCATTTATTGGACAATCATTTTGTTAAAATAGAACTAGATTAAAGTTTTTACATCATAAATAAAGGACTCAATTCAGTAAATGGATTGAGTTTTTTTTATATAGTTGATAAATAAGTGTTTGTGATTTATCCTCCTCAAAAAAAAAAGATTATTGAATGGTCATGACTAAATTGAAAATTATTTGATTTTAAGAAAATTAGGCATTGTATTTGTTTTATAAATTTTTAATACCAAAACCAAACTTTTTATTTAATTCATTATTATGAAAACTCTCTTCAAATTTTTATTACTATTGATAGCAAGTACAACTATTTCATTTGCTCAATCTTCTGGTTTAAATAGTCAATTAATACAAACAAATTTTAGTAAAAATAGCTCTAAATCTTCAAATCCTATTAGTTTGGCTGTAGCAGGAAGTGTACTTGTTTTAGCTTTTTGTGCTTTTCGTTTCAGAAAAAAAATTGTCTAAAGCGAAACAAATCATTTTTTCGAAATCAGAAAAACGATTTAATTTTTAAATTTGTAGAATGAAATATTTATTCATTTTACTTGTATTGTTAGTGCTGTTTGTTATTTACAAAAAACTAAAAACAGCTCAAATAGAAAAACCACTTCCGAAAGAAGAAGAACCAAAAATATCGTTTATAGAAATTGGAAAAAATGATGATTTGATTGATGATTCTAATCAACACATTTCAGAATTTCAAGTAAAAATAAATTCGGTAACAAAGAAAAAAAATACATTAGAATTCTTAATTTCTATTCAAAATAACACTGAAAAAACAGTTCGTATAAATATCGTAGAAGCTGATTTTTATTCAAATTCTTCTCAAAAAAAGATCAAAGCAGATGTTACATTTTATGGAGAATTGGCAATGGGAACTAATGATATTTTATTGAAAAATACCATTTTACCCGAATCTCACGTTATTCGAAATATTTATTTCTTCGAAACAGATTTAATTCATTTTAACCAAAATGATTATTTAGAGATCGATATAGAGATTAATGGAGAACATCATCAGTTCAAAAATTATTTTCATCAAACAACTTTCGAATCGATTAAATACATTCAGTAATCCGATTTTTTGATTTGAATTGTAAGGCTTAATTTTGCATTTCAGAATTTAGAGATATGAAACATATACAATTGATGATTGGAAGCTTGATGCTTTTTGGATTAACAGCTTGTCAAACACCAAAAATAGTTACTGAACAACAACAAGTTCAGCAAAAAAGTTTGCAAGTTGATGGTAAAATTTATGCCGCGTTTTTTCAACAACGTGCCGCTGAATATCAAGCCTTAAGCCAGCAAGCTTATAATGTTGCTAAAATGAGATTGGATGAAGCAATTGCGAATAAAGGTGCAAAACCTTTGGCGATTGTAACGGATATTGACGAAACTTTTTTGGATAATTCGTACTATGCCGTAGAAATGGCGCGTCAAGGAAAAACGTGGTCACAAGAAACTTGGGCAAATTGGACGTCGAAAGGAATTGCTACGCCTTTGGCTGGTTCATTAGACTTTTTTCAGTATGCGGCGAGTAGAGGTGTTCAGATTTTTTACGTTACAAATCGATACGAAGTGGAACGTCCTGGAACTTTAGCAAATTTAGAAAAATACAATTATCCAATTCAAAGTGCTCAGAATTTGATTTTGAGAAGCAAAGAAAGCAGTAAAGAAGCACGTCGTCAAAATATTTCGAAAGATTATGACATTGTTTTATTGTTGGGAGATAGTTTGACAGATTTTTCTTCTTTATTTGATAATCATAAATCTGAAAAAGAAAGAGCGGCAGCCGTAGAAACTTTAAAATCTGAATTTGGAAAACGATTTATTGTATTGCCTAATGTTGGATATGGAGATTGGGAATCTGCAATATTTGATTACAAATATGATTTGACTCAAGAGCAAAGAGATTCGATTATATACGAAGCAGCGAGAGAAACTCCTGTGAAATAAAGAATAAATTAACAATGAAAACTGTCTTAATCGGACAGTTTTTTTTGTTTTTCTAAAATTGTAAAAATTAAAATCCAATTAGAAAACTTTTTACATTCATCTCATCTTATTCAATTTCATTAATTTTGAAAAAATGGAAAGTGTATGCAAATTTTAGTAATCGAAGATGATAAGCGAATAAGCGATTTTTTAATCAAAGGATTAGAAGAAAATGGACATTTGGTTACGCTTTGTAAAGATGCCGAAACTGTTTTAGATGAATTTCTTACGATTCAGTTTGATTTGATTATTTGTGACATTATGTTACCAAAAATGGATGGAATTCAGCTTGTACAAACACTTCGTTACAAGAAAATATACACGCCAATTTTGATGTTAAGTGTATTGAATACAGTTCAAGATAAAGTTTCGGCTTTGGATTATGGTGCAGATGATTACATTACAAAACCATTTCATTTCGACGAATTATTATCGCGAATCAAAGCTTTAACGCGTCGTAATCAGTTTCGTTCACAAGAAATTCCTGAAAATAAATTGATTTTTGATGACTTAGAAATCGATTTGGATCAATACAAAGTTTTTGTCAATCAAGAAGAAACAGAGCTTTCTCCTCGTGAATTTAAGTTGTTGAATTATTTAATCGAAAATATAGATAAAACCGTTACTCGTATCCAAATTTTAAATGCTGTTTGGGGAATAACATTCGATAATCACACCAATGTTGTGGATGTTTACATTTCGTATTTGCGTAATAAAATAGAGAAAAATGGTATGAAATATATTCATACAGTAAAAGGCGTTGGTTATATGTTTAAAGCTTAAATTATGAAGTTAAAACATCGATTAGCGCTTTATTCAGTCATTATTTTTAGTATCATTATTTTGATTGTTTCTACAATTATTTATTTTTCTTTTTATACCGAAATGGAGAAAAAAGAGATCAAATCATTGCAGAATAAGACACTTTTGGCTTCTATTTATTATTTAGAAAAGGACGAATTACCTGTTTTAGAACATAATAATATCAAAAATCAATTAGAGAAGACGATTTCCCGAAAAAATATTTTAATTGTTGATCATAACAACAAAAAATACAATGGAAATATGTCGTCTAATAAAGATATTTCAACCAATTTTATAGAAAATATTCGTGCCAATAAATCAGATTTTTTTACAAGTAAAGATTTCTTTTATAACGGAATTTTTTATCGTGATAATGAAGGTGATTTTGTTGTAATCACGCGTGAATCTAAACAAGAATTTAACGAACAAATGCAAT
>RRZU010302794.1_pt1 | contig 11052 bp, 11 predicted proteins | sample 2165561 | NCBI WGS metagenome assembly RRZU01 (sample SAMN10456909, study PRJNA506462) | wastewater metagenome | isolation source: wastewater sludge | place: USA: Moscow, Idaho | reverse complement strand
TTGTCGGGCGCTTCTTCAAGGTCATCGACGTCGTCCCGGTCGAGGGCCGGCAGTGACGCCGGGAGGATGATCGCGGTTTGGCCGCCACGCTGCAGGACCTCCAGTTCCCGCAGTCGGCTTTCCAGCCGCTCACGCCGGCGGCGCAGGGATTGGTAGATGGCCTCGGGCGAGGACGCCAGGCGTCGCTGCAGGATGGTCAGGGCGAAACCGACGGTGCCGGCGCGCTTGTCGTTTTCCAGCGCTTCGGCGCGGTTGAATTCGTTGCGCACGTAGTCGGTGACCGCCCGGTAGAGCGCGGCTTCGGCATCCGAGAGTCTGTAGGGCACGGTGTAGGCGATTCGCTCGGGGAACAGCGGCGTGCCGTCGAACTTGCGCAGGCTCTCCTTGACCATCCTGCGCATCAGGTCCGACACGTCGGCGGTGTGCACGCCATCGCGGTAACGTCCCTCGAAACGGTCGCCGTCGAGCAGTGCCATGAACAACTGGAAATCGGCTTCCTTGCCGTTGTGCGGCGTTGCCGACATCAGCAGGAAGTGACGGGTAAGCGTCGACAGCAGTTGGCCAAGGCGATAACGCTTGGTGTACTTGGTCTCGCTGCCGAACACGGTGGCCGACATCTTGTGCGCTTCGTCGCAGACCACCAGATCCCAACGGCAATCGGGCACTTGCAGCTTCTGCTGCACGTCCTCATTGCGCGAGAGCTTGTCGAGGCGGGCAATGCACAGCTTGGTTTCGAGGAACCAGTTGCCGGTGCGCGCGGCTTCGAGCTTGTCGTTGGAGAGGATCTCGAAGGGCAGATGAAACCGGCGATAGAGTTCGTCCTGCCACTGTTCGGCCAGGCTGCCGGGGCAGACGATCAGGCAGCGCTGCAGGTCGCCGCGCGCGACCAGTTCCTTGATCAACAGGCCCGCCATGATTGTCTTGCCGGCGCCGGGGTCGTCCGCCAGGAGGAAGCGCAACGGCTGGCGAGGCAGCATGGTTTCGTAGACGGCGGTGATCTGGTGCGGCAGCGGGTCGACGATCAAGGTGTGCACCGCCAGCACCGGGTCGAAGAGATGCGCGAGGCGAATGCGCTGGGCCTCGGAAACCAGGCGGAAGAGCGCGCCGTCGCCGTCGAAGCTCCAGGGCCTGCCCTGTTCGACCAGTTCCAGTCGGGCCTCGTCGTGACGGTAGAGCAGCTCGTTGGCCACCTTGCCGGAGGCGGTCTTGTAGGTCATCTCCAGCGCCTCGGAGCCAAACCACTGGACGCTGACCACGATCACGAGGGCGTCAGGGACGATGCCGCGGATCGCCGCGTTGGTTTGCAGTTGTTCGAGTTTCATCGCCGATCGGAGTTTGTCGTTGTTATTCGCGTCCCGCAGTTGGCTATTGTCCATCAGCACAGTGGGATTCGCACGGAATTTTGAATGGTGCACAGGTTCTGCAACTGAACTTCTTGCGATGCCCAAAAATCTTCGCGCCGCGGAAATCTCTTCGGCATCAGCCGACGAGCGCGAGTGTCTAAACTTCAGGATCTTGTAGAGATATCTGCGAATTTCAGCTGCAATTCGCGGGCAGGCGCAGGCGGTCGAGTCGCAGGCGCTGGCGTTCATCGAAGAGGCGCCGGGCGGCCAGGCTCACCGCCACCATGGTGCCGAAGCCGGTGCCGCCGGCGATCAGGAACATCACCAGAATCTGGTACTTGACGGCTTCCACTGGCGGCGTGCCGGCCAGGATCTGGCCAGTCATCATCCCCGGCAGGCTGACGATGCCGGCGGCGGACATGGCGTTGATGATCGGGATCATGCCGACTCGCATCGCTTCGCGGCGGCTGTCGGAAATCGCCCGCTGCCAGTCCTGACCCAGCGCCAGCCTGGCCTCGATGATCGGGCGCCTTTGCGCGGCGTCCTGGGTCAGCCGGTCGAGTCCCAGCGAGATGCCGTTCATGGTATTGCCGAGCACCATGCCGAGCAGCGGGATCGCGTATTGCGGCGCATACCAGGGGTCGGTGCCGATCACCAGGAGCAGCGCCAGCAGCGTCACCGTGAATGACGAGACGAACATCGACAGGGTGCCGACGCCGAATCCCCAGCCGCCGACAAAGCGGCGTTTTTGCCGGACCATCACCTCGCGCCCGGCAACCACCAGCATTACCGTCGCCAGCAAGGCCACCCAGATCGCTTGCGTACTCTCGAAAAGTACCTTGAGCACCAGGCCGATCAGAAACAACTGCACGGTGCTGCGCACAGCCGAGATCAGCAGTTGACGTTCGACGCCGATCTGCATGCGCAGCGACAGACCGGCGAGGGCCAGGATCAGGAGCGCAGCGATCGTGAGATCGAATGGCGAAAGTGCGATCACGTTCATCGCCGCTCCCTCTCGTGCAGCCTGCCCTTGTCGAGGAGGTAGTTGCGTTGCGCGACGCGCTCGATCTGGCCGGCGTCGTGGCTGACCCAGAGCAGAGCCGCCTGTCGCTGCTGGCGATAATCGTCGAGCAAGGCTTCGACGCGGCGGGTACTGTCCTGGTCGAGATTACCGGTCGGTTCGTCGAGCAGCAATGCGGCCGGCGCCTGCATCAGCGTCCGCAACAAGGCCAGCCGCTGCCTTTCACCGGTCGAACAGCGGGCGACTTCCCAGTCCATCGCGGCAGCGGGCAGGCCGAGCCGTTCCATCCACGCCGCATCGACAGCGTGCTCGAAGTGGTCACGAACCCGATCCGACCACCACTGACTCTCGGCCACCAGCAAGGCCACCGAACGCCGCCACGCGGGTGCCGGCAAGCTCGCACAACTGGCGTCATCGAGCTGCACCTCGCCACGATGCGGGTCGAGGTCGGCGATGGCGCGCAACAACAGCGTCTTGCCACTGCCGGAAGCGCCCTCGATACAGACGCACTCGCCGGCGCCGATCGCGAGTTCGATCGGACCGACATGGCGAGTGACGAGTTGTTGAATGCGCAAGCAGGGCATACCTGGTCCAAAATCTGAAGCGTGATTGCAGCGACGACCGCTCTTCGACAGGCTGGGAGTCGCAGCCAGGCCGACCGACCGCGATCCAATCCGTCTGCGCCAGGGATCATTGTATGGGTTTCGAGTGTGGACGCATCGAGAGATCGAGAGCAAGCCCCTTGAGTCGCCCGTTGCCCTGTGGTATATATCAGATATATGCAATGATACAGGAGGCCACATGCCAACAGCCAAGCTGTTTCTCAACGGCCGCAGCCAGGCCGTGCGCCTACCCAAAGCGTTTCGCTTCGACGGTGTCAGCGAAGTGTTCATTGAGCGTGACGGAGAACGGATCATTCTCAGCCCCGGCAAGCGCCCATCGATCGAAAGACTGATCGCTGCGCTCGACGAATTCGAGTCCTTTCCCGAGCGCGAGCAGCCAAGCGTGGCCGAAGCTCGCGATACGTGGTAAGCCGCCATGCGCTACATGCTCGATACCAATATCTGCATCTACGCGATCAAGAACCGACCGGCATCGGTGCTGGCGGCGCTACGCGCCAAGCAGTCAGGCGGCATCGGCATCTCCAGCATCAGCGTGGCAGAACTGTACTTCGGGGCGGAAAAGAGCGGCTCGCCGAGGAACTTGCAGGCCCTGCAGCACTTTCTCGAACCCCTCGAAATTGCCGACTTCGATCTGGCCGCCGCTCAGGCCTATGGTAAGTTGCGCCATACCCTGGAAGGTACCGGAATACCGATCGGCCCCCTAGATACCCAGATCGCCGCCCATGCACTTGTTCTCGGTGTGTGCCTGGTGACCAACAACACCCGCGAATTCGAACGCGTCCCCGGCCTACAACTGGAAAAATGGGCTGAATAGTTTGTAGGGTTGAACGTCGGCATGCGGTTCTGCCGTACCCATCGCTTACGATCGCTAAAGCCAGTAAGCCTGGATCGATACCGGTCAGCGCCTTTCCGCCGCTTGCCGTGACGCCGGAGGGAGTCGACGCCGCCGGGCATGCAGGATCCGACCAGTCCATCGACGCGGTCACAGGGCGCTTGCCGCGCCCTGCGACCGCAGTCGCTGCAGACTACAGGATCGCTGTGCGCGCTGCCGTCGGAGCGGCCGATCCACTGGGTTCGTAAACCACGTGCGGACGGCCGACGAGCAGTGGATCGATCGGTCCGATGGCGTTGACGTCCTTGCCGGTGTAGTTCATCTTGTGCAGGACGTAACGCATGGCGTTCAGACGCGCACGCTTCTTGCAGTCGGACTTGATCACTGTCCACGGCGTTTCGGCGGTGTCGGTGTGGAAGAACATCGCCTCCTTGGCCTTGGTGTAGTCGTCCCACTTGTCGAGCGAGGCCAGGTCGATCGGCGACAGCTTCCACTGCTTGAGCGGGTGTACCTCGCGTTCCTTGAAGCGGCGGCGCTGTTCCTTGCGGCTGACCGAGAACCAGAACTTGATCAGGTGGATGCCGCTGCGCACCAGCGTACGTTCGACTTCCGGCGTCTGGCGCATGAACTCCTGATACTCCACATCGGTGCAGAAGCCCATCACGCGCTCGACACCGGCACGGTTGTACCAGGAGCGGTCGCAGAAAATGATTTCGCCGGCCGTCGGCAGGTGCTTCACGTAGCGCTGGAAGTACCACTGGCCACGTTCCAGTTCGCTCGGTTTCTCCAGCGCGACCACGCGACCACCGCGTGGGTTGAGGTTCTCGGTAAAGCGCTTGATCGCGCCACCCTTGCCGGCAGCATCGCGACCTTCAAAAATGATGACCACCCGTTGTCCGGTTTCCTTGATCCAGTTCTGCATCTTCAGCAGTTCCACCTGCAGACGATACTTCTGCTTCTCGTACGCCTTGCGCGACATCAGGTTGCGGTAGGGATAGGAATTGGTGTCGCGCCAGCTCGTCGCCAGTTCGTCGTCGGGGCTGGTTTCGACCTTGGCCGCCGGCGGTTCCTCCTTGCTGAGCAGGGCCTTGCGCAGCGCTTGCGCATCATCGGGCGATGCACCGGTCATGATCGCTTCCAGCGTCTTGGCGAGCGAAGCCGTATCACCTACGGAAACATGCGCAATGATGTCATTCAGCGCAACCTTCTTCTGCTCTATGGCCGCTGAGGCAGCCTCGGCAACGTCAAAGGCTTCCATGCCAGCGGGTGTACGCGCCGGCGCAATATCGCCGGCCGACGCCTTGCGTGGTGCGGCGCGCGTCGACGCAGCAGCACGTGTTCTGGGGGCTCGTGTTGCCGACTTGGCGGCCGCAGCCTCGGTATTTCCGGCGGCTCCGGCCGGGTTCTCGGCGCCTGCTGCGGGCGGCGGAGTTCTCTTGTCCATCTGTCTCTCTCCAAGGGGTATGTTCTGTCGCAAAATAATGAAGCCAGGCCGCTGATCGGCTGGACTTGTGATGATAGCGCCGATATGTCCGGCACTTCAATCACTTGAATGCCATTGACCGCAACTTTTCTGCACTATTGGTCTTTTCCGTCGCTTCCCCTGCAAAAGTTCTCCTGGCAATCGCTCTGTGAGATTATCGACGTCGATGTCAGCCTGCGAAGGCGGATGCAGGACCATCGATGCGGTAGAATCTGCCATACTCCTTAGGATGGCTTGCCGCGAAAGGCTGCTGATGCATAAATATAAGGTTTTACCTGCGGTGCTGCTGCTGATGTGCAATACGGTGATGGCGAAGCCCCTGCCGGATGATCCCCTCGAGCGCCGCTGCTGGTTGCAACATACTTCCGAGCGAACTGCGTTGAATCTGTTTGCCGAGTCCACGCCAGTGACCTTCTCGAACCTGGAAGACGGATTTCAGGTTCGCACGCCATTCTGGGTGGAATTCGGCATCCGCGGTATGGGAGTGATACCCGCCGGCCACAAAAGGGACAAAAGCGGTCATCACCACTTGTTGATTGATACACCTTTGCCCTCGTCGATCACCGACCCCATACCCTTCTCCGACAAATATCGGCATTTCGGCAAGGGACAGACCGCCACCATTCTCGATCTTCCTCCCGGACCGCACACCCTGCGCCTGCTATTTGCCGATTACGATCACCGACCGTACTACGTCTTCAGCCGGAAAATCACCGTCAACGTCATCGCCAACCGCAAGGAATCCGCACCGCCCAGGATCAATTCGGAACGGTTCAACGAAACCTGCCAGAAATGGTATCAGGATGAAGTTTCGACACCACCGAGCGAGTCCAGGCTGGTTTATGTCAAGAATATTCGCGATGGCGAAAGCGTCGATAGTCCGTTTCTGGTCAAGCTTGGCGTCATCGGCCCGGGCGTGGCGCCGGAAAAAACCTCGATCCCGGACACCGGGTATTTTGTGTTGAATATCCGGAAAAATCGGTCTTCCGTGACGCGCGTGCGCTTGAGCGATGGCCAGACTGAAACGATCCTGGATCTGACTCCTGGCGAATATGACCTGGAGGTTTCGTTCCTGGCTGGCGATGGGCAGGTGTTATTGAAAAACCAGCTCACGTTGACCGTGGTAACGCAAGTTCAGTCGCCACGCAAGTGACTTCGATTGCCTTGACGCTCTTTCAGGAGAATCCAGGGCAAGCGCATTACGGTGTATTGACGTCTATGGATCCGGTCAAACAACAGTTCGGATTGGTATTGTTGGAACGAATCTCGAAGTAGTAGTCGGAATCTTCGTCCAGCCCCGACCAGACCGCTGCATCTGGCGTGCCCACGTTGAGGGTCTTCGTACCCTCATTGGCATCCCACCATACGCTGCGATGACGGAATAAGGTCATAAAGAACTGGCTGCCCGACCCGCAACTTGCCGGTCTGTCCCATTGAATATTGGTGCTGATCGAAATCTGTGTTTCGCCCGTGTTCAAGTGCATGAAGCCACTGGGTGGGCTCCTGAGGAAGGGGTCAGAACTGCCGCAAAGGAAATTGATGCTGGCGGTGCGAATCAGCCGACGCATGATCATCGGACCCGACGAACCTGCCGTCCGCGCTGCGCCTGCCTTACCAGCAGCACCCTGCTGGATGGTATGCGCCAACTCATGCGCCAACAGATTCTGTCCGTCGGACGAAGCGGCCTGGAAATATGGATCGCCGATGACGATATGCCGTCCCAGCGTAAATGCCTCGGCTTGCAGGGGAGCAGCCAGCGCCTGCGCCTGTGGCCCGGTATGAATCCGCACCTGCGAAAGATCGGCGCCCAGGCCCGGTTCAAAACGAGCACGCAGTTCAGGACTGAGGGGCTTGCCGTTCAAGCCGATCTCGGAGTCACCGGCCCGGATTCGTGGATCCTCCTTTGCCACCGAATCTGCTTTGTCGGTCGCCGAGGCAGAGGCAGGCAAGCCCGTCGCGACCTTTGCCGCCATCCGGTCGGCTTCCTGCTCATGGAAGCCCCCAGGCTCGCTGATGTTGATCTGGGCCAGATTCGTCGCGCAGCGCGGACAACTGCCGCCGCAGGCGCATCTCGACGTCGCTGGCGACAAGGGTATGGCCGACGCTGGCGGAGTGGTCCTTCCGCGCTGTGCCTGCGCCAACCTGGAGATGCTGGTTCTTTCAATCAATCGCATGTTCTGCTCCCATCGGGGCTAACGGTCATGACTTTCATGATCGGGGGTGCCAAGAAAAGTGATGACCGTTTCCCTCTCCCCCGACGCCTCCCCCGCAAGTGGGGAGGGGAGATTCGTGGGTCGCTGGCGCGACTTTTACATTACACCGCTCGATGGCCGTCTATGTTCGGACGACCCGGCAATCCGTTCGGGAAAACTCGCGCGCAGCCCGCAGTAGTCCCTGCGCTCGCTCGCTCATGGCCTTCTTCTGAATGGCTTGCCGAGCGATGGATTCATCGGCATGACCGGGGTCGAAAGCGCTGACCAGAAACTGCACCTCTGCGAAGTAAGCCGGAGTCATCGAGTCGAGCAGATCCTCTTCGGCGACCAGCGTCATCGGTCGTGTCTGACTCGGAACCAGACGTTTGACCGACAAGATGTCTTCCAGCCGGTAAACATACCAGAGAGAATCGGCATGGCGGCGAATGATATAGTCCCCGATCCTGCATTCGATGCATCCTTCCGGAAAAGCCAGGTCCATGGAGGTCACGGCAGGCAGCTCATCGCTCAGGAACATCCTGCGCAACTGATGATTTCGCTCATGTTGCTGCGAACCTTGTAGAGCGGGCGTCCTGCGGCCGTGGTGCCCGGGTTGTCGTCGGCATCGAGGGCGCGGTCTCTGGACGCAGGCCGAAAGCTAGGGCCAGTGCCGGGGCCGTGGATTGGACGCGGTCCGTTCTTGCTGAGGACATCGCTGGGGTCGTTACCCATGGCATCCATCCGGCCACCGACGATATGAAAATCTCGCCAGGTCGGATTGATGATGGTACCCAGATCGTCCTCGGTACGGATGTCGTACTGCCAAAGCCAGAATTTCACTTGACCGGCCTTGCAATTGCCCACCGGGCAAACCGGGTTGATGAAATTCGCCGCCATTTCGGTATATACGGCAGACGGTGGCGAAGTAAATCGATAGGTGCGTAGCGCCAGGCCGGCACAATTGTAGGTATGCCGGTCAATGGACGCATTGTATCCGGGGTAGCTGCTGCAAGGGGTGCCCGGAGATCGCATGATCTGTCTCGACAAGCGACCGTCGGATTGCTGCACCACATGGGTGAGTTCATGAGCGAGCAGGTGCTGCCCTGCGTGCGAAGATGGCTGGTACTGGGACTGGGCAAAAAAGATGTCGCTGCCGACGGTGAAAGCACGTGCATGGACTTGCTGCGCGAGGCTGCCCGCCTGCTCGTCGCGGTGCAAGCGAACCGCGGAAAAATCCCGGCCAAAGCGACTTTCCATGAACGCGCGCGTCGCTGTCGGCAGGCGCTCGCCACCGCTGTGGACAGCCTGCTGGAGGGTTCGCTCATATTGAGGCGTCACGGCATCGGCTTCTGCGGTGGCGCTGCGTTGCAGGTTCTCGGGTTCGGCAACTTCGGGCTGTTCGGAATCGGACGTGCCTTCGGCTGGGAGAACGCTGTCCAATACTTCGTCCGGTTCAAGCACCTTGCGGGAGAGCTTCAAGTGCATGCCTGGGGAAATTGCGTGCACCGGATCATCCTGGCGGCCGCTCATCACCGAATCCGCAACACGATCTGCTTCCCGTTCATAGTGATCGTCCGGAGCACCTATTTTTAGGCTGGACTTGGCCTGACAGCGCGGACAAGATCCCCCGCAGGCACAGGTCGACGCGCTCTGGCGCATGACCATGGCTGCTCGCGGTAGCGTCGCTACCGGTCCTGTCGGGGAAAACCACGCGGCGCCTGGGGAGGACGGCTTCTTGTGCATTGACGTCAACATGGCTGGCTACCTCAATGTGTATCACCTTTGAACAGGACGCAGCCGCAGCTTCTCCAGTTCGCTCGGCTGCAACCGCGTTTCACTGACCTTCACCTCGCCGCTCGCCAGCGTGAACGCTTGCGCCGCGGCCGGCACGAGCTTGCCGCTGGCGCTGCCGACCTGCAAGGTCAGCTTGCGCCCGGCACCGATGGCGTCGACCTGCGCCGGCTGCAGAATGAACGCGTAGTAGCCGGAGTCGTCGGTCTCCACCGACGCTACGCCCACCACCGGGGCGCCTTTCTCGTCGACCAGCGTCACCGTCACATGCGCAGTCGCCCTCGCCGACTCGTCGGTGATGCGGCCCTGCAGCAGGGTCTCGCTCTTGGTGAGCGGCGGCACGCGGATGTTGGCGATCTCGGTCTCGATCTCGAGTGCAGCGGCACGGCGCAGGATCGCGTCGCTGCTGTTCAGGTAGTGCGCCACACGCGGATCGTCGCCCGCCAGTTCGCTGAGGCGGCGCGCCTCGGCGACGGCGAGCAGGCGGGCAGCGAGTTGCACGTCGCGGACCATGCTCAACAGTTCGCTGCGCTGTTCCTGCAGCGTCTCGAAGAGGCCTGCGAGGTCGCTTTTGTAACTGTTCTGTCCGGTGTTCAATATCAGGGCCATGGTGTCACCCGTGTGGTTTGAAGAGGATCGCGGCAACGATGCTGCGGCTCGCGCACAGACTGCCGGGGTTGAGGATCTGGTTGCCGACCTTGACCTCGGCCATCGCCGGGTTCATGTCGTTGGCGACGATGCAGTGGTCTCCCTGGTTGAAGCTGGTATTGTTGAGACGAACCCCCAGGGACAGCAGCGACAGCAGTGTCTCGGCGCCGCGCTCGCCGAGACGATTGCCGGTAGCGCGCAGGGTGTTGCCGTAGAGCAGGGCGTTGGCGATCAGGTTGCCACTGCGCAGACTGAATGACTGGTTGTCCTGGTACGCGAGGTCATCGAGCGTTGCCAGCAGCTGACAGCTCGCGCTGGTATTGCTCTGCCCGGTACGCGACTGGTTGTCGTTGAACATCAGCTTGCCTGCCGGGAAGAGCTGCTCCACTGCCGCTGCCCGTTGCGGCAGCAGCATCGCGGGGGCGGCGTGCGATGCAGCCGCGCGCAGAGACGCCGCCCGCGCGTCGATGGCGGCGCTCTCGCTGACCGGCGCGGCCGCGTCCTTCTCGGGAACGATCTGCGGCCTCGCCTCGGCCGTCTGCAGCGTGCTGGCGCGCTGCAGACGCATCCCTGCCGCGGCCTGGTTGACACCGCCGAGGTCGTAGATGAAGACCGTGCCGGCCATGCGCTCCTGTACGGAGAGTCCCGACAGCTCGCTGGAAAAGACGTTGTCGGTGCACTGCAGCGGACCGAAAGCAATCGCATAGAGCGCCAGCCCGACCGGTTGGTCGACCAGGTTCTCGTGGATGCGCGCTGCCGGCCGCGAGTTGAAAGTCTCGCCTTGGGCAAGGGCACGTGCGTCGAGCAGATTGAAGTTGGCAACGAGATTCAACACGATGCCACCGCGCCGGCCGGCGATCAGATCCTCGCTGCTCACGTCCGGGGTCAGCGGTCCATTATCGACCAGGCGATTGTGCGCGATCTCCACGTCCTCGCCATAGGCGACGAAGATGCCGCAAACGGGATTGGCGCCGCTGACGCCATTGCGCTCGATGTCGTTGTCGACGATGGCCAGCGCTTCGCACATGCCGAGCGAGATGCCGCCCAGTCCCTGCGACGCCGCGGTGAGGCGCAGCGCGTTGTCGAAGGGGTTCTGCAGACAGCCACTGATATGGTTAC
>RRZU012735070.1_pt1 | contig 11053 bp, 15 predicted proteins | sample 2165561 | NCBI WGS metagenome assembly RRZU01 (sample SAMN10456909, study PRJNA506462) | wastewater metagenome | isolation source: wastewater sludge | place: USA: Moscow, Idaho | reverse complement strand
GCATCAGAACGGTTTTGAGGGCCGTCACCGCGCCACCCAGAGCCGCAACCGCGGCTACACCGCGTACAGCCAGCACCGTGACGATTGCTTCGCCGAGTACGCGCAGCACGGTCATGATTTCTTCACCGTGACTGGCGATGTTGACCAAGCCATCGGCCAGGCTCTGCAAGGCTGGCAACGCCGCCTCGGCGACCTTCATGGCGATGGCCGAGAGAGCCTGTTTGACGGTGTCGAGCGTGTCGTTGAACTTCTCGGCGGCCTTGGCGGTGTCGCCGCTGATCTCGAGGCCCAGTTCCTTGAACTTCTGCTTCAACTGCTCGATGCCGGCCCGCCCCTGGTTGAGGAAGGGGATCAGCTCGACGCCGCTCTTACCGAAGAGCTTCACCGCCAGCGCCGATTTCTCGGCCCCATCCGGCATTGCCGCGAAGGCGTCGGCCAGATCGAGCAGCACCTCCTCGGTCGGGCGGAGCTGGCCGGCGGCATCCTTGACCGAGACGCCCAACCGGCTGAAGGCCTCGACTTGCTCCTTCGATCCGCCCGCCGCCTCGACCATCGCGGTCGCCAGCTTCTGCATCCCCTTGGCCAGCCCCTCCAGCGATACGCCGGACTGTTCGGCGATAGGTTTCAGCAGCGACAGCGACTCGACCGAGAGGCCGGTTTTCTGGGAGAGTTTCGAGAGGTTGTCCGCCGTATCCAGTGCGGCCTTGCCGGCAGCGACCAGTGCGCCGAGCGACAGTGCCGCGCCAAGACCGGCCAGCAGGCCATTCACTTTGCTTGCGGCGACCGACAGCCCCTCGAGATTGGCCTTCACCGAGGCGAGCGCCGACCGGGTCTGGTCGACGGCGGTGATCAGGATCTGGGCACGGTCAGATGCCATGGCTTACAAACCTCGCTGGGTCAGTTGCTGGACGATGGAAGCGGTCAGTTTTGGAAGCTGGGAACGAACGAGACCCGGCAGATCGAAACGGCCGCGCAGGGTCACCGAGGAGACGAGCACGGCAATGGGAATCTCCTGGCCTCGCTTGATGGATTTCGCCCCGGTGCGCTCGCGCTCGGCGCGCTTGAAGCGGCGCAGCTCGGCGGCGTTGTCCTGGATGGCCTCGGCCATCAAGATCACCTTGCCGTTTTTCTCGATGAAGAAGGCATTGCCGGCGCGCATCAAGCCGTCGATCACGCGCCGGAAGGCCTTGCGGCCGAGGCGCTGATGAGCGGGCAACAGCGGAATCAACATGCGGCCACCGATCGACCCACCCCGGACATGGATGCCCAGCCAGGGGATCTTCGAGCCGATCAACAGCGCCGGGAATTTCTCGGGGCTGCCGGCGTAGAGCCTGTGGCGCATCGTTTTCAGAAACGCCGCCTTGCGCACCGTGAAGGCCGATTGCATCCGGGTGCGAACCGTATCGGCGATTTCCTTGCCGGCAGACTTCATCCCGGCTTCGACGGCCTTGCGGATCGCCCGGCGCTTCTCCGGCACCCAACTGTCGAGCCGCCTCGGGTCGAGCAGGCCCGAGGCGGTGAGGGAGAGTTTCATCGAGTGAGTTCCTTCAGGAACTGCTTGATCTCGGCGCTACCGCCGCGCTGGGCGGTGACCAGCACGGCGAACTGCGCCGCCCGATCGTTGCGTTCGTCACGGTCGATGGCCGCGAGAAACGCCCGCAGTTGCGCGAGCGTGTAGGTCAGGAGATCGGGGTAGCGGTGGCCGGCTCCGAGGAGGCGGGTGAGGACGTCGCTCCAGGGGTCGTCTGACCGATCCGCGTGCTCAGCTGCGTGATGGCCGGCAGCACGCGGCGGATAAAAAAATCCGCGTTCGCCCCGAACACCGCTTCGGCCAGCCGGATCGCGTCGTCCAGGGCCAGGCCCGCCACCCACTCCGGCGGACGACGGCAGGCGATGGCCAGCGCCAGGATCGCCGACTCGCCGTCGTCGGAGAGCAGGCGCAACCAGTCGGGATCCGGGCCGAGGCTGCCGGCAAGCGGCCGGACCGCGCGTGCAAAGGCCGGCAGCTCGCCCACCTTGAGCGGCATGATGTCGAGCGTCTCGCCGCCGATCACCAGGGACTCAGGCACCGGCGGCAGAGCCGCGAAGAGGTTCTCGGTCATGGCGATCACCCCAGCTGGACGATGCGGCCGAACTGGCCCAGCACCGCGTCGTAGGGTTTGGTCGAATCCGCCAGCAGCGAGCCCTCCAGTTCGAACTTGTTGAGGTCGTTCGAGATGATGTCGAACTTCTTGAGCGGATCGAACGCCACGCGGTAGAGCTCGATCAGCACCTTGGCGTTACCGGCGGCGGTGTTCACCCCTTCGAGACGCAGGAAGCGCTCCGGCAGCGGCTGCGTGAAGATGCCGATCTCGGTGATCGCCCCGAAGGTGTAGCTGGCCTTGAGTGGCGCGGTGAAACCGGTGAGGTCGAGAAACTGGAGCGCACCGAAGTCCTCGTCGGCCGTGTAGTGCGTGCCGGCCGTCAGGGGGGCCGGCGTCCCGGCAGAATCCACCACGGTCAGGGCCGAGACCTTGGGGTGTGCGAGGAAGTAGCGGTCGCCGACTGTTGGCAAACTCGCGGGTGCCGCCCCGCCGACCGGCTCGTCGGTGACGCTGCCGCCGGCATCGGTGACATGGCTGCCATAGAGCGCGAGCGACAGGTTCTCCTTGGTGAACTCCTCGATGGTGAGCGCGACCGTGGCGGATTTCTGCTTGACCAGGCGCAGGTCGACGGCGCGCTGGCCGGACTGGCTCTCGTAGTGTTCGATCACGTCGGTCTTGAGGGCCAGCGACAGATCGGCGACGTTGCCGGGCGAGCGGACGTTGATCGGTTCGCCATTGATGTTGCGTTCGCCGAGATAGACCCGGCCTTGGAATGAGGCGTAGTAGGCCATGGTGGATTACTCCTTCGGTGTCTTGGCGGTTTTTACCAAAGCATCGGGGGCATCCGGTGCCGGCTCGGGGCGATGGCTGGCCGGTTCGCCGATCTGGTGGTCGATCAACCAGTGGGCGGTGTGCGTATCGACGTCGAGGACGTGGCCAGGGGGATACGCGACCCCGGCATGGGTGTGGGTGACCTTGAGTGTGATCTGGGGCATGTCAGCCTCCTTGGGCGATGTCGGAAACGAGGGTGCGGTAGGTGAAGCGGTAGATGGCCGGAAGCGCGATGGCCTCGACGTCGGCGTCGTCCGCGAGGTAGTCGGCTTCCTGCTCGGTGATCGCCAGCGCCAGACCGCCGAGGGTGGAATCCGCGAACAGTGCGGCGTGGGCTCGGCAGAGCAGATCGTCGGCGACGGCATAACCATCGGTCGGATCGCGGGCGTGGCCGGTGAGCTGAAGCACCAGTTCGCGTTCCATCCGGTCGTTGCTGCGTCGGGCCGGCGTATCCGATAACACCGTCAGGAGCAGCGCCGGCGTCCGCGCGCGCGGGAGCGCCGTGGTCGGCTGGCGCACGACGGGCACCGGGTCGAGGGCGGCCTGGCAGCGACTCACGACGGCGCGGATCAGCGTCTCGCGGCGCGATCTCATGTCAGCCGACTCAGCGTGGCCCGACACTCGCTGCCGTCGCCGACGGCGCGCACGTCGCGCACCCGGTAGGTCGCGCCGCCGATCTCCAGTTCGTGCCCGGTGTCGAGGACCAACGCGTCGGCCGGATAGCGGATGGCGTAGTCGGCAGACAGCCCCAGCCCGTCGAGCACCTCCACGTCGGGCGCACGGAAATCGACGAGGACGTCCGTCCCGCCGACCGTGGCGGTGCGCAGCAGGCCGGCGCGGCCGGCAGCGGCATAGAGCGCGCTGACCGCAACCATCACGCCATGACCAGCTTGACCAGTACGCCCGGGCGATGACACATCGGCAGCGGGTTGGACTGGGTGTGCAGGTCGGTGCCGCGCTCGAATTTCCTCGGTTCCTGCTTGGCGTAGAGCGGTTGGCCGAGGGTGTTGACCGTTTCGTTGAAGTCGGCCGGGGCGACATAGGTGCCGAAGGTGTCGATGGTCCCCAGCGGGAAGGCATGCGCTTCGCCGGGCGCGATGAACTCGCGCGTTTCGGCGCTGCCGTCGGCTTTCACATAGGAGGCCTTGCCGCGATACTCCTCGAACACGATGCCGCCGAAGGTAAAGCCGGCGCGCACGTCGTCGCGCAGGATTGCGCCCTGCTGGTAGTTTTCGTAGGCCTTCTCGACCACCGGGTGGGCAATCAGTTTTTCGAAGAAGGTGGAGGAGCACAGGCAACGCGCTCCGGTCATGAACTCGCCGCGCAGGTTCTCTTCGATGTGCGCCAGAACATCGACGCACTTTTGCCGCACCTTGGTGGCCTCGGTCGTCAGCGCAAAGTTGATCGTCTTTGGCGTGATGCCGAACTCGTCGTACAGGTCGTAGAGCGTCGATCCGTCGGCGTCCAGAATGACGCCTTTTAGCGCGCCCATGCGCAGGTGTTCGAGCGTGATGGCGTGCTTGTTGCGCATCGTCTCCAGATGCCGGGCCATGACGCCGGCGACCGTCTCCAGTTCGCTCTCCGAACCGAAGGCGCGCAAGCCCTGGACCTCCTCGGGCAGCACCACGTCGTCGTGGGGGATGTGCGGCACGACGAAGGAGCGCATCTTGCGCTTGTCGCGCTGACCTACCGTGCCCGGGCTGCCCACCGGCAGCGTCGGCAGCAGGTTGAGCACGCCGTTTTTTTCCTCGATGAGGATCTGGCGGAAACGCACCGGCTTGACCGGAAACAGGTTGAGCGACTCCAGCCGGCCGTAGCGGTTGGGCAGAAGATTGATGGCCGCGGTGAGGTTGGCCATCGAGAAAGCGGGATTCGCGAACGGGTTCTGCATGAGGTGTCTCCTCGGTGATTCGGGTTAAACGGCGTGACGCACGAGCACGCCGGCCGCCTTGAGTTGGGCGAGTGCGGTGGCTTTGGCGGCGGGGGCGAGGCCCGCCGGCCAGGTCAGGGCGTGGTCGGCAACGACGGCGTGACGGGCGATCAGGATCCCGTCCTCGCGGTCGATCAGGCTGGCGTCGACCGAGGTGGCGAGCACGCCGACGGCGACTTCGCTGCCATCGGTGGCCGCCGGGTCGATCACCTTGACCTTGCCGGTCGCGGTTTCGATGCCGACGACGGTGCCCAGCCCGAGGTTCTGGCCGGCGGCGACCGTGACCCGGTCGCGTGAGTAGAGGTTGGGCGCTTCGTACTTGAGCAGATCGCCCAGATTGAGGCCTTCGGTCATGACGGGCATCGTTTACTCCTTTCCGGTGAGCTTCTTGACGGCCGCCAGCAGGGGATTGCCGGTGGCCAGGGGCGGCTGAAGCGCCGAGGCATCCGGCGCAATCGTCGAGCGGATTTCCGGGCTGTCGGCGCGCGAGGCCATCAATGCCTTGCGTACCTGCGCTTCGGAAACGCCCGCGGCGAGGAAGGCCGCCGTCCGTTCGGGATGCCCGGCGAGTTGGCACAATTCGGCAATCGCCACGGCAACCGCCCGGCCGGCTTCGGGAGATGTCGCCGGGGCAACAGCCGGCGATTCGTCGATCTCCTTGGGTGCGGTAGCGGGAGCGGCGTCCTGTACCGGGGTCTCGGTTGGCGGGTTTTGGGTGGGGTCAGTGATGGGCATGCTGGGGGTCTCCATAAGCGTTGAGAGCGGTGCGACGAGTGAGCGCGAGGAACCGGAAGTCGTGTGGCCGCGCGCCCGGCGAGCCACCAGAAAGTCGCTGAATTCAGCGAGGACGCCATCGAGGCTGCCGACGGCATCGGCGAGGCCACTGGCCACGGCGTCTTCGCCGAAATAGAGGCCGGCCTCGGTCGCCCGCACGGCATCGGTATCGAGCGTCCTCATGGCGGCGACGTGATCGACGAACAGGCCGTACAGGCGATCGACCTCGGCTTGCAGGCGGGCCTGCGCGTCGGGAGTGAGTTTTTCGTGGGGAGAGAAATCGTTCTTCTGTGCTCCGGCCGTAATTGGCGTGTAGCGGTAGCCCTGCTGGGCATCGCGCGCGGTCTGCTCGACATGCATGGCGATCACGCCAATCGAACCGACACCGCCGGTGCGGCTGACCAGCAGCCGGGAGGCCGAGCAGCCAATCGCATAGGCCGCCGAGAAAGCGGTATCCGAGGCGACTGCCCAGACGGGTTTCACGGCATCGGCGGCGCGGATGCGCTCGCCGAGTTCGAAGACGCCGCCCGCCTCACCCCCGGGCGAATCGATGTCGAGCACGATGCCCTCGACCGACGGATCCGCAACGGCGGCGTCGATCTGGCCGGCAATCTCGGCGTAGGACGTAAAGCCCGAAGCCGGATCGAGGCCCAGCGTGCGACGGACCAGCGAACCGACCACCGGAATCACGGCGATGCCGGCCGGTGCATCGATCGGGGAACGATGCGGAATGAGCGGCGTGGCCAGTTCGTGCTCCGGCCAGTTCACACGCTCACCGAGCACGGACAGGATCACGTCCAGTTTGGCCCGGGCGAGCAGAAGTGGCGTCCCGTAGAGGCGGGACGCCAGGTGAGGGAGGTGCATCACATGAACTCCTTGGGTGGCTTTACCACATTTGTGGTAAGATCGTAGTCGTTTCAATCAACCGATGTTTGCTGGAGAGCCTCATGACGGCCTCGACATCCATTCGTATCGATCAGCGGCTGTACGACCAGGCTCGTACGGAGGCACTCGCCGAACATCGCACCATCGCCGGTCAGGTCGAGTACTGGGCGCTGGTCGGCCGTGCGGCGCTCGACAACCCCGACCTGCCGGTCAGCTTCATCGCCGAATCGTTGGCCTCGATGGCCGAGCCGCGTGACGAGGCCACAGTTTTCGTGCCACGGTCGCGACGCACGTGAGCTACGCCCTTCGGCAGACTCGCCGCTTCGCCCGCGCCTACAAAAAACTGCACGACAACGTCGCGGCCGATGTCGATGCGGCGGCCGAGGCGGTGGCCGACGATCCTACGGTGGGCGAACGCAAGAAAGGCGATCTCGCCGAACTGTTCGTCTACAAGTTTCGCAGCCAGAATCAGCTGTACTTGCTCGGCTATACCGTCGATGACGACGTCCGGCTGGTCTATCTGGAAGCGGTCGGGCCGCACGAGAATTTCTACCGCGACCTCAAGCGTTCGTAGCGTCCCCATTCGTTGCCTCCGGCGATTGACGCGCCGTGGTCCCCGGCAGGGGCGCGGCCGCCAGGTCATGACGCGGGTCGGACTCGAACACCAGGCCCAGGGCATCCGCCCGGGCGTTGTCGGCCGCGATTTCGCGATCGACATCCTCTGCGTCGTAGCCGAAGGACGAGATCGCCTCGGAGCGCGACAGCAGGCCGGCGCGCATCGCGGTGAGCATGGCGTTGAACTCCTTCTGCGGATCGACCCATTGCCAGCCCTGCGGAATCCATTTCACGGCCAGGTACTCGCGCCGCCGGGCCAGGTCGCCCCGGGCATAGCCGGGCAAGGTCAGCGCCCCTTCGAGGACGGCCTGCTCGATGAACGCCTGCCAGATCGGGCGGCACAGCTGATGGACGATCACGCCGTGCTGCAGTGCTTCGCAGCGCCTGCGGAATTCCAGCAGCCCCGCCCGGATCGACGAGTAATTGACCTGGGTAAGATCCCCGGTCAGTTGCTCGTAGGTCACGCCCATGGCCGCGGCGACCGCCCGGAACTGCATGCGCAGGAACTCGGCATAGCTCGCGCCGACATCGGCGGGCTGGGAGAACTTCACGTCCTCACCGGGTTCCAGGATTTGTAGCGTGCCCGGTTCCAGTCCCGCCAGGGCCACCCCATTGGGATCGGCCGCGCCTTCGCCCATCAGGTTGTCCTCGGGCGCGAGACGGGTGATGAAGCCGGCGAACATTGCAGCGGTCTTCTTGCGCACCAGCTCGGCGTCGTCGTACTGGTCGAGTTCGTTGAGTTTGACCAGGGCCCGCGCCAGCCAGGGCTCGCCGCGAATCTGTCCCGGACGCAGCGGCCGGAACAGGTGCAGGATTTCGGCGGCGTCGACGCGCACAGTCTCCATCCCCCCATGACCGGACATCGGCGCGAAGGGTGACAACTGAGCGCCATCCTCGGGATGGGTCCGGTACAGGTAATAGGCCACGCGTCGGCCGAGCCGGTCGAACTCGATGCCGGCCCGGATGACGTTGCCGTTCTCCGCGGTGGTGTTAAGGGTGACCGGCAGATGCTCGGGTTCCAGCACCTGCAACTGCAGCGCTACCACCAGCCCATCCGCCTTGCGGCGATAACGCAGGCGAATCAGCGCCTCGCCGCCCTCGAGCATGGCGCGGCAGGCCAGCGCCTGCAGCCCGTAGAGATCGGTCAGACCCGCCGCGTCGGCATCCAGCGTCCAGTCGCGCCACAAGGTCTGAATGCGTTCGCGCAACGCCGGGTCGGCGACCAGCGACTGCGGCTTGATGCCGGTGCCGATGGCATTGGCGACGTAAGATTCCAGCGCGGCATTGGCCCAGGCATTGCGCCGAACCAGATCGCGACTCTTGCTGCGCAGTTCCGTCTGGGTGGCCGCTAATGCCGCCACGGCCCCCGGGTTGCTCGGCAACCAGGCAAAGGAGCGGCGACCGGCGCCGGCCGCCTCGTGCAGCGGGTTGCCGCCGAACAGGCGGCGCGAGATTCGTTTGATCCAGCCCATTCAGAACCCCTTCGCCGTGGTGATGCGAATCTGCCGGGCGGCGCGCGGAATCAGTCCGGTCGTCACGGCGTCCTGGTGCAGCGCCACCTCGACCTCGCGAATCGCCGCCGTGAGTTCGTCGATCGAACGGTACTCAACGGTCTTGTCGCCGAAGGTCACGCGCTTCTCGCCCTTGGCCAAGGCGTCGCGCAGGGCCTGCAACTGAGCTTCGGTGTACGTCGGCGTGCTCACCGGAACACCACCAGGTTGATTTCAGCGGAATCAGAAAACGACGCCGCGGTCGTCGCGCAGCTCAGATCGACGTACTCGGCGGTCTTCTGGTCGCTGGTGGAGCGGACGATGGCCAGGCGCTGTGTGCCGCTGTTGCTGCTGCTACGGGCCAGCGCCGTCCAGCAGTAGTCGGCGTCCGGCAGGGCCGTAGCGAAGGTTACGCGATAACGGCCGGTGGCCGTACGGGTGACGCTGGCCACGTTGTGCGCCGCGCGCACGACGATCCGGTTTCCGACGTAGCCGAAACACACCCACGCCCGCGCCACGCCGGGGTGGGTGGCGTCGATCTTGCTCTTGACCTCGAGTCCGACGCGGCTGGCCAGAGCGCCGATGCGCGATGCGAGACTCATGCCTTACACCAGGGCGGCGTCGAAGATCGCCACGAAGTCGGTGGCGGTGTCACCGATGTCGCTGGCTGCCACCGCGCCGATATTGGCGAGTGCCTGCGCCTGTTCGGCGACAGTCAGCGTTTGCGCCGCATCGAAACGCACGCGCTTGTCGATCGCCGCAGTGATCGCGGCAATGCCCGACTGGTCGTTCTGCAGGGCCTGCTGCAGTTCCAGCAGCGTGTCGTAGGCCGGGTCGGCGCCACCGAGGATGTCGGCCTTGAGCGCATCGAGCAAGGTAACCACCTTGTTCGACGAGTAGGTGGTCGCGGTCGATACCTGCAGGTCGTCGATCGCGACCGCCGTCACGATGGCGGCCTTGAGTTCGTTGATCGCGGCGACCAGACTTGATTTGTCCGTCGTCGTCAGCGCCGTCAGGACCCCGGTGCGGCCTTTGACGGTGTTGAATTCCTCGGCCACGCGCAGGACGAAGCTGTTGAGTTGGGTTTGCAGGCTCATGGGGGTTCTTCTCCAGTCAGGTCAGCCAGCGGCTGCGGATCAAACGACGTCCGCCATTGCGAACGCCAGAAACAGCGAGGCCACCGCTGTGGGTGGCCTCGGCATCGGGCACATCGGACAAATCAGGGGGATCAGCGCGGGCGATCCCGAGTTGTTTTTCCAGTTCGCGCCAGTGCCGATCTTCGAAGCGGTCGAGGCCAGCGGCACTCGCCGCCGCGCGGGCGTACACGTAGCAGTCGAGCGCCTCGTTCCTCTCGCGCATCTTCTGCCACTCGCGCACCGAGTAGCCGTTGCGGTCGCGCCGAGTGATCAACTGCTCGGCGCACAGTTGCTGCAGGTACTCGGCATCCACCTTGGGCAGATGGACAAAGCCGGTGGGGTAACGAATCGTGACCCCATCCTCGGCCACCTCCGGCACCTTCCTCAGGCTGTTGTAGAACTCCAGCTTGGCGATGCCGACCGCGACGGTGAACAGCTTGATGCCCCGGCGCAGTTTCTTGCCGCCGGTCGTGGCGTCCACCGCCGTCGGCGTGCCCACCAGTGCCGCGCCCTTGGCCGAACCTTTCACCGCCATCACGCGGGGATCGCGGGCTAGTCGCACGAAGGTATAGGCCTCCTGCGTGGCGAAGCCGGTATCGAGCGCCAACCGGGCGAGCGGCAGCCGCGCGCCGGACGCGTGTGTCCAGGTCTCGGCGACCAGTTCACCGAGATGTTTCCACACCGCGTCGCGGGCGGTGTCGCCCATCAACACGCGATGCTCGACGAGCCACGATTCCTTGCCGCGCCCGAAGGCCCAGATGGAGACTTCGATGCGATCCTTCTGCACGTCGGCCCCGGCCGTGAGAAGCAGGCCGCCCGCAGGCACGCTGCCCAGCGAATAGTCCTCGCGCCGTTCCAGCAGGCGCTGCCAGTCCGGCGCTTCGCCTTCCCCGACCCAGGCCTCGCCCAGTTCGGAGTTCTTGAACGCCTTGATGGTCGCCACCGAGCGGCTCTCCGACATGGCAGCCTTCTCCCACGACGCCGCAATCTCACGCCATTTACGCCAAGGGCTGTAGAGGCTGGACAGGTGAAACCCGGCGCTCGTGCCTATTCCTTGCGCCATCCATTGCCCAAGTTCGAGCATCTTGGGTTTGTGATGCTCGGCGATCGATGTTTCGCAGTCTTCGCAAAGATATGCGGCGGTTTCCGGCTGTCCGCGATCCCAGCGCAGCCGCTCGAATCTCAGCCACTGGCGGTGACCACAATGCGGACACGGCACGAAGTAGCGTCGCTGGTCGGACGCCTCATATTCCCGCTCGATGATGCTCGCCCCAGCGATGGTGGGCGTGGACACCAACAGAATCTTGC
>RRZU010239718.1_pt1 | contig 11055 bp, 9 predicted proteins | sample 2165561 | NCBI WGS metagenome assembly RRZU01 (sample SAMN10456909, study PRJNA506462) | wastewater metagenome | isolation source: wastewater sludge | place: USA: Moscow, Idaho | reverse complement strand
GAATCTTGCTTCTACCGCAAGTTGACTGTAACCGGCTGGGAAACTGTCGATGCGCAGCTGAAAGACCCTAGCCAAATTTACGGTGAAAAATCTGCAAATCCGCATACGCTGGCAATGAATGCATCGAATGCCCAGTCTGAACAAGTCGAAGTTCTAGACTACCTCGGCCAGATGATGGCGGAGCGCAAGCAAGCAGATCCGGACTCCTCTTATGTGGCGAAGCTGTATCACAAAGGCCTGAACAAGATCTTAGAAAAAATCGGCGAAGAAGGCGTTGAAACGATTATTGCAGCGAAAGATTTTAAATCTGAGGCCAATGAAGACAACAAAAACGACCTGATCTACGAAGTGGCAGATTTATGGTTCCATACCATTGTCATGCTGGGCTACTTTGACCTTGAACCGCAATTGGTGCTGAACGAACTGGCGCGCCGCCAAGGCTTGTCGGGCTTGGTTGAAAAAGCCAGCCGCTCTCACTGAAACGTTACGGCATCCTCCATTGACTGATCAGAAAAAACCGAGCGCGACCTATGAGCAGGCCACTGCCATTGATAACGCTCGCCTGGGCAAATCCTTTAAAGTCATTGCCTATGCCGGCACAGGCAAAACTACCACCCTGCAAATGATCAGTGATGCCATGCCGCAGCGCCGCGGCATGTATCTGGCCTTTAACAAAGCGATTGCCAGCGAAGCGCAGCAGAAATTTCATGGCAACGTCGACTGCCGCACCTTTCACTCCTTGGCTTACCGAAGCGTTCCACGTGGAGTCACTGACAAGCTGCGCCTGCCGCGTTTAAGCCCCAGCTTTATGGCCAAAGAATACCGCTTAACGCCGATTACGCTGCGCCGCATGATGGGCGGGCGCTATGAACAGTATGTGCTGATGCCCTCCCGCTTAGCCAGCCTAGTGGCCAATGCGGTCAGCTATTTCTGCTCGACCAATTCGCAATACCCTGCTCCGCGCCATCTGCAGGCGCCGAGCTGGCTTCATCCTGACGATATTAGCGCCTTGCAGACACATTTATACCCCGCCATTGAACGGCGCTGGCTGGAGTCTATCGACCCGCGTCATGAAGCAGGCATCAGCCATGACATTTACCTGAAACTCTGGGCATTGTCCGAGCCGAATATTCCCGCCGATTATGTGCTGTTTGATGAAGCGCAGGATGCTGATCCGCTGATGCTTGGCATCCTGCTGAAGCAGCGCAGCACGCAAGTCATTTATGTCGGCGATGCGCATCAGCAGATTTATGCCTGGCGCGGCGCTGTCAATGCCATGCAGCAGCTGCCTTTGCCGGAATCCCGCCTGACAACCTCGTTCCGTTTTGGTGAAGAAATCGCTTTGAATGCCAATGCTATTTTAGGCGCTCTCAACGAAACAGTGCCGCTGCTGGGCAACCCGCTGATGAACTCAAAAGTCGTTAATAAGCCGCATACCAAACAGCGCGATGCGATTTTATGCCGCACCAATGCCCGCGCCATGGAGCTGCTGCTGGCCGGCCTGGTGCACGGTGAAAAAGTCAGCCTGCAGGCTGACCATGCCAAGCTCAACCGTTTTGTCGATGCCGCCTCTATGCTGAAGCAGGGCAAGCGCGTGACCGATGTGCCTGAACTGGCATGGTTCAATTCATGGCATGACGTGCATGAATACTGTGAAACCAATGATGGCAGCGACATCAAGCCGCTGGTGAAACTGGTAGATGATCACGGCACCGACCCTTTAAAACGCGCGCTGGCCAAAATCACTCCCATTGATCAGGCGGATTACATTATCTCAACGGCGCACAAAGCCAAAGGCTTGGAATGGGAACGCGTGCATATTGAAGATGACTATCAATTCAGGCTGAACGAGAAAGACTATAAAATTAGTGACGAAGAGTTACGACTGCTGTACGTGGCCTGCACACGTGCTAAAGTAAGTTTAAACATTCACCATATTTATGACCTGATGCAGATGCTTAAGCGGGAGATGCCGCAGTCATTGCGCCGTGCGGTGAGCTAAGCATTCCAGTCAACCCCAAATCAGCTGAAGGTGTGTTATGAAAATTGAATCCATCCAGCTCAAGCACACCTTGCACTTCACCGATCTGCAGGCAAAATTCAACTGCCATGAGCAGCCGGTCGCCTTAATTTTAGGCGATCAGAGTTCAGGAAAAACCTCTATCCTGCGCTTCACCTATCAGGCGTTGACTTGGTTTGCCGCCCGCTATAAAGACCTTCGCACCGCGGGTGTGGTGATGCTGGATCAGGACATCATGCTGAACCGCCTGCAGGCTAAAATTGATGTGCGGATCAGTTATCCTGCTGAAATGGGGAAATTATCCAGCAGCCATGACCTGCCTTTAAACGGGCCGGAAAGCCAGCAGGCTGCATCAGACACCGATCATTTTTATTGCTCTTGGCAACTGTATAAAACCTTAAACAGCCAAGGCATGGGCATCAGCAAAGCGGAAACGCCGCAGCTGGAAGAATTGGCGGCACGCTATCAGCGCACTTTAAAAGATGACCCGCTGCTCGGCTTGCCGCTCATCGCCTATTATCCTGCGGAACGCTTTGTCAATGAAGTGAATTTGCTGAATAAAAACAACCCTGCCATTTTTCAGCCCGCGCATGCTTACGAAATTTCAGCTATTCCTTTCACCACCTTCAGCCGGTTTTTTGAATGGTTCCGTGAAATCTGCGACATCGAAAATGCACAAAGCGCTCAGATGGTGCAAGACATTCTGCATAAAAGCAAATCAGGCGCAGCAGCCGAAATAAAGTCCGACAGCTTCTTCGCCAGCCGCATTACCCAAGCCCTTGCAGAAATGCACGCGCCTGCATTGCAGTCGCTTAGACGCGCCTTGGCCATTGTTCTGCCTGAATTCAGCAACATCTATCTGCAATATCATCCCAAATTGCAGCTGATGGTGACTTATCAAGGCCAAACCATGCTGTTTCAGCAGCTGTCCAACAGCATCCGCAATTTGACAGCCTTGGTTGGTGATATTGTGCGGCGCATGTGCCTGCTTAATCCAGCCAGCCTCTATCCTTGTGAAGAAGGTGAAGGCATTCTGCTGATTGATGCCATTGACCATCAGCTGGATCAAAATATGGCGCAAGCCATTTTACCCGCTTTGCATCAAGCCTTCCCGCGCCTGCAGATCATTGCCACAGGCAATCGTCCGGAACTGCTGGAGCAAACACCCGCCTTTCAATGCTTCAAACTTGAAAATAAACAGCTGTCGTCAATTCAAACAGAGCCGCAGCAGTTTGAAGAGATTTATGCGCAGCTTTATTCAGAGGGCTCTCTTTTGCCTGCAGAAACTGACAGCCAGCCTTCTCTTTTACAAGAACCGCCAGCAGATATGCCGACAGCAGAATCGCTTCTGCTGCAAATTCAGCAGCAGCTGGACGGCGAACAGCAGCAGGAATTAATCCGCCTCTTGAATGGCAGCGGCCCCAGCCTCAGCAGCGGGCCCCTGCTTTAAAGCATGCAGCAGCGCTCAATAAACTGCTGGGCAAATTCATATTTGGCAGAAAATGCAGGCTGTTCAGACCATCACCCCACAGACAATTGCAGCAGGCGTATAATGTTGAACAGATGCAGAAAAAAGATTGAAGTTGAGGCTGTGCTGTAATATGATCGGTTTTATTTGCAATTTCTAGATTAAAATCGGAATTTGCAATCATTTACATGCTGCGCAATACAGCTGCTTTAATTTTCAATACATTGGCTTTCAAGATTAAACACTTTGGATTGCTCCTTGCTGTCCTGAAACTCTTGAAAGATGAAGATTCACTCTAGGTGCATAACCTAATCACGACAATGGATACGAGTGTGCTGCCGATTATTATATTGTTACCGCTAGTGCTGGGTACATGCCTTGTTTCCTGGCTCAAGCAGTTCTCCCGCGGAGCAACAGCCTTTGGGGCTATTGGGGTCAGCATCAGCAGTTTAGCGCTGCTCCTGACTCAGGCAAAAGACGTCTTTAATGGCCAAGTGCTCATTCAAACATGGTCATGGCTTCCCCAGCTGGGCCTGGATTTCAGCTTCCGCTTAGATTCACTGGGCCTGCTGTTCTCCCTGCTGATCACCGGCATCGGCACACTGATTTATATCTACGCGTATTATTACCTCAGCCCTAAAAACTCCCTCAGCAAGCTGTATATGATGCTCATGCTGTTTATGACAGCCATGCTGGGCATTTCACTGTCAAACAACTTAATGCTGCTGCTGGTCTTTTGGGAGTTGACCAGCATTTCATCTTTCCTGCTGGTCGGTTACTGGAGCAATTATGAAGCCGCCCAGCGCGGTTCACGCATGGCGCTCACCATTACCGGCATGGGCGGGCTGTGCATGCTGGGGGCCTTTGTTTTACTTGGCCAAGTGACCGGCACGTATCAAATTGACCAAATTCTCGGCATGCGGGAACTCATTCAAAACCATGCGTTGTTTGTGCCGATTCTGCTGCTGACCTTAATCGGCGCATTTACCAAAAGCGCGCAGTTCCCGTTCCACTTTTGGCTGCCGAATGCCATGGCCGCGCCTACACCGGTCTCTGCATACCTGCACTCTGCAACCATGGTCAAAGCCGGAATTTTCCTGCTGGCTCGCTTGCTGCCGATTTTTGCCGGCGCAGCGCTCTATCATAATATTGTGACCTTTGTCGGCCTGTTTACTTTATGCATGGCGGCATTCTTTGCGATTTTCAAAGAAGATTTAAAAGGCTTATTGGCCTACTCGACCATCAGCCATTTGGGCCTGATTGTCTGCCTGCTCGGCATCGGTTCGCCGCTGGCCGTAGCCGCAGCCATTTTCCATATCATTAACCACGCGACATTTAAAGCGGCCCTGTTCATGCTTGCCGGCATCATCGACCATGAATCCGGCACCCGTGACCTGCGCAAGCTCAGCGGCTTATGGCAGCTGCTGCCCTTTACCGCCACCCTGACCATGATCACCGCCGCTTCTATGGCTGGCGTACCGCTGACCAACGGCTTCCTGTCTAAAGAGATGTTCTTTACCGAACTGCTGCGTGAACTGTCCGGGCCTATTTTGATTGGCGCCGCAATTACCGCAACACTGGCGGGGATCTTTGCCGTCGCCTACTCTATCCGCCTGGTGCATGGGGTCTTTTTTGACGGCCCGGTCGGCAAAGATGTCCCCAATAAAAGTGCGCATGAACCGCCATTCGGAATGCGTGCGCCTGCAACGCTTTTAGCTATTCTCTGCATTTTAGTGGGCCTATTCCCTGCCCTGCTGATAGAGCAAATCGTGAATAGCTCAGCACAGGCCAGCACCCAGAATTTTGCCTTTGAAGGCGTGCATATCGCCCTCTGGCATGGCTTCAACATTCCGCTGGTCATGAGCCTGATCGCACTATTCGGCGGCATCATCTTCTATTTTTCATTGGCCAAAGGCGGGCGTATCCGCTCAATTGACCTTGATCCGGCGCTGGGCAAGTTTCAGGGCAGAATTCTATTTGACCTTTTTTTAAAGCATCTCTTGCTGCAGTCATGCAAATTCAAGCGGGCAACAGAAAACGGATCACTGCAAAGCTACTTGATATGGATTATCCTGTTCAGCATCGCGGTTGTTGCCGTGCCGCTGACCTCGCAAGGCATTAGCACAGGCACCCGTGAACTGACTCATGCGCCTGCCATCGCCATTGTTTTGTGGATGCTGCTGTTCTCTGCCTGCTGGATGATGCTGTGGTTCCATCATGAACGCATTAAAGCGGTTCTGATCAGCGGCGCTGTAGGTCTAGTAGTGACCATGGTCTTTATTTGCTTCTCTGCGCCGGACTTGGCCTTAACGCAAATTACGGTCGACGTCGTCACCACAGTGCTGCTGCTGATGAGCCTGTCTTTACTTCCTCAGTTAACACCTTATGAATCCAGCGTTTCGCGGCGCTGGCGCGATGCCCTGATTGCAATTGGCGGGGGCGCGGGCATTGCCTGGATTACCTGGCTGATTCTGACCCGTGACCACAATTCAATTTCATGGTTTTTCATGCAGCAGTCTATTCCGCTGGGCGGCGGCACCAATGTCGTGAATGTCATTTTGGTTGATTTCCGCGGATTCGATACCTTCGGTGAAATCACGGTCTTGGGGATCGCCGCAATTGGCGCGCTCTGCCTGATGGATGGCATGCGGGCGCACGGCACCACGATTACCCAAGGGCTGAGCTACCGTTTTAATCCCTCACCGCTGATGTTCCGCATCACGGCATCCTGGATACTGCCGCTGGCCTTGGTGGTCAGCCTGTACATTTTCCTGCGCGGACACAATTTGCCCGGCGGCGGATTTATTGCAGGACTGATCACTTCATTGGCGCTGATCATCCAATATATTGCACTCGGCCAGGATCAGGCTGAACGCCTGCTTCATGCCAAATCTGGACGCCTGTATGAAATCTGGATCGGCATTGGCCTTGTCGTTGCCGGTTTCACTGGCTTGGGCGCGTGGTTCTGGGGACGTCCATTCCTCACCAGCGCGCACATTTATGTTCATCCGCCTGTTATCGGCGAGATGCATTTAGCCAGTGCAGCCTTATTTGATGTTGGGGTCTATATCACAGTTGTCGGCGCAACCATGCTGATGATTTCCGTTCTGGGCGATTCCCGGCATTCCAGCATGTCTGGTCCAGTACCTAAAGGATAAGCACATGATCAGTTTAGAATTTTTATTGACTACTGCCATTGGCTTACTGACTGCGACAGGCATTTACTTAATCCTGCGGGCGCGTACTTTTCCTGTGGTGCTTGGCTTGGCGATGATCGGCTATGCCGTCAACCTATTTTTATTCGCCATGGGCCGCATTCAAATCAACGCCCCTGCGGTATTGACTGAAACAGCCAAATCCACCGATCCATTGCCGCAGGCGCTGGTGCTGACGGCAATTGTGATTGGATTTGCCACAACAGCCTTCATTGTACAGCTGGCGTTGCGCAGCCGTTTTGAATCAGGAACAGATCACGTCGATGCTAAAGAGGAAATACCGCAATTTGATCCGCGGGAGGATGAGCCATAATGAATGACTTCATCCAATTTTGGGCCCAGCACACTCCAATTTTCAGTATTTTAATTCCGGCATTGACTGCATTTTTGCTCGTTCTATTAGGCAATCCCGGTTCTGGTGCACTCGCTCAAGACTGGCGTCAGCCTTGGCGGCGCGGCATCAGTTTTGTATCGTCAATTCTCGGGCTGCTGACTGCCGTCAGCTATTTGATTTTTGCCAGTTCGGGGCAAATCAGTGTTTATAATCTGGGCGAATGGGCTGCGCCATTTGGCATTGTCTTGGTGCTGGATCAGCTGTCAGCGTTCATGCTGGTGCTGACCTATGGTTTGGCCGTGCCCATCATGTGGTACGCCAGTAAAGAATGGGACGAACGCGGGCGCTATTTCCATGCGATGTTCCATTTTCTGCTGATGGGGCTATGCGGCGCATTTCTCACCGGAGATTTATTCAACCTCTTTGTTTTCTTTGAAATCCTGCTGATGGCTTCTTATGTGCTGCTGCTGCATGGCCAAGGCAAGGCCCGGTTTCAGCTGGGCGTACATTATGTCACCATTAACCTGCTGGCTTCTGCGCTGTTCCTGATTGGCTTAGGCCTGATTTACGGCAGTGTCGGCAGCCTGAATATGGCGGATGTTGCCCGCCTAATGCCCTTATTGGAGCATGATCAGCACCGTCTGGCCGTGGCAGGCGGGCTTTTGCTTTTCGTGGTTTTCGGCATTAAAGCCGCCATGCTTCCTGTCGGGTTTTGGCTGCCAAAAACCTATGCTGTGGCTGCAACGCCAGTGGCCGCACTATTTACCATTATGACCAAAGTCGGCATTTATGCCATTTTGCGGGTCAACGGTACAGTCTTTGATGATGAGGTCAGCCGGCAAATTCTGCAAAACTGGCTGCTGCCGATTGGCTTAATCACCTCGGTTTACGGCGTGATTGGCGCAATTGGCGCAGAACGCCTGCGCCGTTTTGTCGGTTTTATGATTTTATCCTCGATCGGCACCATCTTGATCGCCATTTCACTGTTCAGTACGCAGGCTTGGGCAGCAGGACTGTATTATCTGGTGCACAGCACTTTGGCCGGGGCCGCTTTTTATCTGCTGTGCGGGTGGATTACCTCTCAGCGCGGTGAATTTAAAGATCATTTTAAAATTGCCCCGCAGATGAAACAGCACAAAACTGTCGCCCTCACGTACTTTATTATTGCACTGATGATGGCTGGCCTGCCGCCATTCAGCGGCTTCCTCGGTAAAGTTTTTATTTTACAGGCAACGTCTTCATCACCGCATCAGCTGCTGATTATTTTAACGGTGCTGGCTGTCAGCCTGCTCAGCATTATTGCCATGACGCGGGTCGGTTTTATTCTGTTCTGGCGCGCCAGCAAGCCTGAAGACAACCCTGAAACCATCGCATTCAAAGCTTATCAGGCTTTGCCCGCAGAAGCGCCGAAACGCAATGACACAGCCATCTATATCCTGCTGGCAGGATTGCTTGCCTATATGGCATGCGCCGCGCCTATTTATCAGTATGTGCTGAATACTGCGCAGCAAATCGAAAATAATGTAATGTATGAAAATGTGCTGCTGAAAAAAGATGAGCATGGCGAGATAATCAGTGTCCAGCCATTTGACCCTGAAAACCTGCCAGAAACCAAATACGGCGGAGAAACAGCCGATCCGAATGCGCATTTGATACCGCAATTAATTGCGCCTGAAACCTTGGATGGAGAACATATTTCAGAATATAAAAAGCGTCAGATGCTGCAGCAAAAGCTTGAAGAAGAATCCGCTGCAGATGCTCAGCTTAAGCCCATGGAGGCGCAATAGATGAAAATCGCTTCAGTTTTCGAACGCTGGTTCCCTCATCCGCTGGTTTCTGTCATTGTCGGACTCAGCTGGCTGATGCTGAACCACAGCTTAGATGCAGGCACTATTTTAATGGCGCTGATTTTGGCGGTCGGCATTCCACGCTTGGTTCGCCCATTTATTGCGCGTACACCCAATATTGATTGGCTCCCAGCCATTCGATTATTTTTTGTGGTGCTGTGGGACATTATTGTCAGCAATATCAAAGTCGCAAAATTGGTCTTGGGCCCGATGCATAAAATGCACCCAAAATGGTTTCGGATTCCCTTGGAAACACAGCATGAAGAAGTGAATACCCTATTGGCAATGATCATCACCACTACGCCAGGCACAGTGTCTGCAGGCATTGATCAGGACCGCGGCGATATCTTAGTGCATGCTTTAAGCGCCGATGATACTGAAGCTGAAATTCAAAATATCAAAGACCGCTATGAAAAACCGCTGATGCAGATTTTCGGTGTTCAGTCAGGAGAGTCATCATGACCATTTTGCCTTATGCGCTGGCCATCTGCTTGGGCGCTGTCACGATTTCAATGCTTTTCTGCTTAATTCGGCTGATTATCGGGCCATCTATCGTTGACCGCTTGCTGGCCTTAGATACTCTATTTTTGAACGCAACATGCCTCATCGTGATTTTGGAAATTTACTGGGCCAGTACTGCCATGTTTGAAGGCGCGCTGCTGGTTGCAATGCTGGGCTTCGTCTCTACCGCCGCGCTGGCCCGCTATTTCACCACTGGCCATGTGATTGATTAGGAGAATATTCAATGCAGCTCGCAATGGAAATCACCGTTTCTATTTTTCTGATTATTGGCGCTTTTTTCATGCTGGTCGGCGGCATCGGCATGGTGAGGCTGCCTGACTTGTTCATGCGCCTGCATGCCCCAACCAAATCCAGTACCTTAGGTCTGGGCAGTTTTCTAATTGCGGCCATTATTTATGCTGCCTTTCATGGCCGCCTTGGCTTTGCCGAATTGCTGCTGACTCTGCTGGCGTTTATTACTGCGCCAGTATCCGCCAATTTAATAGCACAGGCGGCATTGCATTTGCGTTTGCGCTCTATGAGCGGGGATGTGCCGGAAACCTTAAACCGCCCTTTGCCTTGGCAGCGTACCCGCCGCCGCGCATTTCACAATAAGCATGAAGACAGCGAAAATCCGCTGTAAAAAGATAATGCTATTCATCGTACAAAAATAAATACATTTCTAGCGCTTCAGCACTAACTTTGTGTTGTTGCGCCAATTGGTGCATCTGAACATTGTACTGACTGTAATGTTCAAATTTATCAGATGGTTTCACATCAATTAAATTTACCAGTGTTGGCGGGCAACTCAATCTGATTAATGACCGAGCAACTCGGATATCAAATATTAAAAAGTAATCTGAGTGCCCCAAAGCGCGGGTTGAAAAATAAAGTAATTTAGAAATATAACTAATATTCAATCCTTTAATCGATTTTAATATTTTATATGCTTGTTGAATATTCTCCTGTTTTACATGCATAAAGGCTGACTGCATGCGCTTTACATTCTCTGAAGTATAATATTTATTTGTTCTATATGTACCATAGCCAGTATCGGCAAAACCCCAAATCATTGTCAGTACAAAAGGGAGTTCCACCCCAACTTTATGATCAAAATATTTTTTAAAACTTTCAATCACATGTTCCCTTGAAATATCATCATCACAATAATTTTGTGCAGCACATTTCAAGTCTGGATGTAGATTACTCCATCGATTAGAATTATATTCAAATTTGGATTTATTTAACGGATCAAGGTTTCGGATCACCAATAATTGGCACTCACTCAGATATAGCATTTTTAAGATCCCTCACTACTTTATATCTAATTATAAGTCATAAAAAAGCCACCCGAAGGTGGCTTTTTTAGTGTCCTAGCAGGACTTATTCTTCAGTATCTTTTTTTGCATCTTCAGGAGGCAAGTCCTTCACTGCTTCTGCAATCAGGCCAAACATATAGTTGCCATATGCATTGGTTTTGTCGTAGTGGAAACGCAGACGCGGCGTTATACGTGTCTTGATGCTGCGGCTCAGCTCATGACGCAAGAAACCGGATGCCTTGTTCAAGACCTCTAAAGTTTCTTTATTCGCCGCTTCGCTTTGCTCATCACCTAATTCACGCCCCATCACAGTGACATAAACTTCAGCATAACCCAAGTCTGGACTGACTT
>RRZU010020001.1_pt1 | contig 11055 bp, 8 predicted proteins | sample 2165561 | NCBI WGS metagenome assembly RRZU01 (sample SAMN10456909, study PRJNA506462) | wastewater metagenome | isolation source: wastewater sludge | place: USA: Moscow, Idaho | reverse complement strand
GAGGCCCGAACCAGCGGCGCAGATAATAGCGCCGGAGCCGGTGCCAAGTTGGCGATACATCTGTTCGTTGGAGATGTTTGCCTGCCAGCCCTTGATGGACTCCAGCTTGTCGAGCGTGCCGCCGGTATGCCCGAGTCCACGGCCCGAGAGCTGCGGGACGGCAACATCAAAAGCCGCCACAAGTGGCGCAAGCGGGAGGGTGATCTTGTCTCCCACGCCACCGGTGGAGTGCTTGTCAGCGGTACGGCGCGGCAACGACTTGAAGTCCATACGTTCGCCGGAGTTGATCATGGCATTCGCCCACCGAGAGATCTCGTGGCGGTTCATGCCGTTGAGGAAGATCGCCATGGCGAGAGCGGACATCTGCTCGTCGGCCACGACGCCGCGAGTATAGGCGTCAATCACCCAGTCAATCTGGGCGTCGCTCAGAGTCTGCTTGTCTCGCTTGGTACGGATAACATCAACGGCGTCAAATGGTTCAGTCACGGGTGCGCTCCTTGAAGGTAGCTGTTGGTACTTGGATGAGGTCCTCGGGGCCGAAACCATCGGGCAGAACCTCGGACATCGGCATGACGCCGGTGGGCATTGCCACGAGAGCGTCCTTGCCACCGTGTTCAAAAATCAGTTGGCGGCACCGCCCGCAGGGCACCACCGCGTCTTCGTTGCCGTTAACGGCGACGACGGCGAGCAACCGCCCACCTCCGTTTTTGATGAAGTCGCTGATCATGCCGCATTCTGCGCACAGGCCGATGCCGTAACTGGAATTTTCCACATTACAGCCCGAGTAGATCGTTCCGTCATTCGCGAGGCCCGCAGCCCCCACTGGATAACCCGAGTAGGGCACATAGGCATGGCGCATTGCTGCGACCGCATGTTCGTGCAGTTGCGCCCAAGTCTCGGAAGTGATCTCCATGGAAACCCCCTGGTGTGGTGTTGGAAATGGCGGCGGGCCAACCCGGGTGAGGTTGGCCCGCCAGCGTGTTGTCAGCGTTCGAATCAAGCCTTGACGTAGGGCGTATTCTCAGCTGCCGGTGGCCGCGAACGGCCAACGAATCCAGCAACCGCGAAGAGCGTCACCACGTAAGGAATCATGTTGATGAGATTCGACGGAGCATTCATGTTGAGGCTGGGGAGCAGGATCGCTACCGCGTTGGCGAAGCCAAACATGAGAGCGGCGCCCACGGCACCGAGAGGGTGCCACTTGCCAAGGATCATGGCCGCGAGTGCAATGTAGCCATTACCCGCGGACATGTTGTTGTTGAAGCTGTGGCCGATCGACGCGCCGATGGTGAAGTAGGCTCCACCAAGTCCTGCCAGTCCTCCGGAGAGCAAGGTGTTGAGGAACCGGGTGCGGCGAACGTTGATACCCACCGTGGCGGCTGCGTGCGGATGCTCGCCACAGGCGCGCAGGCGTAGGCCCCAGCGGGAGCGGAACAGTCCGATTGTCAGGAAGATGATCACCAAGTACATGAAGTACGTGAGGACCGTCTGGTTGAAGAGCACCGGTCCGATGATCGGGATGTCGCCCAGCAGCGGGATCTTGATGTTCGGCAGGCTGATCGCGGAGGAGTTCAGCTCCGGGCGCTCCGAAAGGACCGTCGAGAAGAAGAAGCTCGTCAGACCGAGAGCGAACACGTTGAGCACCACGCCGATGATGATTTGGTCCACGTTGTAGCGCACAGCGAAGAAGGCAAGAATTGCACCCATCATCGCACCGGCCAGCGGAGCAACGATAAGACCAGCCCACACCGATCCGGTGGCTGAAGCCACGAGAACACCCGCGAAGGCACCCACGAGAAGCTGCCCCTCGATGTTCATGTTGACGATTCCCACACGCTCGGCCACTACGCCGGAGAGCGATCCAAAGATCAGAGGCGTGGAGAGAGCCAGCGCCGAGGCCAACGTGGCGGTCAGCGTAATGAAGCCAGCCGAGCCACCGCCGTACCAGGTGAGCAGACCGAGCACGACGCTCACACCAGCGAGAATTGCCGGGGCTACACCGCTCGACTTGTGGCCCATCGCCCGATAGACCGAGTAGGCAAGTACGAGCGCGGTAATAGCCGCAAGAATCCAACAAAGCATCGCAGAATCCACATGCCACGGCGGGATCTGGAAGCGATCGGAACGATTGAGGGTGAGCCGGAAGACGGCCTCCCCCTGGGCGTTAAGCGCGAAGAAGAGGGTGATAACCGTCGCAATTGCGTAGGTGATCGGCATCTTCCAACTGGTCTTGGCGACGACGTCGCTGTGATTCACCGGCTCGACTTGAGCATTCGTTGTATCAACGCTCATGCCGCCACCTCCTTTTCTGCCTGAAGTGCGAGGTACTGGCGAATGGTCATCTTCTGCGGCTTAGGCAGGTGGAACAACCAACGCACGAACGGCGGAGCCGCAATGAGAAGCACGATGACCGACTGCAAGATGAGGACCATGTCGATGGGGACATCTGCCTGGACCTGCATAATACGGCCACCAGCCTTGAAAGCTCCGAAGAGCAAGCCTGCTAAGAAGGTACCCAACGGCTTACTGCGACCAAGCAGGGCAACGGTAATGGCGTCGAATCCAATGGATCCGGCCACTCCGGCGTCAAGGAACTTCATCGTTCCGGTGAGCTGAACGCCACCGGCCAGACCCGTCAGAGCTCCCGAGAGAGCCATCGTCAACGCTGTCACCTTGGCAATGGACATGCCCGCAGCCTGCGCAGCATTCGGATTCGCACCCACTGCGCGAAGCTCGAAGCCCCAGGTGGAGCGCTCCAGGTACCACCACACAAAGATGGCAGCCAGGATTGCGATAATGATTCCCAGATTGAGCTGGAAGGGCCGCGGGAGCAGATCAGGAAGCTGTGCCCCCTGAGCGATGGTCTCCGACCGCGGGTTAGACGATCCGGCCTGCTGGAAAGTCTTCAGCGTCAACAGGTGGTTGAGGCCAAGAGCCGCAATCGAGTTGAGCATGATGGTCAGAATAACCTCGTTGGCCCCTGTCTTGGCCTTGAGGATACCCGCGATCCACGCGTAGAAGGCTCCGCCGATGATCGCGCCGACAAGGCAGACGAGCATATGGAGGAACGGCGGGAGGTTGAACGTGAATCCGACGTAAGCGGCAACGATCGCACCGGCGATAATCTGGCCGTTTCCACCGATGTTGAACAGGCCCGCGCGGAAGCCAACGGCCAATCCAAGACCCGCAATGATGAGCGGCGACGCCGCGTAAATGCTCGCGGTGAGTGGAGCGAACATGGCGGCGGTCGTCTTCGCCTGGTAGTTGAAGATCGCGCCTCGGAACATGGCCGAATAGGCTTCGCCAACGCTGGCACCCGTGATGAGGATGAGGATCGCACCCACAAGAAGCGCGACGACGATAGCGAGCACGTAGACCAGCACGTTGGAGCGCAGTCCCACATGGAACACAGCTCCGACCCACTGACCGAAGGATGCCCGTGGTGGCGTAGTAGTTGACTTTTCTGTCACTTCTGGGCCTCCTCGTTAGTTGATTTGTTACTGTCCGCGATGGCGTCCTCGTAAGGAACGCCTGCCATCATGAGGCCGAGTACTCCACGAGGCGTATCCGCCGGAACGATTCCGATGATGGATCCGCGGTACATAACGGCGATACGATCCGCCAGCGCCACAACCTCGTCAAGTTCGGAGGACACAACAATGACGGGAATCCCGCTGTCACGTGCCTCAACGACGCGCTGGTGGATGAACTCGATCGAGCCCACGTCCACACCGCGGGTGGGCTGATTGGCCATGAAGAAGCTCAGGTCACGTGTGAGCTCTCGCGCCACAACCACCTTCTGCTGATTTCCACCCGACAGAGTGGAAATCGGATCGGTGACACGGGTAAGGCGGATATCGAACTCCTTGGTGCGCTCCTCCGCGTTTTGGAGGACCACCTTCGGATACATGACCGGACCCTTGGCGTAGGGAGCATTACGGTACTGGTCGAGAATGAGATTCTCAGCCACCGAGAACTTCGCAATCATGCCATCCGCGTGGCGATCCTCGGGAACGAATCCAACGCCAGCTTCGAGGTGCTTGCGCACCGAGAGCTTCGTGAGATCCTGACCGTCAAGGATCACGCTGCCTTCCACGGGAGTTTCCAGGCCGAGCAGTACGTCGGCCAGTTCGGACTGACCGTTGCCCTGCACGCCCGCGATCGCCACGATCTCGCCCTTCTCTACCGAGAGACTGACATGATCGAGGGCCATCGAGCCGTTAGGAGCAAGCAGCGAAACGTCCTTGATCTCCAGCCCAACTCCCTTGGGCTGCGCTGGAGCTTTATCAACACGAAGAAGCACCGGACGGCCGACCATGAGGGTGGCCAGTTCTTCTTGAGTCGACGACGGCGACGCCTGGCCCACGACCTTGCCGCGGCGGATAACGGTAATCTCATTGGCCACAGCTCGCACCTCGCGGAGCTTATGGGTAATGAAGATGATGGACGTTCCCTCGGATGCCAACTGCTTCATGATGTTCATGAGCTCGTCGGTCTCCTGCGGGGTCAGCACGGCCGTCGGTTCGTCGAGGACGAGGATCGAGGCATCGCGTGAGAGTGCCTTAACGATCTCTACTCGCTGCTGGACTCCCACGGGGAGGTCTTCGATCTTGGCATCGGGATCCAGATCAAAACCAAATCGTGCGGAGACCTCCTTCACCAGCTGCCGTGCCTTCGCAACATCGATAATGCCGCCAGCCTTTGTGGGCTCATATCCCAGGGCAACTGACTCTGCCACCGTGAACACCGGCACGAGCATGAAGTGCTGATGCACCATGCCAATGCCCGCGGCGACGGCGTCGCCCGCTGAGGCAAACTTGACCGACTTTCCGTCAAGGAGAATCTCGCCTTCATCCGCATCGTAGATGCCGTACAAGACGTTCATAAGTGTTGATTTGCCAGCGCCATTCTCGCCGAGCAAGGCATGGATTTCTCCAGGCTTGACGACGAGGTCAATATGGTCGTTGGCAACAAGGGGTCCGAATCGTTTAGTGATCCCCCGTAGCTCCAGTTGCACTGTAGCCTGCCTTTCGTTCTCCGCGAGCACGCGGAAAGAAATCCCCACGAAGTTCAGGACAGCGTCGACCCTCGACTTCATGCATTTCTACAAGTCCGTCCGTAGACGGTTGGTGACTCATCCTACCAAGGATCGGTGGTACCGCGTAGTGGTGTGCACGCGGGTATCTCGGTAGAACGATTAAGGACGTGTCACCGACGAAACAGGGCCCGACCAACTCACATCAAGCGAGCGTGGCCGGGCCCCATATGTCATCGATTACTTAACCTCGAAGGCGGATGGGGACTCGACGACGATCGTGCCGTCAATGATGTCCTTCTTGAGCTGCTCAAGCTCCTCAACCAAGCCCTCGGGGAGCTGGCTCTCAAAGTCGTAGAATGGAGCGATATCAACGCCACCGTTCTCCAGCGTGCCTACGTAGTTCTCGGAGGTCCAGTTGCCCGCAGAGGCTTCCTTGATGGTGTCGAAAACAGCGTTGGCGATGCCCTTGGTCACCGAGGTGATGATGATGTCCTTGTACTCGGAAGCGGACTGAACCCAGTCCGAATCCACGCCGATGATGAGGGTGTTGCCATCAGACTTGGCAGCCGCGGCAGCGCCCAGTCCCACGGGACCGGCTACCGGCATGATGACGTCAGCGCCCTGCTGGATCAGCTGCGAGGCCACCTGGGTGCCCTTGGCCTGATCGTCGAAGTTGCCGGTGAACTGGCCGTTCTGCGACTTCTTGTCCCAGCCGAGGACCTTGACATCGGTGCCCTTCTCCTCGTTGTGCTTGGCTACGCCATCAACGAAGCCGTCCATGAAGATCTGGACCGCAGGAATCGCCAGGCCGCCGAAGGTAGCAACAGTGCCGGTCTCAGACATTGCTGCCGCGACGTAACCTGCGAGGTAAGCAGCTTCCTGGGTATTGAAGACCAGCGCACGCTCGTTGCCCTGGGGATCCTGGAAGGTGGAATCGATCAGGGCGAAGTTCTTATCCGGGTTCTCCGTGGCGCCGGCAACGATGCCTTCAGCCAACAGGAAGCCAACGCCGATGGTCAGGTCACAGTCAGAGGCAACCATTGCCTGGACGTTGTCACCAAACTCTGAGGAATCCTTCGACTCAGCCGTGTTGGACTGAACTCCCAGCTCCGCAATGGCGCGGTCCAGACCTTCCTTGGCCGACTGGTTGAAGGACTTATCGTCCCAGCCGCCCGCGTCAGAAACGAGGCAGGCCCGGTAATCAATCTGCTCTGCTGCGGGAGCGTTGCTCTCGCCCGAGCCCGTGGTATCGTCTTCGCCGCCTCCGCCGCAGGCACTGAGTGCAAGCGCCGCTACGCCGAGGATCGCGGCAAACTTGGTGTTCTTCACGCGTATCTCCTGAGTGTTATGCCGTTGACGTCATTTGACGTCGGACAGAACACAGTCTACGTGCCCGACGCAACATTTTTAACCCGAAACAGAATGTTCTGCTCGGTTAAGAACTGCCGTCACTGTAGCTAGGATAATTCCAGCCTCCACAGGCTGGTTGAAGAGCGCTATCGTAGCTCGTTGAGATTCACATATCCTAGCGAGTCAACAGCGGTTTTTACCTGCTGGGAGGCTTCTGCTCGGGTCACGAGTATGACATCATCCATCTCCACCACGACAGCCTCTGGAATACCCACCACTACAACAGGCTTCGAGTGGGTGTAAATGAGGCTATCGGGAGAATCAATAGTGATGGTTGTGTGACCCTCACCTCCCGGCGCGACCTGCCGTGAAAGATCTGCCGGATCAATGACCTCGGCGAGCGAGGCATAGTCACCCACATCCGACCATCCCATATCGGCAGGCACCACGCTGACGCCGTTCTCGCCAGCCAGCGGTTCGGCGATGGCGCGGTCAATGACGGCACTCGGTAGGGGCTCCCACAACTCACGTACAGCGTCCGCTCGATCAGGCCCATCCCACCGTTCAGCAAGTTGTACCAGAGGGCGCGCGATCTCCGGATGGAACCGCTCGAGTGCCCCAAGCAATACGGACGCCTTCGCCACGAACATTCCCGCGTTCCAGAAGTATTCCCCCGATTCCACATACGTTGCGGCAGTCGTGGCATTTGGCTTCTCAACAAAGGATTCCACGGCAAAAGTGGGCTGAGGTGACCCCGCGGCGCCGTCGTCGTTCAAAGCGGTGTCCTTGGAACCGGGAACAATCTGCGAACCGGCGTGGATGTATCCGTAAGCGGTGGACGGGCCCTCGGGAGTGATACCGATCGTCACCACATAGCCGGCCTCCGCGCTAGCGATGGCCGCGCGAACCGCATCCTGAAACGCGGCTTCATCCTGGATCAGGTGATCGGCAGCGAACGATCCGACGACGACGTCCCCGTACGTACGTTGAATAATCGCCGCGGCTAGTCCGATCGCCCCCATGGTTCCCCGCATTGACGGTTCGACGACGACGTCCGCACCCGGTACCTGCTCGCGCACCGCGGATTCGTGGGCGCTACCTGTGACGATGAGAGTCTGCTCGGTGAGCGGGGCGAGGCGGTCAACGGTGGCTTGCAACAAGCTCCGGCCGGAACCGGTGAGATCAATGAGGAACTTGGGATTGGCGCGACGCGACAGGGGCCACAGACGGGCGCCAACTCCCCCGGCCGGAATGATCGCGTGCAGTGTCATGTCGTTTCCCATCGGGCACCTTTCCGGAACCTTGCCATATACATCGGGATCTATTATTCCACCGCTCCCTCTCGTCCCTAGCGCTTCCTCTTACCAGAATTACGGTTCTTCTCAGCGACAGCCACCATTCGACGCGCGCCGTCGTTGTATTTCTCGCGCGCCTCGGTGGCCTGATTCTTCACCTTCTCGACACGCCGTTCGAGCCGTTCAGCCCTCCAGCGCGACACGTTGCCAAGCAATCCACCCCAACGCGGCAGCGGCGCCTCTTCCTCCTCCGGCTCCTCTGGCGATCGCGTGGGAGCCACGGCGCCGGTCACCGGATTCGAGTTCCACTCCAGAGTGTGCGGCGCGGAAAGGGTGATGTAGTTCGGAGTCTCTGTGAAGTGCAGCTCCTCCGCTTCGGCAACCTTGTACGGGCGCGGCGGATTGGCCATGAATGTACAGGCAATGAGCAGGATGCGTGCACCGAGGTTGAGCCAGAGCAGCAGCGTGGCGATAACGGCGACCGAGGCGAGCAGAGCGTTGTCGGACACCGAGCCCACCACCGACGTACCGAGTACCCGAATAGCAGATGTTCCGACGGCTGCGATGAGGCAGCCAATCCAGAGGTCCTTCTTGATGACCCGCACGCTCGCCATCACCCGGACAAGGAAGGCGATGACGAGCATATCCACTCCAAGGGAGACGGCAAAGGTCAACGTACGCAACGCGTATCCACCGATTGTTCCAGTGACATTGATGAGTTCGAGGATCTGATTGCCCAGCACACCAGCTGCGGTGGTGAGCAGCGACGAGGCCAGCACACCAATTGCGAGAATGATAAAACCAGCGAAATTGCGCAGATAGAGGATGCCAATATTCTCCTTGACCACCCAGATCCCAAACATCGAACGAATTGCGTTGGCCATGGCCCCCATGGTGGCAATGGCGCTCCACAACAGGACGAAGAACGCGATAACCGATGTCACGTTGATCGCTGTATCGAGAACCAGATCGTCCGGCTTGACGATGCCGCCGTCACCCGGACTGAACTGGATAATGCCGGGAAGAGCCGCGTCAATACCATTGAGCACGTTACGGCGAAGCGCCAGATTCGATCCCATGAGAGACATGAAGACAGTCCACGCGATCGTCAAGGCCGCAGCCACCGAAAACAAACCAGAAAATGCAATTCCACCGGCAAGCAGATTGCCACGAGCCGTGGTGTATCGCGTCATGGCGCGAACAATCCTCAGATCCTGCACTCGATCTGCAACATCCTTGACAGACTCAACCGGCGGTTTCTGATTCTCTCGTTCTTTCGCCTCTTCTTGCTCCTTCACGTTGCCCGATTCTCGTGCAACATCCGGTTCTGGCACCGAAGCGTTCTTTCGCCGCTCGGAAACCTTCTCCACTCTCTCCGTGGTTGACATGCCGCTCCTTCACACCATTTCGCGCTACGAGTTAATTACCCGTTCGACCTTGCTTGTGATTCAGCACTCAGTGATGCAGAAAGTCTTTCACATTTGCGACGAGGGCTCGAGCATTCCTGCTTGTAGAGAAGTTGAGCGCCGAGCTGAGCACAGCAATAACGGCACCCCGGATCGACGTCGTCGCCGAAACGGGGTGCCGCGGGAGTAGGTGACGAAATGCCGAATTTACGGCAGATCGTAAGTGACGGTGAGCGGTGCGTGATCGGACCAACGAGTCTCGTAGCTATCCGCGCGGTCGATCTGGAAATCTCGCGCAAGGGCCGCGAGCTCCGGATTGACGAGATGGTAGTCGATGCGCCAGCCGACGTTGTTCTCGAAGGCGCGGCCTCGCTGGGACCACCAAGTGTAAGGCCCCTGATCCTCGCCCGTGAGGCTGCGCTGAACATCGACGTAGCCGAGCTCACCAAACCAACGGTCGAGGTAGGCAATCTCGGGGTCGAGCACACCGGACGTCCGATTGTGATTGGACTTCCAGTTGGTGATATCGAGCGGGGTGTGGACGATGTTGAAGTCACCGGCCATGAGGATATTGCGCCCGCTGTTCTTCAACTCTTCGAGGCGGCGGGTAACCAGATTGAGGTGAGCGTACTTCGAGGCCATCTTGTCCTCAGACTTGGCATCGCCCGAATGCAGGTAGGCGGAGATCACCGTGAGGTTCTGCTCCGGCAGGTCCACCTCCAACCAACGTCCGGTGTCCACGGGAAACTGCTCGTTGGGAATGCCCTCGGTGTATCCGGCGACGCCGTCGCGCACCTCGCCCACCACGATTCCGTTGCGAACGGCCACCGTAACTCCTGCGCGGCCCTTGATGTCGCAGGCGCGAGTGAAAACTTGATAGTCAGGGCCAATAAGATCCGGAACTAGCTCCTCGGGCGCGCGCACCTCCTGGAGGAGCAGCACATCGGGAGCACCGGCGGCGAGCCACTCCTGCATCCCCTTGCGGACAGCTGCCCGGATTCCGTTGACGTTACAGGTGGTGATGCGCAAAGCGGCGTCCTTCCGTTGGCGGTTGGTCATATGGGTCTCAGGTACAGACTATTTCGCACAAATATCGGCGGCTGGTCCATGCAAAAGATGCGGGCGTTCCCCACTACCTTGAACAGTTCTATGACCCAATCCTGACGCATAACCTTACCAAGGTACGCGTCAACGTGGAGATGGATATGCGGGCTGGAAGAGGATGTGCGAGCTGGACGAGGATATGCGGACTGGAAGATAGAGAGGTCACAAGTAAGTGGAGAGGCCACGTTTGTGAACGTGACCTCTCCAGCAAAACGTGACCTCTCCGGAAATCTATTCCGAAATGATATTCCAGGAAATTACAGCCCAGCCCGCCTGCGTGCGGTGGCCACCACGTTGGCCAGCAGCATCGCGCGCGTCATCGGGCCGACTCCCCCGGGATTCGGGGAAATCCAGCCCGCAACCTCACGGACCTGCGGGTCAATGTCACCGGCGATGCGGTAACGCCCGGCAGCCTCGTCGTAAACGCGCGAGACGCCCACGTCGAGAACAACTGCACCTGGCTTGACCCAGTCCGCCTTGACCATGTGGGTGACGCCGGTGGCGGCAATGACAACATCAGCCTGGCGTACCTTCTCGGCGACGTCACGGGTGCCGGTGTGGCAGAGCGTGACGGTAGCGTTGATGGCGCGGCGGGTCAGCAGTAAACCGATGGAGCGGCCCACGGTGACGCCCCGGCCAAGGACGCAGATGTCCTTGCCTCGCAGGTCAACGCCGTGGCGTTCCACCAGCTCAATGATTCCGGCGGGCGTACAGGGCAATGGGGAGGTGATCTCCTCGTTGACGCGCAGCACCAGGCGCCCCAAGTTTGTCGGGTGCAGGCCGTCGGCGTCCTTCTCTGGATCAATAAGTTCCAGGAGGTCGTTGACCGGCATACCCTTGGGAAGCGGGAGCTGCACGATGT
>RRZU011076444.1_pt1 | contig 11056 bp, 10 predicted proteins | sample 2165561 | NCBI WGS metagenome assembly RRZU01 (sample SAMN10456909, study PRJNA506462) | wastewater metagenome | isolation source: wastewater sludge | place: USA: Moscow, Idaho | reverse complement strand
CAACGGTGGTACCTGCAGAGGTGATTCGTGCAACAGAGGAAGAAAAACAATTCCAAATAAAAACGAAAGAAAGCCTTAATAAAGTCAACGAACAACAAGTTACAGAAGCTTTAGAAAGCGCACAACAAGCGGCTGTTAACAATCAAAATATCTTTGAAGTATTGATGGAAGCAACCAAAGTTTGTTCGCTAGGACAAATTACTTCTGCCTTGTTTGAAGTTGGTGGACAGTATAGAAGAAATATGTAAGAAATGTAATTTCAATAAATGTAAAAACCTCGCCAATGCGAGGTTTTTTATTTGAATATTATTTTGGTTAAATCAATTTCATATTCAGTTGAATTTTCGTATTCAATTTTGATGGTATGAGGATTAACAAACTCAATCTTCTTATCACATGAATAACTACGGCTTTCGACAAGAATTGGAAAGTATAGTTTTTTATTTTTATCATATCCAATCAGATTGCCTCTAAAAAATGACTTAATGATGTAATCATTATTTTCTATTTCTGTTGGAGTACCTCCTCCTATTTTAAATAAATTCTCTTTGTAATAAGTTGAATATATTTCATTTAAAGGATCAAGATTTCCTGCCCCGAAGTGTCCATCTACATTGTTATCCATTTGCCATTTATCTTCGTAATCTTTATACATGTCTTCTTTGTCATTATTTTTTTGAAATATTAAACTTGACGTTTTCGTATAATCTAATAAACTATTTTTTATTTCTTTAGGAAGATTATTTTCTTCGAAGTTACCTTTGATACATTCAGCACAAATAGGAGATAAGTAACCAGTGTAGGTGAGCTTATAATTTTCTTTTATGTTTTTCGTGTTAATCATCCAGAAGTAAACAGATTTTATATTGACTGCTCTTCCCATATAATCAGTTCTTGCAGAAAAAAATAGAAAGGGGTTATTCTGAAAAGTTTTTACGTTGATACTTGTACTATCAATTGTTAAATATGTCCAATCTAAATGTAGCAAATCAACCGATTTTCGCTTATTAGAATTTGATATTGATTCAACCTTCAAAACAATTGCTGTATCAGAATAAAAATAAGGATTCGTTTGATTTTGATTAGGAACAAAAACTTTTAATAAATTATTATTCTTATTTGAATAAAAAATATTTGTAGATTTAATCGTGTCTTTAGTTAGAGTAGTTTCTACTTTTTGTGGCTTATCTAAAATAGCAAAAGTTTTATCTTCTTTATGACAAGAAATTAAAGTTACAAATACGAAAAATATTACAAATTCTTTCATTTTCATTGTTTTAGGCAGTTGATTAGTTTTTAAATATAACTAAAATTAATAGAACATTTTATACCATCTTTGTACTCGTAAAATTAACGCATGAAAGATTTCCTACTCAAAAAAGATATACAAATTTCTCCGAAACGATACTTTATCGATGCAATGGGTGCGATGGCTTATGGTTTGTTTGCGACTTTGTTGGTTGGTACAATTTTGAAAACGGTCGGAGAAGAGTTAAATATCTCTTTTTTAACCGATATTGTTTGGCCAGTAGCAAATCAAGCAACAGGTCCAGCTATTGCATTGGCAATTGCATATAGTTTGAGAGCACCACAATTAGTCTTATTTTCATCTGCAGTTGTAGGAATTGCAGCTTACAAATTAGGTGGACCTTTAGGCGTTTTCATTGCGACTATTTTTGCAGTAGAAGTGGGTAAAATGGTTGCAGGAGAAACACGCATTGATATTGTAATTACACCAATTATAACGGTTTTAGTAGGAGTTATTTTGGCACAAATAATCGGTCCCTCTGTACAACAAATGATGAAATGGATTGGCGAAATTATTATGCTATCTACTGACTCAAATCCTCTCATAATGGGAGTTGTTATTGCTGTAATCGTTGGTATTGTTTTGACTTTACCTATTTCTTCTGCTGCATTATGTCTTATGTTAGAATTGGATGGTTTAGCCGCCGGCGCTGCAACAATAGGTTGTTGCGCACAAATGATTGGTTTTGCAACAATTAGTTTCAGAGACAATGGTGTGAAAGGTATTTTGGCGCAAGGATTAGGAACAAGTATGTTGCAAGTTCCTAATATTTATAAAAATTGGAAAATTTGGATTCCACCAACTTTAGCTTCTGCGATTATTGGTCCAATTGCAATAATTTATTTCAATATGGAAAATTCAGCGTTAGAATCAGGAATGGGTTCTTGTGGTTTAGTTGGACAAATAGGAACTTTTAATGCGATGAAATCTAAATATGATTCAACCTATATTTTAACCTCAATATTAGTCTTGCAAATCATTGCTCCAGCTGTTATTTCTTACATAATTTACTATTTTATGAGAAAGAAAAACTGGATAAAAGACGGTGATATGAAATTGGGTTAAACAAAAAAATATCGGAAAAAGATTGAGGTATTGTTCTCTTAGTTTAATGATTGTTTAAGATTAGACGTAGCTTAAATTATCTATTACTTTGTGAAATATAATTCATCAATTCCTTTTTATCAGAGTTGAAATTAATTGCATCATAAACGACATAAAAGTTCTCAGGATCAATACAATTTCCGTATAAACTCTTTCCTAAAATCACTTTATTTTTATCAAAATTTAGAATAGAAAGTAATGTTTTTATCTGTTGAGAAGTAAAACTTGTTACTTCCTTTTGCTGAAGTATTAAATCAATTCTATTTTCATCAAAAGCATTATATTTTTTGACTTCATTTACAAAATTAGAAAAGTCTTTATCTTGCATAACTCTTCCATATTGAATTGAGGTTCCGTTTCTGTACGGATTATTCCAAATATCATCCCATTCATTAACTCCATAATTTTGATTTTTAACAGAATAACTATCCAAAAGATATAATCCATAATTAGGAAAAAAATCTAAAACCAAACGAGTATTATTCTTAATTGTAACTGGAGCGCGATAAATTAAATAACCATTCTCAAAAATAGAAAGTGTATTTCTGCCAGAGGACAAATCAAAAAATCTAAATTTCCCTGAACCTGAGCTTATTTCTTGTTCATTTAACTGAACGGTATAATAACCATAATCTGGTATTCTAAGAAAAATCTCTGCATAACCTAAATTATTATTCCAACGGTAATTTGCAGCTCTACGATTTGTTCGATTATTGTTTTCTCGACTATCTCTATTGTTAGAATTAATGGTTTGATTTTCTTTCATTTGAGAACTTCTATCTAAACTTGAAATTTGAGGATTTTGTTTCTTCATTTCAGCAGAAGTTGCCTCATTTTCTAATAAAACACCCGCTTTTCCAATTTCTTGTGCAAACACATTTGAAACGAAAATAAGTAATGCAAGAGTAATTATTTTTTTCATATTTTCTTGATTTCTAAGAGTTAATTCATAAACTATACCAATTAGAACTGATTGAATTTTATTTGACTTTATTCAACCAAAAATGACCGGAAGTTATTCCGATCATTCTTAGTTATATCAAGTATTATAATTGTAAAAAAATTAAGGTAATTTCGAAAAATCAATTTGAGGTGCAGCTTGTTTATTTTCAAACTTAAAGGCTGTTCCTGGTTGTTCTATTTCATTAAAAAACCCTCCCATTTTAAGAAAAAATCCTGTAGAAGTTGTTCCTCCAGTTGCATCAACGCGTTGATTGGCTTTGTACGTTGCATCTACTGTTAATTTCGTTGCATTTACTTTTTTCCATTCTCCATCATAAACCCATTGATTATTAAAGTTTACTTTTCTTGTCAAATAACCTTGTGTAGGCATAAAATTTTCTAAGAAAGAATGAAATCTTTTTAAATAAGTATTGGTTTTAGGACGTTTGAAACTTGCGATAACTTGCCAATTATTTGTTTCTGGCATAAAAAACCAAGCTGTATAAGTGGTAGAATTATCACCATTCGGAACTCCTTTTAGCAAAAATTTGTATGTTGTATCGGCTTTCCAATTGTACTTCATATAACTCTGTCCACCAGAACCTTCGTTTCCAAATTCTCCCGTTTTTACGTTTTCGCCTTTCTTCAACAAAACAATTTTTTCATCGTCTGGAATACTCTTCGGATCATCAGTTACAAATGGGCTCCAAACTGAAAATAAAATACGTCTCTCTGTTTCAGAATTATTTTGAATTCCAAAGTATCCTTCACCAAAACCATTTGCCATATAATAAGAACCGATAACATCACCTTCTTTCGGAACAACGATTTCATTGTAGTAATAAGAAACATTTTTCTCTGTAGGGATTTCGTAAGCCAAATGGCAAGAAGGTCCACGACGCGACCAATAATAGTACTGAGGATCGTTGCTATAAACAATTCCTTTGTCAACTGCAGTTCCGCTAACAACTAAATCTGTGATTGCAATTTCGCCTTTTGATCCACTCAAATCAACAGAAACATAACCAGGTTTAGTAATGGTAAACGTTCCAACAGAAATCGTTTTATCCGTAGATTTCCAGTTGTATTTTTTTGTTTTATTATTAAAGCCAACATTTAATTGCGCGTCATTTTTGGCTTCACCTTTTAATTGTATTGCTACATTTCCTGTTCCTAAAACTTTAAAATAAGCTTTTGTCACATTTTTAGTTTGTGGAGAAATTAAGGCATTCACTTTTGTAATTGTTGACGAAGATCCTTCTTTGTAACCTACTTCAAAAGCATTTCCAATCAAAGGAATATCATACGATTTGGTTTGTTGTGCATTTATAAAACTTGAAGCAAAAATGCTAAGTAAATATAAAAACTGACGTTTTGTTCTCATGTATTTATTGTGTTTTATTTTGTATCGACTCCTTGATTATTCATTTCTTGTTGTTTCTTAAAAAATGCTTCCATCTCGGTTTTATAGGTATTAAAGTCTACAATTTTTCCTTTTTTGGGCTGATTAATTATCGTATTTTTCTTTGCTTCCTTTACAGACATCGCTTTGTAAGTGACTACCATATCAACTTTGTCATTTAATTTTCTTTCCAGTTCCAGAATCAAACCTGGTAATCCCATGTACTTATTTGGCCCAGAAGGATAAGGCAAAGATGAAGCAAACCAAGCTGTCAATTCTTCTTTATTAACCATAGCCGTCGCTTTACGAACATCAAATCCCATTATTTTTTTTCTATCTCGAGATATTGTCCAATTAATTTTTGGAATAGAGTCTTTTATGATTCTATCCATTCCAAAACCAACTGATTCGTGCATATAATAATTTTCGTTCAAATTTTTATAATACAACCCATTTCCTTGCGTCGAGCTATAACTGTACGAAGTACCTCCGGTTAAAGTTGGTTTTTCTATATAATTAGATCCATTTTTGTCTGTTGTCAAAATAAATGGAGCAGGAATTTTCATACGATCCGTAAAATAACGAATCGCTTCTTCCCTACTTAATTTATGATCATTAATTGTCACATTAAAACCTTCCGATTTATTTGCATCATAAACTGTATAGACATCATAATCTACCTCTAAGACTTCTTGTGCATTTACAAAATAACACAAAAAACTAACAAAAACTACTACGTATTTCACCATAAGTTCAATTATCCTTTATCTACACCTTGTCCAAAAGTACTCATTAATTTCTTTTTTGATTCATCTTTCAAAGCCTTAAATTCAGTCTCTGTAATTACCTTCGCATTTGATTCTTTTAGTTTTGTAAATCGCTTAGGATTTGTATTGATTTTAACCGCTTCGTAAATCAATTTCGTTTCAAGCTTACTTTTTAATTGTACAATGGCTTTCAAAACCGTTCCTGGTAAACCATTAACTTGTGTTGGTCCTACATTTGCTTTAATAGCTGGAGCAAACCAAGCTTCTACGTTTTCTTTTTCAGAAATGGCTTTGATTACTTTATAACCCAAAATTGTAGTTTCTTCATTCGTAATTTTCCATTGATAATCTTTGAAAGGATAATTGACTAAATAATTTATTCCGTCTAACTTAACTTCTTGCGTATATTTTTTCTCTGATTGATTACCAACCAAAGCTTTCATTTCGCCACCCATAGAAATTGAAAAAGCTCCGACCGAACCATTAGCTTGATTGTTATCTACTGTTTGAATTCGATCAAAACTTGAAATTCCTTCATTGTATTCTAATTGATGATACAAATCCTTACCTGAGCCTATTTTCATAAAACCTTTCCCGTTCTGTTGTTGCTCGCGTTCAAACTCTTTTACTTTCTCCTCATTAACTTCAGTGTTTTGTTTATACTCGATTATAAATTTTTCTTGAGCAAAAAGATTTGTTGCAAAACACAATGCTATTAGTAGTGTTCTTTTCATAATAGTGTTAATTTATTTTGATTATACAATTAATTATTCTCTGTCAATTCCTTGATGTTGGTTTTCGTTATTCTTTTCATACTCGATTTCTAACTTTTTGAAATCTTGCTTCGTTATTTCTTTGGCTTTAAATAATTTATTAAATGCTAAATTCTCTTTCTCTACAACGGAAGTTGCTCTCATATAATAACTTGGTTCAGATTTTCCTTTCTGAAAGCCTTCTACTTTCAGTACTAAACCAGGAAGATTGATGTATTCTTTTGGTCCAAATCGTTTTGGTAAATCTGGTGTATACCAAATAATTGTCTTATTATCTTCATCATATTTAATGACTGCTTGTTTGACAGAAAAACCTAAATAAGTTGCTTTTTCTTGTGTCAATTCATACTTAAAAGGTGTAGAAATTGTATCTGTTACAATAAATTTTTTGTGTTCTATTAACCATTCCTGTTTCTTTAAATTCTGATTAAAATCAATCGAAATATTATAAGGAATTACACCAAGCATAATAATAGTATTCTCGCTTTGAGAATTATTAACTTTATCCAACTTCGTAAAAACACTTAGATTGTTCTTGATTTGTAAAACATAATTTTTAGGAACAGAAAGTGCAGCTAAAAAATCGCCCGAAAGCTTCTCCTCCTTTCCATCTTTTCCTATAATTCGAGGAATAGAAACTTCCTCATACTCTATTTCAATCCCATGTTGCGCAAAACCTAAATTCGTAAAAAGCAAAAAACCAGAAAATAATAAATGTTTCATTTGTTGTAGTTTAATAATTAATCTAAAATAAATTTAATATTCAATTCTACAATAATAGAATTGAATATTTAACACAACATTGTGAAACAAAAAAAATCCAACAGAAGTTGGATTTATAAGTATATAAAAAATGAAAATCTAAATTATCTCGAAATGTTTCAGCGCATTCCAAATCCCGTTATCATCAACAGTTGTCGTGACGTAATTTGCAATTTCTTGTACATTATCTTTCGAATTTCCCATTGCTACGCCAATTTTACAACCTTGCAACATACTAATATCATTTCCTCCATCACCAAAAGACATCGTTTTATTCAAATCAAATTGATGACGCTCTGCCATACGCTCTATTCCACGCATTTTACTAATATTTTTCGGATTTATGTCTGCAAAATACTCCATCCATCTGGTACCAACGCTATTTATCAATACGTTATTTATCAAATAATCTTCTTCTTTTTCATCTATAAAAAAGTTCATTTGCATAATATTATCTTTCGGTAAAGTTCGTGGATCAACAATGTGAGGTGGCGTAATATTAAAATATTCAAATGATTTTTCAACATTTTCTGTCACTCGGTTTATGCTAAAACCTTTTTGGGTCATATAAGTAAATGCAAATGGATTTTCGTCATCATAACGCAACAAAGCATCGATATCTTTTGGATTAATATATTCGACAAAAAACTGTTTTCTATCACTATCAGAACACATTGCACCATTATTATTGATATAACCATCAAAACCATATTCAAAAATATGCTCGGGCATATCAACCATATTTCGTCCAGTTGCGATGTATATTTTTTTGTTTTTTTGTTTCAATAATTTCAACGCTTCTTTTGTCGAATCACTTAATTCATGGTTATCAAAACCTTGTAATGTCCCGTCAAAATCAAAGAAAAAAGAATCTATCATATTTTAGTTTTATCTTTTACAAAACTACAAAAGCAACCTTTATTTGGCTGCTTTTGTAGTTTATTTTAATGCTAATTTAATAATTTCTATTGCTTTATTCGTATCTTCTTCAGAGATATTGAGATGAGGACGCATTCGCACCGAGTTTTCTCCACATGGAAGAATAATCATGTGATTTTCAAAACAGGTTTTGATAAATGCTGAACGATCCAAATCTGATGAAAAATCAAATGCGATAAATAATCCTAAACCACGAACCGAATGAATTTTCTTTGTTTCTTTTGCAATTTCATTCAGTTTTGATAAAATATATTTTCCTTTTTCTGCCGCATTTTCAACCAATTTTTCTTGTTCAATAACTTCTAAAATTAATTTGAAACGCAACATATCAATATAATTTCCGCCAAAAGTTGAATTGATACGACTTGATTCTTTGAAAACATTATTCGGAATTTGATCCAACTTTTCTTTGTTCGCTAAAATTCCACAAACTTGCGTTTTCTTTCCAAACGAAACAACATCTGGAATTACATCATAATGCTGAAAAGCCCACATTTTACCCGTCATTCCGATTCCGGTTTGCACCTCATCAAAAATCAATAAAATCTCTTCTCTATCACAAATTTCTCTCAATTTCTGAAAGAATTCTTTTCGAAAATAATTATCTCCTCCTTCACCTTGAATCGGCTCAATAATAATACAAGCAACTTTATTTTTGCGCGTTTCTAAAGCATTTTCTATTTGTTCAATCGCACGTTTTTCTGCTTCTACTACTTTGCAAAGATTTTCTTCTGTAACAGGGTAAATACGTTTCGGATTCTCAATTCTTGGCCAATCAAACTTCGGGAAATATTCATATTTACGAGGATCTTTCGTATTCGTCAGCGATAATGTATAACCCGAACGCCCGTGAAAAGCTTGCTTAAAATGAATCACATCACTTGCTTCTTTCTCAATTCCTTTTGAAATATTCAATCTTGTTTTCCAATCAAAAGCCGTTTTCAATGCATTTTCAACAGCCAACGTTCCACCAGAAATAAAGAATAAATATTGCAATTCTTTTGGCATCGCAACGCGCTCAAATGTATCAATTAAATCGGCGTAATCTTTTGTATAAATATCTGACATCGCAGGCTTATTGACTGCATTTCGACCTAAAAAGTCAATTTTAGCAACCAAATGTGGGTGATTATAACCAATCGCTGTTGAAGCGAACATCGAGAATAAATCCAAATACTCAACGCCATTTTCGTCTACAACATAGGATCCGTGCGACTTATCCATATCCATAACAATCGGATATCCATCTGCCAATATATGTTTTGCTAATCTTTCGTGTACTGTACTCATCTGTGTAAATTTTTAAAAATCAAACTTAATTCCTTGCGCCAATGGCACTTCTGTCGAATAATTAATTGTATTCGTTTGTCGTCGCATATACGCTTTCCAAGCATCCGAACCTGATTCACGACCACCTCCAGTTTCCTTTTCTCCACCGAAAGCGCCGCCAATTTCAGCTCCAGAAGTTCCGATATTCACATTTGCAATTCCACAATCCGAACCTTGTTGGCTTAAAAATAATTCAGCTTCGCGAAGATTATTTGTCATGATAGAAGACGATAAACCTTGCGCCACATTGTTCTGAATTTCGATAGCATTTAACACATCTCCAGAATATTTGATTAAATATAAAATTGGTGCAAAAGTTTCGTGTTGTACAATTTCGAAATGATTCTCAACCTCAGCAATAACAGGCTTTACATAACAACCACTTTCAAAACCATTTCCTTCTAAAATTCCTCCTTCAACGATAATCTTACCTCCTTCTTTATTGATTTTTTCTAAAGCATTTGAATACATTCCTACCGCATGTTTATCAATCAACGGACCGACATGATTCGCTGTATCCAAAGGATTACCTATCTTTATTTGTTTGTAAGCATTTACCAACGATTCTTTTACTTTATCATAAATCGATTCGTGAACAATCAAACGTCTTGTTGTTGTACAGCGCTGACCAGCAGTGCCAACTGCACCAAAAACAGCTGAAGTTAGCATAATTTTAAGGTCTGCATCTGGCGTAACAATAATTGCATTATTTCCGCCTAATTCTAAAATTGTTTTACCCAAACGAGCCGCAACAACTTTATTCACTTCAATTCCCATTCGAGTAGAACCCGTTGCAGAAACCAAAGCTATACGACGATCTTGCGCAATCAATTCACCAATTGCTTTATCACCCATCACCAAAGAAGAAACGCCTTCTGAAATGTTATTTGCTTTTAAAACTTCTGCTAAAATATGTTGACACGCAACCGCGCACAAAGGTGTTTTTTCGCTCGGTTTCCAAACAACAACATCGCCGCAAACCAAAGCCAAGCAAGTATTCCAAGCCCAAACTGCAACAGGAAAATTAAAAGCTGAAATTACACCAACAATTCCAAGCGGATGATATTGATCGTACATACGATGCAACGGTCTTTCTGAATGAATTGTTGAACCATATAATTGACGCGATAATCCAACCGAAAAATCGCAGATGTCTATCATTTCTTGTACTTCACCTAAACCTTCTTGGTAAGATTTTCCCATTTCATAGGAAACTAATTTTCCTAAAGAAGCCTTTTTCTCACGAAGTTTATCTCCAAATTGACGCACAATTTCTCCACGTTTCGGTGCAGGAATCATTCGCCATTCTTTAAAAGCGGATTGTGCTCTTTTTATCACCACCTCATAATCATCTTTTGTTGATGATTTTACTTTTCCAATTAATTTTCCGTCTACTGGCGAGTAAGAAGAAAGCTCTTCACCTTCTCCAAACCAAGTATTTCCTGTTGATGTTCCGAGATTTTCGGAAGAAATACCTAATTCTTTTAATTCGTTTTCTATCATTTTTTGTGTTATTTTGTGGTTTTAACTTTTACCTAAATTAGTCAAAAGTTTCATAAATTAAAATTTTTAGCAAATATTATTCAGAATAATTTTTAATTTAATGAATAATCGTTAGATTTAATAAAATAAAACCGCATAAAATGAATTCAACTACAGATTATTTTAAGATTGATGATTTATTAACCGAAGAACATAAATTAATTCGTCAATCTGTTCGAGATTTTGT
>RRZU011505397.1_pt1 | contig 11057 bp, 20 predicted proteins | sample 2165561 | NCBI WGS metagenome assembly RRZU01 (sample SAMN10456909, study PRJNA506462) | wastewater metagenome | isolation source: wastewater sludge | place: USA: Moscow, Idaho | reverse complement strand
TGTCACCATGAAAGGCTGGCGATTCTGGCGACAAAAAGGAGCTGGCCAGCTTGCCGCGGTGTCACCACGGCGCACGGTGCCGATGGTGACACTTGGCCGCTACCTGGTGCCGCGAAGCGTCACCAAGTGGCGGCATGAACCGCTGTCCACATATCCACGGTCGCAAAGGTCACTACTTAGACCGTCGCGGCGGTGGGTATGTGGTCAGGGGATAGCGCCGGGACGGCGCAACGAGAGGGATTGAAGCCCGAAGGGGCGAGACTTGGAACAAGGCTCGATGCGCAGCACGAAAGCCCGTACCCGGCAACGCCGGGGCGAGCATGGTTATTTGTTTCGACGGAAAAGCCAAGGTTCAACGGGCGCAGGATCAACCCAAAGGCCACGACGTGCGGCGCGTGCCTGTTCCTCTAACTGGATGATTGAACGATCTGTGACGTACTGGCGATAGGCCCACGCCATGCCTTGATTGACCATCGCCGCGTTCACGTTGGCACCAGCGACAAAAACGGTGCCAACAGTGCGGCCGTAACGATCCGGCCCGGACTCGGCAACGGTGACAACCTGACGGAAAACCATTTCGGAAAGGGCTTGCCGTGAACGAGTCCCAAAGGCTTGTTTCTTTTCCGGGGCGTCGATCTGAGCCAAGCGAATGCGAACCGGGCGATTGTTCACCAAAATATCAACCGTGTCGCCGTCAAGAATGGCAATAACAGGCCCGGAAAGGTCAGCCCATGCTGCCGAATTGACGGCCAGCAGGACGGCAGCGAGTAGAACGCGAAGGGCTTTCATCAGAAACCAAGCGACGGTTGAATGGGCGTCGATTTGTAAGCGACGTGTGTAGGGCTTGGGTACATGACAAGCCCGTTTTGGCCGTCCGAAACCTTGGCTTTCGGGTAGATGACAAGAACGTGTTTCAGCTCGCGCAGGAAAGCCCGCTTGAAGTCGCGCAAGCCCTGTTCGTTCATCGAATAGCCCGAACCGAATTGCCCGGCCAGCGCAATCCAAGGAATAGTTGTGCGCTTGGATAAGTAGCTCATGCGGTAGGTAAGCCAAACGTAAATATCAAGGGCAAGCGGCGATTGGCGAAGGCCACGAACGGCGCGCATATCGAACGGCAAAACGTGCTCGATGCACTCTTTAAAAAATGGCTCTGACAGCATCAGCGAAGACTGCCATTGCCCGGCTTCTTCCGGGTTCTGTGGCGTCCACCAGCCCACGGAATCGGCCAGCAAGACGTTTTGCAAAGCAAAAGAGTCTTTGCCGTCGTAATGGCACGAAATGACGGAACTGAAAAGGGTCGTCATGGCGTGTTTCAGGCGCGTGATGTCGCCGCGCTTGCCGCCTGTGTTGTGAAGGCCAAGTTCGGCCAGATAAGAGGCCAGATTGTTGCCAAGTGATAGAACGCGCTCGCGCTTCTGTGCAACCTCGGTGCAAACCCATGTCAGCAGCAGGCGGGGCAGGGTGCCATAAGGCAAACCCTGCGGGTGTGCCGTCATCATGGTTAGCGTGAAGTCGCCGTTTCGGCGAACGAAACGAAAATCGTCCGTCTTGCGATGCGGCAGCGTTGCAATGGCAAGTGAACGGGTCATGAAACCAAGGGAACCGGCGCTTTTGGCGTCTTGGGCCTCGATGGCAAGGTGTGTTTCGATCAGCTCGCGCACGCGCTCCGGTAGTTCGCCGTTTCGGTAGTCGAAGACTGCCGACATAGGCACCATCGACGACGAACCGAGTTCGTCGCTTTTCTTCGCGCGTGCGTTTGTTCTGCGGGCCGTGGCGGGCTTTTCCGCCTCGGCCGGTAGCACTATGGCCGGTGGCGTTTCGGCTGGCTTCTGCGGCCTCGTAGGGGGCGTGATGTCGCCGAAAATGTCGCCCATTTTCTGAAAGCCTTCAACGCGGGCAACCTTCGCCGGCTTCGGCTCCGGGGTGCCCTTGAAGGCGCGGGCGGCCTCGGTGAATCGTTGCGCCTTGTCGGGCTGCATCCCGGCTTCAACCAAGCCGCGCTTATAAGCGGCATCGGCCAGCGCATCGTTACGAATGCGCGCAGTTTTAGCGGCCAATCCGGCCGCATCCTCCGGGGAAAGCCCGGCGCGTTCGAGGTCTAGCCTGTACGCGGTTTCGTCAAATGTGGTAATCTTGCTGGAAGTCATCGAACCCGTCCCCTTTGGTGGTTTGTTGATAAAAAGCCGGCAGATTCGCCCATCTGCTGGCTTTTTGCTTTTCAGCGTCCCGCCCGGTTCGAGCTGTAAGCGAAGAACACGTAAAACATGGTTCCAAGGAACCACGTCAGCGGCAAACCAACTGCCGCGAAAATGGACAGCGAAGCCCAACGCGGCAAGAACCAATCAGCGGCCAGCATCGGCAGCAGCAGAAAACCAAGCGAAACCGGCATAGGCAAATGATCGGTGCGCTCGCCGTAGGCGAACAACACGCCAACAACGAACAGCGCGTAGGCTTTCCAAATTTCATAAATGCGGTACATAAAAACTCCGTTCAAAGGTTAAAAATGAATTGCTATCGCTCACGATCCGCACCGGGTGCGGGCCGTACAACGCTCGGCGCTGGCCGCTCGGCCTGACTTGCCGAACGTTCTTTTTTTTCGGCCTCGCGGCCTTGGCTGAAATCCCGCGTCTCTCCAGCGTTCAAGCTCGCTTGAACGTGGCCGATGACCGATTGCATACCGGCTTTCTGCGCTTCGGGCTTGCCCGGCATCTTCGATTCAAAATAAGCCGATGCAGCATGCAGCGTCTTGAAGGCTTCCTTGAGGTCTGGATGATCCCGCAAGGCGTCGGCCTCCGTCATGCGCTCGAAGGCCACGGCCCGACTCGGGCGCACTGCATCGCGCAGCAAATCGGGCAAGGGCCGGTTGCCGTCCAACCTGTCTTGGGTGTGAAGGATTTTCCGCATGGTGTTTTCATGCTGGACGTTCGGCTTTGCAAGCTCGTTCACGCTGCGGTCGCGGGCGATATACAAAAGGTCGCGCCCTACATCACTGCGGCCGAACCGCTCCCAATCCAGTTCATACCCGGATTCCTTGGCAAGCTGTTTTGTAAACGTGCGAAGCGTGCGGCTGTTGCCGTCACTGAACGGGTGAACATAGTCCAGCTCGGTATAAATCTTTGCGAGACGGGCGGTAAATTCGGCCGTCTTCAAGCCGCGCAGCTCGTCGGGCTTGGCACCTTCAAGCGCCTTATCCAGTCGGGCCGTGGCGGTGTCATCCATGCGCGAATAGGCAACGTGGAAAGCTCCGTCAACGGTGGATAGGCCACGCTGCTTCATCCAATCAACGCCATCAGGAACCGGCTTGCGAAACTCGCCCGGTGTCACGTCGTCAAAGCCAGCGCCCGGCAAGTCTTGAAAAATGCGGCGGTTTATTTCTTTCAAATGCGCCGCATCGAATTTGCCGCGCACTGGCTCCAACGCCAGTTCATAAAGGCGTTGATAGGTGTAATCAGCTTCGAGCTGGTCGCGCTGCTCGGCAGTCAATGCCTTACCGGCTGTGGGCTGGTTCTGCATCGGGCTTCACCTGGACAAGCTCGGAAAGCTGGATTTCACCGTTGATGTGTCGGCGCGTCTGCGCCAATGCTTGCTTGGACGGCTTGAAGCCTTCGAGGCCGACAGACGCAAGGGCGAAGCTGGCGGCATCCTCACGGCGGCGACGTTCGGCCGCCGAAATGGAATCATTCGCCGGGCTGATGCCTCGCTCGCGCGACTGGATCACATAAGCACGCATGAATTCGCGCAGTACCTGCGCGGCCGGCCGATGCTCTTGTAAGGCGGCGTCGGTGAATTCAGCGCGCAATTCCGGTTCGATTCGGAACGTCATCTGAACTTCTTTTGACATGGCGTTTTCCTCTTTAAGAAGTTGATAAATCGGCGTTTAAACCAGCCTCTATTTTAATGTATAGGCGTTGCATCGTCAATGCCTATACATGGTTATTTAGAGTGGCTATTAATTCGGTAGCCAATTTAGATCGGCCTTTGATTTCTTGGCCGGGTCGGCTAAACTTAGCCAAGTTAGCTATGCCCAAATAGGCCACTCGATGACCACGAAGAAGAAAACGGCCAGCCCGGTCGCGCCCGTCAAGGTAGCCCGCATCTACATGCGGGTCAGCACTGACGCGCAAGATTTGGCACGGCAAGAGGCCATCGCCACGGCGGCAAGGGCGGCGGGCTTCTACGTCGCCGGCATCTACCGGGAAAAGGCTTCTGGCGCTCGCGCGGATCGCGTCGAGCTGCTGCGCATGATTGACGATCTGCAACCCGGTGAAGCCGTGGTGGCTGAGAAAATCGACCGCATCAGCCGCTTGCCCCTTGAAGACGCTGAACGGTTGGTGGCCTCGATCCGCGCCAAGGGCGCGCGTTTGGCGGTGCCCGGCATCATCGACTTGAGCGAACTGGCGGCCGGCGCGCAAGGCATGGCCCGAATCGTCCTTGAATCGGTGCAAGACATGCTCTTGAAGCTGGCTTTGCAAATGGCCCACGACGACTATGAAGACCGGCGCGAACGCCAGCGCCAAGGCATCGAACTGGCAAAATCTGCGGGCCGGTATGCCGGCCGCAAGACCGACACGGCCATGCACCAGCGCATCGCGGCACTGCGAGCGGGCGGTAAAAGCATCGCGGAAACGGCAAGGCTGGCCGGGTGCAGTCAAAGCCAAGTCAAGCGCGTATGCGCTTTGCTGCGGGCCGAAGCTGGCGACAAAAAGGAGCTGGCCAGGTCGTGAACCTGTCACCACGCAAGACAGTTTCAGAACTCCGTTCAAGCCCACTTTGCAAGTTGCAATGCTAAACTCATCAATCAAAGCAACACCTTTCACACGAAGGGTTTCATCCGCCCACTCAAGGCGGATGTGGATTGAAACAGAAGCGCGTTAACCCTATCTCTGCTGCTCATACTGTTTCATCCGCCCACTCAAGGCGGATGTGGATTGAAACTCTGCAACAGTCGCTATCAAGCGGGCCAGCGAGCCGTTTCATCCGCCCACTCAAGGCGGATGTGGATTGAAACAACACCATCAAACGCGAGCTGGACGCCGCCCGCCGCCAGTTAGAAGGGAGGGAAGTGGAGTTCATTGACCGGATGATCGTTGCTTGCGCCCACGGCCTCGGCCGTGTCGGCATGTTCTTGGTAACGCTATGGGTGCGTCTGATCTTTGTAGTGATCTGCCTAGCTGTCATAGGCGTGCTGGGTCTGGTCGTCGCGTGGGCGTTCAGATAGCCGCCGCTTACGAGAATACCCGAAACGCGCCGACGAAAAAAAACCCGGCTGGCCGGGTTTTTTCTGGCGTGTAGAAACGCCTTATTTGCATTTACCTGCGGCTTTCAAGAGAGCATTGCAGGATGCACCGCCCGCGCCGGCCGCTTGCTTGGCTGGCTTGCCAATTTCGTTGCAAACGGCATCAGATACAACACGCCCCACAACGGAAACGGTGCCAGTCACGTAGCAACTGTATTTTTTCCCTGAGTCAGTTTTAACGGAATAGGTAGATTTCACACCGTCATCAACGCGGTCGGTAATGGTAAAAGTTCCCTTTTCCAAACCAAGCGCCATCGCCGTATTGTTTTCGATTGCATTATTGCTAACCGCAACCGATGCGCATCCGGCAGCCAGCGAAGCGACGACGACAACGGACAAAGCAACGGCACGGCGGAAGTAAGTTGTTTTCATAAAGTATTTTTCTCGTTAGTTAGTGGAAGGCCGAAACGCATGAGAGCGTATGGCGGGCAAATATTACTTGGAACCAGCCGGGGCGTCGAAGAAGGACGGGCCGGGCGATGCTGCGACATACTCGAACGCATAACCAAAATCATCATCATGATCGTGGCCGGCAGAGTCGCCAGCCTTGAGCCGTGCAAGTACGGTTTCAAGCTGGCCGATGACGGCGGTCTTGTCGCTGTGGCGCGTGCCTTGCAGCTTGATCGTGACTTGCTGCAACGGGTAAGCGTGTGCAATCCAATCTTCATTATTCATTGACGGTTCTCCTGGTGGTTGTGAAAGTGAAAAGTTATTTTTACGGAGTTGTTTAAAATGCTCCACCTCGGCATCTGTCAGCCCTCCCACTTCGCGGGCGATGGATGCCAGCATGGAACCGAGCTTGACGCGCTCAGACGTTCGAGCGCCCGGAATCTCTATAGGAAGCCATTGGACATGATCCTTATCGTGCGTCATTTTCTGAATCCTTTAAGTTTGTGTTAATCCCCTCCCCATGCGGGGCGCTAAGACCGGGACAATTGACATCCTCGCCGGCTTGAAGGCTGGCGATTCCTACGGCGCTAAGCAAGGGCAACCCCCTGCACAGTCACTTCGGCGGGTTCCTGCTTCACTGAGGCTGGTTTCGTCGGTGTCTTGCGACCCCGGCCAGAGCCGTCCTCTCCACAGGCTAACAAGCGCTGTCCGCGCTCTAAAACATTGATCGCGCCGACCACATCGGCATTTTCGGCATGGCCACATTCGACGCACAAGAATCTGGCTTGTGTCAGTCGATTTTCTTTGGCGACATGGCTACAACATGGACAAGTCTGGCTCGTGTGGTGTGCAGGCACTGCAATAAATAGCCCGCCAGTCCAAGCCATCTTGTATTCCAACTGGCGACGAAACTCACCCCAGCCTTGGTCAAGAATGGCCTTATTCAGCCCAGCCTTTTGCTTGACCCGTTTGCCGTGTTTTTCACGATTACCTTTGGAAGACTTGGACATATTCCCAACCTGCAAGTCCTCAACACAAACGAGCGCGTGGTTTTGGCTAATCGTTGTGGTGGTCTTGTGCAAGAAGTCTTTGCGGGTATTAGTGATAGCGGTATGAACCTTTTGAACCTTGGCTTTTTCCTTTTTCCAGTTGTTGCTAAATTTGACTTTGCGCGCCATGCGCCTCTGGTAGCGGGCCAAACGCTTTTGGTGCTTCTTAAAGCTGTTGAGTGAGGCAATGAAACTGCCATCACTGAAAGTGGCAAAGCGGGCAATGCCCACGTCGATACCTACAGCAGTGATAGCTGTAGGTATCGGCTGGGATACTTCGCGCTCGGTCTGGATGCTGACGTACCACTTGCCGCTTGCTTGGCTGACAGTGACATTTTTAGGCTGGCCCAAAATATCCCGGCTATTGCGATAACGCACCCAGCCTAATTTGGGCAACTTGATCCGGCTGTTTTCTTGGTCTATTTCAAACCGTTTGGTGTCGGGAAAGCGAAAACTTTCATTCATTCCTTTGCGCTTAAAGCGCGGGAAGTCGGCCCGCTTCGCAAAGAAGTTCTTATAGGCCCGCTCCAAGTCCTTTAATGCGTGTTGCAAGGGGTGGCAAGGCGCTTCCTTGAGCCAAGGCGTTTCAGTCCCATTACGCCACTCGGTCAGCAATTTCGCCAGGGCCACATAACCGATAAACTTGCCGCCCGACTCGTAATTCGTTATTTGTAGCGCCAACGCCTTGTTGTAGACGAACCGGCATGCTCCGGCGAAGCGGCGCATATCGCGCTCCTGCTCACCGGTAGGTTTGAGTTCGTATTTGTAGGCTTGTCGGCGTGTCATGCTTCAATCACCCCTTGTTTCATCTTCATTAGAGATGTCGGCAATACCCGGCATTGCCAACGCATCGGCAATCTGGCCGTCCATTCGCGTCATAACTTCATCGTGCGGCACGCTCGGCCGGGGGTCGTTGATTGCATCTTGAATCTCGCCGGCCAGCCGTTTGTTTTCAATGCAAACGGCGACGGCACTACACCAGAACGGCGTACCGACTGCGCAAACGGTGCCCGTAACGTCTTCGCCAGTCATGACATACACAACATCACCGGATACAAAAAGGCGGCCCGAATCAATCCCTTGATCGAAGGCCAATTGTTTCAAAACATCCATTTCGGAAGGTTGTTTCATTTACTTTTTCCAATCGCGGTAAGTCGGTCGAATAACAATGTTCGGATTGAACATCACGCCTTTAGGCGTGACGTTCACGCTCATTGAACCGGAAACGGGCAAGCCGCCGATATTGTGAACACGGTAGCCGGTGCCGCCGTAGTAGTACGGCCCGCCGTTGGTGGCGCAGCCACAAAGAACGGCCAGCAGCAGCGGCAGGATGACGAGGCGCAATTTCTTCATGGTGCGGGACTCCTTTGGTTAAAGCGTGCCTTGCTCGGGCTGCCAAGCCGTCATATCAACGGCGACAACCTGAAAGCCGACTTCGCGCAGCAATTTAAGGGCGGTGCCCGGATCGCTGAACGCGCGGGCGGTGGTGTCTGAGTGGCGAACCAAAACAACCCGGTCGCCGCCTTTCGTGTCGGCCACGACATGAAAGCGTTTGCCGTTCGCCACGACACGCGCGGCCGAAAGGCCGCCAGCGTGAAACGTCGTGCGAAGTTGTTCGAGCGTCATGTTTTGCATGGTGCCGCTCACTCTGCCGGGGTCACGGTTTCAACGATCAAATCGACCAGCTCGGCCGTGAACGTCGCCGGTTTGCCGGTGGCGCTCTCGAAGGCTCCAAGCTCCCACGAAAGGGGCGCGGCCGGGATGCCGTTCAAGTTGTCTTCCATGACGCCAAGGCATTCCATGCGGCACGCTTCGGCGCTCACGCCGGGGCGTGCCTCGGCGGCCAGAAAAGCGGCGAAACGATCCGCGCCGGCCGGGGTGAAGTCGTGTATCTGTTGATAGGTTTCCATCGTTGTGCGTCTCCTGCTGGTTAAAGAAAAATCGGGCGGCCGTTGTGGTCGTTGAACTTCACGGCGGCAAGGTCTACCGCGTGCCACGTCTCAAAATCGGGCGTGATTTCCAGTTGCCCGGCGCGGACGCGGGCACCGAAGGCACGCGAGCAAACGGCGGTCGGGTAGAACCCGGCACCGAACCGCTCATGCTGCGCGTTAAGGCGCTTGGCGGCCCTTGTGGGCGTCGGCGCTGGCGTTGGCGCGGCTTCGGCTGCGTGCTGCTGCTCCAAGCGCGCAAGCGTCTTGTGCAGCTCCTGAACGTCTTTCGATTTGGTCATGGACAAATTCCCCGGCTCGTTTCAGTGGTTAGGCGGCGGCAAGAATGCCGTCGTCCAGCAAGTCAAGCACGCGGCCAAGGTCGCGGACGGTCATCAGGGGAATCGTGCAGGGCTTGCCAGTGGCAAAGGACTGTCGAATCTGTTCGGCAATTTTGTTAAAATCAATCATCGCTTCACTTCCTTTAAATGGTTTGGCGGTCACTCCCCGGATGGTTCCAGCCATGCCGGGGAATCTTGTTTTTGGTGTCTGGCTCGCGCTACCTGGTGGCGGTTTCCGTCACCAAGTAGCGCCCGGCCTTACTTGCCTAAATGCTTGTCCAGCTTGTCGGCGATTTCGCGCGCCACGGCCTGCCAAGCCGTCCCGCTAATCATGGAACCCTGCCAGCCTTCACCCTGAAAGGATTCGGGCGGCGCATCAGCCACGGCGCGGGCCTGCTTGCTCAATGCGTCGATGATGAACAGTTGAGCCAGCGCGCCATAACGCGAAAACTCCATGATTTCGGTGATGGCCTCGACGTTGGTAGCGCGGCGGGTGCCTTCAGCTTGGTCTTCGTCGTGTTCGGCTGCGTGGCTCATGCTTTTTGCTCCTTGGTGAGTTACCAGATTACCCGGTTTGTGCTTCCATTATATACCATCTTGGCAAATGAAAGCACACAAACGCGGGTTTATTTTTGCCTAAACGTGGCGGGCGGTTAGCCGTACCACGACACGCCTACCGGCCTGCCTTCCCATTTGCTCAAGCTGCCGCGCGCCGATTTGCCGCCGATAAGGCTATGCAGCCCGGCCGCCCGGTGGGTGGCCTCCTTGGCGGTGGCCTCGAACTGGCCCGGCTTCGGTGTGGTCTTGCCGCTCATGCTGCCCGGCGCGCTCTCGATGGTGTCTTGCTCGATCTTGCGCACGACGGCCGAACGGGCAGACGGCACGCGGACAACCTCGAAAAAATCGACGTTGGTTTGCTCGTAACCCCACGATGAATAAACGATGTCGCCCACTTCCAAGCCGTGCCCGGCCTCGCGGCGTGCGCGCTTCCAGTCTTCGCGCTCGGTTTCCTGCTTCACGAAGTCGGCAAGGTTCGCGTCCCGGCGTTCTTCGCTCGGGAAGGCGTAGAAGCGCGCGGGCTTGCTCTGGCGTCCCTTGTAGGCCACGAATGCCGGGCCTCGGTCGCTCTGGTAGCAGTAGGCGACGACGGCGGCGGCGGTGAATTCGCGGGTTTCAGCGTTGGCAGGAATAAAGCGGCTCATGGTGTTTTCTCCGGGTTCTGTTGGTTGGCTGGTGCCCCTTGGCGGGGCACCTGTGCGGCTTAGTCTTCGTTCGGTTGCATGATGGTGATTACCGGGTAATGGTCATCACCGGGGCCAATGCACACGGCCAGCGACACGCGGCGCGGGCGATTGCCTCGGCCTTCACGCGGCACGCGGTGCAGCTCGAAAATGCGGCGCTGGCCTTCACCGGGCGCACGGCAGGCAACAAAGGCCATCCACACGACATCCCAAAGGCGGCCGCTTTCGTCCTGCGTGGTGGCCTTGCGGGCTTCGATTTCGTCGTTCCATTCCACACAATCGGCCCATGCGGCGCGGGTGATTGCCACGGGAACCTTGAACCCGGCTTCGGCGGCGGTGTCGGTAACGTCCACCAGTACGCCATCGGCGATAGCTTGCGCGCGGGTGTAGCTGTGGATCAGGTCAGCGGCAGAAAAGAGGGCTTCGGCTTGGGTTGTCATGGTCTTGGCTCCAATGGGTTGATTTAGGCGGTTTGGCGCGGGTTGCATTCGATGCCTTCGCGCTTGCAATAGGCCACGATGTCGGCGCGTTCGGCGAGGCGGTCTTTCTGCTGGCCCCACAAAAGAACATCCATCACGGCGGCGGTTTTCGATTCCATCCAGCGCAGGGCATAACGGCCGTTATCGCGGATCAGTCGGCGGGCCTTGCGGTATTCGGTGCGGGTAATCCCGGTTTCTGTTTTCTGGCTTTCCAACATTGCTTTGCTAGATGCTTGAGCCGGCTTTTGAATTTGAATTTGTAGTTGGTGTGTCATGTCGGTATCCGCCTTTCGTTGTGAACATTGCTTCGCTGAGTGCCTTTCGCCGTGATTG
>RRZU011504771.1_pt1 | contig 11057 bp, 13 predicted proteins | sample 2165561 | NCBI WGS metagenome assembly RRZU01 (sample SAMN10456909, study PRJNA506462) | wastewater metagenome | isolation source: wastewater sludge | place: USA: Moscow, Idaho | reverse complement strand
TTTTTGTTTTATGTTTCCATCTTGCGATGGTTAACGTTTCCGTTTTTTTAAAATTGACGTTGTTTCCTATTTAGTTTTCAAAGATCAGCGCTCCTCACTTCCAAACCCTGTTTCTCGGTGAGTGCCTATTAATAATACCAAACGAAATACCTTGTGTCAACGCTTTTTAACGTGTTTTTTCGTCTTTTTCATTTTATTTTTATGAGAGTTTCATTCTTCGATTAAAACACGTTATTTCTGTTGATTTAATGCGATGTATTGTTTCAAATACGTTTGTATAACATCCTCTTTAAATGGATATTCTGAGTTATGCACTAAATTTAGTATGCCATCTAATCCATATTCTATTACTTCCTTCAGTTCGTCTGAGTATTCCATCAACACAGAATGATCTTGATATTCATCTTCATCTAAGATAAGTTCATTCCCATCAGGGAAGACTTTCACATCAAGATCGTAATCTATGTTCTTAATCGCTTCTCCATCAAATAAACTCGGTGATGCAATATTACAATAGTAATAGATACCCGTTTTCCGAACCATCGCTATAATGTTATACCATCGATTCGTATAGAAGAAACATATTGCTGGCTCACGAGTGAACCAACGTCTTCCATCCGCTTCAACTACCCATGTTCGATTATTCGCAACAACATAATGGTCTTCGTGTACAGCTAAGACCTTGGATGTTAACCATGTGCGATGAAGTGTCCCATCATGTTTGTAACTTTGTATTGTTATGTTTTGTCCCACTTCAAGTTTCATGTTTTCTCCTTAAGCGCTTTATTATTATACCGTTTTTTGCGTCATATAAAAAGAGGTCCTCTTTTAAATTTAGCGGTCCTCTTTCTATATTATATATACACTAGCGATTTATAATTATTTTTATTCGCTTATAAATGAGTGGTGTAAATATCAAACCAACAACCAATGTCATAAACATATAACCGAAATTATATACGAAAGATCCCCACCATGTAATTCCCCAAAAGTACACACCTGCTACTAAGTGAATAATAAATCGAATTCCATTTACAATGATAACTCCAGTCATAATTTCAAACTTATAATGGATTGTTGGAAATAACGACGCAAGTCCATAGAGCCCAAACGCAATAACATATTCAAGAATGAATCCAAATACATTCACAAAATAAAATGGGGCAAAGAATCCTTGTAAAGGTAGTGTGAGCAATGACACAACTACTCCTTTCTTCCAACCCAAATGATAACTTGCTAGTAGTAAAACAATTGTACTAAATCCAATTGTCCCTCCATTTGGCATCTTAAAAATAGGTACTTGATTTGAGATGTAATCCAGCGCAATAAATAAAGCCACATATACACCGATCCATACCATATCCAAAACAACTCTTGATCTTTTCATAAAAAAACACCTCCATGAGGCGTAAGGATAGTGTAACTCCCTACGCTAGTCTTAACTAGATCAGGTGATGAGGGTCTGCATTCGCATCTCAGCCATTTGGCACCCCTGTTCACAGCTTGATTATAGCATACTTTATGATAGAATATCGTACATAGGTGACCATTATGCATGAACTAAATAAATCCGATGATTATTCATTATTATTAAAGCAAGTCGTTGCGCTTATTGATTCAGAACCTGATCGATTAGCGAATATGGCAAATATTGCTTCTTTTATCTACCATATGATCCCTGACTTAAATTGGTCAGGATTCTATTTACTTAAAGGTGAAGATCTTGTCCTAGGTCCATTTAATGGACTTCCAGCTTGTACTCGCATCCCAATGGGCAAGGGTGTTTGTGGAACATCCGCCGCATTTAAACAAGTTTTAAATGTTGAGAACGTACATAATTTTGAGGGACACATTGCTTGCGATAGTGCAAGTAACTCCGAACTGGTTGTACCAATGATTTATCAAAATAAAGTTATTGGTGTTTTGGACATTGATTCTCCTGTCTTAGATCGATTTGATATAAAACTTGAAGAATTTGCGATTCAGGTTGTTAATGAACTAATAAAAAGATGGGATTAATTAGTCCCATCTTTTTTCATGATTTAACAATAATTCTTTATAGAATAGTCCACCAGCATATCCGGTTAATTTACCATTTTTACCAATGACTCGATGACATGGTACGATTATCCCAATTGGGTTACGGTTGCATGCACCACCTACCGCTCTTAATGCCTTAGGTTGGCCAATTCTTTGTGCTATTTGTTGATAAGAACGTGTTTCCCCATAAGGAATTTCTAATAGCGCATTCCAAACTTTTAGTTGGAATTCTGTTCCCTTAAGATGTAAAGGTAAATCAAATACTTTACGTGATCCTTTTTCATATTCTGTGAGTTGTTTTTGAATGTCACTGTTCAAATCAATTGATGCATTAATATTATCTACAAAAGACATTCCAACAATACCTTGTTCATCAAAGTTAATTTCTATTGTTTGGTCAAATAATTTTGCGAACATTAGAGGTTCTCCTCAAGGTAGCGTTGTGTGCTTCGTACGGCATATTCCAAATCGAAACTTTTCACAACTGAATTACCTAATAAACTCAAACTAACTTTATTTTCAAGTTCCATATTTCGACCTACTTGATTAAAATCATTCGAATCAAAATCATGACTTAGAAATTTAACCCATTCTTCTTTAGATCCTACAACCATTCTAGATCCTTGTATGATAATTGGTCTTTTTTGACTTAGTACTTCTCCCAAATGCATTCCTGTACATGAATCGTACTCGACTCCGATGAGAAGCACTTTCGTTTTTAATTCTACCATCTTAGCGATGGGAGATCTTAGACCAAACATATCATTAAGTGGATGGCTTTGAGTAATCCATTTTGCATGTTTACCATGAGACATCATGCTTACTTGTGGGTGGTTCGAGAAGTATACTGAGGGTCTTTTTTGCAAAGCTACCGCAAGTTGTCCCATTCCATATAAGTCATCAAATTTTCCTTTAAAGCTAGGTGTATTCTCTCTAATCGTTTGATACAATGCGACATCAATGGGCGGCTTTTGAAAGTATGCTGGTTCACTATTATCACTTGAATGGGCACTCATAACAATTGTCCCTTCAAAACCAATCGTTTCAAGAATTGCATCGAGTAGTGCATTAGCACCACCTAACATAAATCCTATTGATTTCATTGAAGCATGCACTTCTAAAACATCGCCATTTTGAATGCCGATATTTCTTAATAATGTTTTTGCATCTTCAATTGTAATAACTGAAGAGACTTCTTTATTCTTCAATGACCCCATTTTCGATTAACCGAGCTTTAAACTCATCTTCAGTGTCTGTTTGTGCGAGAGAGAATTGATCTTTAATTTTGCCTTCCTCAACTACAAATAGAATAGGGAAACTGTACGGGAAAGGTTCATTTTGATTTAGATATGTTGTAACAAGTACGTCTAAATCTTCTTGTGATTCCTTATCATATTCAATGAAATAAACAGTTGTTCCTGTTTCTTTTATAACACTTTCAACGATACTTCTAAAGATTTTACATGCGGAACAATAAGAAAGCCCTAAGTAAACCACAAATGTTTCATTTGCTGCAAATTTATCTGTAATTTCTGTTGGTTTAACTTGTGTTAAGCCTTGAGTACTACAGCCACTTAGGATAAGTCCTAATATCATTGTAATAAATAATAATTTCTTCATTTTGTCTCCTATTAAGCGTTATGAGCTATACGACTCGCAGCAGCTGCCGCAAGTGCACCAACAATATCATCTAGGAATGTATGACACATTGTTTTGTGTTCGTTGAGTGTTTTAATTATGAGTGGTTTTTCTCGATCAATGTAACCAAAATTGGTCAGTGCGATAGAACCATAAAGATTGCATATCCCATAAGCTAAAACCTCATCAATTCCATATAATGATTTGTCATTTATTAGTATATCATGTAGTACTTCATCCTGTAATGAATTCGATTCGGCTAATTTATCAAGCGTTATACCTGTAATGATTGCGTGTTGAACTTCTCGTTTACGAATCACGTTTTTTATTACTTCAATTACTTCTAACTCTTCGATTTCAGGATGATGTTGCTTTTGCAAATATAATACACATTGTGCAATGTCACTTAGACTTACACCTCTTTCTTCTAATAGATTAATACATTTATCGTACATAATTAGCCCTCATTTTATGCTTAGTTTATCTATATTATTTAGATTTTACAATTAAAAAACTTCTCTTTCTATAAAAATCTCAGATTTTATTTTCTTAAGTGTTTCAATATTAAGCGTATCCACAACCGTATCTTCTGATTGAACCGTTAAATAGGAAGCACATAATCCCCATTCACAAGCTTCAACCATTGAATATCCCTTTAAGCGATAGCTTAAGTAAACACCTAGTAACGCATCCCCAGCTCCTGTAGTATTTACTGTATTTACCGCTTGATGTTTAAGATGATATTTGTGTAATCCATCTGTAAAGTATAACCCTTTATCACCGCAGGTAAGAATCGTTTCTTTTACACCTGATTGAACGAAGTAATCGAGTGCTTTATGAATATCTTCATCTGTTTTAATTTGAAATCCACAGACAAGCTCCGCTTCGATTATATTCGGTTTAAATACACTTAAATATCTTAAAATCGTCTTTGCCTTAATTGCCTTTTGACTCGAAATTGGATCCATAGCTAATTTAGCAGGAATTCTCTTACATAATGATTCTAGTACCTCTACCGATAGGTTTGTATCAATTGAACAATAATCTTCTTGAGTCATATGATCAATTCCATGATCAAAATCATGTTCTCCTATTTGACTTAATATTTCCATATCTGCTACAGCACAGTTCATTTCACCACTGTTTTGTAGTAATGCTAAATAGGTTGCGGAGCGTTGATTTTCTTTAATCTTACTAAAATTAAGATTCATCCCAAGTTGATCACAATATTGATAGCAGAGTTGACCAAAAGCATCATCACCAAATAGTGACATCAAAACAACTTCAGTATCACATCTCACCGCATTCTCCGCAATATTTCGCGCAACTCCTCCAAACGATAATTTTATCGTCCCTGGATTTGAATCATGTAGTTTCAAGGGTTTATATGGACTTCCTACAAGATCAACAGTAACTCCACCTATAGCATATAGTTTCGGCATATTTTCTCCTTAGAAAAGCGTGGATTTCTCCACGCTTATTCGTCTTCATCATCATCTAAGTTACGAGCCGCATGTGCTATAACTTTATCAGCGATTGGTTGAGGCGCTATTTCATAACGATCAAATCGTTGAGTATAAGTACCAATACCTTGAGTAAAGGACCTTAACTCTGTTGAATAACGCATTACTTCAGACATAGGGACTTCTGCAGAGACGACTTGTTCGCCTTCTTCATTGAGATCCATACCTAGAATCAAACCACGACGTTTATTGAAATCACCAATAATTGTACCAGTAAATTCTTCTGGCGCAACAACATCTAGTCGAACAATTGGTTCAAGTAGTACTGGTTTCGCTTGTGGCATACCTGCTTTATAAGCAAGCTTAGCAGCCATTTTAAATGCAATTTCCTTGGAATCAACTTCATGATATTTACCATCAACTAAAGTCGCCTTAACACCAACGACACGATAGCCAGCTAATACCCCTTTGTTCATCGCTTCTCTTAAACCAGCTTCAACTGCAGGGAAGTATTGTCGAGGAACTGCTCCACCGAATACTTTTTCTTCAAACACCATATCAAGTGAATCACATGGTTCAAAGGTAATGAATACATCCCCGAATTGTCCAGCACCACCCGATTGTTTCTTATGTTTACCTTCAACAGTAACGGTAGAACGAATGGTTTCACGATATGGAATACGCGGTTCTTTTAAATCTACATCTACTTTGTATTTAGTTTTAAGTTTATTGACAACTACATCAAGGTGCTGATCACCAAGACCATAAACAACGAGTTCATTAGTCTCAGTATTTTTAACCATCTTGAAGGATGGATCTTCTTCTTCAACACGTTGTAGTGAAGTACTCATTTTATCTTCATCTAGTTTACTCTTTGGCCAAATACTCATCGCCAATAAACCTTCTGGGAATACAATTGGTTGATGTGTCACTAACTTAGCTTTTGTCGCTAATGTATCGTTGGTTTGAGTGTATTGTAATTTAACGATTGCGCCTAAATCACCTGTAAATAACTTACCAACAGCGAGTTGATGTTTACCCTTAATAACAAATACTTGACTTACTTTTTCAGCTTTATCTTTTTGAACATTATAGACTTGAGTATCACTCGTTAAAGTACCACTCATTACTTTGATAAAGGAAATCCTTCCTACAAATGGGTCAATAATTGTCTTATATACTAGCGCACTGAACGCTTCTGATTCATCTGTACGTAACGATACTATCTCACCATTCGTATCTTTCGCTTCTACAGTACCAAGTTCACCATAGGATGGGAAATATTCCCCAATTAAGTCCATAAGTCTTTCGATACCTAACATCTTAATTGCACTACCCGCATAAACAGGTCTAATTTCACCAGAACGAACACCAAGTCTTACACCTTGAATGAGTTCCGCTTCAGTGAACACTTCACCTGAGAAGAATTTTTCCATCAATTCATCACATGTCATCGCAATCGATTCACTGATTTGAGCTAAGTAATCATCTACAACCGGTTTTAACTCAGCTGGAACTTCCTTCGCATTTTCACGATCATTTAAATACCATGCTTTGTTACGTAAGATATTTACAGATCCAACGATATTCCCATTTTCTACAATTGGTATTTCAAATGGAATAATTGTTTTTCCAAATTTCTCTCTTAATTGTGTATAGACTTTATCGAAGCTTGTATTTTCTTCATCTAATTTATTAATGAAGAAGATGGTAGGAATCTTACGTTTAGACACTTGTTTAAACGCTCTTAATGTACCGGTTTGAATACCGTCTTTACCATCTACTACAATAAGCGCATTATCCGCAACGGCTAACCCAGACTCTAATTCTTGTGCATAGTCGAAGTATCCTGGAGTATCGATAAAATTAATCTTATGATCCTTCCATTCAATTGGGGCAACAGATGTAAATATGGATAATCCACGTTTTACTTCTTCAGCATCATAATCTAAAACAGACGTCCCATCGAGGGTTTTACCCATACGATCGGTTGCTTTGGTAAAGTAGAGCATCGATTCAACAATCGTCGTTTTACCGGAACCAGAGTGTCCAAGTAAACAAATATTCTTCACTTCATTCGCTGCATAATCTTTCATGACATAATTCCCCTATTTCAGTAACGGTTTAAGTTCCGTTAAACAATCAGTTCTAACATAATGAATTGCTTTATTACCTTCGGAATCAATAAGCTCTTTATTTGCACCATGATCAAGTAGGTATTGAACAAGCTCTGCATAACCACTGTAAGCAGCACGCATTAGAGCTGTGCAACCATTCTTGTCTTGTTCATTAATTTCAACGTTCTTATCGACCAATAGTTTAATAACATCGTATCTAAATGCTAAGCACGCTTCCATTAATACTGTACGACCCATTTCGTCTTTCGCGTTTACGTTTGCACCTTTTTTAAGAATTAAATCCACCACTTCATTGTGTCCTAAGAACCCAGCACGCATTAATGCTGTACGGCCTTTAATGTCTTGAACATTCACATCAGCACCAGCATCCACTAACATCTTCACGATTTCGAAATGACCTTTTTTAGCAGCACCCATAAGTGCTGTCTTACCATTGTTGTCTTTCGCATTCACATCTGCACCGTGATCAATTAGATAACGCACGATTTTTTCATGCCCACGTTTTGCGGTGCGCATTAAAGCAGTTCTTGCTTCCGCATTACGAACATTGACGTCCGCTCCTTGGTTTAGTGCTGCGACGACTTTTTGAAAGTCACCACTTGCAGCCGCTTCCCAGAATAATTGATTTGTTTGATCCATATTGGTTCCTCCTTGGTTCTTCAAACAAAGAAAATAAAAAAGATGGACACACGTGACCCATCTTAAAAATCATTCATAAAGCATTCACAGCCTAAGACATCAACCTCGGTTGTTTGATTGTCTTGAGTGACAAGAAAAACAATTTCTACCCTTGTCATTATGAACACCTCTTTCCAAACTTTATAACTCCATTGTAACCAATTTATTTTTTATTGCAAGCGTATACACTGAAAACTTTTTATTGCTTTGTTTCAGGATAAACATACTCCGCAAACTCAATATATTCTTCTGCTGTTAAGGTCTGATCTGTACTTTCATCAAACTGATGTTTACCATCTTGAAGGAATTGTTTTTTATCCAAAAGATAATAAGAATATAGAACTCTTCCATCTCGATCAGGAATTGGATCATTGAATGTCGTGTCAATAAACTTCCAGTTTAAACCATCATAAACCAGATTCCATGCATGAAACATACTGATTGAAGAAACCATTAGTGATGGAATATCTGCATCATGCGCCATTACATTAAAGGCTCTTGAGTATCCACTACATACCGCTGTATTGTAATCAAAAACTCCAACAGCTGAAAAGGAAGGATGTTTGACAGATGCATTTAATACAATTTCTAAAACACTTGTATCATATTCTGTATTAAGAACTATTTTATCGTGTATTGACTTAATCTTCTCACGTATTCCCATATCTGTCGTGATGATAGAATCGTTCCATTCACTAGCACTATTAAAAATACGCTTATAGTCTGTATCGTTAGGCTTGATTTCCAACGAATACAATGTCATCAAGACCACATCTTTTCGCGAGTAAGGAATTTCAGTAATCACGATATTAAACGTATATGGGATAACACTCTCGATATATGAAAATGTTCGATCAATCGATATTTCGTTATCACTCACATAATAGACTTTTAGTTGATCTTCTCTTTCTTGTAGAATCGATAATAGAGCGAGTTCTTTTTCATTTTCGATTCGATAAACTTCATCTTCATCGACATAACTTGGTAATCCAGCGAGTATAAATTGTCTATTTTCACCCGATATTCCTTTTATGATGATTGATTCATCCACTTCAGGACGCGAAGAAAAAATCGAACATGCGCCTAATTGAAGAATTATTAGTAAAATAAGTATCCGTTTTGTATAGTTTATCATCATTGTGATTATACCATGTCATGCTTTTATTTTGCGGTTTCACGCGTTAAAATAGAACAAGAGGTAATTATCATGAAATTTAATGAATATGTCTATCAAAGACCCGATTATGATACGGTCAAAACAGAGTATTTAGATTTACTTGACGGATTCAAGAACTCAGTCGATGGAGCTGAACAAAGAGCTTTTTTTAAGAAGATTAATCAACTAAGACTAAAAATTGAATCGATGTCTACATTATCGAGCATTCGCCACTCAATCAATACTCAAGATCCTTTCTATGAAACAGAAAATGAATATTGGGATAATCAAGGTCCGTTGTACGCTGAATTAAATAATCAATTTTATCAAGCTGTACTTAGTTCTGAGTTCTTAGAGGATTTAAAGGATGTTTATCCGATTACATTCTTTCAATTAGCTGAGAATGCACTTAAAACATTTAAACCAGAAATCATTGAATTACTACAGGAAGAAAACAAGTTAGTTTCTGAGTACTATAAGCTCATGGCAAGTGCTCAAATTGAGTTTGATGGTGGTGTTTATACCTTAAGTCAAATGACCCCATTTACTCAAAATCCTAATCGTGATACACGTAAACGCGCTTTTGAAGCACGTACATCTTTCTTAGTTCAAAACGAAGCTAATCTTGATAAGATTTATGATGATCTTGTAAAAGTAAGAACTAAGATTGCGCATGAACTCGGGTTTGAAAATTACATTCCTTTAGGCTATTTAAGAATGAATCGTCTAGATTATGATGCTAAGATGGTTGCGTTCTATCGTGAACAAGTACTTGAATATGTTGTTCCGCTTGCACAAAAACTCTATAAGAAACAAGCTTCTCGCTTAGACTTAGATAAACTTGCTTATTATGATATTAACTTTGACTTCAAGTCAGGTAATCCTACACCTAAGGCAAGTCCAGAAGAAATGGTACAAATCGCAAAAGAAATGTATCACGAACTAAGTCCTGAAACAGGCGAGTTCTTTGATTTCATGGTTGAACATGATCTTCTTGACTTAGAATCTAAGAAAGGTAAACAAGGCGGAGGATATTGTACCTATATCCCTGAGTATTCTTCTCCATTCATCTTCTCAAATTTTAATGCGACTGCAGGTGACGTTGAAGTTCTAACGCATGAAGCTGGACATGCATTCCAAGTCTATCAATCAAGATGGGTTGATGTTCCTGAATGTGCATTCCCAACTTATGAAAGTTGTGAAATACACTCAATGAGTATGGAGTATCTCACATGGCCATGGATGGATCGTTTCTTCAAAGGAGATACGGATAAATTCAAATATGCACACATGTCAGATAATGTTAAATTCTTACCGTATGGTGTATCTGTTGACCATTTCCAACATGAAGTATACGCTAATCCAAATATGACTCCTGATGAAAGAAAAGTAATCTGGAGAAAACTTGAAAAGATGTATGTTCCACACAAAGACTATACAGAAAATGAATTCTTAGATAAGGGAACATTCTGGTATAATCAAGGTCATATTTTCTCCACACCGTTCTATTACATTGACTATACCTTAGCAGGTGTATGTGCAATGCAGTTCTGGAAACGTGCAGCTCAAAATGATCCAAATACATTTAAAGATTACTTAAAAATCTGTAATATCGGAGGTACAAAATCATTTGTTAACATCGTTAAAGATGCGAACTTAATTTCACCTTTCGAAAAGGAATGTATTCCTTCTATTATTAAAGATGTCGAAGAATTCCTATATTCAATCGACGATACTAAACTATAAGAAAAATAGCGGCTAGAAGTTCTAGTAGCTATTATGTTATTTTGAATTGTCAATCTTTTGAACTTTATCGACCATGAATTATCCGATGATAAACAAGATTATAAGTGCTAGGATACCATATCGAGAGGTCTTAAAGAAGATGGCAGTAACTGATAGAATTAATGGTCCAAAGAAATCTGCAAATTTACCGAAGATATC
>RRZU010453489.1_pt1 | contig 11057 bp, 10 predicted proteins | sample 2165561 | NCBI WGS metagenome assembly RRZU01 (sample SAMN10456909, study PRJNA506462) | wastewater metagenome | isolation source: wastewater sludge | place: USA: Moscow, Idaho | reverse complement strand
GATCCTGTCGCCCATCCTGGGCCCGGGTGCGGCGATCGCGCAGGTGGTCGGCGTGCTGATGGGCCAGCAGATCGCGGCGGGAGCCCTCCCGGTGCAGTACGCGCTGCCCACCCTGTTCGCCATCAACGGCCAGGTCGGCTGTGACTTCGTACCGGTCGGGCTGTCGCTCGGCGAGGCGGAGCCAGAAACCGTCTCGGTCGGCGTGCCGGCGGTGTTGTTCAGCCGCCTGATCACCTCACCCGTCGCGGTCATCATCGCCTACCTGGCGTCGTTCGCGATCTGAAGCACCGATGGTTGAGCTTGTCGAGTCACCGCGGTTGAGCGTGTTGACACCGCAGTCATGGTCAGAGGCGATCAGGCCGCGGGGCTCGACGGGCTCGGATTCGACAAGCTCGACCTACGGTGTGGGTCTCGACAGGCTCGACCAGCGGGCTCGGGTCTCGACAGGCTCGGACCAGCGGGCTCGGGTTTCGACAGGCTCGACCAGCGGCCCCACCGGGCCAAGCTCCACCCCACGATCAACAGACAAGGACTGATACCCATGGCAAACGAACTGTGGTCCGCCACCATCGATCGGATCGGTGAGTTCACCGCTGAAATGTTCGACGGCGGGGTGTTCATCCTGTTCGGCGACCCGGTGCCGGACGCCCTGGGCGAGGTCAGCATCGTCCACCACACCCGGCAGGCCGCCGCGCGCGACATTCGCGCCGGCGACACCATCGAACTCGGCGGCGTCGTGCTCACCCTGGACGAGGTGGGCGAACGGGCCAACCTGAACCTCACCGATCTGGGCCACGCCGTGATCTATGTGAACAGCCCCGAGCAGCCCCTGCTGCCGGGTGCGATCAAGGTCTCGGGCGAGGCCCGTCCGCACCCCACGACAGGCTCGGCCATCGTGATCCGGGGGGAGTGAGCCGTGGGCTGGGAGTTTCCCGCGATTCTCGGCGGCGCTCTGGTGGTGTCGCTGCTGCTCGGCCTGTGGCAGCAGGCCCGCTACGCACGCTCGGTCAACGAGATGGTGCAGAAGCACCACGGCAGCGGCCGGATCCTCGTCACCGGACGCGGCCTGGGCAGGCTGCGGGGCACCATCGTGATGCTCGTCATCGATGACGCCGCCGATCAGGTGGTCGCCGCCAGCAGGCTGCGCGGCTCGACGATCTTCGCCGTGGCCAAGGACGCACCCGAGCTGATCGGCCCGGTCGCCGACCTGCCCGAACGTGCCGGTGACAAGCAGACCCGCAAGGCCATCGACATGGCCCTGACGCAACTGAAGGCCACCCGGGCCCGGGTCAGCGACAACAGGATTCTCACCCCGCCGACCCAGTCGGGCTCGGCCAAGCGGAAGGTTCAACGATGAGTTACGGCAAACGGCTGCTCGACCGTGAGCAGGCCACCGGACGTCCGGTACGGGTCGGTGTCGTCGGTGCCGGGCAGATGGGCGCCCGGCGCGTCGCCCAGAGGAACCGGGTGCCGGGCCTGGTCATGGCGGCGGTCGCCGACATCGACGTCACGCGCGCCCAGACCGCTCTGGCCGGAGCCGGCGTTGAGCACGTCACGAGCACCGACGACCTGACCGACGCCTCGGTCGCGATCGAGAACGGCGAATCCGTCGCGCTGAGCGACGGCCTGGCCCTGACCAAGCTGCCGCTCGACGTGATCGTCGAGGTCTCGGGCGTGCCCGACGTGGCCGCCGAGATCGCCTACGCCGGCCTGCTGGCCGGCAAGCACACATTGTTGATGACCGTCGAGGCCGACATCACCGTCGGACTGCTGCTGGCCGGCATGGGCAACAAGCCGGGCGGGCCCATCTATGCGGTCTGCCGCGGCGACGAGCCGCCCGAGTGCCTCAAGCTGATCGAGTACGCCGAAGACATCGGCCTGCAGGTGGTGGTGGCCGGCAAGGGCAAGAACAACCCGATGCGGCCCACCGACACCCCCACCGATGTGGCCGCTGAGGCCAGGGCCAAGGGCATGAACCCCAAGATGCTGTGCTCGTTCACCGACGGGTCGAAGACCCAGTTGGAGATGTGCGCGCTGAGCAACGCCACCGGCTACCCGGTGGACGTGCCCGGCATGCACGGCATCCCTTGCTCCGTGGACGAGTTGGCCGCCAAGCTGGTGCCCGAAGCGGTCGGAGGAGTGATGAGCAGCGAAGGCCCGTTCGTCGAGTACGTCACCGGCAACGTGGCACCCGGCGTGTTCGTGATCGCCAAGTCGACCAACGACGTGGTCACCCATGAACTCGACTACCTCAAGTTGGGCAAGGGTCCCTACTACGCCCTGTACCGGCCGTACCACCTGGCCTCGATCGAGGCGAACCTGTCGATCGGTGAGGCGATCATCGACGGACGCTCCACGTTCCACCCGATCGGCTGGACCTCAGAGGTCACCGCCGTGGCCAAGTCGGATCTGACGGCGGGCACCAGGCTGGAGGGCATCGGCGGCCACCACGTGCACGGCTTCACCGTGCCGGCGGCCGATGCGAGCGCCGCGAACGCGGTGCCGATCGGCCTGATCGCCGGCTGCACGCTGGTGCGCGACGTGGCCGCGGGTGCGACCGTGAGCTACGCCGACGTCGAGTTGGACGAGTCCCGTCCGATCGTCGCCATGCGGCGCCTGCAGGACGCCCTGCTCGCCAAGGGATCGCTCCCCGTCGCAAGCTGATCCGACCCATCCCGCCCGGGCACCTGGAGGGTGCCGGACGGTGGGTCGACCATCCGCTACCTGCGCATCGTCCGGGAAGGGACGGCATGGCCACCACTAGATCGATCGACACTCTGATCAGGGTCGCTCGCCTCTACTACGAAGAGGGCATGTCGCAGGGCGAGGTGGCGCGCACCCTCGGCATTTCGGGCGCCACCGTGTCACGGGTGCTCGCCGCGGCCCGCGACCAGGGCATCGTCGAGGTGCGCATCCATGACCCACGCTCACCGGTTCAACGGGTGCATGAGTACGAGCAGGAACTCGTGCAGATGTTCGGGCTGAGCGAGGTGCGCGTCGGTACGTCGGCGGGTGAAGCCAGTTCCTTTCGGCTGGTCGGACGGTTGGCCGCGGACCTGTTCGGCGAACGCCTGAGCGACATGAGGCAGGTGGGTCTGAGCTGGGGCACCACGCTCGAGGCGTTCGTGGCCGAGGTGCCGCAGCGGGTGGTGCCCTCGCTCGCCGTGTACCCGATGGCCGGTGGCAACCCGGGCCTCGACAAGGCTTCGGCCGGCGGCACCCTGGTGCAGGCGCTGGCTCGCCGCTGCGGTGTCGAACCGGGCCGGCTGATCGCGCCGGCGGTGGTCGAATCACCGCGCACCAAAGAGGCCATCATGTCCGAGTCAGGCATCAAAAGCGCCCTCGCGCTGGCCGCGCAGGTCGATCATGCCTTCGTCGGCATCGGTACCTTCGGGGTGCGTTCGTCGGTCACGATCGTCGAGGACATGCTGCTCACCGAGGCCGAACTGGGCACCTTCTTGGCCCAGAAGCCTGCCGGTGACATCAGCGGACGCTTCTTCGACGACAACGGCATCGAACTGGGGCCGCCGACCTCAGAGCGGGTGATCGGGCTCACCTTGGACGAGTTGCGCCGGGTGCCCTGCGTGGTGGGCATGGCCGCGGGCCACGAGAAGGCCCGCGGCGTGCTCGCCGGACTGCGCACCGGGGTACTGGACGTGCTGGTGGTCGATCTGCCGCTCGCCCAGGCGGTGTTGCAACGCGGCGGCCACCCGGGCTGAGGTATCCCCCCGGTCGCGCGTGTCGAGGTCGGTGCGACGCGTGCTTCGGTCCCCGACCCGATTCAGCCGCCCGGGCGATCTCGAGATCGCCGCTCGATGGCGGGATGCCTGCCTGGTTTCGTGTTGCAACCCGAAACTGGACGGCGTTCCCGTCATCAGGCAGCGATCTCGAGATCGCCACAGGCCTGACGATGACCTCGACACCGCGACCGACCATTGTCGGTTCCTGATCCTGCGCACGGCGCGCGCATCTGGGGCGAGAGACCGCGGCGGTCCAGCACTCGCCGGGCGAGCTCGTCCAGACTCGAATCTCGCCGCTGCGTCAACTACCGCTGGCCGAGCGGGCTCAGCCCGCCGGCGCCGACCAAGGGTCGCTCGCCACCGCCGTCGAGCGCAGGCCACCATTTATCCGATCGGAGGAGGTCTGCAGTCCTATACTGCCGGTTGTGCCTGAGCCCGTCCCCGCCGTCATCGTTGCCGCCGGACGTGGCGTCCGCTTCGGTGGACCGATCCCGAAGCCGGTGGCGACCCTGGCCGGCAAGGCAGTGGTGGCGATGTCGGTCGAGGCGATGGCCGCCGGGGGCTGCACGCACGCGGTCGTGGTCATACCGCGCAACGGTGAGCATCACTTTCAGCCCGCGTTGGCCGCGTCGCCGATCCCGGTGACCCTGGTCGAGGGGGACGAGACGCGGCAGTCGTCCGTACGTCGGGGCATCAAGGCGATCCTGCAGCAGCCGGAGCTCCGCGGGGCCCGGGTGGTGCTGGTGCACGACGCGGTGCGTCCGCTGGTGCCCGCAACGGTGGTCGAGCGGGTGATCCGCACTGTCAGTGAGGGCGCCGTTGCGGTGGCGCCGGCGATCCCGGTCGCGGACTCGATCCGCGCCGAAGACGAACACGGCCGGCTGACCATCGTCGATCGCGACCGGTTGCGGGCCATCCAGACTCCGCAGGGCTTCGACCTGCAGGTGCTGAACGCCAGTCACGACTATTGCGCACTTCAGGGCATCGAATGCACCGACGACCTGTCGGTGTGCGAGGCCGCGGGGCACTCGGTGTCGGTCGTCAAGGGTGCGATGACGGCCCTGAAGATCACCTCTGCCACCGATCTCGACCTGGCCCACGCCTTCTTGAAGCTGCGCAAGGGGTTCGGCCGACACTCCTTTCGCCGGGTTCTTCGGCATCGTCCTTTTGCCTGGGTGGTGAAGCCCGCCGAGGCGGCGCCGGTGATCCGGAGCGAGCAGTGAACCTGCCGCGCATCGGCATCGGCAGCGATGTGCACGCGCTCGCCGAAGGGGTGCCGATGTGGGTGGCCGGACTGCACTTTCCGGACGAGATGCGCGGGCTGGCCGGTCACTCGGACGGCGATGTGGCCTGCCATGCGATCTGCGACGCGCTGTTGTCGGCGGCCGGTCTGGGCGATCTGGGCGGCACGGTCGGCACCGATCGCCCGGAATGGGCAGGCGCCTCCGGGGTGCGGCTGCTGACCGAGATCGCCGGGCTGGTGCGTGGGGCGGGATTCGAACTCGGCAACGTCGCCGTCCAGGTGATCGGCAACCGGCCCCGGCTACTGCCGCGGCGAGCCGAATCCGAGGCGTTGCTCAGCCGGACGCTCGGCTGCCCGGTCTCGGTGTCGGGCAAGACCACGGACGGGTTGGGCATGACCGGCCGCGGCGAGGGTGTTGCGGCGATCGCGACCGCCCTGATCGTCAGGGTATGACCGACGCCGTCGCGCTCTGCGCGCACGGCGAGGCGTCCTGGCATGCGCTGGCGTACCGGTCGCTGGGTGCGGTGTGGCGCGAGGAGGCGGCGGTGGCCCGCTCGTTCGGGCCGGTGCCGCATCCCTATCTGCTCGGAGCGGTCACCCTTCGCCCTGACGGCGAGGTCGCCGACGACGTGCCCGGCATCGTGTGCGACAGCTACGCCCGGCTGAGGCTGCCCGGACGTGAGTCCGAGGCCGCCGGGCGCTGGATGATCCGCGCACCCTCCGGTCCACCCAGCCGAACGGCAGTACCGGGGCTGCGGATTCGTGCGGCGGTGAATGACGACGACGTGGCCTGGTTCGAGTACCTGGCCTTTCTGTCGGCCGGGGGTGAGCTGCCGAGCCGATCGGGCGAGCTGCACCCGCCCGGAAGCCAGCGGCTACCGGGATTGACGTTGCTGATCGCCGAGATCGACGGCGAAGGGGTCGGCACCGCGCTCTCGGTGGTGACGCCCCGGGTAAACAACATCGGCGCGGTGGCGGTGATGCCCGCCCGGCGTGGACGTGGCATCGGCTCGGCTCTGACCATGGCGGCGGTCGCGGTGGCCCCCCACATGCCTGCGACGCTGTCAGCCACCCCGTCCGGACGAGGGGTGTACCAGCGCCTGGGCTTCAGCGAGGTCGGACGCCCGCTGCACCACCACCCGATGGCCGAGCCGGGGACGGACTGAGCGTCGACACCTCGGCTGCCGCTGAACGCCGCCCGCCGTGCGCCCCCGTCCGTGCTCGCTCGACCAAGCAGCCGTCAGCGCACCTGCGCGTCTGGAACCGAGTAGGTGTTGCACTGCAGCGTCTGCGGGCTTCCGGTGAGCCCCGTTTCGAACCAGCGCTGCCGCGTCTTGCCCAGCCCGTGGCCCGAGTCGATGTTCTGCCGGCCCGACAGCACGTCATCGCCCAGGTTGTAGGCGATGATGCGCAGGCCGTCCAGATCGCTGGAGGTCAGGCCCTGCGATTCGCCGACCGCGTGGATCCACATGCCCGCGAAGCAGTCCGCCTGCACCTCGAGTCGCCGCGAGAACACGTTGGCCGCCGCCTTCGTGGACGCCCGTTGCTCCCATGCGCTGCTCGAGATCGAGATGCCCGTGCGCGCCTGAATGGCGTGGCCGAACTCGTGGCCCAGCACCATCTCCATGAGGAACTTCTGCCCTTGCAGGTCTCTGGGAAAGATCTTCGGTAGCGGTTTGGCGTAGTAGATGCGCTGGTCGGCGCCGCAGTAGGACGCGTTCACGCTGTCCAGCTTGCCGCACGCGGTCTGGATCGGCTGGTTGTAGACCGTTGCCGGTGGCCGCGGCATCTCGAAACCGGCCGCCTCGACCGGCGCCTTCCACACCTGCAACAGGCACGAGGTGAGGTTCTGCAGGTGCGTGTTGAGCTCGCTCTCGGACGCGGTCAGCGCGTCGATCGGCTTCAGTTGGCTGCAGTTGGTCGGAATGGCGATCGACTGGCGGTAGAACGGATTGTTCTGCATCCATTCGGTCGCCTCGGAGTAGGTCTTGGGCGTCGGCAGCGGTGGTGGGCTCATGTCGGGCGGCGGCGGCGTCCAGGTCTGCTGCGGATCGGGAGTGGTGCCCTGCGCGCCCCCGCTCATCAGGTTCGCCACCACCACACCGGCCAGCAGCAGGCCACACACCGCTACCAGCAGCATCAACACCCGCCCCAGCGGGTTACGCCGCCGGGGTGGCTGAGGGGTGAACTGTCCGGGCTGGTGATAGCCGCCCGGTTGCGGTGGGTAGCCGTATGGCGCCTGCGGTTGAAAACCGCCGGCCTGCTGGGTCGGCCACGCGGTTTGGCCGAACGACTGCTGAGGCCGGTTCCAACCCTGATGCGAAGGGGCCGCAGGCCAGCTCTGGGACTGGCCCCACTGCTGGGGGTAGCCCTGCTGAGGCGGATACTGCTGCGTCACGCGAACACTGTAACGGCAGGCGAGCCGCGCCGACCCTTGTCGGCGCCACCAATTCCTGCGCACCGATGCGGGTCGCGCGGGCTCGGTTTGCGATAGCTTCGTGCTGCGCCCCGCGCCCGTGTTGCCTTGTTTTCCGAAGGGACGATCGTGACGAGACCGCAAACCGCTGCAGGTGCCCGACTGCTGGCTGGACTGGTGCTGCTGTGCGCCGTGCTGGCCGGGGTGTCGGCACCACGGGCCTTCGCGGCCGAGTCCGTCGCCACCTACGCGGTGGAGGGATCGATCGGCACCGACGGGGCGCTCGTGGTCAACGCCACGATCACCTTCGACGGGGCCGCGCCGGCGACACTGGTGCAGAGCTTCGCCGCCACCCGTGAGGTGATGGGTGATCGCGAGTACCTGTTTACGCTGCACGACATCAAGGTGACCGCCGGCGGACAGCCACTGAATGCCACGATCGCGCAGCAGGCCGATCGGACGGTGGTGACCATGCCCACCCAGGGCGTGACGTCGCCGGTCGTCCTGAGCTATGTGGTGACAGGTGCGGCGATCAAAGAGGCGAGCGGCGAAACGACGGTCAACTGGCGGCTGCTGCAGGGGCTCAGCCTGCCGGTGACGCAGTTCACCGCCACCCTCACCGTTCCCACCGCGATCTCGTTGGTGCAATGCAACGCCGGGCCCCCGGTGGCGCCGGGGGTCTGCACGTTCTGGGGCGGCGGCACCCATGACTATCCCGATCCCACCTTCAACGACGGTCCGCGCGGCGCGGGCGAGGTGGTCGAGGTGATCGTCCGGTTCCCGGCGGGAACGGTCAGCGCGAACGAACAGATCCGCGAACAGTGGACCTTCGAACGCGCCTTCTCGGTCGAGCCGCTCCCGTTGACCTTGGCACTGGCCGCCCTTGCGCTGGGTGCGCTTGGGTTCTGGCTGCTGCACCGGCGCATCGGACGTGACGCCGTCGGCGGCGAGCCGACGCCAGTGGCCGAGTTTCACCCGGTGGGCGACGGTGAGTCCGAGTTCCGGGTGCTGGACGGCGTCCGCCCCGGCCAGGTCGGCACGCTGGTCGACGAACGGGTCGACCCGGTGGACGTCACCGCCAGCCTGATCGACCTGGCAGTGCGTGGTCATCTGCGCTTCACTGAGCTGCCCCGAGCGTCCACGTACGCGCCCGGGGAGTGGACGCTGACCAGGCTCGCCGGCAGCGACTCGTTGCGGCCCTACGAGAAGACGCTGTTGGACGCGGTCGCACCCGAGGGCGGCGAGCCGGTCACCGTCTCTGCCCTGCCCGATGCGGTGGGCGCGGTGATCGACCAGGTGCAGAACGAGCTGTACGACGACGTGGTGCAGCTCGGCTGGTTCGAGCGACGTCCGGATCAGACCCGCAACTCGTGGTTCCGTGGGGGTCTGGTGCTCTTCGGGCTCGCGGTGCTGGCCACCATCGTGCTTGCCGCGTTCACCCGGCTGGGCCTGCTCGGTCTGGCGCTGATCGTGGTGTCGCTGCTGGTGATCGTCGCGGGTCAGGAGATGCCGGCGCGCAGCAGCAAGGGAGTCGCGCTGCTGAACGGATTGGGACTGCTCCGCGCGCAACTGCTCGGCTACCCGACCGACCAGATGCCCAAGGGACGCGAGCTGCACGAGCTGTCCGAGGTGCTGCCGTACGCGGTGGTGCTGGGCGGCTCCGAGCGCTGGTTGCAGGCCCTGGTCGCCGCGGACGGCGACGCCGACGCGGACTCCACAGACCTCGACTGGTACCACGCCCCTGACGACTGGCACCTCTGCGACCTGCCCGACTCGTTGGGCCGACTGATCACCACGATTCAGGGCAAGCTGTTCGCCCGCTGAGCGCGGATCTATCGCTGGTCGAGCTTGTCGGGGCCGTTGCCCACGAGGTCTCGACCAGCGGTGTATTTCGCCATCCCGGGCTTTCCCGGGATCTCAGCGGACGCGCAGATCCCGGCCTGCGCCGGGAGGGGAGCCGCAACGGTATCGACACGCTCGACCAGCGATAGGTCAGCCCCTTCCTAGAGCTGAAGCCCGGGGTAGAGCGGGTTGGCGTCCAGCAACTCGGACGCGGCCGCCTTGGTGCGGGCCGCGACTCCGTCGGCGAGCACGTATTTCGCCTTGCCGGGCACCCCTGCCGCGGTCGTCGTCGGGGTGGTGTCGGTCAGCACGTCCACGATCAACTCGGCGACCCGGTCGAACTCGGCCGGTCCGAAGCCGCGCGAGGTGAGCGCCGGCGTGCCGATCCGGACGCCTGTGGTGTACCACGCGCCGTTGGGGTCGTTGGGCACCGAGTTGCGGTTGGTCACGATGCCCGAATCGAGCAGGGCCGATTCGGCCTGCCGTCCGGTGATGCCGAACGACGAAGTATCGATCAGCACCAGGTGGTTGTCGGTGCCGCCGGTGACCAGCTTGGCGCCGCGCTTCATCAGGCCCTCAGCCAGTGTCTTCGCGTTGTCGGCGACGTTCTGGGCGTAGCTCTGGAAAGACTCCTGACGGGCCTCGGCGAAGGCGACGGCCTTGGCGGCCATGACGTGCGACAGGGGGCCGCCGAGGACCATCGGGCAGCCCTTGTCGACGCTGGGTGCGTACTCCTTGGTGGCCAGCACGAAGCCACCACGCGGGCCGCGCAGCGACTTGTGGGTGGTCGAACCGACGACATCGGCGTAGGGGACGGGGTTCTCCTCGCCGGTGAACACCTTGCCCGCGACCAGACCGGCGAAGTGGGCCATGTCCACGAACAGGGTGGCGCCCACCTCGTCCGCGATCTCGCGCATCATGGCGAAGTTCACGCGGCGGGGGTAGGCCGAGTAGCCGGCGATCAGGATCAGCGGCTTGAACTCCTTGGCGTCCGCACGCAGCTCGTCGTAGTCGATGAGCTGCGTCTCGGGATCGGTGCCGTAGGAGCGCTGGTGGAACATCTTGCCGGAGATGTTGTGGCGGAAGCCGTGCGTGAGGTGGCCGCCGGCGTCCAGGCTCATGCCCATCACGCGCTGCTCGCTGAAGGTGCGGCGCAGGGTCTCCCAATCGGCCTCGGAGAGGTCGTTGACGGTCTTGGCGCCCAGGCGCTCCAGCTCGGGGGACTCGATGCGCTTGTTCAGGATGGCCCAGTAGGCGACCAGGTTCGCGTCGATGCCGGAGTGGGGCTGGACATAGGCGTACTCGGCGCCGAAGAGCTCGCGCGCGTGCTCGGCCGCGATGGATTCGACGGAGTCGATGTTCTGGCAGCCGGCGTAGAAACGGTGCCCGACGGTGCCCTCTGCGTACTTGTCGCTCAACCAGGTACCCATGGTGAGCAGGGTGGGCAGGGAGGCGTAGTTCTCGGACGCGATCAGCTTCAGCGAGGAGCGCTGGTCGGCCAGCTCCTGACGGGTGGCCTCGGCGATCCGGGGCTCGACGCCTCCGACGATCTCGAGGATCTGCTGGTAGGCGGCGCTGGCCTGGGCATTCACGGCCTCGACGGACGATGCATCGGTCACGGAGGGCTCCTGGGTGCAGGTGGACGATCCGGGACACGGGTTGGGAGCCCCGGGGGACGGCTCCCAATCTACCGGGTCACAGCAGGTGTGTCCGCATGACCTCGGTGGTGCAGGACAGCTCGAAACTGCCGGTGTGACCGGTGTCGGTCAGGATCTCGGCCCAGCGGCGGCGGCGGTCGGCGCGGGTGGCCTCATCG
>RRZU011552884.1_pt1 | contig 11058 bp, 10 predicted proteins | sample 2165561 | NCBI WGS metagenome assembly RRZU01 (sample SAMN10456909, study PRJNA506462) | wastewater metagenome | isolation source: wastewater sludge | place: USA: Moscow, Idaho | reverse complement strand
ATCGACTTCATCGACATGACCCCGGCGAAAAACCAGCGCGCCGTCGAAGAGAAGGTACGTGAATGCCTGGAAGCCGACCGCGCACGCGTTCAGGTTGGCCGCATCTCGCGTTTCGGCCTGCTGGAAATGTCCCGCCAACGCCTGCGCCCATCTCTGGGCGAGAGCAGCGGCATCGTCTGCCCACGCTGCAGCGGCACCGGCATCATCCGTGACGTCGAATCCCTGTCGCTGGCCATCCTGCGCCTGATCGAAGAAGAAGCCCTGAAGGACCGCACTGCTGAAGTCCGCGCCCAAGTGCCGATTCCGGTCGCAGCGTTCCTGCTCAACGAAAAACGCAACTCGATCACTAAGATCGAACTGCGTACCCGCGCTCGTATCGTGATCCTGCCGAACGATCACCTGGAAACCCCGCATTTCGAAGTGCAACGCCTGCGTGACGACAGCCCGGAAGCCCTGAGCGGCCAGACCAGCTACGAAATCGCCGCCACTGCGGAAACCGAAGAAACCGCCGCCCAGCCGGCCGCTGCCACGCGCACTCTGGTTCGCCAGGAAGCCGCGATCAAGGCCGCACCGCGCAGCAGCGCTCCGGTCGCTGCCGAGCCACAGACCCCGCTGGCTCCGAGCAAGGCGCCAGAGCCAAGCCTGTTCAAAGGCCTGGTGAAATCGCTGGTCAGCCTGTTCGCCGGCAAGGAAGAAGAAGCCAAGCCCGCAGTCGTCGAGAAGAAAAGCAACGAGCGTCCGCCGCGTGAAGAGCGCCGCAACGGTCGTCAGCAGAGCCGTAACCGTGGCGGTCGCCGCGATGACGAGCGCAAACCTCGTGAAGAGCGCGCCCCGCGTGAAGAACGTCAGGCCCGTGAACCGCGTGAAGAACGCCAACCTCGCGAAGAGCGTCAACCGCGTGAAGAGCGCGCCCCACGTGAGCCGCGCGAAGGTCAGGAAAATCGCCGTGAGCGCAAGCCGCGCGAAGAACGCGCCCCGCGTGAAGAGCGCGTGCGTGAACTGCGTGAACCTATCGCAGCCGATACCGATGCCGATGCTGGTAACGAGCAACGCGAAGAGCGTGCCGAGCGCCAGCCGCGTGGTGAACGTCAGGAGCGTCAGCGTCAACCGCGTGAAGAGCGTCAGCCGCGTGCCGAGCAAACCGAGGCCCTGCAGGACGAAGCACTGCCGAACGAAGAGCAACTGCAGGACGACGAGCAGGACAGCAACGATGGCGAGCGCCCACGTCGCCGTTCCCGCGGTCAGCGTCGTCGCAGCAATCGTCGCGAACGTCAGCGTGATGCCGATGGCAACCTGATCGAGAGCGCCGAGAACAGCGAAGCTGCCGGTAACGACGCTCAGACCGTCACCCCGGTCGCCGTGGCTACTGCCGCTGCCGTGGTTGCAGAAAGCGTCGACAGCAGCGAAGCCGTTGCCAGCGAGGCTCCGGTCAGCGAAGCCCCGGCCGTCGAAGCCCCGTCTGTTCAGGTTGAAGAAGCCCCTGCTGCTCAACCGGTCGAGGCGCAAGCCGAGGCTGCTGTGAGTGAAGTGGTTGAAGCTGCTCCGGTCGCAGAGAAAGCAGTTGAGGCAGAACCGGCCGCAGTCGAACCCCCTGCTGCCGTTGAAGCGCCAGTTGCCGAACCGGTCGCTCAAGCTGAGCCGACTGTCGAAGTCGCCCAGGAGCCTGCTCCGGCACTGCTCGAGCAAGCACCTGCTGCCGCAGCGGTTCCGACCAATGCCACTGGCCGCGCACCGAACGACCCGCGCGAAGTGCGTCGTCGTCAGCGTGAAGCTGAGCGCCTGGCGCGCGAAGCTGCACAGGCCGCCGCTGCAGCCCCGGCTGTAGAAGCTGCCCCAGTAGTCGACGCCGCTCCGGTCGCTGAAGCAAGCGCCCCGGCAGAAGCCGAAGCCGCTGTAGTCGAAACAGCTCCTGTAGTCGAGCCGGTCGCTGAAGCCGAAGCCACCTCTGTCGTAAGCGAGCAACGCGTGAGCGATGCGGTAGAGCAAGCGCAGCCGGAAGAAGAAACGCCAGCCGACAAGGAGGAGGTCAAGCCCCAGGCTTGATCCTCCTGCGGGAAGTAAAAAGGGGCTGCCTAGGCATCCCCTTTTTCATTTCCGTGTCTGGCGCTGCAGAAGCGTAGCCGGATGCAATCCGGGAGCGGCAGGCAGCGGATCACGCCCTGCCTACAGATCAGAGCACGTTGGGCTCGATCTCCAACTCAACACCGAAGCGCTCGAATACATCGCTCTGGATACGCTGCGCCAGCTGCAGCAGTTGCGCGCCCGTGGCCTTGCCGTAATTGACCAGCACCAGCGCCTGCAAACGATGCACGCCGGCATCGCCCTCGCGAAAGCCTTTCCACCCTGCCCGCTCGATCAACCAGCCAGCCGCCAGTTTGACCAGGCCATCACCAGCCGGATAGCTGACCAGATCGGCACACTCGGCGCGAATGCGCTCGGCCAGCTCGAACGAAACCAGCGGATTCTTGAAGAAGCTGCCGGCATTACCCAGCTCGGTGGGATCTGGCAGCTTTTCGCTGCGGATGGCGCAGATCGCTCGACTGACATCGGTGGCGGTCGGCACTTCGACGCCCATCTCCGCAAGGCGCTGGCGCACCGGGCCGTAGTCAAGGCGCAGTGCAGCCAGACGGCTCAAGCGGAAACGTACGCGCAGGATCAACCAGCGCCCGGCTTCGCGCTTGAACAGACTGTCGCGGTAGGCGAAGGCACAGTCTTCCAGCGCGAAGTCGCGCAGCTCGCCGCTGTGCCGATCCAGAGCGGTCAGGCCGGCAAACAGATCCTTGATCTCCACACCATAGGCGCCAATGTTCTGCATCGGCGCAGCGCCCACGGTACCGGGAATCAGGCTGAGGTTTTCCAGGCCATTGAGGCCCTGCGCCAGGCTCCATTGCACGAACGGATGCCAGGGCTCGCCGGCTTCGGCCTCCACCAGCACCTGCTCGCCGTCGTCCTCGAGGATACGAATGCCACGGCTGGCCATGCGCAGTACCAGCGCCTCGACATCGCGGGTCAGCAGCAGGTTGCTGCCACCGCCGATCACCAGCAGCGGCAAGCCCTGCTGCCCGGCCAGGCGTAGCGCCTCGCGCACTTCGTCATCGTTGTGGGCTGCGGCGAAATGCCGGGCACGCACCTCGACACCAAAGCTATTGAAGGCCTTGAGCGACACATCACTCTGCAGATTCAGGCTCACAGGCGCCCCTTGATTTCCACCAGCAGCGCATCACTGGCTTGCTCGATCAGATCCAGCACCTGCTCGAAGCCATCGTCGCCGCCGTAGTAGGGATCAGGCACCTCATCCAACGCCAGTTCATAGCGACGCAGATAAAGGTCGAGATCAGCCCGAGCAGCCGCCGGGCGCAGCGTCTTGAGATTGCGCAGATTGCTCTGGTCCATGGCCAGGATCAGGTCAAAACGTTGAAAGTCAGCAGCCTCGACTTGACGTGCACGCAGCGCCGACAAGTCATAACCCCGACGCAACGCGGCCTGACGGGTGCGACTGTCCGGCGCCTTGCCGACGTGCCAGTCACCAGTGCCGGCGGAATCCACCTGCACACGACCGTCCAGCCCTGCCGCACGCAGCTTGTGGCGCAGCACGCCTTCAGCCGTGGGCGAGCGGCAGATATTGCCCAGGCAAACGAACAGAACCTTCATCAGGCCCCCAGCAGGTGGCGCACCCGCTCCAGGTCTTCGGCGGTATCCACGCCAGCAGCCGGCGCTTCGAGCGCATCGGCGACATGGATGCGCACGCCGTTATACAACGCGCGCAACTGCTCCAGGCACTCGGTGTCTTCCAGCCAGCACGGGCCCCAGGCAACGAAGTCATGCAGAAAACCCGCGCGGTAGGCATAGATACCAATGTGGCGACGGTATGGCACACCTTGCGGCAGCACATCGCGGCACTTGGCAAAGGCATCGCGCGCCCAGGCCAGCGGTGCACGGCTGAAGGTCAGCGCCAGGCCACTCTTGTCGGCCACCACCTTGACCACATTGGGGTTGAATAGGGAGGTGACGTCCTCGATGGGCTCGGCCAGGGTGGCGATACCGGCCTGCGGATTGGCCGCCAGGTTGGCTGCCACCTGATCAATGATCACAGGCGGAATCAGCGGCTCGTCGCCCTGCACGTTGACCACAATGGCGTCGGCCGGCAAACCGAGCTGGGTGGCGACTTCGGCCAGGCGGTCGGTGCCGGAGTTGTGATCCTCGCGGGTCAGCAGCACCTCGGCGCCAAAGGCCTGGCAGGCTTCGACGATACGCGCATCGTCGGTGGCGATGACCACGCGCTGGGCCGAACTCTTCTTCGCCTGCTCCCAGACATGCTGCACCATGGGCTTGCCGGCGATGTCCTGCAGCGGCTTGCCGGGCAGGCGGGTGGAGGCGTAACGAGCAGGAATGACGACGGTGAAGGCTGCGCTCATTTACTTGTCCAGACGCTCATCGGGGGTCAGGGTGCGCGCTTCGCTTTCCAGCATCACCGGAATGCCGTCGCGGATCGGGTAGGCCACGCCAGCGCCCTTGCTGATCAGTTCAGTCTTGTCTTTGGAAAGCTGCAGCGGGCCCTTGCAGATCGGGCAGGCGAGAATGTCGAGCAGTTTAAGGTCCATGGTGGAATCCTTGCTGGGGTCATCAGGACCCCGGTATGAGGCGGGCCAGCTCTCCATCCAGCCAGTCGACGAACGCCGGCGTGGGCGCGGCGTCGACGGCCAGGTACCACCAGTCGGCGGCGGCGAAGGCCCGGCATTTCACCGCATCCTTCTCCGTCATCAGCAGCGGCAGCGACGGCTCGAAGCTGAGCAGCGTGGCATCGTACTGGGCATGGTCGGCGAAGGGATGCGGAACCGGCTGCCAGTTTAGCGCTTCGAGGGTATTGAAGAAACGTTGCGGATTACCGATACCGGCCACCGCATGCACCGCCTGACCGGGCGGGAAGTGCTCGAGGCCGACACGCTCACCACTGGCAACGTTGACCAGCGCGGTTGGCTGCAGGCGAAAGGCGTAGCCCTCGGCACTATCGGCTTCGGCGCCGTTGAACAACACGGCATCCACCTCGGCCAGACGCTCGACTGGCTCGCGCAATGGCCCGGCGGGCAGGCAACGCCCATTGCCCAGACCACGGGCGGCGTCGATCAGTACCAGCTCCAGATCACGCGCCAACCGGTAGTGCTGCAGGCCATCGTCGCAGAGGATCAGGTCAACCGATTCTTCGGCCAGCAGCGCACGCACGGCGCGGCTGCGATCCGGGTCGATCATCAAGGGCACGCCTGTACGCTGGACGATCAGCAGCGGCTCGTCGCCGGCCTGTGCGGCCGATTGATCGGCACGCACCCGCCACGGCAGGCTCGACGGCGTGGCACCATAGCCACGGCTGACCACGCCGACCTTGAGGCCACGGGCGCGGCAATGTTCGATGAGAAAGAGGATCAGCGGCGTCTTGCCGGTACCGCCGACGGTGATGTTGCCCACCACCAGCACCGGCACTGGGGCGCGATAGATATCACCCTCACCGGCCAGGAAACGCGTGCGCTTGCTCTGCACCACGCGACGGTACAGCCACTCCAGCGGCCGCAGCAGCGTCAGCGCCGGGTGACCGCGGTACCAGGCCTCGAGCAAGCGATCAGCAGCGCTCACTTAAGGATTTTCCTGTGCTTCCACCGTGGTAATGCGCAAGTGCGAGAAGCCCAGCTTGCCGGCGGCGTCCATGGCGGTGATCACCGCCTGGTGCGGGGTCTTGCCGTCGGCACTGATGATTAGCGGCAGGCTGTTGTCGCCGTCGGACTCCTTCTGCAAGGCAGCCATGAGACTGCTCAGGTTGCTTTCCAGCAGTGCCTTGCCATTGAGCGAAAACGCGCCGTCGGCAGCGATCAACACTTCCAACTGTTTCAGCTCGGTCTGCTCGGGCGGCGTGCCGCTGGCGGCCTCCGGTAGGTCGACCTTGAGCTGGGTCTCGCGGGTGAAGGTAGTGGTGACCACGAAGAACAGCAACAGGATGAACACCACGTCGATCAACGAGGCCAGGTTGATCTCGACGTTCTCCCGCGGTTTACGCCGGAATTTCACGCCTTGCCCTCGCCCAGGTCGACATCGCGATCACCCTGCACCATCTCCACCAACTTGATCGCTTCCTGCTCCATGCCCACCACCAACTCGTCGACGCGGCGCTGCAGGTAGCGGTGGAAAAACAGCGCTGGGATCGCCACCATCAGGCCGGCTGCCGTGGTGATCAGCGCCTTGGCGATACCGCTGGCGAGCATGGAAGCGTTAGCCATGCCCGAGCCCATGAAGGAGCTGAAGATTTCGATCATGCCCAGCACGGTGCCAAGCAGGCCCAGCAGCGGCGCGATGCCGGCAATGGTGCCGAGCGCATTGAGATAACGCTCCAGCTCGTGGATGACGCGCGCGGCAGCCTCCTCGATGCACTCCTTCATGATTTCGCGACCATGCTTGGAGTTGGCCAGGCCGGCAGCGAGTATCTGCCCCAGCGGCGAATGCTCGCGCAGCTCCTTGAGCTTCTGGTTGTTGAGTTTCTTGTCCTTGATCCAGCGCCACACCTGAGCCAGCAAATTGGCCGGGGTGACGCGGGCGGGCCGCAGGGTCCACAGGCGCTCGGCAACGATACCGGCAGCAGCGATGGAACAGAGAATGATCGGCAGCATCATCCAGCCGCCAGCTTTGACCAGTTCCCACACGGTAGAGAATCCCCCTCGAAAAAGTGGCGCCACTCTAGCATAGGGCGCCGCCGTTCTCATTTTTCCCGCCAGAAACGTGGCTCGCTTCGCAACCCTCGCGCCGTACCATGTTGCCCCAGGCGAATATGCAGGGCACCGTGCAACGCCGTGTCATGCACCTCGACACCCGCAGCGCGATAGCGTGCAAGCACCTGCGGGTGAGGATGGCCGAAGGCGTTGTGGCGACTGCGGGTGATCAGCACATGCTGCGCTGCGACGGCATCGATGAACGCCTGGCTGGATGACGTGCGGCTGCCGTGGTGGGGAGCCAGTAGCCACTGCGAGGCCAGGGGCAAGTCAGCCTGCATCAGCGCCCGCTCGGCCTGTACGTCGATATCACCGGTCAACAGCAGGCGTTCGCCCGCCGCCTCTATCTGCAGTACACAGGACAGCTGGTTACCGGAGCTGGCCCGTTGCCACTGCCACAGCCTGAAGGTCACCTCGTTCCATTGCCAGCTCTGCCCCGACGCGCACGCTTCGGCGCCGAGGGCATCGGCCAGCCTTTGCGGCTCACCGCTGACAACCCTCGATACCGGCATCCCGGCCTTGATCACGGTTGCACCACCGGCATGATCGTTATCGGCATGGCTGAGCAGCAGCAGATCGAGACGTCTCACGTTCAGCGCGCGCAACGAAGGCAGGACGATACGCTCGCCGGTATCGAAATCGCCGAAACGCGGCCCGGCATCGTAAAGCAGAGCGTGCTCCCGGGTGCGCACCAGCACGGCCAGCCCCTGCCCTACATCCAGCACCCAGATGTCGGCACGCCCGTCGTCCAACTGCGGCGCCGGCAGAAACAATGCCGGCAATAGCAGCGCGATGCCGGGCCAGCGCAAGGGCACACCAGCCGGCAGCAAAAGCAGCAACGCGCCAGCCGCAGCCAATAGCCAGGCCCACAGCGGCAGGTTGCTGGGCAGCCAGGCCGGTAGCCAGGCTGCCATGGCGCCGAGCAGTTCGAACAACAGGTGCAATGCACCACCGGCCAGCCACAACACCCCTTCACCCAGCCACGGGACAGGCAACAGCAAAGTCCCCAACAACGCCAGAGGCACGACCACCATGCCCACCCAGGGCACAGCAATCAGGTTGGCCAGCGGCCCGCTACTGCTCACCGGCAGACCGAGGATCAACATCATCGGCAACAGGCCGATGGCCATGGTCCACTGCGCGCGTGTCAGACCACGCCACCACCCCCAGAGACCGAGACGACCAGCGAATACCAGCACCAGAATCGCCACTGCCGAAAACGACAACCAGAACCCCGGCTGCAAGGAAGCCAGTGGTTCCAGCAGCAGCACCACGATCAAGGCCAGCAGCAGCGGCCACCAGGCGCCCAGATGGCGAAAACGCATACGCCATAGCAGTACCAGCGCGACCATCACGCAGGCTCGGCGCACCGGCACCTCGAAGCCGGCCAGAAAACCGTAGAGCAAGGCCCCGCTCAGGGCCAGGGCACAAGCACAGGGCAGCCAGGGCAGGCGCCTGGGCCAGGCACCTAGCTTCGCCAGCAGTGCCACCAGGCCATAGAGAAACCCGGCCAGCAGCGCAATGTGCTGCCCCGAGATAACCATCAGATGTACCGTTCCAGTGTGCTGAAGCAGGCGCCAGTCTGTCGTGCTCAGACCCGAACCATCTCCCAGAACCAGCGCCGCAATGGCGCCCTGCCGCTGAAAGGCCGGCACGACCAGCAGTTGCTGACGCAGGCTGTCACGCCAACTGCCCAACCCTGTCGCGAATGACAGGCGCTCACCTGACTTGATCGTACCCGTAGCGCCGATACGCTGCGCCAACAGCCAGGCCTCGTAGTCGAAACGCTGCGGATTGACCAGACCGTGCGGGCGCTTGAGATTGACCGCCAGCCGCCAGCGCTCGCCGCCCTGCACCGGCGGCCCGCCATACCAGGCCAGGCGTAACCTTTGCGGCAGCTCGGCACGTCGGGAGTGCGCGTCTTCGAACTGGAAGCGCACCACGCCATCGGACACCTCCGGCAGACCGACCACGCGGCCCTCCAGCCATAGGGTACGACCATCGAGTTGCGGATCGAGGCGGTCATCCAGTGCCGATTGCGCCGAACTGCACGCCCAGGCCAGACCGAGCAGAAAGAAGCCCAGCGGATAAAGGCGCGATAGCAACAGTGCCAGACCGGCACAGGCTGCAATCAATAGCAGCCAGCCTGGCGGCAAAGCCGGCAAAAAACGCAGCGTGAGCAAGCCCAGGGCCAGCGCCAACATCCCTGTTCGCATCCATCCTCCCTGCTCATCGAGCTACGGCGGGCGCGTCCGACGCTCACCTCCGGTCACAATATGGAAACGCCGCTCATGCGCAAAGCATGCATAATACCGGCGCTTTTACCAGCTCAGAGACTCTTCATGCCGCGTCGCTTATTCAAACGCTACATGCCCGACCCCGACAGCATCAAGGGTAACAAGTCCCTGCGTTTTCTCGGCAAGCTGATTCACGATCCCAATCTGTGGCATCTCAATCGTCACTCGGTAGCGCGAGGCATGGCCATCGGACTGTTCTGGGCGATGATTCCCATGCCCATGCAGATGCTGGCCGCCGCTGCCGTGGCCATTCCACTGCGCGCCAACCTGCCGATTTCCATCGGTCTGGTCTGGCTGACCAATCCCATCACCATGCCACCGGTTTTCTACTGCACTTACAAACTGGGCGCGTGGATCATGCAGACACCGCCGGTGCGCATGCCGGAGACGCTGAGCCTGGAATGGATCACGGCCGAGGTAGCGGTGCTGTGGAAGCCGCTGTACCTGGGTTCCTTCGTCGCGGGGGTCATCCTCGCGATACTGGGCTACGTGCTGAGCATGCTCTACTGGCGCTGGTGGGTACAGCGTAGCTGGCGCAAGCGTCAGGAAAAGCGCCGCCTGGAGCGCCACTGAAAAGAAAAAGCCGTCAAAGTCGACGGCTTTTTCGTTCTTACTCGTAGCGTAGCGCCTCGGCCGGCTGCACTTGCGCCGCCCGCCATGAGGGGTAGAGCGTGGCGAGGAAACTCAGGATCAATGCCGCCGAACAGATAAGCGCCACGTCCAGCCACTGCAGATCAGACGGCAGGCTGCTGATGAAATACACATCGGAGCTCATCACCTGTTGACCGGCGAACGACTCCAGCCAGGCCACGAGTGCGCTGACGTTGAGCGCTGCCAACACACCCAGCGCCGTGCCGATCAACGTACCGACCAGACCGATCACCGAACCCTGCACCATGAAAATCGCCATGATCTGCCGGGGTGTGGCGCCCAGGGTACGCAGAATGGCGATGTCGCCGCCCTTGTCGGCGACCACCATGATCAGCGTGGCGATGATGTTGAACGCCGCCACAGCGACGATCAGCAGCAGCAGCAGACCGATCATGGTCTTTTCCATCTTCATTGCGCTGAACAGGCTGCCCTGGGTGTGGGTCCAGTCATCGGCGCGGTAACCGGCACCCAGTTCGGCGACCAGCGCTTTGGATACCTGCGGCGCCTGGTAGAGGTCTTTCAGCGCCAGGCGAATGCCCGGCACCGTGCCTTCCGGGAGTCGCTGCATGGCAGCGGCGTCGACGACGTTGATCAGGGCCAGCGAGCTGTCCAGCTCGGCACCGACCTTGAACACCGCAGCCACGTTCAAACGCTGCATGCGCGGGGTGACGCCACCAGGCGCGCTGCTCAGTTCGGGAATGATCAGGGTCAGCTTGTCGCCCACCTGCAGGCCGAAGCGGCGCGCGGTGATGTCACCGATCACCACGCCGAACTCACCCGGCTGCAGATTGTTCAGACTGCCCTGACGGATGTGCTCGGGCAGGATCGATACCTTGCCCTCCTCCACTGGGTCGATGCCGTGGATCTGGATCGGCTGCATCAGCCCGCGATGCGAGAGCATGCCCTCCAGCTCGGCATAAGGCGCCGCGGCCTGTACCTGCGGATTGGCCATGGCCTTGTCCGCCAGGGCGCGCCAGTCGGCGACCGGCTCGGCGCCGTAGAGCATGGCGTGCGGCACCATGCCGAGAATGCGCGAGCTCATTTCCTTCTGGAAGCCGTTCATTACCGACAGCACCACGATCATCGCCAGCACACCAAGCGCCAGGCCGATCATCGAAGTCAGCGAAATGAAGGAGATGAAATGGTTGCGGCGCTTGGCCCGTGTGTAGCGAGCGCCGATAAAGATACTCAGCGGACGAAACATCAGAGGGTCACCAGCTTGCCGTCCTGCAGGCTGAGCACGCGATCCATCTGGCGGGCCAGCTGCATGTCGTGGGTCACCACCAGGAACGCGGTGTTGGAGTCGCGGCTGAGTTCGCGCATCAGCTCCTGAATGCCTTCAGCGGTGTGCTGGTCGAGGT
>RRZU011522092.1_pt1 | contig 11059 bp, 7 predicted proteins | sample 2165561 | NCBI WGS metagenome assembly RRZU01 (sample SAMN10456909, study PRJNA506462) | wastewater metagenome | isolation source: wastewater sludge | place: USA: Moscow, Idaho | reverse complement strand
GCAAGATCGTCCACGCCCACTGTGGTAGTTACGAACAAACGGCCAAGCGTACGGGCCTCGACTGGCGCACTGTAAAGAAGAAGCTCAGTGAATAGTCGCGGGTCAACGACTCGCCGAGAAATTCATGGCCGTGCTCGTGGCGGTCGTTTTTCGGTCCCAGCGGGGCGTGCGACGACTGCCCAGCGTTTCAACGCTCGGGCAGATGAGAAAAGCGAATTGATAAGTCCCTTATGGACGATTGAAACATTGTATACGATTTTACCTGGAGAAAACCCGACAAGGCATCCTTTCAGGCCGCTATTCACTCACCCCGCATTTCGATGTGCAACGGTGGTATCTTCGTTTGGTGCACTTTATTTTAGAGTATCATCGTGTACGATTTACGCCTGTACTCAATGCCACCGGCGTCGTTGTGCATACAAATCTCGGGCGTTCGCTGCTTCCTGATTCATCCCTTGCCGCCTTGGTTTCTGCCGCATCGAGAGCATCTAATCTTGAACTTGCTCTCACCACAGGGCGTCGTGGTTCCCGCTACACGCATGTTGAGGACCTACTCTGTGAACTCACTGGTGCGGAATCTGCGCTGGTAGTGAATAATAACGCCGCCGCTGTTTTAATTGGATTGGAGACCTTGGCCAAGGGGAGAGAAGTGATCGTTTCGCGCGGGCAATTGGTCGAAATTGGGGGGGCATTTCGAATTCCCGATATCATGTTGCGCAGCGGCGCCCGTTTAGTAGAGGTCGGTGCTACCAATCGAACGCATATTGCTGATTATGAAAATGCCATAACCCCAGAAACCGCGTTGTTGCTCAAGGTTCATTGCAGCAATTTTCGTATTATCGGCTTTACCCACGAGGTCGACGCCATTGAGTTGGTCAGTCTCGCCAAGCGGTATAAGGTAGCTACCATGGAGGACCTTGGATCAGGTTGTTTGGTTGATCTTTCCTCTTTTGGTTTAGCAAAAGAGCCTCTTGTCCAGGAGGTGGTGGCGAGTGGGGTAGATGTGGTTACCTTCAGTGGCGATAAGCTGTTGGGTGGGCCTCAGGCCGGTATTATTGTTGGTTCAAAACAGTATATTGAACGCATTAAACGTAATCAACTGAACCGTGCCCTGCGCATCGATAAATTTACCCTGGCATCGCTGGAGGCGGTTTTACGCATATACCTTGATTCATCACAGGCCGTGCATGAAATTCCCACATTGGCCATGATTGCCTTGCCTGAATCAATCATTTGCCATCGGGTACGTGAATTTTGTATCCGTTGTGAAGAGGTCTTGGCGAATGTTTGTAGTTTTACTCCCACTACCGTCCATTCCCAGGTAGGTGGAGGGGCTCTCCCCGAGCAAAATCTACCTAGTTGGGCAGTGTCGTTGCAGCCCAAAATCATGAAAATTAGTCAGTTGGAAAAGAGGCTGCGTGGAACAGATACCCCCGTCATTGGGAGAGTGGACAATGATCGCCTGCTCCTCGATTTCCGTACTGTCGCTGAACGCGAGGAAGATGTACTCCTCACCAGTCTCCAAGACGCCTTTGCCGCACCTGTGGAGGCATAGCCCACAGTGCTCCCCAATACACTTCAGATGTTGAGCCTTGATGATTTTTTTCTCCTGCACCAACCCTTTACCGAAGCTGTTGCCTCCCAGCTACCGCTCCCGGCAACGGTAGAACTGTACGCCTTGACCCCTGAGGGGGCTATGCAGCCTTTGCCGGAGCATCTGCGTGGGGAACGGTCACTGGTCCCAGAAAATATTCATGTGATAACTCAACCTTGGCAGGCTGATGGCCAACTGATTTTTCCGTTTCCCCTTTCTTCGGGTGAGATGGCCACTGCTGTAGTGAGCGATGTTGAACCTGCATTTTTGCGTAAGATGTCAGCATCCTGGCTGCGAGAGGTTCGGGAATTGCTGCTCAAATATTTTACCTTGTTTCGTCAAGGATGTGTCGATCTTGAAACCAAGTTGTATAACCGTCGCGCCCTCCTTTTGTTTCTGCAAAGTGTACACGGGCAGCATGGTGGGTTCTTTTTGTTGATCAACACAGTTTTCTACCGAAAAACCGCTGCCGGCAAGCTGCAGAAGTGGCGTGAAACTGCAGATCTCCTGCCAGCACTGGCGCAAGGACAGTATTTTTCTTTTGGGTTTGGAGTGTTCGGATTGTATCTCTCAAGCCCCTCTCGTAAGGTAGCCTTAAAAACTGCACGCAATCTCCAGTATCAGCTACGCCGTGAAGGGATGAACAAGGTGCAGATCGGTTTTACCCGCCTTAGGGCGGTCCCGGAGGAAGATGGCGAGGAGGTCGTACACCGCTTCGAACGAGCCCTGGCTGTCGCCGAACACCGGGGGCCTTTTGGCCTGTGCGACATTGATGCCGTCGATGCCCGTCCTCCCTATCCATTGTTCACCGTTCCGGAAGTATTGCGCCGGGTAGGAAGCCGTTTCTATCGTCGTTTCCAGCGATTCACCTTGGCCCTGATCAGTTTTCGATCCGTGCAGGAAACTCTTGAGGCCTGGCCACAGTTGATCTCCAAAATTGTGGCACCCTATGGCGCTCAAGTCGTCGTCGAATTGGGGGAAGTGCTGCTGATCTTTCCTGATCGTTTGCAGGATGGAGTTACGGGTTGTGTGGAGGCCGTGCTCGATGACGCACGCAAACGTTTCGGTGCGGAGGCCTTTGTGGCCGGCGTGGCCTCTTGGCCCACCCTTGACTATACCAAGGGAGAAGTGCTGGGAAACTGTCGGAAGGCTCAGCGTCACGCCGCTTTTCTCGGAGCCGGGAGTGTGGTGTATTTCGACCAGCTTAGCCTAAACATCAGCGGCGATGCTTTCTTTGACGAAGGTGATTATCGGGCAGCATTGCGCGAGTATCGGCGTGGCCTGCGGTTACAGCCCGACGATGTGAATTTGATCAACAGTTTGGGTGTAGCCCTAGTGGAATGTAATCAATTGCGCAGTGCGGCGAAGTGTTTCCAGGATGTATTGACCCTGGAGCGCGCCAATTACATGGCCCTGGTTAATTTGGGAAAGGTGCGTCAGAGTCTTGGGGAGCCGGATGGGGCGTTGGCTTGTTTTGAACAAGCCTATGCACGGCATGCCGAGGACAGTTCGGCAGGTCAGGAACTTTTTTTGCCTCTGGCATGGTTGTCGATGGAAGCAGGTAAGTTTGATCAGGCGATTGCCGTGCTGCTCAGCTATCTGCAACGACCTGGTCACGAACATGAATACCTACCTTTTCGTCTGCTCGGTCTCTGTTATCTGGAGGTCGGGCAGGCAAAAAAAGCCATTCAGGCCTGCCAACGGGTTCTTAAACTCTTTCCCCATGACTCCATCTCCCTGAGTGTCCTTGGTTTGCTTTATGTCGAACAGGGGGAGGGGGGAGAGTTGGGGCTGTCTCTATGCGACAAGGGATTGGAACTGGATAACTTCAATCCGGATCACTGGTACCGGTTGGCCAGGGCGCGGTTGCATCTAGGCGACGATACCGGGGCGTTGTCGGCCTGCAAACAGTGTTTGCGTCTGCAGCGCACTCATGCCGCTTGCGTCGTGCTTCTCGGGATGGTGTACAAGGCCAGGGGGAGGGGCAATCAGGCCAGGCATGCTTTTTTGAGGGCCTTGTCTCTGAAAGGATGTAATCCGGCTTTGGTTGATCAGGTCAACACTCTCTTGGCAACCCTGTGATTCCTTGGAACAGGGCGATTGACATTGGGTGGTGGTTCATAAGTGAATAGCCCCTGAGTCTCAGCCGTTTTTTGAAAAAATATGCCGGTATGGCCCATTGTTTTTGCTAGTATGATTTCCATCGGTTGGTTGAACATAATGAGCACAAGGAGCAACTTGTCATGGCCCAGATAGATGCTTTTTTTAAGTTGATGAACGATGAGGGCGCCTCGGATCTGCACATGATGGCCGGCCAGCAGCCGGTCTTGCGTATCCGTGGCGATATGGAACGGGTAAAATTCAAAGTGTTGGACAACGACGGGCTCAAGAGCATGCTCTACGAGATATGCCCTGAGGATAAAATCAAAGTCTTTGAGGAAACCGGGGATTTGGATTTTGGCTATGAGATTCCGGGGCTGGCCCGCTACCGCTGTAACTTTTTCCAGCAAAAATACGGCATCGGCGCAGTGTTTCGCGAAATTCCCAGTGATATCCTTACTTGCGACCAGTTGGGCCTGCCAAAGGTCGTTTCGCGGCTTTCCTCCCTGCCCAAGGGATTAGTGCTGGTGACCGGTCCCACCGGTTCGGGCAAGTCGACCACGTTGGCTGCCATCCTCGACGAGTGCAACAAGACGCGTAAGGACCACATCCTTACTGTCGAGGACCCGATCGAGTTTGTCCATAAAAGCCAGAACTGTATCGTCAACCATCGCGAGGTCGGCACGCACACACGGAGTTTTTCAGCGGCCCTGCGCGGAGCGCTGCGCGAGGACCCGGACATCATCCTGGTGGGCGAGATGCGCGACCTGGAAACCATTGCCCTAGCCATGGAGGCCTCCATGACCGGTCATCTGGTTTTTGGAACGCTCCACACCATGAACGCCATGAAGACGGTGGACCGTGTGGTGGAAATTTTTCCGGCCAACCAACAGGGGCAGGTGCGCTCGACCTTGGCGGATGCCCTGCGAGCGGTGGTCTCGCAGACCTTGTTCAAACGGGTGGATATCAAGGGGCGGGTGGCGGCTTTGGAGATTCTCATCTGTAACCCGGCGGTGCGTAACCTCATCCGCGAAGGTAAAACCTATCAGATCCCCTCAGTCATGCAGACCGGCAAGAAATTTGGTATGCAGACCCTGGACGATGCCATCTTTGAGTTGCTGGAAAAGAAAAAAATCAGCGCCGAGGACGCCTATATGAACTGCTACGAAAAGGGGCGGTTTGTGAAATACCTCAAACATCAACCCTCGGATTTCACCGAAATCTGATTCTCTTTTCCTCCTCTGATCCACTAAACAACATCTTCACACGCAAACGGCGGCGAGCAGTTGTCTGCCCGTCGCCGTTTGTTCTGGTGGCATTCGTCCTCTGCGATACAGATGCGGTCTTGATGCTTAGGCGATACCGTGTTGTTCTATGCAGCTTATCAGTACCTTGCGCTGGGCTTGGCTCAGGTGCATGAAGCGGGTGCTGTAGTTGATGGAGGTGCTGCGGTGACCGGCGATGTCTGTCAGTTGCTCGTTGGTGGCCACAATTTCGGCGGGAATCTGCTCCAGGGATGAGCCGTCGTTGCAGTTGTACAGATCCAGCCACAGACGTGGGCCGTTTAACGGAGCAGCGTGATAGTGTTGGTGCAAACAAAGACCACCTTCGCTGATGTTGTGGATGCGGGCGTATTGGCCGGTATTCCCGTTGATGCGGACCAAGAAGTACGGCGGCATGCGTTTGCGACTGCATTTTCGATTTTCTTCCCCAATGGAAAAGGGAAAGAGATAGATGAGTTGCTGTTGACAGTCGGCGCAGGTGTAGGCGTGGACAAGCGGGAGTGTCGCCAGGCGGGAGACGGCAGGGCGAGCAAGAAGGTGTTTGCCACCGCAGGCAGGACATTTTTTTCCGAAGACCGTCATGGCATATATCCACAGTAAAAGGGATTCTGATAACGTGCCCAGGATAAAGCGATTGCAGTGTTCTTTCAAGAGACACTTTGAGTGATCTCGCAAAATGCCACGAAGGCGATGTTTTGAGCGTCGAAAAAGACGTTTTTTTCGATGCCATTATTTTGTTGGTTTGAAGACTCTATTCTCCCTATCAAATTCGTAACTTTGTTCTGTAAAGGTGGTTACGCGCAGGTGGTGGTGGTCGTTGAGGCAGGTGACGGTGCCCGCCAGAGCAGTCACCAAGGGGAGCTTGTGGTGTTGATGCCAAGATTGAAGGTGTTGGGGAGCTGGCAGTACACCCTGCCGCTGTCGCCCGGCGGAGACGACAATCATTGCTGGATTGACGGCGGCGATAAATGGGAGCGACGCAGAGCCCGGACTACCGTGATGCGGTGCCAGGAGAACTTCGGCGCGTAAATCAGCACCGGAGGCCACCAGCGCTTGTTCGCTGGGGATGCCGATATCTGCCGGCAACAGAAAGTTACTCTCGTGGTGTCTGAGCGAAATAACTAAACTGCGGTCATTGGTGCTCCAACCAGATGTTTCCTCCAAGCCGGGCATGCCCAGGCAACGGACGGCAAATCCTTCACCTTGTGCCAGTACCGTGCCTGCCGTTGCCGTCGTTACCGGGATGTGCAGCTGATGAGCAAGGTGTAGTAACTCGGTATAATCATCCTCCTCACCCGTATCGCCATTGATGATCAGCCGCCTGGGGCGGAAGCGTTCTACAAGAAAGGGCAGGCCGTTGTAATGATCACCGTGGGGATGGGTGATCATTATGGTATCGATCCGCCATAGACGCAGAAACCAGAGGAAGGGGGCGATCAACTGCTGGCCGGTGTCGAAGCGATCAGTGCGATACCCGCCACCGTCAACCAGTAGGTTGGTGCCGTCGGGCAATTGGAGCAGAGTGGAACTCCCCTGGCCAACATCGATGAAATGGATTCGGGATTGGTCGCAGGGCCATGGTTTCCACAAACTGGCAGTGAATGAGGCGGCGAGGAGAAGTGACAGTAGCGTCAGCATTGGCAGGCGATACGGCAGGGCCGGCCTGTGGAGTATCAGCCACAACACAAGCAGGTATCCGGTTATCTCGAAAATGGATGGGGTGATGGTCCACATGGAGAGTGCCGAAAACTGCGGTAGCGGATCGAGCAGCCACAGCGTTAGCTTTATCCCCAAGCTGCCGAATTGCAGGCAGTGTGCCGCCAGATTGGGGAACAGCGGCAGTAGGAGCAGAGCCATCAATCCCGCCGGCAGAGCCCAGAGACAGAGCAGGGGTTCAATGACCAGGTTCAGTACCGGGCCGAGCAGGGGAAAGCGGTTGAAGTGCAACAAGACCAGGGGGAGGGTGCCGGCGGTGGCAGCCAGGGAAACATACAGCATCGACAGTATTGTCTGACCACTTCGCTGCAATAGCCGTTGCCAGGTTGGTTGATCCTGAGACACCGCTGTGAACAGCGGCAGCCGAGGATAGATGAGGTTGATGGCCAGGACCGCTGCAAAGGAAAGCTGAAAAGAAGCCGTCATCAAGGACAAGGGGTGGAAGGCCAGGACCAGCAGGGCAGCAGCGGCGATCAGCGGCAACATCGTACGCTGACGCCTTAGCAGCACCGCCGTCAACACCAACATGGCCGTGATTACCGCCCGCAGGGCCGGGACATTCATGCCGGCGATGAAGACATATCCCAGCAACACCGGTGCGGTCAGTGCCAGGGCCAAGGTCGGTACATGGGTATGGAGCAGCAGCCATTGCCTCCGCTTGAGCGTCCAGGTGATCAGCCCCAGGGTGAATAATCCCAGTAGGCTGAAATGTAGGCCGGAAATGGAAAGCACGTGGAAGCAGCCACTGGCCTTGAACGCCTCCAGAGTGTGGGGAGAGATATTCACCATCGAGCCGATGAGCAGGGCCTGGAAGACACCCGCCACCTCGCGATCCAGGTGCTGTTCCAGGAAAGCGGCGGTGTGCTGCCTGATCTGCTCCGGAAACAAACGCAGTGCGTCTATCCGGTTGAGATAACTTGCTGACTCCGGATGTTCGGCGACCAGTTCCATGGCATGGGCTGATTCCACCCAGGCTGAACAGAGGATGCCCTTGGCAGCCATGTGCAGTCGGTAATCAAAGGTGCCTGGGGTCTGATAGCGGTGAATACGATCAATGGTGGCGATGGCCATCACTCTGCTGCCCGCTGTCAAGGTTGGGGGGAGTCGGTCCTGCACGGTGAGTTGCAATCTGCCGCGTACAGGTTGAAATGAGGAGGGAGCTCCCGATCCGGGGAGCAGCAGCGACTCGCACTCCAGGAGCAAGCGGGTTGCGCTGCCGTTGTACTCCGGCATATCGAGGATGGTGCCCACCACCGTGGCTCTGGTTTTCTCTGGAATGCGGTGGAAGAGATGGTCGGAGGCGCTCGGTGGCTGCAATGCCCCATGGGTATGCACCATTCCCAGCAACAGGAAAAAGGGCAGGGGGAGAAACACCCGTGTCGCTGGTGGGACAAGGATGCCGACGATCACCAGCACGGCCATCAGCGGGAGCGCGACCATCAGCAGCAATCCATGGTCAAGGCTGAGCCCTGGCACCCAGGCGAGCCCGGCTCCACAAAGAGAGCACAAGGCTACCCAGACCAGCAGATAGTGCGCACAGTGCTGTCGCAGGGCCTGCATTGAATCAACTCCGCTGGCCTGCTCCTGCCAGCAGTTGCTCGATCATGCGCAGATGGTTGGCCACCACCCCCCGATGGGCCGCCACACTGGTGGCCGCCCGTTCACCCATGGTTCGAGCAACCTCGGCATCGGCCAGCAGTTGCCCCAGCCGTTGCTCTAAATCGTTCACCCCAGCCACCTGCCAGGCCCCGCCATCATCGATCAGTTCCTGGGCAATCTCGCTAAAATCCTCCATGTGCGGCCCAAAGAGGACCGGCACTGCGGCCGCAGCCGGTTCCAGGGGATTATGCCCTCCACAGGCCACCAGGCTGCCGCCGACAAAGACCATGTCGGCCAGAGCATAACATCCCGCCAACTCGCCGATGGTGTCAAGGACCAGCAAGGGCCCCGGCGACTGCTTGTCAATGGTGCGGCGGCGGCAGACAAGCCCCTGTGAGGCAGCCAGAGTCATAATCTCGTCGCTGCGTTCGATATTGCGCGGAGCAAGCAGCAGTTGCAGGGAAGGGGAGTATTGGCGCAGGCGCCCAAACACCGTAAAGAGAATAGCCTCCTCACCGGGATGGGTCGAGCCACAGATCCACAGCGGTGCGTTGGCGGCAAAACCATAGCTCGATTTGCGTTCCTCCTTGGACATCGGGGGATCGGTATCGGCCTCAGCGCTGCGGCTGTCAAACTTCAGGTTCCCCAGAGTGGTGATATGCTCAGGATCAATGCCTAGGGTGCGCAGGTTGCGCGCATCGTTGTCCGTCTGCATGGCCAGCAGGTTGAAACAGGCAAACATGGGGCGAAAGAGAAAGGGCAACCGTTGGTAACGTGCCAGGGAACGGGCTGAAATGCGGCCATTGACCAGCATCGTCGGGATGCGTTGCTGGTGCAGGCACAGCAGCCAATGCGGCCAGAAATCGGTTTCCACCTGGATGAAGCAGTCCGGGCGGATGGTGTGCAGAAAAAAGGGCACCACTGGCCCAAGGTCAAGCGGCGCGGCAATGAGACTGTCCACCCAGAGGGCTATCAGCTTTGCCGCCACCTCTGCCCCTGCCCGGGTGGTGGCTGAAAAGACCAGACGCGCCTGCGGAAACTGCTGCCGCAGACCACGCACCAGCGGCACGGCCGAGGTCACCTCGCCCACGGACAGAGCATGGATCCAGAAGGTCGGGTCCTGGTCTGAGGTGTGTTTAATCGACTGAAGTCTGGCCCTCAGCCCCAGCCCCAGGCGTTGTCCCAGGCGTTGCCGGTATTTGGACCGTCGAATCACCAGGGGAACCAGGGGAAAGGCGACGAGCAAGAGCAGACTGGAAAGCAGTTGATACGCACAAAGAAAAATCCGCATGAGGCCGGCCCAAAGGAAGAGATCGGAAGATATTGACAGTCCCTTTGATACCAGGATTCCACCGACCTGTCGAAGGAGAAGCGCTGCCGTGATGGAGTGGTTCCAGTGGTTGTTCGTATTGTTGCTTGTAATGACGAATAATAGTTTGCTACATATGGGAAAATTGAAATTATGATAGAAAAAATCGAATATATCTGAATTTTATTCTTGCTGGCCCTCTTGGCTCGCATTAGAGTTCCGCCATCCGGAGTAGATGGAGAACCATTGCGTGGTGGGAAGGGAGCGGAGTGCAGATGCTTGATGAAATCAGTGTAAAAATACTCAAGATCCTTCAGGAAAAGGCCCGTATTCCCAATGTTGAGGTGGCACGTCAGGTGGAAATGGCGCCCTCGGCGGTGCTGGAGCGTATCCGCAAGCTGGAGCGCCAGGGGGTTATCGACGGCTACGAGGTGCGGCTCAACCCCGAGCGCTTTGATCGCCGTCAGATCGCCTTCATTGAAGTGCAGACCTGCTCGGTGGGTGACCATCCCCAGACCGGGCAAGCCCTAGCAGCCATCCCCGAAGTGCAGGAGGTGCACTACGTGGCCGGTCTCGACGGCTACCTCGTCAAACTGCGCGTCGCCGATACCGCCGAGTTGGGTGCCATCATCCGGGAAAAAATCGCCGTCATCACCGAGGTCGTCTCCACGCGAACCACGACCGTTCTCCACACGTATAAAGAGACCGCGCGCATCCCCATCCGCGGCTGAACCATTCGAGGAACCCGTTATGCCGATGACCCAAGCGTTCAAAGATCGACTCTATCCCCACCTGCCCGCTATCGTCAGCCACGATGGCACACCCTTTCATATCTACGGCGGGGCCGGTTTCCGCGAAACCGGTCGGCGGCTGCAGGCCGCCTTTGCTGATATTCCCGTGTTCCGTGAGTATTATGCCGTCAAGGCCCTGCCCAACCCGTCCATCCTCGCCATCATGCAGGATATGGGCTTTGGCTTTGATTGCAGTTCGATCACCGAACTGATGCTGGCCCGCCAGTTGGGGGCAGCGCCCGATGACATCATGTTCACCTCCAACAATACCAGTGCCGAGGATTTTGCGGCGGCTGCCAGCGAGGGAGGTTGCATCCTCAATTTCGATGACATCAACCTCATCGACAAGGTGCCAGAGATGCCGGAGCTGATCTGCTTTCGCTATAATCCCGGCCGCCGCCGCACCGGTAACGACATCATCGGCAAGCCTGAAGAGGCCAAGTACGGGGTCAGCCACGATCAAATCGTCGAGGCCTATCGCCAGGCTCAGGCCAAGGGCGCCACGCGATTCGGCCTGCACACCATGCTTGCCTCCAACGAACTCCATTATTCCTACATGGTGCAGACTGCGGCTATGCTCCTGGAACTGGTGGAGATGATCGGCACGGAACTGGGCATCCGCTTTGAATTCATCAACATCGGTGGCGGCTTGGGGATTCCCTATCTG